>ENA-ORXI01000001-ORXI01000001.1-sediment-metagenome-genome-assembly--contig:-NODE-1-length-208586-cov-10.327890_pt1 | contig 208586 bp, 170 predicted proteins | sample MGYA00237861_ERZ511468 | MGnify/ENA primary metagenome ERZ511468 (study PRJEB26299, sample SAMN06266213) | sediment metagenome | isolation source: Hudson Canyon methane seep mesocosm | place...
CGAGATACAAAACGCATGTCAGAGACTAATAACGTCAATAACTTTGTTGCCAAAATCGTAGAAGAAGATCTAGCCAGTGGCAAGGTCGACAAAGTCATTACTCGTTTTCCCCCTGAGCCTAATGGCTATTTACACGTTGGCCACGCTAAATCCATCTGTTTGAACTTTGGTTTGGCAGAGCAATTTAACGGCGAATGTAACTTGCGTTTTGATGATACGAACCCAGAAAAAGAAAGCCAAGAATACATTGATGCAATCAAAGAAGACGTTTCTTGGCTGGGCTTCAAGTGGGCAGGGGATGTACGTTTCTCTTCTGACTACTTTGATACCTTGTATGAATACGCCCTGGAACTCATTAAGTCGGGCAATGCCTACGTATGTAGCTTGAAGCCTGAAGAATCGGAAGAGTATAAGGGTGACTTTAATCGCCCAGGTAAGAACAGTCCTTATCGTGATCGCAGTGTTGAAGAGAACCTAGATATGTTCGCTCGCATGAAAGCCGGTGAATTTAAGGATGGCGAGCATGCGTTGCGCGCTAAGATTGATATGGCGTCTGGCAATATGAATCTGCGTGATCCGATCATGTATCGTATTCGCCATGTTGAGCATCATCAGACCGGTGATAAGTGGTGTATCTATCCGATTTACGATTTCACTCACGGCCAGTCTGATGCGTTAGAAAAAGTAACTCATTCCGTTTGTACTCTTGAGTTTGAAGATCACCGTCCATTATACGATTGGTATATCGATAATCTGCCAGTACCGGCAAAGCCGACTCAGTATGAATTTGGACGCTTGAATCTGAACTATACGGTGACTTCAAAGCGTAAGCTTAAGAAGCTGGTTGACGAAAATGTGGTTTCTGGTTGGGATGATCCACGTATGCCGACGATTTCGGGTATGCGTCGTCGTGGCTTTACTCCGGCCTCTATTCGTAATTTCTGCGAAATGATTGGTGTTTCTCGTGGTGATGGGGTCGTTGATATTGCCATGCTTGAACACGCTTTGCGCAGTGATTTAAATACCAATGCCCCGCGCGCCATGGCCGTGATAAAGCCGCTGAAAGTTGTGATTACTAGCATGGCTGATGATCACTACGAAGAGATTACCGCCGCTTCTCATCCTGATTTAGATCTGGGTGAAAGAAAAATGCCGTTCACTAAAGAAATCTTTATCGATCAAGATGACTTTAAAGAAGAGTACAGTAAGAAGTTTAAGAAAAAGTTCTGCCCAGGTAAGCGCATTCGTTTGCGTAACGGTTATGTGCTTGAAGCCACCGACTTCATTAAAAATGATGCGGGGGAAATAATTCAGGTTAACGCAATTCAGGTTACGACAGTATTGGGTGAAGATCCTGCGGATGAGGTAAAACCAAAAGGTGTGCTGCACTGGGTATCTGCCTCTCATGGTATTGAAGCAGAGTTGCGTGTTTATAGTCGTTTGTTGAATCATGAAGCGCCCGATCGTGGTGGCGAAGACTTTATGACTCATGTGAATCCTGATTCATTATCGGTGACTACGGCGATTATTGAGCCTAGCTTGGCCGCGGCGGCGCCTGAAACGGTATTCCAGTTTGAGCGCGAGGGTTATTATGTCGCGGATCGTCGTGATCATACGGCGGCTAAGCCAGTATTTAACTTAACCATCGGTTTGCGTGAAGATAAATCGCTGACACAGCAATAAGTTAAAATAGGAATTTAGATGAAAATTTATAATACGTTAACGCGTCAGAAAGAAGAGTTTAAGCCAATCGTTGAAGGTAAGGTTGGCATGTACGTTTGTGGTATGACGGTCTATGACCTTTGTCATTTGGGTCATGCTCGGGTATTGACGGCGTTTGATGTGATCGCTCGTTATTTGCGTCATAAGGGTTATGACGTTAATTATGTGCGTAATATTACCGATATCGACGATAAAATTATTAATCGCGCTAATGAAAATGGTGAAGCGTTTGATGTGTTAACTGAGCGTTTCATTACTGAAATGAATGTTGATGCAGAAGCTTTGGGCATTCAAAAACCAGATTCCGAGCCGCGTGCAACGGCACATATCGATGGCATTATCGAGATGGTGCAAACCTTGATTGAAAAAGGCTATGCCTACGCCGCTAGTAATGGTGATGTGTATTATTCGGTGCGTAAGTTTGAAGGTTACGGCAAATTATCCGGTAAAGTCCTAGATGAGTTGGAAGCCGGTGCCCGTATTGAAGTGGGTGAAGTAAAGCAAGATCCATTGGATTTTGTTTTATGGAAGCATGCAAAAGCGGATGAGCCGCATTGGGATTCCCCTTGGGGTATTGGCCGACCAGGTTGGCACATTGAGTGTTCTGTGATGTCGACTTGCTGCTTAGGTAATAACTTCGATATTCATGGCGGTGGTCCGGATTTAAAATTCCCTCATCATGAAAACGAAATTGCGCAAAGTGAAGCGGCCACGGGTACTCAGTATGCCAATAGCTGGATGCATGCAGGTGCAGTTCGCATTGATGGCGAGAAAATGTCTAAGTCACTGGGCAACTTTTTTACTATTCGCGAAATCTTAGAAAAATATCATCCTGAAACTGTGCGCTTTTTCTTATTATCTAGTCAGTATCGTAGTTCCATTAACTACAGCGAAGACAGCTTAAAAGAAGCTCAGGTTAAGTTGGATCGTTTTTATAATGCATTGGCTGAGGTCGATGCTTATATTGCTCCTGCGACAGATAATGACTTTAGTCAGCGTTTTTATGATGCGATGGATGATGACTTCAATACCGCTGAGGCAATTGGTGTATTGTTCGATCTAGTGCGAGAAGTAAATAAGGCCGAAGGATATAAAAAGTTTGCTTTAGGCGCTCAGCTTCGGGAGCTTGGTGGGGTTCTGGGTTGCTTGCAGTTGGATGCAAAGGACTTTTTACAATCAGGTGATGTAGATGCTGAGTATGTTGAAGGTATGATTCAAAAGCGTATCGATGCGAAAAAAGCGAAAGACTTCGCGACGGCAGATGGTGTGCGTGATGAGCTATTGGCGCAAGGTATTGTTTTGCGCGATGGCCCAGAAGGTACGACTTGGACTCAGCAATAAAGATAAAAGCTAATTAACCACGGAGGCGCTGCGCTACACTGAGGAAAAACGTAAGCATTGGAGGGTTAGGAGGTGCTATAGCTAACTTTCTTTTTTTGCTCTTCTCCGTGTAGCGTAGCGGCTCCGTGAGCTCCGTGGTGAAATGCTCTTGATCTTGTGAGTTTAGAGTCCAGCAAAAGGCCGCTAACTGAAATCCAGTTAGCGGCCTTTTGCTTTCTAAATATTAAGCGATTAATACTTAGATTTTAGTATGCAGCTCTTCACACGCTTGCAAAGTATTTTCTAAAAGCTTGGCGCGAGTCATTGGGCCAACGCCGCCTGGTACGGGGGTGATGTGGCTAGCATTTTTAGCCGCCGCTTCAAATTCTACGTCACCAACCAGTTTGCCGTTATCTAGGCGGTTAATGCCCACATCGATAACAAGTGCGCCTTTCTTAATCCATTCGCCTTTAACAATGTCAGGTCGGCCTACGGCCACAACAACAATGTCACCTAGGCGAACATGGCTTTCAAGGTCTTCAGTAAAGCGGTGGCAGGTGGTTACGGTGCAGCCTTTTAATAGCAGCTCTAGACCCATTGGGCGACCGACAATATTAGAAGAGCCTACTATTACAGCATGCTTGCCGCGAATCGGTTCTTTGGTGTTTTCCAATAAGGTTACGATGCCCGCCGGAGTGCAAGGGCGTAATAAAGGCATGCGCTGAGCTAGGCGACCGATATTGAATGGGTGGAAGCCATCAACATCTTTATCGGGAGCGATGCGCTCTAAGATCTCATCAGACTTCAATTGTGCCGGTAGTGGAAGCTGAACTAAGATACCGTCAATGGTATCGTCATTATTTAGATCGTCTATCAAGGATAATAATTCGCCTTGAGATGCAGAAGCCGGTAAGTCGTATGCTTGGCTATTAATACCGACTTCTTCGCAGTCTTTCCGCTTATGTTTAACGTAAACTTCAGAAGCTGGGTCTTTACCCACTAGAATGACGGCTAAGCCAGGGGCTCTTAGTCCTTTATCTAAACGCTGCTGTACGCGTTCGGCAACGGTTTTACGGATAGATTCGGCGGTGGCTTTGCCATCAATGATTTGAGCGCTCATGTAAATCTTTAACCTTGCAGTAGATCAGAAGAAATCTGGAGTAAATTGTACTGGGGATTTTCTCACGACTGACAGTTAAAGCAAAGTAGGGGAGTGCTATTAATGTCTTCATTCTTAACTGAAAAATCGGTAAGTCCTTTGTTTTTATTAAATAAATTTAAAAAAGGTGTTGACGGAATGTGAAGTCGTGGGTAATATGCGCACCACTTCAACGAGACAGCGAATTGATTCGCGACTCGAGGTTGTATCGGGATATAGCGCAGTCTGGTAGCGCGCCTGCTTTGGGAGCAGGATGTCGGGAGTTCGAATCTCTCTATCCCGACCATCTTTATCTAAGATGGTTTCTTTCGAAATACTCTATTTCAAATCATAAAATATAAATAACACTGCAAATTTCCTAAAAAATAAATTTAAATTTTTTTAATAATTTATTTCATATCCCACTTTAAACCTAACACTAAGATTTAAACCAGACGCTCAAGCCTTAACTTTAAGCGCCGGTAAAAGCTCTCAATAATTAATCCGTTAATGACCCCTTCTCAAAAAAGTGCTTCAAGACTCGAGTAAGCTCAAAGGCATCTTCACTACCTGCCAACTCTCGGATCGAGTGCATTCCAAAAGTCGGTACACCAATATCAATCGTCTCAATACCAACTTCAGATGCAGTAATAGGACCAATCGTACTGCCACACCCCATATCGGTACGCGTCACAAACGCCTGATATCTAACACCCGCATCATCACACAACTGCTTAAAGATCGCTGAAGTTAAACTATTCGTTGCATAGCGCTGATTCGCATTTATTTTAATTACCGGACCCTGATTCAATAGTGGGCCGTGATTCTGATCGTGACGATCAGTAAAGTTAGGATGGATACCGTGGGCATTATCAGCAGAAATCATCATAGAGCCAGCAATAATCCTATTTCGCTCTTCGTTATCCGACCAAATGCGCTCCAGTACTTGCTGCAGAAATGGCCCCTGAGCGCCACACGCACTCGCAGAGCCCACTTCCTCATGGTCACTACAGATCAACAGCTTATTTTGCGAACCATCGGCCTGTAATAAAGATTTTAAGCCAATAAAACAGCTCAATAAATTATCCAGGCGCGCACTAGCAATAAACTCATTTTCTAAACCGATAATCGCCGGAGGCTGAGTATCATAAAAAAATAATTCATAATCTAAAATTGATTCAACACCCTTATGTTGCTTAGCAACCTCCACCATTAATATAGAATTAAGGTCCTTATCTTTCGCCCCCGCGATCGATAAAACAGGCGGTAATTGAGTTTGCGGATTAATCGTACGACCTTTATTGGCCTCACGATCTAAATGAATTGCCAAACTCGGCACCGTCGCAATCGCTCGCTCAAAATTGACCATGACCGATTCGATTTTGCCACCAATGCGTGCATGCACCCTGCCCGCTAACGATAAATCACGATCAAACCAAGGCGCTAATAATGCTCCACCATAAACCTCGACCCCAAGCTGAAAATACCCCTTACCTGAAAGATCGGCATTCGGCTTAACCTTTAAACAAGGACTATCCGTATGTGCACCGATTAAGCGCAAAGCTTGAGATTTATCCGCCAACCAAATAGCGATAATAGAAGAGTCATTACGACGAATAAAATAACCCGCCTGCTCTTGTAATTGCCAAGTTTGGTCTTCAAATAATTCGGTATAACCCGCAGATAATAAAATATTCGCCATGCTATCAGTCGCATGAAATGGCGTTGGACTGGCTTGCAAAAAGCCTAAAAGTGATTGATTAAAATCAGAGCTTGTAAGAACAGCAGTAGGTACAGATTGTGACATGAAGATTCCTAAGCGAAAGCATTGTCTAGAAGACATCACTCGCTTAGGAATCTAATAAATTAGGCGGGCCTAACTTATTAGATAAACAGCAGGCTTAGCCTTCTTGTTTAACATCCAACAATTCTACTTCAAATACTAAAGCAGAGTTAGCTGGAATTTTAGGGCTTGGGCTTTGAGCGCCATAAGCCAATTCAGCTGGGATAGTCAATTTCCACTTATCGCCAACAGTCATCAACTGAAGTGCTTCAGTCCAACCAGCGATAACGCGATTAACTGGGAATTCAGCTGGAGTACCACGTTCAACAGAGCTGTCGAAAACAGAACCGTCAGTAAGCGTACCATGATAATGAACAGATACTGTATCTGTAGCAGCAGGCTTAGCACCAGTTTCAGCAGCGGCAGAGATCACCTCATACTGTAGACCAGACTCTAATGTTGTAACACCTTCTTTCTTACCGTTTTCAGCAAGGAAGTCAGCACCCAATTGAGCAGCCGCATCATTTAATGCCGCTTGCTTACGCTCTTGTTCTGCACGAATCTTTTCAAAAGCGGCTTGTAGCGTTTCTTGATCAAGACGCTTTTCAGCACCTGATAAAGCATCAGAGATACCTGCAGCAATCGCATCAACATTAAGCTCAACAGCATCGCGAGCCAAGCTTTCACCGATATTTAAACCAACACCGTAGCTTGCTTGATCAATATGATTTTCTAATTTCACTTCTTTCTCCTGGCCACAGCCAACCAATAATAGAGCACCCATAGCTAATACAGGTACCTGCTTGAATAATTTCATCGTAATTCCCCAGTGGTTTTTCTTTTGATAGTTATTATTAAACGGCATAACACTACACCATTTGATTAACAAATCCCAATACAGAACTAATGTCTGAAGGTGATATGGTACTCAATTTTTAAAATTCAAGACGTAAAGAATAGAAAATATAAATAGAAGATAATTCCAGCAATCAAAAAGACAACAGCTGGCTAATTAATAGCCAAACATCATCCCCATGAATATCAGCAATCAAACACACCCTCTGCTTGACGCCGCTTGCATTCACGCTGAATATTTTGACACACCTGGATCTCAGCTGCGGTTAAATCACTTTCAATAACACAATTATATGCGCGCTTACGTAATTCAGCACCTTCGATACTCGAAAGACTGCTATTACAAGCAGAAAGGGTAAAACTACCGATTAACAAAGCAATGGATAAGAGGTACTTCACAAATTTAAACTCTTAATTTTTTTAAAGATTCGCACAGACCCAAATGATTGTCTAGCAAGCCGTTAAATTATATATCGACTTACCACGAGGAATATTTAATCAAATCATCGAAAATCCCCTGACTTTCAGTAATAATAGCCTCCAGCATTAACCACAACGCAAACCCCAAAGCGAATAACAAAAAGTATTGGAAGTCTTATGAAATCAATGACTAAAGTCGCCATCACAACCGTAGCTCTGCTATTAGCTGCTTGCGGCCCTTCTAAAGAAGAACTCGCACGCTTAGAACTATTAGCTCAAGAACAAGCTCGAATTGCGGCAGAACACGCTCAAAAAGAAGCTAAAGCCCGTAAACAGCGCATTAGCAGCCGCTTGCAAGGCGCAGACCTTCACTGGAAAAACAAAGATTATTTAACCGAATCCAATGTACAGGCTTTATTTAGCTCACAAGATAAGCGCTTTGCCGGCTTAACGGACGAAGAGCTAGAGCAGCAAAACACCTACTTTGTTAGCTACCCACTGCAAGCGGCACGTTATCAATATAAAAAAGGCTTCCACCCTTTCAATATCGTCGGCATTCGCAGCTTACCGAATAGCGGCCCTTATAGCAGCTTATTCCCTGATGAAGCCGCAGATTATGCCCCAGGCCATTCTGCAAAATCTGTGGTTGAGTTTACCTTGCAACAGGATCTAGAGAAAAATCGCTTAGGTCAGGATGTATTAATGAAAAATGGCCACCGCTGGGTTGCCACAGTTTTGAACTTTAAGAATTACCCCGCATTAAAATCCTACAATCGCGATTGGAAATGGATTCCTGGCGTATTCGAAGATATTAAATGGAGTGCCGCCCCCGAAAAAACCCACGCTCAAAGTGATACTCGCGCCCTGGAAGTCCAGCTAGGCTTACGCTTTTGTACCCTAGAAGACCGCTGCTACAGCAATATTGATTATCAGGGCCACCCGACTCACGCAGTCCGCGCTGAAGTCATGAGTATTTATGTAGGTAATCGTGACAGCGGTAAGTTATTGGCTAAGTTCGTCCGCGAAGCTGAATAAATTGAACTATTAATTTATCACGGCACAAAAAAAAACCGCTAAGATTCACATCTTAGCGGTTTTTTTTGGTTTTAAAGATTACTTTTGATGATTAGCCAATCCTAATCATCAAGCACTTATAAACCGATAGAAACATTCAAACCAGCGAACATACCCGATACTTCAACATCTGTTTCGATATCCACAGTATCTTTATCTGTCATTAGATTAATAGCACGATGACCTGCTTCAATATTGATATCTACAAAAGGAATTGGCAAAGGTAGTGTATAACCAACTGCCAAAGAGGTATCCGTTACGCCGTTACCATCAAAAGAAAGCGCATTTAATTCTGCACGCGCATAAACACCGAAGTGAGAATCAAAATCAACATTTAAATAGCCCATAGGCATAGTAAAACTTAGATCTTCAGACTCAGTATTTGTCGGCAAAAGAATCTCACCATCAAACTGACGCGCGGTTAAACCAAAGTTAATATCAAAGAATGGTATTGGAAGTGGAACCCCCCAATACAAAGTAAAATCGGTATGCGACAAATCAACTTGAGAATTGGCATTTCCAGACAGATCCAAATCCGTTTTCATTATCTTTATATTTGGTAGAACTGGTACAGGGTGCTCAAAAGATGCAAATAAAACATTACTTTGCTCTGACTTAATTCCTAAATCATCATCCAGATCAATTGAATTATTATTTGTATCATCGACATCACCAGAAGCTTCAGCATTCCAGACGCTTGCGCCTGCATCAATGGTAAATAATAAATCAGCTTGCGCCATCATAGGTGTGGCTGCAGTAATGGCAATGGCTAATAATTTTTTCATTTTGATTCCTTAAATAATTATTCTTCAATTATCACGATAGATGACAATTGTGACCTTGGGCTTAGTTTGCCCTCTTTCGTGGGCAAAACTCAACCGAAGTCAGTAAATAGTTAGAAAAAAAACACATTTTTGGGGAACTTTTTACAAAATTAAACGGATTTGAGGGCTTTTGATCACTAAACAATAATTCAGAGTGATGAAAAAATTGTTATTTTAATTCACGCCAACCTGTACTTTCGCCCTGAATAGCCGCATCAATCTCTTGCGGATCACAGTTTAAGACTTGAGAGAATTCTTTTTTAACCAAGTCTAACTGGTTATTTTTATCACTAATGTGACTGGCTAATACATGCTGCATGCCCGGCCAAACTAAGCGCGATAATAAATCAGCTGCTTGCTGGTTATTAAGGTGGCCAAAATCACCCGCGACCCTTCTTTTCAAAGCAGGGGGATAAGGTCCTTGCTGTAATAGCTGTAAATCATGATTAGCTTCAATCAATAGCCCATGGCAGTTTTGGTACGCATCAATAACGTATTGCGTTAATGACCCTAAATCTGACAATACTCCGACCTGCCATTTTTCGTTAGAAACGACAAATTGAACCGGTTCTTGAGAGTCGTGAGGAACTACAACTGTCTGAATGGATAGATCATTAATGCTAAATTTATCGTGACTATCAATACAACGCCACAAAGGATGCTCTAGCCAACCAGCTGAACGAGCAGTGCCATAGGTCGCATAGAAAGGCTTATCGATGGATTCGCAGACCAATACAACACCCTTAGCATGGTCACTGTGTTCGTGACTGACTAATACAGCATCAAGATCATGTAATTCGAGAGATAACTCTTGTAGACGTAAGCGGGTATGTTTTCGATTAAAGCCACAGTCGATCAATATTCGGCTATTACCACTATCGATAACAGTGGCATTTCCTTTACTGCCACTGCCTAATGAGGCGAACCTCACTGCGCTAAAATTTTCTGCAGGTCAGCAAAGAAACTGACCGCTAATGCATCTTCCGACAAGGTTTCTAAATCTTTTTGCAACGAAAGATAAACACCTAAGCGTGAACGATTCATTTTTAATAAATAGTCGACCTCAACCCCTAACTCTTCCGAATTAGTTAGCCATTGCCAAAAACTTTTCTCAGGCTGCTTAGCCGTCGCATCATAAATCGTAATGTAATAAGTACCAGTCGAGCGATTCAAATCCGTTAAAGTGTATTCGCTTTCAGCCAAGGCTTCACTGACCGCATTCCAAGCAATGCCAAAACGGCCATCCAAACGCAATACCTGAGTGCCAGCGCCATCACGCTCTAAACGAGGATTAAGCGCTTCATTTTGTAATTCTGCTAATGACTGAGTATCACGCTCGTCTTCAACAATGATTAATTCAGCAGGGCTCGGGACAACAAAGTCACCATCCTCATCCAACTTAATCGCAGACGCTCTGGTTTTAGATACAGCAGGCACTATATAGGCGTCCTGAATCGGTAACTCAGACTGGCCCACTAATGGCTGCATTCTTTCATTGGTTTCAGACGCGAGATAACCTTGTGCTCGATCATGAAACGTATCGCCAAAAATGGCACTACAGCCGGTAAGATTTATCGCTAACAGCAAAAATACAGCGCGTATCATCAATTATTTCACCAAACCAAATGAGGTTAAAACGTTATTCATATCGCTACGATACTGCTCACTCAAAGGCGTCAAAGGCAAACGAATGCCCGCGGTCATACGACCCATTTGGTGCAATGCCCATTTCACAGGAATGGGGTTGGATTCGACAAACATCACATTATGCATCGCCATTAACTCAGCATTCAAAGCTTCCGCTTCTTCAGCCTTACCTGCTAAGGATAAACGGCATAATTCTGCCATCTTCTTAGGCAATACATTAGCGGTTACTGAGATATTTCCATGACCACCCATTAACATCATCTTATAGGCCGTCGCGTCATCACCGGAATAAACCGCAATTTTATCGCCGACCAAATCCAATACTTGTTGAGCGCGAACAAGATCACCAGTCGCTTCTTTCACACCAATAACTTGATCGATTTCAGCGATACGAGCAATGGTTTCTGGCAACATATCAACCGCGGTACGACCCGGCACGTTATAAAGCACCTGGCCTAGATCCACGGCTTTAGCAATCGCTTCATGATGCAGAAATAAGCCTTCTTGGGTTGGTTTATTATAATAAGGAGTTACTAGCAAGCAGGCATCAGCCCCAAGATTCTTAGCTTCTTGGGTTAGTTCGATCGCTTCAGAGGTTGAGTTCGCCCCTGTGCCCGCTATCACAGGTACACGCCCTGCAACAGTTTTGATAATACGATCCATAACCGAGCAATGCTCTTTGGTATTTAGCGTCGCAGATTCACCCGTAGTGCCTACCGCTACGATAGAATCAGTGCCTTCTTTAATATGGAACTCAACCAAACGGTCTAAGTTTTCCCAATCAATGTCACCGTTATCGTGCATAGGTGTTGCCAATGCAACAATGCTGCCCGTAATCATCCGCTAAGACTCCAAAATATTCATTTTCTGTTAATTCAAACTAGACGCGCATATTACTCATCAGCGCCCCTGCTTACAAGCAGGAATCATATCTCATCGCTGCATTGTACAGGCTCAACTTTCTTAACCGCCTGTGGCCAAGCCGTTAGAACAGCTTTAAATAGCGTTGCTAATGGAATTGCAAAAAACACACCCCAGAAGCCCCAAATCCCACCAAACCCTAATACCGCTACGATAATGGCCACAGGGTGCAAGTTTACAACCTCAGAAAACAGCAATGGCACTAAGACATTTCCGTCCAATGCCTGAATAATTCCATAAACTAACAGACAATAGAAAAGTGTCTCAGTATAACCAAACTGGAAATAAGCAATAATAGCAACGGGTACAGTCACCACCGCCGCCCCGATATAAGGAATCAATACCGACAATCCTACCAAAATAGCCAGAAGTTCCGCATATTGAAGGTCAAAGATAATAAACCCTATATACGTGACACCACCAACAATCAGGATTTCGACAACTTTGCCGCGGATATAATTAGCGATCTGAACTTCCATCTCAGCCCAAATGGTATTCATCAATTTTCTATCTTTTGGTAAAAATGAAAGGAAAAAGTGGGTGATTTGATGGCCGTCTTTTAAAAAGAAGAAAACCAGAATAGGGACCAATACCAAATAAATTAATATCGTAATTGCACCAGGAATACTGTGCAGAGAGAAAGATAAGATCCACTGACCTAAAGAGGCTAGCTCTTCTGCCGCTTGATTCATCCAACCCTGAACTTGCACAACAGTAATTAAATCTGGATAACGCTCAGGTAAGAGCATCAATAGATCCTGTCCTTCCCCCAGCATATTGGGTAATTCATAAAATAGCTGTCCCGCTTGGGAGATCGTCGCAGGTATAACAACAAGCAGGATAGATAAGAATCCACCGACAAACAAAGTGAACATAATCAGCGTTGAAGTAAGATTACCTAAGCCTTTCGCCTTACAATAATGCATACCGCCCTGTAACAAATACGCCAAAATGACGGAAATAAAGACAGGGGCCAATACCTTACTAAAGCCAATAATAATGGCAAAACTGGAGACCAATAAGATTAAAAATATAAGCGCTTCTTCATCGGAAAAATAGCGCTCCATCCATCCTTTGAAAACCTTCAGCATGGTAGAGATCCTTTCTTGATAACAAATTGATAGCAATCGGCTACTTTTTCAGCCGTGACGAGCTCATTATTAGTAATTTCTGCAAACTTATGAAAATCAGTCCAAGAACCCGAGTCGGTTGTTTCGACATAAATTAACTGCCCAGGTTCAATTTGCTTTAAAGCCAATTTCATTTTTAATAATGGCAAGGGGCAAGCCAAACCTTTCAAATCAAGCTGTTGAGTAAATATTTGTCTATTTTCTGCAGACACAATGGCACCAATCACAAATGTAAGGCAACATTATAGCAGTGCATTGACCACAGAATCATTTATGATTTTCACGGTCTATACTATTGAAGACTCAATTAAAGGAATTTCAGCCACGATGGCCATTCACCCGCCTCGCATCTTTTCACTGCCAATCATTTTCGCTGCTTTCCTTTATGCGGCATTCAGCGCACACGTCAGTTTCGCCGCCCATAATGATTTACCCGAATTGGGCGACTCTAGTTCCGGTTTTGTCTCTCAAAGCCAAGAACATCAACTAGGCCGCATTTGGTTACGCCAACTTAGAGCCCAAGCCAATACCATTAATGACCCACTCACCATATCTTTTATTGAAGAGTTAATATTTCGCTTAGCCCCCCATAGCGAAGTGCGTGATCACCGCTTTGAATTTGTGGTTATCGACCAAGGAGATTTAAATGCCTTTGCTGTTCCTGGGGGCATTATCGGCATTAATTTGGGGATATTTCTACACGCAAGTGATGAGGACGAAATATCATCTATATTAGCCCACGAGCTTGCTCATTTAAGCCAACGTCACTTTGCTCGCCAAATTGAGAATTCTGAACGCCAAGCCCCTATTGCTATTGCCTCACTACTTGCGAGCATCCTATTAATTGCAACCAATAACCCTGATGCTGGTTTTGCAGGACTCATTGGTAGCCAAGCTGCTGCTGCTCAAAGCCAACTCGCTTATAGTCGCGACTGGGAGCGAGAAGCCGACCGAACAGGCATGAAGACCTTAGTGAATTCTGGATTAGATCCTCACGCTATGCCTTCGATGTTTCAGCAAATGTTGGCCGCCAATCGATACAATGAACGCCCACCAGAATTCTTATTGACCCACCCCATTACCGATACCCGCGTTTCGGATGCCGCTAACCGAGCACAAGCGTTTGCAATTAAAAAACGGACTCGCAGTTTTAATTTTATGATATTGCAACAAAGAGCGCAGATTCGCTATACCCTACCCAATGCTGATCAATTAACATTTTTCGAAAAATCATTACACGGAACTAGCGATGAACTTGAAAAAGACAGCTATCGCTATAGCCTAGCCTGGATACATACCCAAGCTCGACGCCATAAAGAGGCCTTAAAGCTACTCAACAACATATCCAAAGCCAATAAAGATCAACCTGCCGTTGCCATTGCTATTGCCGAGACTTATGAGCAGCTCAATCAAATAGATAAAGGCCTAGAGCATATAAAACATGCCTATAAGTTGCGCCCCGATAGCTACCCTATCGCCATTAGCATGGCTAAATTAATGAGTAATCACGGACAAGCTGCTTCTGCCTTAAAGGATATTAAACGCTGGTCTGAAAGACGGGGAACCGACCCTGTTATTTGGAATCAAGTCGCCGACACTGCAAGCAAAGCTAAAGATTTACTTTTAGCCTATCGCGCGAAAAGCGAGTATTTTTTCTTAAACGGATATAAAAACAAGGCTCTAAGGCAATTACAGTTCGCCATTGATAGCGCAGAAAAACAAGGGAATTTTCAACAACAGGCGCGCTTAAAACAACGCCTGATTCAAATGTCAGATTCAAAAGAATCACTCAGCCTCTAAAACTGAGCAATTCACTCAATACAAATTATTTATTTGGCGTAAAGGTCAACATACGGTTGAGGGACTTGATCGCTTCAAGGCGAATCGACTCATCAATAAAAATCTCTTGATGACCCTGCTTTAGCACATTTCGCAAATTCGTTAAGCCATTCATTGCCATCCAAGGGCAGTGAGCACAGCTCTTACAACTGGCGCCATTACCCGCAGTTGGGGCTTCAATCAGTAATTTATCCGGCGCTGCTTGCTGCATCTTGTAGAAGATAGCTTTATCGGTCGCGACAATTAGCTGTTGATTAGGTAAGTTTTTAGCAGCAGCAATTAATTGTGATGTTGAGCCAACCTCATCCGCCAAATCCACCACACTCTGCGGCGATTCAGGATGCACTAAGATAGCCGCATCAGGATAAACCGCTTTTAAGTCAGTCAATGCCTTAGCTTTAAACTCATCATGGACAATACAAGCACTGTCCCATAACAACATATCAACGCCAGTTTCTTTAGCAACATAGTTACCTAAATGCTTATCGGGCGCCCAAATAATTTGCTCGCCCTGAGCTTTTAAATGCTCAACTACTTGCAAAGCAATACTAGAAGTCACAACCCAGTCAGCACGCGCTTTAACCGCTGCAGAAGTATTCGCATAAACAACAACAGTACGCTCAGGGTGTTGATCACAGAACTGAGAGAACTCATCCACAGGACAACCAATATCCAAAGAACACGTCGCCTCAAGTGTCGGCATGATCACGCGCTTTTCAGGACTTAAAATTTTAGCCGTCTCGCCCATGAACTTAACCCCAACCACCACCAAGGTAGAAGCGGGATGGTCACGTCCAAAACGGGCCATCTCCAAAGAATCAGCCACACAGCCGCCAGTTTCTTCTGCCAAAGCCTGTAGTTCAGGCTCGGTATAATAGTGCGCCACCATGACAGCATCTTCTTGCTGTAATAATTGCTTAATCTCACCAATTAAAGCGGACTTTTCTTCTTCACTCGCCGATACAACAGCGGCTAGTTTAGTGTTTAGATGATCACGGACGAATTGTGATTCTTCATTTACGACAATATCGGTCATAAAGGCAAACTACCTTGCAAAGCTACGTTTTAAAAACATGTGTTAAAAATATGGTGGCGAAGTATATCACATTCAAGTGATACGCTGATGACTTGCAAACTGACAATTGTAGGATTTCTTACAGGCAATAAAAAAGGGGTAAGCTCTACGCTTACCCCTTTCTATATAGTGGTGGGCCGTGTGCGACTCGAACGCACGGCCAATTGGTTAAAAGCCAACTGCTCTACCAACTGAGCTAACGGCCCAAATTCTTTAGTCTTTCTAGAACTTGGCGAGTAAGTCACTAAGCTTACCCAATCTCTATGCTGCGTAGTATACTGAGTTAAAAATAAATGTCAACGTTTTCAGTAACTTACAACAAAATCTTTTTTCTAACTCTCTTTTTTCTAAAAGAAAAAATGGTGGGTCGTGTGCGACTCGAACGCACGGCCAATTGGTTAAAAGCCAACTGCTCTACCAACTGAGCTAACGACCCTTGAGAGAGGACGCATATAATACCGATTTATTTTTCCTTGGCAAGCCTTTTTTTAAAATAATCTATAAAAGACAAGCACTTGCACTTAAACCCACTACTCAGCTGAGTTTAATCGTGCAAGATAACGTTCTGCCAATCGAACTGCAGAATCGGATTTTCCTTTGTACAGCTCAATCACTTGAGCCAAGATTTGCTTAGCTTTATTTGCATCTCCGCTGCGATCATAAGAAACGGCTAACTTATAGTGAGAATCTGCCGCTTTGTTATGTTGCCCATGATGCTTAACAACCGTATTAAATTGCTGGATCGCTAGATCAAAATTTCCTTCCGCTAACTGCACTTCACCTGACCAATAAAAAGCATTCGCCGCAAGGTCATGCTGCGGGTACGTTTTCGCAAATAGATCTAACTGCTTCAGTGCTGAGGTAAAGTCCTTCTTTTTAATAAAAGACATGGCACTTGCATAAAGGTCATCGGCGGCTAATACGCCCACCTGATTCACCTGCTCAGTAGGTGTTGAAGGGATTGAAGTTTTCAATAACTCAGCCATACGTCGATCAAGATCTAAATAACGTTGCTGCTGCTGCTTTTGCAGCATTTCAATCGAATGATTTTGCTCTTCAACTATACCCCGAAGCTCAGCGATTTCTTGCTGCATGGTTTCAACCATAGATAACAATTCAACTTGCAAAGAGCTATTCGCTACTTGAACTGGAGCGTTATTAAGAATGGGGATTGGAGAAGTTGTAGGGCTGACTGAAGAACTGGGCGCTTGAATAGCAGGTTTTGCAGTAGGCGCTTGGCCTACTGCTACCCAGCCATCTTCCGCGGCGCTGAGCATAGAAAGCATCAGCGCTAGAGGTAAGACTGTATATTTCATAAGAAATTAACGGCTCTGGTATTTAATCTCAACACGACGGTTTTGAGACCAAGAATCATCATTATGGCCCATCAATGCTGGACGCTCTTCTCCAAAACTTACTGTTTCGATTTGAGAAGCTGCTGCACCATTCGCCTGTAGGAAACGGCTTACAGAGATTGCACGACGCTCACCCAAAGCTAGGTTGTATTCAACTGTTCCACGCTCATCAGCATGACCTTCCAATACTACGCGAGCTGAAGAATTAGCCGCTAGATACTGAGAGTGTGCAATTAAAGAGTTCTTGCTATCTGCTTTGATCGTTGTGTTATCAAAATCAAAGTAGAAAACCGTTACGTCCATCAAAGCTGCTTGAGCTTCGTTCGCTGCTGCGTCAACTTGCTCACCTGCAACGGCTTGTGCTTCAACACCTTTAGTCTCAACTTCAGCCGCAGTTTCTTGTGCTGCGTCTAGTGGCTTAAGCTCATCACCTTCCGCTACATCGCTATTGCTAGCACATGCAGTCATTAATACTGCACCAAAGGTTAGACCCAATGTTTTAACTAATGCACGCTTTTGCATAATTTTACTTCCCATAGATTGTTTAATAATTAATTTAAAATCGGTTTACCCAGTCATCTTGCTATTATTTTAACAAAGGCGACCAAGCCGGCTCTCGAACGTCGCCATATTTAGATGGTAAACGGAATTTAACCTCTCCATCTAATGAAACAGCGGCTAAAATACTTCGATCTCCTACACTTGCTGCATAAACTACCATACTTCCATTCGGTGCAACACTAGGAGATTCGTCCAAGTGGGTTTCTGAGGTTAAAATTTGTAAAACTCCCGTCTTCATATTCTGCGCAGCGATGTGGAAGCGACCATTATTACGATGCACCATCACCATCTTACGTCCGTCCGGGGTAATTCTCGCACGAGCATTATAATCCCCTTCGAACGTAATACGCTTTGGCTTTTTCTCCGTAATAGATACTTGATAAATCTGCGGCTTACCAATTCGACTGGAAGTGAAGATTAAGCTTTGACCATCAGGCATCCATTGCGGTTCCGTATCAATACCATAATGCTTTGTAATTCTATCAAGTTGACGTGTAGCAAGATCCATAACATAAACATCAGGATTACCATTGCGCGAAAGCACCATGGCCATTTTTTTGCCGTCTGGAGAAAAAGCTGGTGCACTATTAGAGCCTTTAAACGAGGCTATCTTCTCTCGCTTACCACTCGCAATTTCCTGAATAAAGATTTCACTACGCCCATTTTCAAAGCTGGCGTAAGCGATTTTTTTGCCATCGGCAGACCAAGAAGGCGAGATTATCGGCTGCTTAGAAGAAAAGATGTTCTGCTCACGAGCACCATCGGCGTCAGCATAACTCAAGTTAAACTTAGTGCGCTCACGATTCGTCGTGACGTATACCAATTTAGTTGAAAAAGCCCCTGGCAAGCCCGTCAACGCAGCAAAGATTCGATCACTCATAAAGTGAGCGATATCACGTAATGATGAAGCGCCACCGGTAAGCTTTTGATTCATCAAGGCGGTGCGAGTATTCACATCGATTAACTTAAAGTTAATGATATAACCACCACGACTATCTTGTTTGATCTCACCGACCACCAAATAATCTTGCTTCAATAACTCCCAGTCCCGATAGAATACCTCTTCTTCGGTATTGGGTAAGCTCAACATTTCCGTCTTCGGCAAACTGTTAAAATAACCACTACGACCTAAATCATTCGCGACGATCTGTGCAACATTCTCAGGTAATGCTTTTAACCCCTTCCATTTAAACGGCACAACCGCCATTGGAATAGCGCTTTGCTTGCCTTGAGTAATCTCAATCACAAGCTCAGCCCGAGCCTGCATTGCCACAATACTCAATAAGAAAATCTGAATAACTAATTTAATAAGACGACTATTCATTACCACACTGCATCCTTAGGACTGAATTCCATACTGAAATTTCTAAATTTTTGTTCGAAGATCCGACCATCTTTGGGAACCGGCAAAGGTTGAGCGCGTTTAACCGCGGCTAACACCGAGCGGTCAACGGCTTCATTACCACTGCCTTTTGTGATGGAAACATGAATCACTTCACCGGTTGGCACCAACTGAATCTTAACCAGCACTCGCATATCAGGACGCGCACTAGGCGGATAGCGCCAAGTTTCATAAATTTTTGCTTGAATTTGAGCCACAATATCATCGGTTATTAACGCATTCTTTTGTGCTTGTTGCTCATCTGCTAATGCCCTCTCTATCGAACGCTGTTGCTCTTCTGCGGCAAGGGCTTCCATCAGAGCGGCTTCCTGTTCACGCTCAAACATCTGTTGCTCTTCAAGCTTCTCTTGCTCTAATCGCTCCTGCTCGGCGGCTAGCGTTTTTTCTTTTAACGCTTTTTGCTTTAACGCATCGGCTTTCTTTTTATCAGCCTTCTTCTTATTCGCGAGTTTCTTAGCTTTATCTTTGGCCGCTTTATCTCTTTTAGCTTTGTCCTTGCGCGCTTTTTCTTTAGCCGCTTTCTTCTTCGCTAGGTGTTTTCTCCAGTTTTCATCCTTGCGACGTTTTTCTTCTCGCTTCTTTGCCGCTAGCTTACGCTGTTTAACCTGCTTACTCTCAGTCTGGATGACCTTGGCTTGAATATTTTTCGGGATCGGCTCCGCCATTTGACGATTTTCTTCCGGCCACTTAATCGCAAACAATGCAATCACTACGATATGCAATGTCAAAGCAACGATAATCGCTAAGCCGTAACCTTGGGGGTCGAGCAGTTTTTTCAACATGCTACTGACCTGCTTGCGGATCAGGAGCTTCGGTGATTAAACCTACAGACGGGGCTCCGGCAGCTTGTAAGATTCCCATCAAAGCCACCACAATGCCGTAAGGTACGCTTTCATCTCCTCGCACCAGAACATCTGTTTTGGGCTGGCTTTTTAATAAAATCGTTACGTATTTTTTAATATCAACCAAGGCCATGGCCTTTGGATCATCACTGCCACGCTCTAAGTAATACAAGCCTTTGGCTGAAACCGAAACAATCAATTGATTTTCATCTTCTTCGACCGCAACAGGGTTTGCATCCACATTGGGCAAATCAACGTCGACCCCCTGATTCAACATAGGCGCTGTAACCATAAAGATAATCAATAAAACCAACATAACATCAATGTAAGGAACAACATTGATTTCTGCCATTGGCTTTCGCTTAGCCCCACCAGCCGGAGCAAGAGGTGATACCCCAGACATTATTCACCACCTTTCTTTTGCTGCTTCATACGGTGGGTTTGACGGTACAAAATAGAAGAGAATTCTTCACCAAAAGTTTGCATGCCCGTCACTAGCTGCTCAACGCGAGTCGTGAATCGGTTATAAAAGATAACCGCTGGAATAGCCGCTAACAAGCCCATCGCGGTAGCCACAAGCGCCTCTGAAATACCCGGTGCCACAGAAGCAATCGTTGCTTGCTTCGTCATCGCAAGACCCTGGAAAGAATGCATTATGCCCCAAACCGTACCAAATAAACCAACATACGGGCTGGTCGAACCAACCGTTGCTAAAAATGATAAGTGATGCTCAAGAACTTCTGTTTCTCGACTAATCGCAATACGCATTGCCCGCTGCGTACCTTCCATAATCGTATCCGGCTCATCAGGGGCTTGCTGACGAATTTTACCGAACTCTTTTAAACCACTGGAGAATACATTTTCAACACCAATGGGTTCAGGATTTTGTTGGCACTCTTTATACAGCTGATTTAAGTCGATGCCTGACCAAAAACGCTCTTCAAATTCATTTAATTGCTGACGAGTTGCCGCCAATAAGCGCCAGCGCTGAACAATAATCACCCAAGAAGCAATCGAAGCGACGACCAATAGCAACATAACCAACTGCACGACAAAACTGGCATTAGCGATTAATGAAATAATCGACATGGATTGTTCAACGGATGCTTGTTCCACAATATTCCCCTAAATTTTTCTGATCTATTCGTTTAAATCTAATTTTTAATATTTTTTGTGCCGAACCAAAGGTCGGCACGATTATTCTGTCGTAGGTTCTGGCAAACCAAAGTGGCGATAGGCTAATTTCGTTGCCATACGCCCTCGTGAGGTTCGCATCATATAACCTTGCTGTATCAGATACGGTTCAAGTACATCTTCAATCGTATCGCGCTCTTCACTGATCGCGGCGGCAAGACTATCAACACCGACCGGCCCACCGTCAAATTTCTCTAATAACGCCAACAGCAAGCGTCGATCCATATGATCAAAACCTTGGCTATCGACATTGAGCATATTCAACGCGGCGTCTGCACTGGATTTTGTTATGACCCCATCACTTTTAACCTGCGCATAGTCGCGTACTCGTCGTAAAAGTCGATTAGCAATTCGAGGGGTTCCCCGTGATCGACGAGCAATCTCTTCCGCACCACCTGGTTCAGATTCTAAGCCCATCAGCCTCGCAGAACGCGCAACGATATACGAAAGATCAGCAATATTATAAAACTCTAAGCGCTGAACGATACCGAAGCGGTCACGTAATGGCGCGGTTAACAATCCAGCACGCGTTGTCGCACCGACTAAGGTAAACGCGGGTAAATCCAACTTAATCGAACGCGCAGCGGGGCCTTCCCCCACCATGATATCCAATTGATAATCTTCCATGGCAGGGTATAAGATTTCTTCTACCGCAGGACTGAGACGATGTATTTCATCAATAAAAAGAACATCACCCTCTTCTAAATTGGTTAGCATCGCGGCTAAATCGCCAGCTTTTTCTAAAACAGGTCCAGAAGTACTCTTAATAGCCGAGCCCATTTCATGGGCAATAATATTAGCTAGGGTCGTTTTCCCCAAACCCGGAGGACCAAAAACCAACGTATGATCTAAAGCTTCATTACGGGTTCGCGCCGCACCGATGAATATTTCCATCTGTTCACGTACCGCAGTTTGACCACGATAATCGGCCAGCGTATCCGGGCGAATTGCACGGTCTTGTTTGTCTTCGCGCTTAGGCGAAAGATCATGATCCCCTAACTTGTCATTGCTAGGTGTCGCACTAATAAAGCGATCACTTTCGATCATAGGATAATTCCACGAATAAATAGTTCCACGTTTGTCTTACATCATACCTTTTAAAGCACGGCGAATCATTTCTTCTGAGCTATCGATATCCGCGGGCATTTTGCTCAACATCTTAGCCGCTTCTTGCGGTTTATAACCCAGTGAGATTAAAGCTGCTTCGGCTTCAGCAATGAAATTATTACGATGATCTGCTTCCGATTGCTCGACTGCAGCCCATAAAGGCGCCTGTGTATGCCATTCTTTTAGACGGTCCTGCATTTCAACAATAAGACGCTCAGCCGTCTTTTTGCCAACCCCAGGCAATTTGGTTAACGCCGTCACTTCATGGTTTTGAATGCAGCGAGCAAAGCTATCGGCATCCATGCTGGATAAAATCCCCAGCGCTAACTTAGGCCCTACACCACTAACCTTTATTAGCGTGCGAAACATAGTACGCTGCATTTTGTCGCTAAAACCATACAGCAGTTGTGCGTCTTCACGCACGGTAAAATGAGTGAATAAGGTCACCTTATCACCGACCTTACCAATATCTAAAAAACTTGATAAGGGTGCTTGAACTTCATAACCCACACCATTTACATCGATGAGTAAATCCGGGGCTTGCTTTTCGATTAATACACCACTTAAACGTCCAATCATTCTCGCTTCTTCTCACACAACGGATTAAAAACGCTAGCCTAACAGCTATCTTTATCGCATGCGACCACGGCTGAATTTACCCGCACCTAGATTCGCAATTAAGCTCGCACTGGTATGGGCATGCGTAATGGCAATAGCGAGCGCATCCGCCGCATCTTCTTGTGGCTTACCCGGCAATTTCAATAGCAACTGAACCATATGCTGAACCTGAGTTTTATCCGCACTGCCTTTTCCAACAACAGCTTGTTTTACCGCCCTCGCTGCGTATTCAGCAACTGGCAACTCATGCTGCACAGCAGCCACGATTGCAACACCTCGAGCTTGTCCTAACTTCAATGCGGAATCGGCATTTTTACCCATAAAAACCTGTTCAATGGCAAATTCCTGCGGACCGTAGGTTTCAATGATTTCATTCACCCCAGCAAAGACCTGTCCGAGTCGTTGCGGCAATTCCTTTTCCGTAATGCGGATACAACCACTGGCAATATATTCGATTTTTTGCCCGACGGCGTTAATCACACCATAACCGGTAATCCGAGAGCCTGGGTCTATGCCTAAAATAATGGCCATATTTAACATTTACAATTCGCTGAGTTGAACGCATTCTAAACCGTCCTTGAGCTTTCAGGTAGCGCTAGTTTGTTAAGAAAGTGCTGCCCGCTCAAATTTTAAACAATAATAAAATACCGCTGAAACAAGATCGCTATGACCGCCCCAAATACCCTGCCGTTATTCAAGCATTACCCCATTATGATGCAGCAATTAAGTCCGCAGCAATTTGCGTGCTTACCCACTCCGGTGAAAGCTCTGTCCAAACTAGGCCCGAACGCTTGGCTAAAACAAGACGATTTAACCCACCCCAACTATGGTGGTAATAAAATTCGTAAACTGGATTTTGTTTTAGCTGAAATAAAGCGACAGAATAAAAAGCATGTCATTACTTTTGGCGCGACGGGGACTAATGCCGGTGTTGCCACCGCCATGATGTGTTATCGCAATCAGTTGAAGTGCACGGTTTATTTATTTGAACAGCCGTTAACGAAAACAGTCAAAGACAATCTGGCTTTGATGCGAGCCTATGGTGCTGAGCTGATTTTTTGTGGTTCATTATTAAAAACCGTATTGCGTTTTTACAGCAGTCACTATCGCTTAAATTCCGACAGTTATTTTTTATGGGCGGGCTGCTCAAATTCAGTTGCCACCTTTGCTTATATCAATGCAGCCTTTGAATTAAAGCAGCAGGTCGATGCGGGGGAATTGCCGGAACCTGAACATATATTTGTTCCCGTTGGCAGTTGCTCTACCCTAGCGGGGCTTACCTTGGGAGTACAGCTTTCAGGATTAAACAGTAAAGTCATTGGCATACGAGTAGCACCTGCTTATTTAGGGCCATTTCCCGCATGCACCGCTAATGAAGTAAATAAAGTTATTAAACAAGCGGTAAAGCAAATGAAAGATTGGGGGATAGAAGGTATTGCTAACATTCCCCAATGCCATTTCGATGACGGTTTTTATGGAGAGGGTTATGGCATCGCAAGTAAAGAAAGCCAAAACGCAATTGAAGCATTTAAACAGCAAGGAATAAAATTAGAAAATACCTACTCCGCAAAAGCCGCAGCGGCATTTTTACAACAGCTAAAGCGAAGCCAGCATTCCAATGGCAGACCTCAGCTATTTTGGCAAACCTTTAATAGCGCCGATGCATTAGCACAAGCGCAAAAAGAAACGGTATCGAGTGAAGCAACTGAGTTAAGCTCTAAATTGAAACAGTACTTAGCGAATGAGAGCTAATAAGGCCAGTTGCCGAGTACTTGTCCTTGTTCACCTTTCAGCGTGAAGGACCTTATTGATTTCGGTATTTTTACTAATGTACAGGGCGAGGTGAGCATTTGCGCCTGAAGGCTATCAATAGCAGGTCGATGATCTATTTTCGTTACTTGCCAATGATCCTGTTCCATTAACCAATTTGATAATTCAATACCAAAGCCCACCGTTGGCTTTTGCCCAGCACTGACGATTAAAATATTTTCTTCTAACCAGTTAATGTCGGCATGGTTCAATTGTTGTCGAATGGCAGTGGGTAGCGCAAGCCATTCATCTTCTTGCTCAAGCCAGAAATAACTTTCCCCTTGAGACACATAGCATTGCTGGCTTTGGAAGTTGGCTGGCACAGTATAAGCTTTCTGCGCTGGCTGTGAGCCACAAGCTATTATCGATGAAAATAGCACGCCAATTAACAAGGCATTTTTCTGTTTGTTTAACATTCTTCTTTATTGTCCAAGTGTATTAGTCTTCAGTGCCTTAGTGCTCAATGCATTCTCTGTACTTATTTTATAAGCGGAAAAACCACGTCCCCTTACAGGACTGTTCACACTGTTATTGCCATTAGTAAGGTTTGACAGCCCAGAAGACACATAATTCACTGTCATATTAACCACCAAATGGGGCTGACTTTCACTGATCTCAATCGCACTCGGCTGATCTAATGTCGGATATTGCCCGCAGGATTCACCAGCATCACATATAATATTATCGAAATCCAAATCCGAGCCCGATGAAACCAAATAACGCCCTTTTTTCAAACCGTAAAGTTGATAGGAGTATTCGCCATTTTGCGGAATTAATGCCGAACTCCCCCCCACAGTTGGAAATATACCGTTCTCATCAGCCTCAGCGCCCGCATCGATTATGACGATGTATTGTACTCCAGCATTAGCAGATAACTCGGGGTTGCCGACCTGTAATTGAACCGAAATAACTAAGTCCTCAACTTCGACAAGAGAGGAACTGATTTTAATATTGGCTTGATAGCTGCCTTCTATCAACCCATCACGATCGATGCTTGCGGTATAACTGCCGAGCCCAGTGGTACGATCTAAACTTAACCAATCACTATTAGCACTACCAATAGATTGTATTTCTGCCACGATATCCCCGAGTGCAGAATCCGTTTCAACCCCTGCACTGGTCAATACAAAACTCAAGGAGAGCTGACTGACGTTAAAATACAGATAGTTATTTGAACTTAAAATCTGAGGCCCAGCATCTTGCTGTATTTGTAGAATTGCTTTCTGCGCATCAATTAAGCCGTGGCCAAAAATATCATCTCGCCCTGCCTCACCTAAGTCTTGAGTTAAATGACCAGCACTTAAATGGCCTAGAAATTCGTTATGGGTTAAGTCTGCCTGAGCTGATTTCATCAAAGCTGCAACACCCGCAACATGCGGTGCCGCCATCGATGTCCCTTGCAAGGAGCCATAAGTTAATATTGCCGGGCCACTTAGATCATCCCCCCAAGTACTCAAAACTCCGGAATCAACAGCAAAATCGCCACCGGGTGCTGCAACATCAATGGTACTTCCAAAGTTAGAGTAACTCGCTTGATTCAATGTCCGCCCAATAGCAGCGACCGAAATAACTTGCTCATAAGCCGCAGGGTAAGAAGGTGAGGAAGTAGATTCATTACCCGCCGCGGCAATAACAATAATTCCTTTGTCGATCGCCGCATCATAAACCGCTTGCTCGATATTAGAAAAACCTGGGCCACCTAAGCTCAAATTGATAATATCCGCAGGAAATGAAGATGCATTAGAATTCGCGCACACGGCACTATTACTCTGAGTTAGTTGCGCAGCAAAACACACGCCAGCAATAATATCACTAGCGAAACCTCCCTCAGCGCCTAAAACTCTAATGGGCATAATTTTTACATTGGGAGCAATTCCTGTTCCGCCAATATTATTAGCGGCAGCGGCTATCGTACCGGCAACATGAGTCCCGTGAAAACTACTGCGTTGACCACTAATCGTCTTATCACCTGGGTCATTAGGATCAGCATCTTCTGATCCCAAAGAGCCATCACCGACATAATCATAACCGGCGACGAGATTAGCCGATAAATCTGGATGGGCGGTGAGAACCCCAGTATCCAATACCGCGACAGTTACCGAGGAAGACCCTCTACTATCCAAGGCTTGCCAAGCGCCCTCGACATTTATCGAATTGTAATGCCATTGAGAAGCAGCAAAAGGATCGGTTAAAGCTGGCAAAGCGCTCGCAGTTCTTTTCCAATTAGGCTCAGCAAAAAGAATATCCTCATGGGTGGACAATAGCTCCACGACTTGCAGAGTCTCCCAATGACTTTGGGCATTTAAAGGGATGGATTGTTTTTGATACTGAATATTATTCGCCGCCAAAAAAGACTGCGCATCTGCTAAAGATAAGTTTTTAATTCGACCTAAATCCATGCGGCTACGTAAACCTTGCGTTTGGAAGGCCCGCTCAGGCTTCAACATGATATTAACCTCACCTAGCGCAAACTCTGCGTTGGTAGAATTGGCCGCCAGTTGAAACGCTAAAGAATATATGCCATGACTATGTTCAATCGAATTATCACCTCCTTGAGTGGTGGAAGGGTTGAGAGCCGTTATTTTAATAAAGTAACTACCGGTTTCTGGCACTAATAAGGAGGCGGATAAACGGCCATCAATTGCACGGGTTTGTGCACTGAGAATTTCATTCACTTTATCTTCAGAAGAAAAAAGCTCTATTAATACTCTCGCATAAAGCCCCGAGTTTTTTGCTTCCGCTATTTGAATATCAATCCCTTGAAAAGCTTGCAGCTGCAGCTGATAAAAATCCTCTGGATCTTCCTCATCAACAATACCCGATAGCTGGCTCGTTGCTGAAATTGCTTGAGCATTATCAAAGCTATTATTTTCCAAGCTTGGGACTGGGTCACGAGTATCAACATCTACCAGGTTACCTGCCGCGGCTAATAGTACCCCTGAAATACTCCCCGCTCCCACGACCACGTCGTTTTCAACGACGCCCTGATTGCCATTGAGGGTAGTATATTCTAAGCGGACTCGGTGAAGGCCTGGGTTTTCAAATACATGACTCACTGATTCAGAGGTATTCCCCCCCAGCACAGCAAAGTTTTGATCGCTAAATGACCAGCGGTAAGTTAAAACATCGACGCGTGTATCTGCTTTAAACACCCAATGAGCTGGGGCTAACTCTTCCCTCTCTAGGTAACCAATGGTCACTAAAGGTTGATCTAACGATGAGACGGAGCATGCTTGCAGCATCAAAACTGATAACAGCAAACCTATCATGGAGAGTTTAATCATTGTATGCAAAACCGAAATAAGTCTAATAGATAAAGTTTAGCCTCCTTTAGTCTTGCCACCAAACAGCTTTCCTCAATTTAATAACTTTTTAGTCCATATAATAAACTCTTAAGAATAATACCAATGATTGGCGTATAAAATAGGCACTTCGATATTGAGCTTCTACACTCAAATAATGAAGCAAGAATTGCAAACCTCAAGCCCAGTCTGTCAATATTCACACCCTATTCACGGGGCGTGCTCCCGTCTGGTCGATTCTCAGAATATCGAATCAGGCCGATGCTTTTGGCACAGCCACCAGCCCAAAACTGAACCTCATTTAAAAACAAATTTAGAAAACCTAGCCCACACAGGGGAACCCATGTCAGGCCTGCAACTGCGTAAGTCGAATCTAAATGGTATAAATCTGGTTCATCTAGGGCATAAAGATGGCTTTGAATTACTCGATTGCGATTTCTATCGCGCCGATCTCAGAGAATCACACTTATTTGGCTGTAATTTTACCGGTTCATCTTTAATGAAGGCCGATTTACGATTCTCTAACCTTCATTGTGCCAACCTAACAGGCTGCAATTTACTCGGCACCCGTTTAGAGGGCTGTCGTTTGGATAATGCTATTTGGGGAGAGCACATTGTTCAAGAGGAACAAGCAGCGGCAGCCGAAAATATTGATGCGCGTAATGATTATTGGCAGCAAGCTGAAGAAATTTATCGAAATTTGCGTAAAGCTACTGAGCAAGCAGGATTGTTTGAAATATCAGGTCATTTTTTTGAGCGAGAGATGGTAATGAGGCGTTTTCAGATGCCTCTATTTTCTAGTTCACGATTTTTATCCAAGATCGTTGATGTCTTCTGTGGCTATGGAGAGCGACCTATTCGGGTTGTCTTATTTTCATGGATTGCGATTATTTTATTCGGTGCGCTCTACTTTCTCTTAGGGATCAGTGATGACGGTCACTTATTAAGTTGGAATCACCAGCAGAGCCTTTGGCAAAATATAAGCCAGTTTATGACCTGTTTATATTTCAGCGTGGTAACTTTCACAACCCTAGGGTATGGCGATTTAACCCCAATCGGATTTTCACGAGTCCTAGCCGCAGTTGAGGCTTTTATTGGCAGTTTTACCTTAGCGCTATTCGTAGTGGTATTTGTTAAAAAAATGACCCGTTAATTTAACTGACTATTAACCGTTAACCGATAAAATTCCTCTTCTAAACTGTCCGCTACACTGGCTCGCCCCATGCTATTAAGGTAATTTTTTAAACTCTGTAATAAGACGTCAGCCTGTGCTTTTGCCTGATACCTAAAAGACGCTGGCTGATTTCGATCAACCATCATGGATAGCATATTAAAATGAGCGTCTGATAAAACCTTCTCTGATTGCGGCAACTTTTGATATTGATTTAATGCATGAGCAAGATTCATACTCGCTAATGAATAATACTGCATAAAGACGACTTGACGCTTATTGGTTGATAAGCCTAACGTTGCTTGGGTTAATGCTTTTTCAAAATACAAGATAGCGCTTTTATAATCTTTTTGATTTGAGTACTCGCTGCCTAAACACGTATTGTACTCCCACTCTTCCAATAGCTGCTGTATTTGCTTAGCTGTTTTAAGCTCTCTTGAAAATAAAGATCTAAACATATCCAAACCCACCATAAATGATAATCATTATCATTTAAGCACAATAACTAATAGGACACAATGCTTGCTTAAGAACAAACTGCACCAAGTTCAATAGCTTGGTCTAAACTATCAATTAGTACGTCGATTTTTATAGTTCTATGTGCATTTATTAGCACAGGTAAGTGTCAAATTAATACTGGGGATCCACAGGTGCAGGACGAAGAACTTCAACGATCTTATAGAGAGCAAATTCCGCAATTATTATCGGAGCTAGCCGAAGCTGCCAAACAATGGAACAAGACCCCCTCTCAAGAGTCTTTTGATCAATTTTTTAGCAAGGTTCTCGACATCAGTGGCAGCGCTGAAATGTTTGGCCAAATATCCATCGGCACAGTAGCCAAATCTTTGCAAAGTGAAATGTCACCCTTTTTCAGGTCCAAAGAAATCCCTGATAAGAGTTTAATTAAGCGCATAAACGGTATTAATGAGCAACTGCTTAGCATGATGCAGCAGCCGACGGGCGATCAAAATACTAATATTCGTGAAGTTTTATTTAAGCCAAAAGTCATTGATGACGGTTTAATGCATATTCTTGTTATCGAGGATGACCCGAAGCTGGCAGTCGATATTAAACACAAGTTATCCAGTACCAGTTTTGAAATCACTATCATTCCGAACATTGCTCAAATACAGCCTAGCTTTAAAGATAATACTCGCTGCATTATTGCCAATCTCGATGACATGAACGATAAACAAATTGAATTATTAGGCAATATCGAAGAAGTTCGTTCCTCATTACCCCTAATATTTATTTCTGATGATAATAGCATTGATGCACGCTTAAAAGCCGTTCAGGCTGGCGGGCAAGCATTTATAACTAAACCCGTTGATTATACTCAGTTATTACAAGCCATTGATTCACTGACAGAACGTCAATTGGTTCAAAAATATCGTGTATTGATTGTTGATGATCAGAAGTCTCTGTCTGATTATTATTCCAGTATATTAGAAGAGGCTGATTTTGAAGTTATGTCGGTCAACGACCCGCAAATAAATTTAATGCCGGCCCTTACAGACTTCGTCCCCGATCTGATTTTATTGGATCTTTATATGCCTTACTGCAATGGTCAAGACTTGGCAGGTATTATTCGACAAATGGATAATCTATTGAGTGTTCCATTGGTATTTTTATCGGCTGAGTCCAGTACTGACTTACAATTACGTGCGATGTCGACTGGTGCCGATGCCTTTTTGACTAAGCCGGTATCCCCTGATGACCTGTTACTGACGGTGCAATCTAGAATTAAACGTGGTCGTGCCGTGCATGATCTAGTGACTAAGGACCCACTATCCGGCCTACTCAATCGCCGAGAGAGTATTCGCCGACTAGATGAAGAAATCTCACGTAGTCGTCGCAATGACACCCCCCTTTCCGTCGCAATGCTAGATCTTGATCACTTTAAAAAAATTAATGATACCCAAGGTCATGCTATTGGTGATTGGGTCATCAAGTTTTTTTCTCGCAGTATGCAAAAGATTTTTCGCGAGAGCGATATCATTGGTCGCCATGGAGGAGAAGAATTCATAGTCATCTTTCCTGATACCGAACCCGAGGCCGCTCAGCTGGCTTGTAAACGTTTGAAGAAATACATTAAAGAAAGTGAAAAAGACCTACCCTGTGCTTTCACTTATAGTGGTGGGCTAGCCTTTGCAGGCGGTGATGAAAGCAGTAATAGCATTTTAGAGCGGGCTGATGTGGCGCTATATAAAGCCAAAGAAAAAGGCCGCAATAAAGTCATTACCGCCACTGACAATCCTAGAAGCTAGACTCAGCCAGCTCTTTAAATTCAATGCGTTAAACCTAGCCTAAACCTCAACCTGGACTAGGTTTAACTCTATAGCGTTTAGAAACTATTGAGTCTGAAAGCTCAAACGATCCCCTTCAACATCTGCAATGATCTGCTCCCCTGGCATAAACTCACCGGATAGAATGGCTTGAGCCAAAGGGTTTTCAACCCACTGCTGAATTGCCCGCTTCAATGGACGTGCTCCAAAAACAGGATCATAGCCCAGCTCAACCAACTTAGCTTTTGCCGCAGCGGTTAATGTTAGCGTTAAATCTCGATCGGCAAGACGACCAGATAAAGCTTGCAATTGAATATCGGCAATACCACTTATTTGATCTTTTAATAACGGATGAAAAACTACCGATTCATCAATACGATTAATAAATTCAGGTCGGAAGTGGCTACCCACAATTTCCATCACCGCATCCCGCATGCCTTCATAATCCTGATCCAGATTATCACTATCACTTCCCAGCGCTAACGTTTGAATAACATCCGACCCTAGGTTAGACGTCATCACAAGTACCGTATTTTTGAAATCGACCCGACGCCCTTGGCCGTCAGTTAACTGGCCATCGTCCAATACCTGCAGAAGGATATTGAATACATCAGGGTGCGCTTTTTCTACCTCATCTAATAAGATCACTGAATAAGGTTTACGTCGCACAGCTTCGGTTAAATGTCCGCCCTCTTCATAACCCACATACCCTGGAGGGGCACCAATCAAACGCGCTACCGAATGCTTCTCCATATACTCAGACATATCAATCCGCACCATAGCGTCATCGCTATCGAATAAGAAGGTTGCTAATGCTTTGCATAATTCTGTTTTACCTACGCCAGTAGGCCCTAGGAATAAGAAAGAGCCATTAGGGCGATTAGGATCACTGAGTCCAGCCCGTGAACGACGAACCGCATTAGAAACTGCTGCAATGGCCTGAGCCTGACCGACAACTTGGTGATGGAGCTCTTCCTCCATGCGCAATAACTTCTCACGTTCACCTTCTAACATTTTAGTCACCGGTATACCTGTCCACTTTGAAACCACCTCGGCAATTTCTTCTTCCGTTACTTTATTGCGCAATAACTTGAATTGCTGGCTACCCTGTGCTTCTGCTTCATCTGCGGTCGTCAGTTTTTTCTCTAGCTCAGGAATAATGCCGTACTGCAGCTCAGACATTTTCTGCAAATCCCCACTACGACGGGCGGCTTCCAAATCGGCTTTTGCGGCTTCCAGTTTTTCTTTAATTTCAGAAGCGCCTTCCAATAATGCTTTTTCATGCTTCCAAATTTCTTCTAACTCTAAATAAGCACGGCCCGCTTTATTAATCTCTTCGTTCAGATCGGAGAGACGTTGTTGTGCGGCATCATCGGTTTCTTTGCGCAGCGCTTCGCGCTCGATCTTCAATTGAATCAAACGACGTTCAAGCTTATCCATTTCATGAGGCTTTGAATCTATTTCCATTCGAATGACCGAGGCCGACTCATCAATTAAATCAATCGCTTTATCCGGTAATTGACGATCTGGAATATAGCGGCTCGATAATTTGGCGGCGGCTATGATCGCACTGTCGGTAATTTGAACACCATGATGCACTTCATAGCGTTCTTTTAATCCTCGTAAGATAGCAATGGTATCTTCTTCATTAGGTTCATCGACCAATACCTTTTGGAAACGGCGTTCAAGCGCCGCATCTTTTTCAATAAACTCTCGGTATTCGTCCAGGGTCGTTGCCCCGACGCAATGTAATTCGCCTCGGGCTAACGCGGGCTTTAACATATTCCCCGCATCCATCGCGCCATCGCCTTTACCTGCGCCGACCATAGTATGAAGCTCATCGACGAATAAAATGATTTGGCCTTCATCTTTCGCGACATCTTTTAATACCGACTTTAAACGCTCTTCGAATTCTCCACGATATTTCGCCCCCGCAATTAAAGCCCCCATATCTAAAGAGAGAATACGTTTGTTTTTTAACCCCTCCGGCACTTCGCCATTAATAATTCGCTGAGCAAGGCCTTCGACCACCGCTGTTTTGCCAACACCCGGAGCACCGATTAATACAGGGTTATTCTTTGTGCGGCGTTGTAGTACTTGAATGGTGCGACGGATTTCATCATCTCGACCAATCACCGGATCCAGTTTATTCTGCTCAGCGCGCTCAGTTAGATCGATACAATATTTGTCTAACGATTGACGATTATCTTCCGCATTGGCGTCATTCACTTTTTCACCTCCACGAATATCATCAATTGCCTGATCTAAACTTTTCTTAGTTAAACCATGTTGTTGCAATAACTTACCAACACCACCGCGTTCACCCAACGCAACGACAATAAAGAGTTCACTGGAAACAAACTGATCCCCACGCTGTTGTGCTTCTTTATCAATTAAATTTAATAAACGCCCAAGTTCAGGAGCGATTTGTATATTGCCATCGGGTGAAGAGACCGTGGGCTGTTCTTTTAAAATTTCATGTAAATCTTGTTCGAAGCCCGGTACTTGAACTCCCGCTTTACGCAAGAGAGTACGGACAGAACTATTGGTTTGCTGCAACAGCGCTAATAGCAAGTGCACACTGTCGATTTGGTTATGATCATTCCCTAGCGCTAAACTTTGAGCTTCACTTAAGGCGTTTTGTAAACTGGTGGTAAGTCGATCCATTCTCATCGAGATCACTCCTATATAACGATTATAAAAAGCATAGAGATAAATTCTTTGTCCTGCTTGTTAAATGGAGGTGGATTATTATATTTCAACCTTTTCTCATTTGATATGAATCAATTTCATGGTAATTCAACAAAATCTCCAATCTGTCAGATCCTCTAAGCTAGCAAAGCCCCTTATCAGGACCTAACAAATTACAAATTGGCCCAGAGTGTCATACCATTTTCACCACAATGTCATAAAGTGTAATTACAGTAGTGATACGATTGTTCCAATTGGTTAAACCGCATCACAACTAACTTAAAAGTCTCGATGCTCGACAGCCAATAACTATAAATCAGGTTGCGATCGTCGAACCTTAACCTAAAGCAAACCACCGTCAACAATAGAAGAGATCAAAGAATCACTCTATTGAGGAATGCTTCATTCAAACCACTGACTCTTCGCAAGAAGACACACAGAGGATACAAAACATGATGTTAAAGCGACTGATAACCGGCTTGGCCTATTTGATGTTAATGGCAAGCTCGTCTCTCTGGGCAAATACCGCTAATGTAGACCTAGCAGGAGATACTTCTGCCGGTGCTATCAACCCTGTGCAAGTACAAGCGATTAGCGGCGAAGCGGAAGGCAATAAATTCCTTTCTTTTACCGCCAACATTTTCGATACCATTGAAGATAAAATTACTGGCACCGTCACCGACGTCAGCGCACCTTTTGAAGAGTGGAGCTATAGCCGTGGCATAGGAACCATTCCTGATTCTTGCCAAGGTGGATACAGCCCTAACGCAGGTTTATGCGCTCAAGATTGCCCTGCGGGTTATGATTCTGTTGCAGGCGTTTGCTGGCAGCAGTGCCCAGCGGGATATTCTGATACTGGTGCTTTTTGTACACTATGGAAGTGGTGGCCAAAAACGATCACTAAAAAATCATGGGTTCAGCCACGTACGCTCATGAGCTGTGCTGCGGGCCAATCAAAAGAAGCAGGCTTATGCTATGAGCCTTGTGCTGAAACATTCACTGGCGTAGGTCCTTTATGTTTTGGTCAGTTTGGTGGTCTAGCAGATCAACAGCGTATTCTTGATCAAGCAGGTGCTCAACAAGCGGCCGCGCTTGCAGCCTCAAGCCAGGGCGGAATTGTCTTGGGCGAAGGTCAAATACCAAAATTAAAAACCGATATGTCATTCACTCCGATTGTTTGTGGCTTAGATGCGATTGAAGGGGCTTTTGGCTTACCAGTTCCTGATCCGGTTAATATTGGTGGCAGCATTGTGAACGCCGCTGGCGATGGCATTGTTGGCGCCATTTCAGATTCCATTGCAAAGGACTCCAATAGCGCTTGGTTTGTGCCTTCACTATCACAAACCGTTCTATTCGACTTCTCTGCGGAAGCCAGCTGTGATGATGATGGTACCGTTGCTAAAGCGGCATTAAACTTCAAACCTAGTGTGACGGTTCAGGCCAGCACGCGCATGTTCGATACCGCACTTCATAGTCTAACAGGCGTTGATTTAGGGGTTATGCAAGTATCCTTATACGAACTGATTCCGTTCCGTATCTATGGCACAGTCGGCACAACGCTAGGCGCTGATACCACAATCAGTTCAACCGTTGATCGCTCTCAACCACCAGTTATTATTGATGGCCGTCAGCATGCGAATGCAACCCGCTTAGATGTTATTCCTTCGATGGACCTTTGGTTATCGTCTCAGGCTTATATCCGCATCACCAGCTTCTTAAGCTTTATCCCAGACTTATTACAAGTCGGTGCTGAATTTAAGCTGTGGGTCATGGAACTAGCAATGCCTTATGCTTTAGAGGAAGGCGTGCGTAATGTTGCCGGCATTGATGAAGTTTATAAAACAGAATCTTTGCAGACTGATATTGAATCAGGTCGTGGTTTTGTTAATACCTTCTTAAAAGTACTTGGCTTTGATATCAATGCCTTCGGTGATGATGCTGATGTACATTGGGATGGTGTTACTTACCATACGGTTAACTTCGCTACAGAAGAAGCATCTGCAGTAGCGCTTTAGCTTTATAAACCAACCATATTTTTCATAAGTTTTATTTTATGAAACCTAAAAAAGCCCTTAGTCATTACTAATGGGCTTTTTTAATTTATGATCTTTAGTTTTACCCAATAGCCATTGACGAAATATGAATATTCTTAAAAAGATAGTTTTTGCTTTAATATCAATTTTACTCATTTTTGCTGGCAGCTTTTATGTCTATATTCAGACCCTACCTACAGCACCACCGGATTTTGTTGATGTTAATGAAATAGATCATAATAAGGCCGCAAGTATTTTTGAATGCACGAATAATCAGCATTTCAACTATGCCTATGCGGTTGATGTAAGCATAGAATCTGTTCTCAATGGTCAGCCAGTCTACCAATCGAACATTAGCTTTGATACTCAGTTGAGCCAAACCAATGATGCCGTTATTCAAGGAATTGCTAACGATATATTAATCGATGAAGGCCAAGGGCCTTCGATGATAAAAGATGTGTATTACATAAGCCGCGTCGACCCACAGCCCTACGCGATGTTTACCGCCTTCAATGACCTTGGATTGGCCGAAAAGCACCCAATGAAGATTCTTGCACAGTTATTTAAAGCACTCTCGGTCGGACGTGAAAATGAAAACTACTTTTTCCCTTATGATTCAATGCGTCGTACTTATCACTATCGCCATGACAACAACCATATCAGCCGTAATGCCAGTGCAACCACGTCTAACCTCAATACATTAACGACCAGTTTGCAATCGACGACAGGCAATAATAGTTGGAAAATCACTTTAGATAATGACTGCATGCCAAAACAACTGGCCTCTGAAGAACGCCAAGGGATTTCCGCGGCAGGACACCAGGGCTATATTAAGTTCGTGATTAACGCGAAGAAAATAAAACCCTACCAGAACCTTAACGCATTGAAACTCACCAACTTAAGCAATGTGAACAACCAATGGCAAACTCAGGCAATTGCCTCCTCGGCCTTTGAGAAATCCGTCAGCGATGAACAAGAGCTATGGCAAATCATTAATGGATTCTCTACTGATAAAAATACGGCGAAATTGATCAAGGCCGCAGAATATTTAATTGAGCACATTAGCCCAGATGAGCTGACTGAAAAAATTTCCGACCAAAGCCTAAGTGATTTCGCCAAGCGCGACCTCGCCTTTGCACTTAGTTTAACTGGCCATGTCGATGCGGAAAATTACATCATCGATACTTTAACCAGCTTATCCTCGCTCGGAGCTAAAGACGATTTAGACATCGACTTACAAAAAGTTCGCTTAATGGTCGCACTCTCGGGCAATGGCCAAGTATCCGAACAAGGCTTTCAAGCACTCACCTCTCTTTCAGAGGACCCTGATGAAAGTAGTAACGTTCGAAATAATGCCTTAATAAATTTAGGCTCTACCCTGCAGCAATTAACAAACCAAGGGCAAGACTCATCCGGTTTAGCAGATCAATTAACGACAACACTCAGTCAAGCGATGGAAGAAGGGAATGCCGCGTCGGCGATTCTCGCAGCGGGAAATGCCAATTTAACCAGCTTAGATTCGCAAATCATGGAAAAGCTAAACTCAACTAATAGCAAAGAACGTTATGCCGCCGCCAGTGTATTGGCGAGAGATCCTGATTATAACGATGACCTTATTCAGCATTTAGCGAATGAGTCTTCAGATCTCGTAAGCTATGCCATTTTGACCAACCTAGACCGTGCGAGTTTAAGTACTCAACAGAAGGATCAATTAGTTGATATTGCTAATCGGGCAAGTACTGATATCAATAATGTCATCAATAAATTAATTGAATAATGTAGCAACTTGATCAGTTATAACCTCTAGCTATATTGACAAATAGCACATAAATGAATGTCATCTATACTCATTGATAGAACTATTGTTTTATTAATGAGACCAATATGAAGTCATCATCACTACGCCTGAAGTTAATGGCTGCCAGTCTAATTATGCTATTGACTATGGCCATCGTACTCAGCATCAACGTAAACCGCGCGTTAAGTAATACTGGAACCGAGCTAAGTAACCGAGCGCAAATCGACCTTAAACAAGCCGTCTACGATCAATTGCGTGCCGAATCAGCGGGTTACGGGAGTAAAGTTGCCAGTTATATCAATACAGCCTACCAACTGCCCATGACAATGGCATCAATGCTGAAACAGTCCATAGATTCAGATCAACTGCCATTAGCAAGAGTTCAAGTTAACGCGCTAATTCAAGCCCAACTCGCCGCCAATACCAATGTCAGCTCTTTTTATACTCAATTTGAAAGTAATGGTTTTGATGGTAATGATAGTGCCTATCAAAGCAGTAGCGCAGACTACAATGCGATGGGAACCGGCGCTCTAGAAATTTACTGGGTTCGCAATCGCCAACAAGAATTAATTCAATATCGAATTGAAGATTCAAATGAGAAGTATGCCGATACACTAAATGAATTTGGTATTCGTGAAGCGGAATGGTACTTATGCGCTAGGGATAGTAAAAAGCCCTGTGCAATGGAACCTTATATGTATGAGATTGAGGAAGGTTATGAAGAATTAATGACCAGCCTTACCGCACCGATTGTAATTAATAATAAATTTCGAGGCCTGGTTGGAGTTGATGTGAATCTTCCAAAATTCCAACAGCTAACGGAGGAGCTTAGTAAATCATTATTCAAAGGCGCTGCAAAAGTAACCCTAGTCAGTGAGAAGGGCTTAATTGTCGGTAGCAGTCATTATTCACAGCATACCGCTCGGCCGTTAAAAGAAGCATTACCAGAACATGCCCAAACTTATCTGCAATTAACCGATAGTAACGACTTATTAGAAACAGAATCCCAATTTGTGGTAAGCAAAGACATCCACATAAAAGCATCTGATAATCACTGGCAATTTATTATCGAGCTGCCAAAGAAAGTGGCCCTAGCCAGAGCTCACGCTTTAATCAACGAGCTTGATGATAGTTTTTCTAACATTAATACTCAGCAATTAATGCTAGCGTTTATCGTTACCCTGCTCGCGGCGATCATCATGACCTGGATGATTAAATCCATCGTCCAGCCATTATATGAGTTACGCCAACGCATCGATAACCTTGCCAGTGCCGATGGCGATTTGACGCAATCCATCAAGTTGGATACCCATGCAGAGTTGATTGCGCTAAGCAGTGGTTTTAATCTTTTTTTACAAAAGTTACGCGCCATGATTAATGAACTAAAAACGGTCAGTAATGAGGTACGTAATTCATCAAGTACCAATGAACAAATCAGCCGCAAAACAAATCAGAATACCAGCCAACAACAATTAGAAATAGCCAGTGTCGTGACCGCCACCAATGAAATGTCAGCGACCTCTCACGAAGTATCGCGCTTAGCTCAATCTTCTGCCGATGGCGCAAAGCAAGCCCAAGATATTATTCACCGCTCACAAACTACACTATCTACTGCCGTTGATAGCGTTCGTTCATTATCACAAGATATGAGCCAAGCCAGTGATTCCATTTCACAAGTCGCTTCTCGAAGTGAAGATATTACTCGTATCATTGATGTTATTAAGGCTATTGCTGAACAAACCAACCTATTGGCATTAAATGCCGCCATTGAAGCCGCTCGTGCAGGGGAACAAGGAAGAGGCTTTGCCGTAGTTGCCGATGAAGTGCGTAGCTTAGCCTCTAAGACCCAAAACTCTACGGATGAAATCAACAACATGATCCAGAGCCTACAACAAGAAGTCTCAAAAGCTGTCACTATTATCGATGATAGCAGCACTAAGGCTGAATCCAGTGTTGAGCAAACTCATCAAGCATTTAGTTCACTAGAAGAAGTCGTCAGTACCACAAATACCATTACCGATAATGCCGATCAAGTTGCCGCTGCCGCAGAAGAGCAAAGCCAAGTCGCCGAAGAAATTAATAAGAACCTGACAATCATAGGGGATGCTGCCGATACGCTTGCTGAGCTCGCTCAGCAGTCCAATTCCAGCAATAAACATCTTATTAATCAAATTGATACTTTGGATCAACAGCTTGATCAACTTCGTACTTAATGCTGGATAGCATAATTCGATATAACTGTGAGCGCTTACTAAGTGAGTTCTCATAGCACACTATTCTTTACCCTTGTTTCCCTAGCCTAACACCTCTATAACTGAAGAGACTCTTGTGAATTATCAGGGGGAGTTATGGCATCTGGATATCCAGCAACTGGGCTACCAAAAGCGACAAATTACCGCGACTGGTTCTTGCCCCTAGAATACGATGAAATAAGCTTACGCCAAGGCTTAGAGAGCCTATCTGCGCTAGGAGCTCCTGAGGAAGACATTCCCTTTATCGTGCGCTTATTAGAGAACCCTGAGGGCCTTGGAATATTATCCGGCAGTGTTGATCTTCATCAACACGACTGCATTCACCTTATTTTGGGTCGTGGCTTATTACCAAAAGATGAAGCCTTTATCATAGGTTTTACCATGGGCAGTACCAAGCACATTTCGACTTGGGAAGAAAAACTGTTCGGCTGGATCAGTCAAAACTTTTACCCTGAAGTCTATCGCTTTAATCGTGAAGATTTACAAATTTTTAATGATGCCTTACACCTAGCACAAGTCAGTCACTGCAAAGCCTTTGATGAAGTCGACTTTGACCAATTCCTCGACACATCACTCAAAGATATTAGAAGCTACCTAGGGCTAGAAATTGAACTCATTCAAACTTATTACCAGCTGGAAAAACAGCGCTACCCCAATGCAATCGAAAGCCAACGTTTAATATTTTCCGATCCTGATCTAGCCGAAGATATACCCATACGAGGTTTATCATGAACAATCAATCTCTTAAAAATTTCTTCTCTCTTTTATGGCAAGATTACTTACAGCTCACTCCGCAAGCAACTGTCATTCAAGAAGCATTAAAACAACATAACCCTGAATTAATTAATGACCATGTAGCCTTTCGCACATTCGACATTGCCGGCATGGATATCGATTGCTTAGAACAATATCTATTTTCGCTCAACTATGAAGTATTAGATAGCTACCACTTTCCCGATAAACACTTATCTGCTTGCGCCTACATTCACCCAGATAAAAAAATTGCTAAAATATTTCTCAGTCAGCTGCACATAGATCAATTAAGCGAACAAAGTCAGCAAATAATTAGTCATAAATTATCGACTTCCACTCCTTTAGCCAAAGATAACAGTTTATTTTACAGCGGTCGCCACTGGGGTTTACCGAGCTGGGATGAATACAAGATTTTGCGCTCTGAAAGTGAGTACGCGGCATGGTTAATGGCAGTAGGCTTTCATGCAAATCACTTCACGCTAGATGTTAATGCGTTCAATTCTGGCAGTGATAGACAGTTCGACTGGCTCAGCCTAATTAAGTTAATGGAAAGCAATCACATAGCAATGAACCCTGAAGGAGGCGTCATTAAAGGCAGTCCAGAGGTATTATTAGAACAGGCTTCGACAATCGCAGACGACATACACATTGAATTTGACCAAGGGCCCAAGACCATTAAAAGCTGTTTCTACGAGTTTGCTAAACGTTTTCCTCAAGCTGATGGTCAAGAATACCAAGGATTTGTGGCCGCCAATGCCAACCAGATTTTTTCTTCTACCAATACCACTTAAAGCAGGTGATCATTAATGAGAAAAGTTATTATTATTGGTGCAGGTAAAATCGGCAGTACTATTTTTCATTTTTTAACTGCTTTAAAGGCAAACATTAACACCTCTATCGGTATAACGATTGCCGATAATAATCCTGCCTCACTAGCCGACTTCGCTAACGACCATATCCTTGAGCTACCAGACCCCTGCAGCTTTGAACAAGTTTTTAAACAGTACTCATTCGATGCGGTCATTAACGCTGGACCTTATAATCTAAGTATCCCTATTGCAAAAGCGGCTCATAAAAATGGCCTCAGTTATTTCGATCTTACTGAGGATGTTGCATCGTGTGAGTATATTCAAAAATTAGCCAAGACGAGTCAATCAAGCCAGGTATTCGTGCCACAATGTGGTTTGGCACCGGGCTTTATTAGTATATTAGCCCGCAGCTTATATGATCAATTTGAAACATTGGAAAATGTACACTTACGTGTCGGCGCTCTCCCTCAATATCCAACTAACCAAATGTTGTATAACCTTACCTGGTCAACGGCAGGATTAGTTAACGAATATTGCAACCCCTGCCAAGCCATTGAACAAGGTAGCCTTGTTTCACTCGCCCCCCTTGAAAGTAAAGAAGTATTCTCGTTGGAAGGTATTGAGTACGAGGCGTTTAATACTTCCGGTGGCCTGGGTACATTAACTCAAACGCTGATGGGAAAAGTTGAGCAGTTAAATTATAAAACCGTACGCTATCCAGGTCATAGAGACTTGATGAAATTTTTGCTGAAAGATCTTAAATTTCAACAGACGCAAAAACGCTCTCAACTCATTCAATTATTAGATCAAAGTATTCCTATGACGACTCAAGATGTCGTTCTCATCATGGTATCGGTGTCAGGAAATATTAAACCAAGCCCCCCTTCTCCGACAACGAATGAACATAACTTCAATAGCCTCACTGACAATAATAAATATCAACAGCTCACTGAATTAAGACACATTTATCACGGCACGATTAATCTACCATCGTTGGATGGCCATGATTTTAGCGCCATTCAAATTTGTACTGCGGCAAGCCTTAGCGCAATCATAGAGCTTTGGTTAACTGACAAATTGAATAGCTCAGGGTTTATTACTCAAGAAAGCATTTCATTGCGACAATTTTATCAAACTCATTTTGGTAAATATTTAATGGCAACATAGATAATAGCTGAGGTATGACCATGGATAATAGCTTACATTTATTCGAGTTTACTGATCATAGCGATAAGAAAAACCCGCTCTTTTGCTCTGCGGTTCAAGGAGAACATAGCTATTGGTGTAAGAAATCGAATGACTCACACACCATCATAAATACTTCCCCCATCGATCATTCTCTAATCGCAGAATTTACCGGTTCTGACCATCAACTTACCGATCAGCTCATAAAGCAAAGCCAACTTGCTTTTCAACAATGGCGCTCTCAGCCTGCCCCTTTAAGAGGACAATTAGTTAAGAAGATTGCTCAACAAGCGGTAAAACATAAAGCAGAGCTAGCGACTTATATCACCTTGGAAACAGGAAAGACCCAGCAAGAATCCCTTGGTGAAGTACAAGAATGGATCGATATGTGTGATTTTGCGGTAGGCCTTTCTAGGCAATTACACGGATTGACCATTAGCAGTGAACGCCCCCTCCATCATATGCGTGAAACTTGGCACCCTTTGGGCCCTATAGCTGTCATCAGTGCGTTTAACTTTCCAGTCGCTGTCTGGGCCTGGAATGCCATGTTGGCTTTCATCTGTGGCGATACGGTTATTTGGAAACCCTCAGAGCAAACGCCATTATGTTCTCTGGCCTGCGAGAAGATCATTAGCTTAGCGATTAAAGACTGTGAATTTGATATTCCTGATGCCCTTCACACAGTCATTATGGGCGATAAAAAACGGGCTCAGCAGCTCGCCGACGATCACCGCATCCCTCTAGTATCGGCCACAGGTTCCGTTGCAATGGGAAGAGAAATTAATCAACGCACCGCTCAAAGATTAGGGCGTTCTTTATTAGAGCTCAGTGGTAATAACGCATTGATCATATCTAAAGACTGTAATTTAGAACTGGCGTTACGCGCAGTATTATTTTCCGCTGTGGGCACCAGTGGACAGCGCTGCACAAGTCTTAGGCGCTTAATTATTCATCAAGATATAGCGGACCAATTTATAACCGATTTAATATCCGCTTATCAATCCATTACCATCGGTGATCCTAGAAATCCTGATGTTCATTTAGGGCCACTGATTAACAAACAGGCTTTTAACAATATGCGCGACAGTATTGAGCATGGCATTGCACAAGGCGGAAAGCTTCTCTATGGCGGAGATCAAATGAAGACATCCGTGCCTAAGGGAGGCTATTACGTGCGACCCGCGATAATGGAGATAGACAGTGAAGCTGAGATTATTCAACAAGAAACCTTTGCGCCATTATTGTTTATAGTTCGCTATCAAGCGTTTCAACAAGCCATTACTATCAATAACAATTCATCCCTTGGCTTATCTTCCGCACTGTTCAGTAATAGTTTACAAGAATGTGAGTATTTTCTATCGGCGCTCGGCTCTGATTGTGGCATAAGCAATATTAATATTGGTACTTCTGGGGCTGAAATTGGAGGAGCCTTTGGTGGTGAGAAAGATACCGGAGGTGGACGAGAGTCTGGGTCAGACGCTTGGAAAAATTATATGCGAAGAGCAACCAATACCATTAACTATGGTGATCAGCTGCCCCTCGCACAAGGGATAAAATTTTAACCCTGCGCTTACCTTCTGTTAAGCGCTAATAGCGTCACTTTCTAATGGAGCAAGGCTCGCCGTATTTGGGCGTGCAATGGCTGGCGCAATAGCCTTTGTTAAACGATTTGCTTGATCATTGGTTTTATAAGAAATCGCATGATTATGTTCAGTCGATTTCTCTTTAACCGTTTTAACAAAGAACCAATCCGCTTGGGCACGCTCTTCAGTGACATCTAGAATAAAGAAGCCATTATGAACCATATCGCAATGTTTCAAATGAGGGCTACTCGACTTTAATGCCGCCGCAGCAATATCACCAATCACAGGAGGTAATGCTGGTGAAGATACTGATGGTGTAACAAATTCCACCGCCAGAGAACCTTCCCCGGTATCGCCATTATAATAGCGTTTATCAAATGGATCATGAGCAAGATCAGCTACCCAGGTTGAGTGAATATCACCAGTTAAAACCACCATATTATCGATATTATTATCGTCGATAAAATTGAATAAACGCTTACGCGTTGCTGTATAGCCATCCCAAGTATCTAAGAAGAAAGAGATCCCACCTCCTAGACGATCTGGTAACGCTACAGGTCCTAGTTGTTGAATTTGAACCTGCTGACCTAATACCTTCCACTTGGCTGTCGAAGATTTCAGTTGGTTATGCAACCAAGCTTCTTGTTCAAATCCCATTAACGTACGGTTTTCATCGTGACGTATTTGCTGGGCATAAAGGCCACTAGGCTGCTCATCACGACCTTCGACTCGAGTATCTAACATCAACAAGTCAACCAAATTGCCAAAAGGTAATTTTCGATAAAGAGAGCCAAGATCTTCCGGCTGATTGCGAATTGGCATCCATTCAAAATACGCCTGCTTCGCTTTTGCTTTACGAACTAAAAAATCGCCTTCGTTATCACTGTGATTACCCGCACCTTCTTTCCAGGTATCGTTGGCAAATTCATGATCATCCCAAGTCACGATAAAGGGATACTGCTGATGTACAGCTTGTAAATCAGGATCTCGCTTATACAAGTTATGGCGTTGGCGGTAATCCGTTAAGTTAACAATTTCATGCTTAGGTAACAGATCGCGTTGCAGCTCTAAGGATTTATCTCCATATTCCCCAACCCCATACTCATAGATGTAATCACCTAAATGTACGACGGCATCAAGGTCATTGCGCTCAGATAAAATACGATAAACGTTAAAATAACCGTGTGGGAAACTCGAGCAAGAGACAACCGCTAAGCGCAGACGATCTAAACCGGTTTCTGCTGCTGTTTTAGTTCGACCAATGACCGACTTTTTATCACCGGCTGAAAACTGATAGTAATACCAAGTATTGGGTAATAAACCATCAGCATCCACCTTAACCGTAAAATCACGACTAGAATCAGTCTTAACCGTACCGCTATTCACTTCCTGCTGCATTTCAACATCTTCACAAATGCGCCAAGTGACTTCAGTTTCTGCATTTATCTGCGGGGAAATACGCGTCCACAAAATGACTCGATCACTTAAAGGATCTCCTGAAGCGACCCCATGGCCAAAATCAACAATCACTTTTTCTGCTAATGGATCAACAGCAGGCTTACTACTCATGGCCATCGTTGGCCCAGTCACTGCTGCGGAGGCGCCAAAGATACCGGCATTTTTTAATAAACTTCTACGTGATACAGACATAAATATTCCTACGATGTTCGTATAATTATTTTTACAACGTGATTGGCTGCACAATGCGGCCTTGGACTCAACTAGTCAGCATTGCGAGTAATCGTTTGCTGGTGAGCAACCGAATATTCACCGTCTGCATTTAGTTGATAGGCTGTACCACGGAATTCGTCCCCTTCGATTTCAATATAAAAGAAACCCAGCGTCTCATCGGCTTGCCAATAGGATTGGTTACGGTCTGGATTACTGAAACTACGAGTCTTAGCCCCTGCACCAGAAACCATATGGAAGGTTTTGCCACAGGTTTGTACTGGACGTAACCATTGCATGTCATGATCATGACCCGCAATAACAACATCAACACGATTACAGACTTCCTGCTCTAAGAAATCCTTGTAGGCTTTACCTAAGCCCGCAACATAATCATATAAACCCGCATTACCATGAGAACCGTTAGACATGTAAGGGTGGTGAGCAAAAGCAATTTTCCACTTACCCAAAGAAGACTTGATCGTATTATCAAACCACTCAGCTTGCTGTTTTTTATACGGTAGCTGCCAATATTTAGAATTAATATCTGACAGTCCCGCAAGAGGATTAGAATCTAAAGAAAAGAAATCAACTAACGGTTCACTCTCCGCAAGTGGCGCACTGAAGTGGTAGTAACGCGCCGGCATGTTCCACTTATCACTGCTTCTATTTTCTTTGTAATGATAATCAACTTGGAATTCACCCTTCTTATTAGTTAAGCCACCACCGGCGAAATAAGAGTTATCGTGATTCCCCAAGGTCATGTAAAAAGGAAAATCTAAGTTTGCATACGGCTTTTCAAACTTATCTTGCCATTGCGCATCGTCGACAGAATCAACACCGGACTCGTAAATATTATCACCGAGACCCAAAGCAAAATCACATCCTCGGTCAGCACACACTTTTTCAATGGCACTGGCTACTTGGTACTGCCCTGCTTTTCCTGTTCCTGTATCACCAACCGCAATAAAACGGACAATTTTACCTGCTGCTTCAACACCTTCGATATCTTCTTTAAGATCAGGGGTTTTAGACATCGCCATTACTTGACCCGAAATTGCCATGGTGAGTAATGACAGAATCAAAGGCCGTTTATTAATCTTTTTTATCATCATGTAGTTCTTCGTTAAGAAGCTCCGGTAATTATAATAATGCCGTTATCATACTGCTGGCATATTACAACTTTGTTATTATTATATTTCTATTGGATGTCGTACCACCTTTAAAATGGGACGTACATACCAAGTAATATTTAAGCCTCTCTACTCATAACTATCAATAGAGTGGGAGGTCAAACCATAAGACCAATTGAGCCAACATATGAAGTTCGCTAGCCATGATTGCCTGCAGCTAAACCGTTTTTATAAACAGAATAAAGACAAAGCGAGAGCTAAACCGAGCGACTTAATGTACGGAGCAGTTGATGATGACGGGCAAACCTGTTCAGTATTACGCTTATTAGCTTATGACGAATTTCTTTTCTTGCGCAGCGTCTTAACGGCAGAGGAATTTCGCGGCCATGGAGTTGCGTCTGCTCTGATCGGATACGCAATCAATCAACAAATTCAGCCTATTTACACATTACCAACCCCACTAGCCCTATCACTCTATCAGCGCTTAGGGTTTACTCCGGTGAATCTAGCGGATATCCCTAACGAGCTTTTAGCCAGTTACCGACGTTTTCGACAATCGACCAATGGCCCCACAGTCATGGTGATTCACCCTAAGGTCGGGTAATATGCCGCCATGAGTGATCTTTAAAAAATCCTGACACTTATTAGCCCTAGCTTTAGGGCATTAACTTTAGGCACACATAAGGCTTTCTTCCATGGCTAAGAACAATCGTCTAACCAATGCGGTTAATGTATTTCAAAAATTCCCCGAATCTATCCGTACTTATGCGCTTTCAAAAGCTATGGGTAATGTTGTTAAGTACGCAGGAACATCTGGACTGCGCTATGAAAAACTGACCCCGACAGAATGTATCGTCGTAATCCCTAACCGCAAAAAAGTTCGAAATCACATTGGTAGTGTGCATGCTGCTGCTATGGGTTTACTGGCCGAAACGGCAACAGGCTTCATGACAGGCTTAACCGTTCCAGACAATCGCATTATCGTAATCAAATCGATGCATTTAGAGTATTTAAAGCAAGCAACTGGAGATATGAAGGCCGTTGCGACTTTCACTGATGAACAGGTTGACTTCATTAAACAAAATGAAAAAGGGGATATAAACGTTCCTGTAGTCATTACCGATGCTAAAGGCGTAGAAACTGTTAAGGCCACCATGATTTGGGCTTGGGCACCGAAGCGTAAATAGTAGCCTGCTAATGCACTATTATTTAATATAAAAAAAGCCGCATTTGCGGCTTTTTTTATATACAACTTTTAATCGAAATTTTGAAGATTATATTTTCCAGGTGCGTACGACTTCGAAGCTATATTCATTAATCCAATCTTCAAGCTGACGAGGATTACGCTTAATTTTCTCTACCGTTTCATGCGTTGCAGGATTTTTATATCGCCCAACAGCCAGCTTTGGCTTAGGTAAGCTAGAGACTTTATCTTTGCGCTCTTCTTTCTTTAAGGCTTTTTCAAAGTGCTTTTTCAATGACTCGTAAATGCGGCCTGGCTTTTCGGCTTTGGCAAGATCTTGCACCCACGCTAGAATTTGGTCACCACGAGAGACATATAACTCAGCTTCCGTTAATGCCATTTGATTGCATAAACGCTTAATGGTCTGATCAAATTCGGTAAAACCTTCGATTTTCTTCTCTTGATCCAGCTTTAATTGCTCCAACTGGGCAATTTTCTTTTTATGTAATTCAATTTCTTTATCAAGTTCTTGCTGAATTGCGCTCACGCATATCCCCTAACGATTAGATAGATTAATGGTAATAACGGGTTATTTGGACGAAATTATACGCTGAAATGAGCCCAATGAAAGCAGATTGTATTAAAGCCACATTTATAGGCTTTTTACTACTATTTAAGTGTTGTTTTTCATTGTCCTGCGCTAAAGTCTATTTTATGTATTTTTTTACCGAATCAGTCTATGAACTGAGTGATCTCTAGGGTAGAATTCGCGCGTTTTTCATCCGACGGAGGAGTTATGGAACTTCTAGCCGAACAAGGGCATATTTTTATCGCCCTAGCATGTATTTTTGGTCTTTTCATGGCATGGGGTATTGGTGCCAACGATGTTGCAAATGCGATGGGAACCTCTGTAGGTTCTAAAGCGATTACTATCAAACAGGCTATTTTAATCGCCATTGTGTTTGAATTTGCTGGTGCTTTCCTCGCCGGCGGTGAAGTAACCGCTACGATTCGAAAAGGCATTATCGATCCTTCCGCGCTAGCAGGGACTCCCGAGCTACTCGTTTTCGGCATGCTGTCTTCTTTATTGGCAGCAGGCATCTGGTTATTGGTCGCCTCGATTAAAGGCTGGCCAGTTTCAACGACCCACTCTATTGTAGGCGCCATTGTCGGTTTCTCGGCCGTCGGTATCGGTGTAGAAGCTGTTGCTTGGGGTAAAGTAGGTACAATTGCAGCGAGCTGGATCATATCCCCAATGCTCGCAGGTAGTATCGCCTTTGTTTTGTACAAGACGGTCCAACACTGGATTCATGATACTGAAAACCCATTTCAGCAATCTAAAAGAGTCGTTCCCTTCTACATCTTTTTAGTGGGTTTCATCATCTCCATGGTAACGCTGGTGAAAGGACTCAAGCATATTGGCCTCGACATTAGTTTCCAACAATCTATTTGGATGTCACTTATTGCCGGCGTAGTAATCACCTTTATCGGCATCTACTTTGTTAATCGTGTTCATGCCGACCCTGAAACGAATGACGAAGTGCATTTTGCCAACGTTGAGAAAGTATTTGCTGTATTAATGGTATTCACGGCCTGTGCTATGGCCTTTGCCCACGGCTCAAACGATGTCGCAAACGCCATTGGGCCTCTAGCAGCCATCTACAGTGTTGTTAGTAGTGCGGGTGAAATTGCTGCTAAAGCGACCGTTCCTGCTTGGATCTTATTGATCGGTGGTCTTGGTATCGTTGTTGGCTTAGTAACCTATGGACACAGAGTGATCGCAACCGTAGGTACAGGGATTACCCAACTGACTCCTAGCCGTGGCTTCGCTGCAACGTTAGCCGCCGCAACCACTGTCGTAGTAGCTTCGGGTACTGGATTACCTATTTCAACGACTCATACGCTGGTAGGTGCTATTTTAGGTGTTGGTCTTGCAGTTGGCCGTGAGTCACTCAATTATCGTCAAATCGGTGCCATCTTTATGTCTTGGCTGGTTACCTTGCCAGCAGGTGCTGCACTCTCGATCTTCTTCTTCTTTATCTTCAAGGCTGTTTGGGGATAGATTTAGAATACAAAAAGAACCGGGCTCTAGCCCGGTTTTTTTTGCTCTATACTTTTGCCTTTTCAACGCAGAATCTGCAAACTGATTATTCACAGACCGTTATTTTATAAGAGATTAGATAGCCCACATGGCGATCAAAGCAACCGTAATTAAGCTAGACCTAACCATTAGTGATATGGATAGAGATTATTATCAGCAACATAACCTCACTATGGCTCAGCATCCTTCTGAAACCGAGCAGCGCTTAATATTACGAACCATCGCATTTACTTTATTCGCCCGTGAAGGCTTACAGTTCACCAAGGGCCTCAGTGAAGATAGCGAGCCTGACTTATGGCAAAAGAATTTAATCGATGATATCGAATTATGGATTGATCTTGGCCAACCCGATGAGAAACGCATACGTAAAGCCTGCCATAAGGCTAAGCAAGTGGTGATCTTTAGCTATGGGGATAATGCGGCCAACATGTGGTGGAAAAGTGTAGAAAGTAAGGCCAAAAGCTTCAAGAATCTTTCTGTATTTCATATAAGCACTGAACAATATGAAAACTTAAATCAATTAATGCAAAGACATCTCGTATTAAACGCCAGCATTCAAGATGCCGAACTGTGGCTGAGCGATGACCAGCACAGTCTTCACATCACCCCTCAGCACTGGTTATAAGCTAGATTATAAGTTTGTTTTGACCTAGCGTAGGCTACTCAGCTAGGGCTAGGTCTAACTCACAATTTCTCATTTCGATACGATTACGCACCTGATTTCGCCCACCTGCCTTGGCCTTATATAAATGACCATCGGCAATGGCATACATGCTCTCTAAATCACGACCGTCGTAACCATATTCCGCAGCGCCAATACTCACCGTTAGCGGAATGACCTGATTACCTTTGGTATAGGGAATATCAGCTATATTTCGGCGAATTATCTCAGCAATCGCAATTGCACGATCAAGATTCGCCCCAGGTAATAGAACACCAAACTCTTCTCCCCCCAAACGACAAGCAAGATCCGTTTTACGTAATCTATGTGCAATGGTCGCGGACACATACTTTAATACCTCATCCCCGACATCATGACCAAATCGATCATTGACCTGCTTAAAGTGATCTAAATCCAGTAGCAATAACGATAATTCTGTCTGATCTCGGGCGGCATGATTTCTCTCTCGCTCAAATACGTCCAAAAACCGCGTTCTATTCGCCAAAGACGTTAAACTATCCGTTGTCGCTAAGCGTAATAACTTCCGATGTGCCCGCACTCGACTCGCCTCGTAAACGTGAGAAAACACTAATACAGCCAGTATTGCGAGGGCCAAATTACTCATCACTAATGCATCCAACACCTCATCCGAAATCAGCGCTCTCACCGTAATTAATACAGTCGCCATCAGTAAATAGCCAATTGATAACCACAAGCCAACCCATCGACCTAATAAAAAGTGCGATAAAACAGGAATAACCAGCAGCCATACAAACGCGGTTTCCGCTTCTTTAGAAACAATTAAGGAGACCAGAAATAATGAATATAAAGGAATGATAAAAAGTAATGAGACGTTAAATTGGAATTTTTCCTGGCGAGAGAAAGGATAGAGCAATATAGAATATAGGGCTAAACACAACTCAGAAATCGCCATCAACTTAGCGTCTTGCCAGTTAAACAAACCAAATGAAATGCTGAATAAAGCCGTGAGAGCAATTAAAAGCTGCAATATATTACGGCGATACGTTTTATCTGGCAGTTCACCCTGAGCCGAATCGAGGTACATACGGTCAAATTGTGAATGTCTTTCCGAAGAGTCTATCTTCATAATATCAATAACAGCTCGCTAATCTATTCTTATTCCATTAAAAACATTTCTACTTCTTCAGCCCAAGCTAACCATGCTTGCTCGCCAAGAATCCCACGGCGTAAGGTTAGAAATGGCAGGGCTAAATTATCACGTTCTGCACCTTGCAGTTGAGCATATTGTTGCTCAATATCCCTCATTATCAGCAAAGCTTTTTCGTGTTGAGACTTATGCTGCCGAACTTCTGCTAAAAGGGTCGATTTGTCCAATAAATGACCACCATAAAGCTTAACCAATAAGCTGTCATTGATCTTTTGCGGCTTACACGCTTTATGCAACCAGGCTAATAGCTCTTCGTGACCCGCTTCGGTCATTGCATAAACTTTGCGATCGGGCTTACCTTGTTGGATATCCAGCTGACAGTTAATTAGACCTGCTTGATGCATCACTTTAAGCTGCTGGTAGATTTGCTGGTGACTGGCTTGCCAAAAGAAACCTAAACGTTGCTTAAAACGTTTCAATAAGTCGTAACCACTGCCCGCTTCAGTTTCTAGCAATACCATAATTGCATGTTTTAATGACACAAGCCTTCCTCTTTTACTACACACTGACACAATGAGTATACCTTGATTATGCAAGTATTTGCATAATCAGTTGTTGTTCGTTATTCTAACCTCATAGATATGCAACTACTTGCATAAAAATCGATATCCAAATGAATCCTCAAGGAAGCATCATGGCGAAAGTTAAAGTAAAAACCGGCAAACGTTTTCGTGCGACTCGTGCAGATAAACATTACGATACCATCGTCATTGGCTCTGGTATGGGCGGCCTTGCTAATGCCGCTTTCCTGTCATTATTAGGGAAGAAAGTCTGCGTACTCGAACAGCACTATACCGCCGGCGGTTATACCCATGCTTATGAGCGAGAAGGTTATGAGTGGGATGTCGGTGTTCACTACGTCGGTGAAGTCCACCAGCCATCAACGTTACGCCGTGTATTCGATGTAATCAGTGAAGGCCGCTTACAATGGGCAGCGATGGAAGATGAATACGATCGAGTTATCATAGGTGAAGATGAGTACAGCTTCGTCGCAGGCCGTGACAATTTTGCTGCCATGTTGAAAGAGCGCTTTCCGGGCGAAGATATCGTCATCGACAAATACATCCAACTCATACGTGATATCAGCCGCTATACACCTAAGTTCTTTGCTGGCCAAGGCATGCCTCGCTGGCTATCGGGTCTATATAATAAGGTTCGCCCATTTTTAGTACCGAAAGAGTTTTTCCAAACTACCCGTGAAGTTTTAGAAGGTTTAACCTCTAATCAAGCACTGATTTCAGTTCTAACCGGGCAATGGGGCAACTATGGCCAAGCACCAGTCGATGCCGCATTTTTGATGCATGCTCTTATTGCCAAGCACTACCTCGCCGGTGGCGCTTACCCCGTTGGTGGCTCTTCAGAAATAGCCCGTAGCATTATTCCAACCATCCAAAAGAACGGCGGTGAAGTTTTCACTTACGCCGATGTGAATGAAGTATTAATTAACAATAATAAAGCCTATGGCGTCCGCATGGCTTGTGGCGCTGAAATTACCGCCGATAACATCGTCAGTAATGCCGGATTTTACAATACAGTTAAAAAATTATTATCCAGTGATGTTCAATCTCGCCTCGGGGTTGATAGCTGGATCAAGAAAGTTTCTCCTTCTTCGGCGCACTTTTGTATTTATGCGGGTTTTAAAGGGACATCAGAAGAGCTTGGATTAACGACTACCAATCTGTGGATCTACCCCGATGGCGATCACGATAATAACCTGAAGAAATATCAAGCGGATCCAAACGAAGAATTTCCTCTGGTCTATATTTCATTCCCTTCGGCAAAAGATCCTGACTGGGAAAATCGTTATCCAGGAAAATCCACTGTTGAAGTGGTAACACCTGCGAATATGGACTGGTTTAAACAATGGGAAACGAGTCAGTGGCAGAAACGCGGTGAAGATTACGAAACCTTCAAGACTCAATTCGCTGAGCGCTTAATGGAGAAGTTATTCGAACGTCATCCACAGCTACGGGATAAACTCGATTATTTTGAACTATCGACACCGCTTTCAACGAACTGGTATCAAAAAACCAGCGCGGGAGAAATGCTGGCATTAGATCATTATGTCGATCGTTTCAAACAACCTTTCCTGCACCCAATTACACCGGTTAAAAATTTGTTCATGACAGGTTCTGATATTATGACAGCGGGTGTCGGTGGTGCATTAATGGCGGGAATGATGACAACCTGTGCCATGCAAGGTCGTAAGGCCGGTGACGTGGTTAAGTTATTGAAAACCTACCAAGAACCTACAACAGAGAAAGACGAAGCCGTTGTCGTTGAGAAAGAAAGCACTGCTATAAGCAGTTAATGGTTAATTTAAAAATTGGTGGCTCACTATAACAACAGATTATTGTGAGCCATTTAATAGAGACTTCTAATGGGTTCTTAAATTCCCCCCCTCAATATTTTTGATTACTTTTTTAACAACACCTTGATTCAACTTCAATTTTAATCGCAAATTATTCGCTGAATCCGCATGGTGAATAGCCACTTCCATATCGACCTTACCTGAACGCACGAGCTCAAATAACGCCTGATCAAATGTTTGCATCCCTGTAGTATTTGATTTTTCCATTGCCGCTTTTAACTCTAATATCTTGCCATTGGAAATAAGTTCTTTCGACCTTGGGGTCCCAAGTAAAACTTCCACTGCAGGAATTCGCCCACCATTAGTGGTCGGCAATAAACGCTGAGAGGCAATGCATACAAGGTTATTCGATAAATCTTGCAATACTTGATTGCGACGAGAGTCAGGAAAGAAATTTACGATGCGGTCAATGGCTTGATTGGCATTATTCGCATGCAAGCTAGAAATCACTAGATGCCCGGTTTCGGCATAATTAAGCACATGCTCCATGGTTTCTTGATCGCGTATTTCTCCGATTAAGATTACATCAGGGGCTTGGCGTAATGTATTCTTTAAAGCTTCATGAAAACTACGGGTATCTACGCCAACTTCTCGCTGACTTATCACAGACTTTTTGTGTTTGTGAACAAATTCAACAGGATCTTCAATTGTCACGATATGACCCATACTGGTTTCATTTCGATGATCAATTAATGCCGCCAACGACGTCGATTTACCCGAGCCCGTCGCACCGACAAATAATAATAAGCCACGTTTGGCAGTAACAGCATCGCGCAAGACATTAGGCAAGTTTAAGCTTTCAAAGCTAGGAACATCCATGCGAATGTTGCGTATCACCATAGAAATCTGATTACGCTGGTGAAAAATATTAACTCTAAAACGTCCGACTCCGGCAAGGGACAAGGCAATATTTAATTCAAGATTATGATCAAATAATTTTTGCTGCTCTTCATCCATCAAACGCCTAGCCATATCGGCAACTTCATTAGGCTTTAATGGCTCATCCCTTAATAGCTTCATCTTGCCATTAAACTTGGCGCAAGGAGGGGCACCCGTTGTTAAATAAAGGTCAGAACCATCATGTCGAGCCAAAGCATTAAGGTAAGGAGTTAGATCAGTCACGACATCACCTAATGGTTATTAATGAATATTAATAGCATAGGCTGCTTATTCTAAGGATTAAAAAGAACAATCAGAAATATACAAATAAGCCAAAAGAACTAGACGATATAAACCCACCTTATCGCTTAAAAAAGGCCTTTTAACCTAATTTTTCTAAGACAGCAGCCTTCTAATTAGAAGATCGCTGTCACATTTGTCAGTCTATCAAGTCATTCACAGGATCAAAGATCCACTTTGCTAATCAAATCCAACGGCGGACTTGTCGGCAGTATTCGATAAAGCTATCCCCAAACTTATCCTTCATAACCTCTTCTTCTGGTGCTATTTGAAAAGTAGAGATGTAAATAAAGAAAATTAAAGCACCACTAAAGGCTAGGATATTGTCTAACAAGTCTCCCCAGCCCAGTAAAATAATTAACATTCCAAGGTACATAGGATTTCTTGTTAATTGATAAATACCTGAGGTGACCAGGGTCGAAGATTGAGTCGGATCTAAAGGATTAACGGTCGTTTGATGTTGACTAAACTCTTTAACCCCTGCAAGCGCCACTAGAAATCCAACGATAAAAAATGCGATTGGCCAGATAATGTTTTCTACATTACCGATCTGCTGCTGAATAAAATTCAACCCTCTCTGCGAGAAAATACTCGCGAGTATGGCACTGATTAACATCACGATCGGCGGAGGGCATTTTAATTGTAAAAATTTCATTTAATTATTTCATCTCTGTTTTATTTTTTAACTAGGGCTAACGTTTTTCGATGTGACGAACCAGTAATTGGACACTTTGATTACCCCGAAATTCATTAATATCAAGCTGATAAGCACAGCGTATTTGCTGACAAGATTCATCGGTCCAATCGTCTAAATCTATATTAAACGCGATCGCATCAATACACTGCTGAGTGCCAATAATCCCTAAGTTTAATTTGAGGTGATTCGAACCGACGATACGCTGATTAATGATATTAAAGCAGCCATCAAAAATAGGTTCTGGAAATTGCTGCCCCCAGGGTCCTGCGTATTTCAGCAAAGCCGCGAGATTCAAATTAAAATCTTGCGCGCTCAACTCACCATCACTAAGAATTACCTGATCCAACTGTTCAGGGGTTAATAGTTCATGGCAGACTTGATCAAATAACAACTGAAATTCTTCATAGTGTTTCAGCTTGATACTCAACCCTGCCGCCATGGCATGACCGCCAAACTTGGTCAAAATATCCGGCCGACGTTTGGCAATCAAATCCAACGCATCTCGAATATGCAATCCAGGAATCGAACGGGCGGAGCCTTTTATCTCTTGCAGCTCTCTCGCATCGTTTTCACTGACGTCTTTAGCCAGCTCGGCATTAGCAAAAGCAATAACCGGTCTATGCACTTTATCTTTTATTCGGGATGCCAGAATGCCGATAACCCCCTGATGCCAATCCGCATCGTGTATACATAACCCCCAGGGTAATTGGTTCGCCTCTCCTTCAAGCTCGGTCAATACCTTACCTTGGGATTGCAACCAGCTCATTGCTTGCTGCTGCATTTCGCGTTCGATATTTTTACGTTCTTCGTTGAGAGAGTTTAGCTCTTCAGCATATTGATCCGCTAGGGCATCATTATCGGTTAGTAAGCACTCAATTCCCGTAGACATATCATCTAAACGGCCCGCCGCATTTAAGCGCGGTCCAATGGCAAAGCCTAAATCACTGGCTACTAAGCTATTAGCTTGCTTGCCGCCAATTTTTAATAACGCACGAATGCCGGCAATGGATTTTCCTGCTCGGATTCGCTTTAGCCCTTGGTCGACTAAGATGCGGTTGTTTTTATCTAAAGGAACAACATCTGCAACGGAAGCAAGTGCGAGCAGGTCAAGAAACTGAGCCATATTGGGCTCTGTACGATTGCTAAACCAATTGCGTTTTCTTAATTCGATGCGCACTGCCGTCATGGCATAAAAAATCACTGCACAGCCACACGCGGCTTTTGATTCAAACTGGCATGCGGGTTGATTCGGATTGACGATCGCATCGGCATCCGGCAACTCATCCGCCGCTAAGTGGTGATCAGTCACGACGACCTTGATGCCGTACTCTTTTGCAGCTTTCACCCCAGCAATGGATGAAATTCCATTATCAACCGTAATCAATAGCTGAGGTTGCATGTGGCGCGCCACCTCAACAATTTCCGGTGTAAGACCGTAGCCATATTCAAAACGGTTGGGAACGAGATAGCAGGCTTCATGGGCGCCAAATTGGCGTAAGGCGCGGATCGCTAACGCAGTACTGGTCGCTCCATCCGCATCAAAGTCCCCAACAATAAGAATTCGCTCCTGACGCTCAATGGCATCGGCAATAAGATTCGCGGCTTTTTCAATATCATGCAATTGATGAAAAGGTAATAAACCTTTTAACTCGTGCTGCAGTTCATCCGCAGATTGAATACCACGTGCTTGATATACAGAGGATAAAATAGGGTGAATATTGCCTAAAAGAGCAGTGGATTCTGAAGTACTTGCGTGAACTTGGCGTTCAATCTTAACGGACATAATACGCGCCTAGACAATGATATCAGCAGTTTACAAGGCTTACGAATATCGGTCTAGGCGCATTCTACTCAGGCGTTAGAATAGCTTTTTAAACTTTTCCTTGGCTTCTTTTTCTAACTGCTTACGCTTTTTATCCGCAGCCGCTTTTGCTTTTGCTTGCGCTTTACGTTTTTCTTCTGCTAGCTTAGCTTCTTTCGCTTTACGCTCTTTTTCTAGCTTTCGCTTAGCATCGGCTTTCTTCTGCTCTTCAAAAGACGATAACTCGGTCTTCGCTAGCTTTTGTAGCTTCTTTTGTTTGTCTGCAACAGAGCCATTGGCTAAATCCATGGCTTTAAGTTGATCTTGATACCCCCCTGCATAAGAGAGCAGTTTTTCATTGAGTTTCTTTTCTAACTGTTTTTCCAGCTCCTTTTGCTTTTCTTTTAAACGCTGGTTAAACGCAGTGTTAAGCTGACTGTCTAGATTTGAAGTAATCGACACCTTAGGTGCGGTCAACTCCCCTTTGGCTTTTGCTCTAATATCAAAATTCTTAACTTTCGCTAATGCTTTCGACATTTCAATGGCGACTTGAGTTCTATCTTTTGAACTGAACTGAGCTTGCTCAAATTGAGCGACAGTATTGGCATCAATGATGCCATTAATTAACTCCGCCTGACCTTTTATCTCTACCTGACTCTGGTTGAGCTTTAATCCCATCGCTCCAACGTCATAGTTTTTCAGTACCATGCCCTGTATTTCAAGATCAAAACTGTCCTTACCTGGAGCCTGTCGATGATCTAAAATGCCATTAAGGTTTAATGATTGAATATTTTTTAAGCCGTCGCCCTTAGCAATAAGACGCGTGGGGCGACCAATGATATCTTGCTGATGAGTGATGTCATAGACAGATACAGCAACTTCACCTAATTCAGTTTCTGCCGTCGTAAGTTGCAGTGCTAGGTTTACTTCACGAATCAATAAATCGGGTAATGGACGATCCGTAGCAAAATGAACAAAGCGCCCCTGAGCACGAACATGCTCAACATCTTCGCTGTCCGCTTCGTCATCTGAGACTAAAAATGGACGAACTTTTTCATACCAATACAGTCCTTGCTCAGACCATTCACCTACTTTATCGCCAAACAACAATCGGCTTAGGTTGGCGATACCACCCGCATCCAGCTTATATTTGCCTTTTAGATTGTTAAAATCTTCACTCGGCGCGCTTTGTAAACCAGCCCACTGACCTTGCAGGTCTTTTTTGCCAGAAGATAACACTTTTTGGGCCTGCTCAATCGCTTTTTTATCCTGCTTAATACGCTTTTTTAACGCATCAAATTCTTTCTTACGTTGTTGAAAATCTTTGACTGAATCAAAGCGACCGGAAGTAATACGGTTAAAATCATCTTCGTAGGAAGCAAACGTTTTGCTATCGGGTAATGCTGCAATCGCGTCATCAGACTCGGACTTAATACGCTCAAAACTCTGTTTAAAGGCTTTACCACGCTGCTCGGTTAATAACGGCTCACGGGCTAATAAATCGTCAGCACTCGGAAGCGCTTGGCCCGCTTCATCGTCCTTAGTTTTATCCTTTGCAGCGATATTATCGCTATCCTCAAGCCTTTTATCGGATGAATTATCGGTCGTGGGAACATCCACTCGCTCTAAAGCCCCTGAGGTCTGACGCGCCGTTGAAAAAGCCACTCCAGTTAGCGCAACTTCATTTACGATGCCCTTGCCTAATAACAGGGGTAATAGTTCGATATCTGCAACCGCACGCTCAAACTGAATCAAGTTTTCCAAGGGTTTTTCTGCATTGGCGATTTGTAAACCTTGAACCTCAATACCAAACGGATCAAAGGTTAAATTAATATTTTCAACTTCAACTTTTGCATTAGCCGCTTGGCTACCAAAGGTTTCAATACTGTATTTAATTAATGGGGCAGCGGCAAATAACCAGCCTAAAATTAATAAACCAGCGATGACGATAAAGCCTGCTAAACCAGACCAGCGAATCCATTGTTTCATATTGCTCTCCTTATTCCGCTAGCGCTTGGTAAACTTTATAAAACTTACTGGCTTTTAACACTTTCATAATTTTAAGCTTATCGACCCAAGCCATTAATTTATGACGATACGCCGAAATCAACCAAAGGCTTATTAACAGTACGGGAATAAAAGCAATAATAGCAATGACAAGACTGCCTAAAACCAAGGTGTTATTAAAACGAGTAGCACGCCAAAAATCACTTTGGTAAAGGTCAATCCAAAAGGCCTGATAGCTCGTATTATTTAATAAAGACTCTCCTAATGAGATCGCCGCTGGATCAATCAAATACGCTAAACCACTGAAAAATAATGTGCCCAATAGGAAAGCACCAAAATTAATCCGTACGATACACGCGATGAAGAGAATCAATACATTGTGCAAACTGAGCAAGGGAGTAAGTCCAGTTATGAGAGCCAAAGCAAATGCTAAGGCAATTTGACCTGGGGCCGAGTCGGAGTTTAATGCCTTTAGCAACTTGGCTAACATAGCAATCATAAGGTTTCCTTATTAAGGAGAGTATTTAGTTAAGGCTATCTTAGTAACTGCAGCGCGATAAATAAAGTAAATCCCAAAGATTCAAACTTTCTTACTGCGAATCGCTAGGGTGATCCCTACCAATATCAAAGCACAAGCGACTAACATGGTTAGCGATATTTGTTCAGTTAAGAAAATAATACCCATAATCATCGCAAGAACCGGTACCGCAAGTTGAACTTGTGCGGCATTTTGTAAACCTAATTGAGGTAATACTTTATACCAAAGAGCATAGCCTAAACCGGAGGCTAAAGTTCCCGATACAACGGCTAAGCTTATTCCCCTCAGGCTACTACCCTGCCAATCAATAATAAAGATCAACGGTATACACCATAATAATGACCAACGAAAAGCAATCGCGACCTCTTTTAAAGGCTGCTGACTATTACGCCCAGAAAATACGAACCCAGCCCAACCTAAGCCAGCAATTATCATAATGGCTGCACTGGTAAAATCAGGGGCTGACTGACCTGGCAAGAGTAAAATGACCAAGCCACTAAATGCGACCACTATGCCAACGAGGGTGAGTGCATTCACCTTTGCTCCCAATATCTGGGCGACAACATTTAATATGATCTGAATGCTGGCAAATAAGATTAATGCCCCCATCCCCGTATCCATACCCACATAAGCCCAAGAGAAGGCAAAGGCATAAACAGATAAACTCAGCGCCGAAAGCCAAGAGGTTTTACTGCCTTGAATATCCTTCAGATTTTTTACTTCTTGCAGAGAAGGCCTTACCAATAGCGCTAATAATAACGCCCCTGAAATTAGGCGAACTAAGGTAAAAGGCAATGGTTCGATGGCACCATCGACCAAGGCCATTCGGCACAATAAGGAATTCGCGGCGAAAGCGAGCAATGCAATACTGGTGTAAATAAATAAAGCCATGAGCAACCTATACAATAATTAACTCTAAATCCGAAATTCAGACTGTCATTAAGCCATAAAGTGCCTGATTAACTGACATTTATTTACTCTCGAATGATAACTCTGCATTTTTAACTATCATTGTTCCATATCCGTCAACAACCCTTCCCGAAATTGGGGTCTAGTGGTTAATGATAATAACCGTTCTAATGGCAACATATTATAATTCTACAATCGGGCCTTATTATGTTATCGACCTTCAACAATAGCGCTGATTTTCAGCGCACAGTAAGACAATCAACAAACCAAGCTCTCACAAAACGAACATTCGCAAAACGAGCTTTATCAAAAGTTGCGCTCTCTAGCTTTTTAATCGCCAGCTATTTACCCATACAGGTCAACGCTCAAGGTTTACCCGCAGAAGTCGTGCATGCCACCGAGCAAAGCATCCCCACTTATATCGAAGCCGTTGGCAGCTTAAAGGCCAATGAAGCCTTAGTTTTACGCCCAGAAATAACCGGACGTATTGACAAAATCTCTTTTGATGAAGGTCAAACGGTCACTAAAGATACCGCACTAATTCATTTTGACGATGCGCTATATCGTGCCCAAGTCGATGAAGCTAAAGCCCGTGTTTCCTTGAGTGAAGCGGAATACCGTCGAGTGAGTAAACTGTTCAAAAATGGGGCTATTTCAGAAACCGCCAAAGATTCAGCATTAGCGCAGATGCGCATTAACGAAGCCCAACTTGAGCAAGCCAAGTTCACTTTAAACAAGATGACCTTAAGTGCGCCTTTCACTGGCATTGTTGGTTTACGCCAATTCAGCCCAGGTGACTACATCACAGCGGGCTCCGACATGCTGGAAATTGTCGACATTAATAGTATGAAGCTTGATTTCCGTATTCCAGAAGTCTATTTACCACAAGTCGCAGTTGGGCAAACACTCTCCATAAGCTTATCGGCTTTTCCAGGTGAATCATTCCACGGTAGCGTTACTGCAATCAGTCCGCAGATCAGCGAACAAGGACGTAACATATTAGTCCGCGCCCTTCTGCCTAATACGGATAAAAAATTACGTCCCGGTTTATTTGCAAAAGTTCAACTATTGGTTAAACAACAAGACCTCATTATCGTGCCAGAACAGGCCTTAATCCCACAAGGTACTGGATTCTTAGTCTATCTATACAAAGATGAGAAGGTGACTCCTGTTCCGGTACAACTAGGCCAGCGTCAAAATGGCACCATTGCGTTAACCGGAATTAATGCTGGCGACGTGGTCATCACGGCTGGGCAATTGAAGCTACAACCAGGCACAGGCATCACCCCTATTTTTGTTGATGGTAGTACTGCTAAAAATGAAACTGCTGAAAAGCCTCAAGCTGAACAGGAGTAATCATCAATGAAAATATCTGAATTAAGCATCTCTCGCCCAGTTTTGGCGACGGTGATGAACATACTTGTAGTCTTGATCGGTATCATCGCCTATCAAGGCTTACCGGTACGAGAATATCCCAACATTGATGTCCCTGTGGTAACAGTTTCAACCTCTTACGCCGGTGCCAATGCGAAGATTATGGAAAGCCAGGTCACCCAGATTTTGGAAGATTCTTTATCCGGTATCGAAGGCATTGATTTTATGTCGTCGAAAAGCCGCTCTGAACAATCTCAGATCACACTGACCTTTAAGCTTGATCGAGATCCTGATTCTGCCGCCAGCGATGTCCGTGACCGTGTCGGTCGTGTGCGCGGACAATTACCCGAAGATATTGAAGAACCAATTGTTGCTAAAGTAGAAGCTGATGCACAGCCTATTATCTGGCTCGCCTTTTCCAGTGATCGTCATACGGCTCTGCAAGTAACGGACATTGCTGAACGCCAAGTGCGTGATCCACTACAAACTGTTGCTGGTGTTGCCAGTGTTGAAATTGTGGGTGAACGCCGTTATGCCATGCGCATCTGGTTAGACCGAACCCGAATGGCGGCCTATGGCATTACCAGTCAAGATATCGAAGCCGCATTACGCAGTCAGAATTTAGAAGTTCCTGCGGGACGTATTGAAAGTACTGAGCGTGAGTTTACGGTACTGACTCAAACGGACTTGAATGAACCACAACAATTTGAAAACATTATTCTACGTAATGAAAATGGCTACCTAGTACGTCTAGCTGACGTCGCTAATATTGAAGTTGGGCCAGAAGCCGAACGTGTAATTTCCCGCTTCAGTGGTCGCAGTGCTGTTGCTCTCGGTGTCGTTAAGCAATCAACGGCAAATCCATTGGATGTTTCCAGTGGTGTGCAAACCTTGTTATCTGAGATCAGCGAAAAATTGCCTCAAGGGGTAGCGGTTAATATCGCCTATGACTCCTCCGTATTTATTGATAAATCCATTCAATCGGTTAAAACCACCATATTTGAAGCCGTAATGCTGGTGATATTGGTTATCTACCTCTTCTTACGCAATGCTCGCGCAACGCTCATTCCGTTAATTACCATTCCCGTTTCATTAATTGGTGGCTTTGCCATCATGAGCCTGTTTGGCTTCAGTGTTAATACCTTAACCTTATTAGCCTTAGTCTTAGCGATTGGTTTAGTGGTTGATGATGCCATTGTGGTATTAGAAAACATCTACCGTCATATTGAAGATGGCATGGAGCCAATTCAAGCGGCTTTTAAAGGCATGAAAGAAATTGGTTTTGCCGTTGTCGCAATGACACTAACCCTTGCCGCCGTTTTCGCACCTATCGCGTTTACTGAAGGTCGAACCGGTAAGTTAATTACCGAATTTGCTCTGACTCTTGCGGGTGCAGTTATCGTCTCGGGGTTTGTTGCACTGACCCTTTCTCCAATGATGGCATCACGCATGCTGAAGCATAATAGTAACCCAGGGAAATTTTATCTTTGGGGTGAGAAAGTTCTCAATGGGATGGCGGATGGCTACGAAAAACTATTACGTAAGGTCCTCGCCTTTCCACTATTAGTTGCAAGCCTGGGTTTAGCGACTATTTTATTAAGCGCACTGGTTTATACCCAGCTACCGCAAGAGCTTTCCCCATCAGAAGACCGTGGCTTTGTAATTGGTTTTGCCCTCGCGCCAGAAGGTTCATCAACGGAATTTGTCGATAAATATACACGCCAAATCGAAGGGGTATTAGAAAAGGTTCCTGAAGCCAATAGTTACTTCTCTATCGTCGGCTTCCCTACGAGCACCAACAGCATGCAGTTTGTACAACTAGATCCTTGGGAAGAGCGCGAGCGCTCGCAACAAGAAATTGCAGGTAGCCTAATGGGTCCCATGTTTGGTGGTATCACTGGGGTAATGTCATTCCCAATGAATCCACCGTCGCTAGGGCAAAGTATTGTTTCGCGTCCGGTAGAGTTTGTTATCCAAACCACAGGTTCTTATGAAGAACTGCAGGCTTTAACCTCGCAGGTGATGATGAAGGTATGGACTAATCCAATGTTCGCTCAGCCAGACATCGACTTAAAGCTGAACAAACCGGAATTAGCCATTGATGTCGACCGTGAAAAAGCCGCTTCTGTAGGCGTGGGTGTAGAAACGATTGGCCGAACGCTAGAAACCATGATCGCCGGCCGTGAAATCACTCGCTTCAAGCGTGACGGTGAGCAGTATAATGTTGTTGTTCAAGTAGCTGATGTTGATCGCTCGAACCCGAATGATCTAACCAATGTTTATGTGCGTTCAAGCAGTGGTGAAATGGTGCAACTGGCCAATTTGGTTAACGTCAGTGAAACCATTGCGCCGAAAGAATTGAATCACTTTAATAAATTAAAGTCGGCCACCATCCAAGCGGCATTAAACCCTGGCTTTAGCCAGCAACAAGCGCGTGAATTCTTAGATGCCACCGTGGCGGAATTAAGTAAAGGCCAAGCGGGTATTCAAGTTGATTATGGTGGTCAATTGCGTGAGTTCATTAAAACGGGCAGTAGTTTAACTTTTGCTTTCACTTTGGCACTGATCTTTATTTACCTGGTACTCGCCGCTCAGTTTGAAAGTTTCCGCAGCCCACTGATTATTATGTTTTCAGTGCCTACGGCTATGTTGGGGGCGCTATTAGCATTATGGGCAACAGGTGGCTCGATCAACGTATATAGTCAGATTGGATTAATTACTCTGGTCGGTTTAATCACCAAGCACGGTATCTTAATCGTTGAATTTGCTAACCAGTTACAAGAAACCGGAGCATCGAAACTTGAAGCGGTTATTGAGTCGGCTAAATTACGCTTGCGCCCTATTCTGATGACCACAGCAGCCATGGTTCTAGGGGCTATTCCCTTAGCCCTCGCTAGCGGCGCTGGCGCTGAAAGTCGTGAGCAAATAGGTTGGACAATTGTAGGCGGTATGACGTTAGGTACGGCACTAACCATTATCATCGTTCCAGCCTTCTATCTACTTATTTCCGGCAAGGTCAAAGCCTTAGCTAAAGCAGAGGTTTAATACTAACTGACGATAACTATCAGCAATAAGTGCTGGTAGATTATCCGTAAACCAGACACAATCTTGGTCAGTCCAAATAATACGTTCTGACTAAGATTGTTATTCATGATTATTCTTCCCCCACGTCTAAAGTATCTACTATTCATCCCTTTCAATCTTTTGCTTATGCCAACGGTTCAAGCCGAATTCTGGTTAAATGATTCGCTGTACTTGAAGAATAATCATAATTTCCATTTCACTTCGACGACAGAGACCTCTACCTCGATACGGTTATTGCCAGAATTTAGCTTCATCCAACAATTTCCCACGGCTTTATTGCCAAATACTCAGTTCACCTTAGGTACTCAACTCGAGTTACAGGCCAGTGAATCAACAAACCAGTCTGAAGGCATCATTAAAGAGTTAAATGTAACTACTTCACTCAATCCTTATTGGTCTTTTACCATGGGTCGTCAAAAAATAAGTCACATCCAGCCCGGTTTATTCACCAACAGTTTAAATAAGAATGATCAAAGCCCTGATCCATTAGGCGACTTGAACTATAGCCAAGGAATATTGGCGACCTTTCGATTAGGTCCCGTTGAACAGCAGCTATCTTATATTCAACAAACCGAAGACAATTATCTAATCACGAATAAAAATACTGCCAGCTACCACTATAAAATAAAGACCGGTATTCCGGGTTATAAAATTGGGCCGCTGACCTTATTGATCAGCCATCAAGAACAAGGTATTACTAGAGGAATGATTGGCTCGGCGTTACAGCTACCAATGAAATTCGTGCCCGGCTCTTGGCAATGGTCTTTTCAATTCGCCAGTGAATTCAATAATTCTGAAGCTGAAAGAAATCAACAAGCCTGGCAAAACAGCATGGTTTGGCTGGGTTTCGTTCCCCATCATAATATTGGAATTTTGTTCAGTCATACGGACAAGCAATGGATATATTCAGATGATTTTAATGCCAATCAAAGTAGCACAGCAATTCGCTACCAATGGTTAGCATTGCAAAGTTTTTCCGTTCAAGCAACAGCGAGCTCAATCACTAAAAAAGGCACCAAAAATGACAATAAAAATGAAGAGAGAATGGAGGTTAAGGTTAACTTTTCTTTTTAGCCCTGTTAGTTTTCACGATGCTTATCGGTACCAATACAAATAGCAGTACCATCACTGTCGCACTCGCCAAAAGCGCGCAAAGCGAGGCTTTCCTTGAGACGTTAAGCCAGAGTAATGAAAAGTTATTTCACTGCCAATTGCTGGGGGATTTTTTCGTTCATCATCACTAAAACCTGAGCCAATTTTGAAGATATGACGATTTGATTTATTGTCTCCATCTAAAATTATCGCTTCTACCCATAATGCCCCCATCATACCTAAATACTTTCCTTTGCCCTCAACATAACTAAGCACCCTTGCCTCTTGATCAAAACGAGGTTTTAACTTGATGAGATCATCACTGCGTTTTGCCGAGTACAAAGAATGCTGATCATGCAACATCAATCCCTCAGCATTATTAGCCACGAAGCTTGAGAGCTGATTGATTAACTCGGCTTCATTTTCGACACGCCACTGTTTAGCAATCCTCAGCCACTGGGGGTAGCCTGTTAGATTACGCATGGCTCGTAAACGTTGATCAAAGATTCCTACCTGCTCCGGCATATCAAATACCATATAGACAACTTGGCGCCATTCACTATCTATTGGCTTTAATTTGCGCACAATGCCACTGAGTCGGTCAAATTGGCCTCGCCCTAACCAAAGCTCACCGTCTAACGGGAAACTTGGGAAATCAGCAATAAACCATGAGGGCGCATGATACTCATGCCCTTGCCTCGAAATGAAACGCTGCCCATCCCAATAGGCTCGCACGCCGTCGTATTTTTCACTCACCCAATAACGGCTGAGCGCAATAGAGGAGCCCCCCTGACGATAAACATTCGCCAGCATCAATTTGGGCTTAATCACTTCAGCAGCCTGTATTGTCCACGAAAAAATGAACAATAAGACGATTCCTATTGAGCTATGCATCAGACAATCCCTGTCTTAGAAAGTTATTAAAAGTTTGACTTCAGTGCCGTTAATAAACCGGAATAAATCGGATTACAAAAGTCAGCGACTTGTGCTTCATCAGATGACTCAAATTCTGATGTCCATTTTATAAATGTGCCACCACTATCAGTAATAGGGAACAACTCGACGCGGCCTACATAGTTAGCAACCGCCCCTTTTGCTACAGGTCCTGGGCCATCATCGATACTGTAGGATAATCGGAAGTTCATCGAATCAACGGATAGTAGAGTTTCATGGAATGCGTCATTTAAAATGCGCCGCGCCCCGACCCTGGTCCCCGCTAACTCTCCTACGATATCAACTTTATTCACAACAGGAGCCGCCCAACTTAGCTGGTGAAAGTCACTAATAACATCCCATACTTGCTCAATGGGTGCCTCAATTGTCGTAGAGTTATAGCAATTACCCATAATCTGACTCCTTTAGCTTTTCATTTAGGATCATTTATCAGCATAGCTGAAGCTAGGCACAAAATGAGAGGATAAGTTCAACACTTTCCCAATTAGCAACACAAGTAACAAAAGTCAGATATTTTCATTTTTGTTGCACATTTGCCCTGTATTCTTTGAATATAGGCTCAACAAGTAGCTTCTAATACTCATATAGCCAATAAAAAACATAATGTTAATACCTTACAACAGGACTAAATAATGAAGATGATTATGCAATGCGGTCTTTTAACAGCCGTTTTATCCCTTGCCAATCATAGCTTTGCTGAATCGACAGAGTACCAAGATATTGAGGGGGAAAAAGGACAGCAAAAGCAGCATTCAATGGAGCAGAAAAAGGGCAAGAGAAAACGTGCATATTTCAACAAACTAGATGTTAATAATGATGGTAATGTTAGCTGGGAAGAATTTCAGCAGCATAAAAAAAATCGTGGAAAGCGTGAGCGAATGTTTAACCACATCGATGCCAATAATGATGGCAGCATTAGTAAACAAGAGTTCCGTGACCACAAGCCCCCGCGTCATAAACAAGGTCATAGAGAGAAAATGGAGTCCTTTGATATAGAACAATCTTAAAGCCTAAGTATAATTCTGTATAGGTTATCATCAAGCTCAATTTTAACTATTCCATCAAAAGTAACTATTAATTTCTCTTCGATGACACCTATACTTTTAGCTGACAACATTTGATATTTCCGCAGGAAATTTCATAACAAGTGAAAACCCTACTTCAGGGTTTTCTATCTCCACGTCACCATTCAGCAATTGAGTTAATAGATTAAATGTTAGGTACATCCCTAATCCAACCTTGCCATGGTAGCCACGCATCGTTGTATAAAAAGGGTTAAATAAATCATGTTTTCCTGCATCGGATAGCCCCGTACCATCATCTCTATATATAAGTTCTACCACGCCATTTTTAATAGAAACATTGATAATAATAGTCTTATTTTCTCGCCCTACGAATGCATGATCTAGACTATTACTTACTAATTGAGATATAATTTCACTTAATGCATCACTATAAGTTTTTACAATGTAATCCGCTTCACAGCTGACTTTCACCCTTACATTTTCATCAACAAATTTCTTATTAAATCCAACAAGGCCTGATGAGATAGTTGCTAAAAGATTAGATTCACTTAACTCATACCCGTACTGATTTACAGAAATATTCTTGAACTGTTTAATTAAATCCACAACACGCTTTAAATTTGTATCAGACAGTTCAATTGCTTCATGGCTTTGTGAAATTAATGAAAGTGCATTCTCTTTACTGCCATCAAGAATCCCTTCAACTTCGGCTAATAACGATTTCGCATGACTTATACTTGTAATGGATGTTCCAAGAGGAGTATTTAATTCATGGCAAATACCGACCACTAACTGCTCTAAAGTTGCCATTCTATCTTTTAATGCTTGCTCTCTGATATTCTCATTTTCTTTTCGTTCACTTATATTTAAAATAGATCCTTCATAATACTCTGTTCCGCCCTCGCTATTAGCCACAGACCTAACAGATAGTGAGATCCAAATTACATCTCCATTTTTATTTACAACCTCCTCTTCAAAATCTATTATTTTTCCAGTTCTTTTTACTGTCCTAATAATAAGTTCATTTGATGCATCGCTTAGTGACATCTTCGTTATGTCATTCGCAATATTAGAAGATAACAGCTCTGCTTCATTGCTATACCCTAATATATCTAGAAATGCTTTATTCACGGATACTAATTTTCCATCTAAGGTTAATTGAAAGTTTCCAAGAAGTGACTCCCCGTATAAATCCTCATAACGCTTCAGATTCTTAATATTCTCTTTTTGGGCCCACGAGCGTTCTTTACGTGCAATGTCTATCTTCTGGGCTAAAGCTAATGACAAAACGACCATATCAACAAAAAAGCCTAACTGATAAGCATGCTGAGTAAAGAAGTTTGTGGGTAATAATCCTAATGCTTTCAAATTGCTACTCACTAGGCCCACCATAAATAGAAAAACGGCTACGGTGAAATACATAGCCGTTCGATTACCCTTAAACGACAAATGCATCCCAAGGATTAATGCAGAGGTATATACAATTAAAGAAAAGGAAACTTCGATAGGCACTATCGTTGAGTAAGGTAATAATGCCCCTAATATGGGAAAAGTAGAGACGATAGTTAATAACACCAAAAAATATTTTCGATACCAGGTTTTCTTATCCCATATTTGTAGTAACTCCATCATAAATACAATGCTGGTGACTTGAATTAGGCCATTAAATATAGGAAAAACAAACTCATTAAATACCGGAGCATTTGGCCACAGTAATTGAAAGGCACCGCCATCATAAGCATTAGATGTGACTATAAATGCTGATATATTGAGCACATAAAAACCGTATACACGATCTCGCAGAGAGACAAAGATGAATAGATTATAAAATAGCATGAGAAAAAGAATTCCCATGACAAAACCACGAAATAGAATATTTTCTTCGTTTTCTTGTGAAAATAACGCTTTTGAAGAAAATCTCAAAGGCACATCAACCGTGCCCTGAGAAGTCACCCTTAAATACACGCTTAAAGTTTGGCCAGCCTCTAGTCGATAAGGAAATACAAAGTCTATATGGTTCACGGCTCGGGTATTGAAATTACGAGCATCCCCTGTTTTTATGACGAGATCTGTTTGACCATCGATAAAGCTATAATGATCGAGATAATCAAGAATGGGATATGGCAGGTGAAGTATATAGTCATTACTTTTAACGGCTTGTATATCGAAGCGCAACCAAAGGGCTTCTGTGATAAAGCCCATATTGACAGTATTTCTATCGATAGATTGCCAGTCATCAGAAACCCGGACTTCTTCTAAAGATAATTGCATTGAACTGTCTAATAAATAATCAACTTGCCGATTTAAGCTATATCGAAGGTTATCATCAACATACAAGATTGGGTTTGCAAATGTCATTACAGAAGTCGCTAATAATAGCACTCCAAGCATAAGACGATTCATTAACTATGCTGCTCCACTCTCTATTTCCTCTTAATAAGCCTAGCATAAGATCGAATATTAAAAGTGCCCGTGGAAATATCAAAAAGGGAGCAAAAGCTCCCTTTTTAAACAGCTAACTAGAGACGCTTCCCGGTTTATAATTTTTATAGCTTACCCCATACAAGAGTGCATATAGAACAGGGATGAAGCCTAGGGTTAATAGCGTAGAAAACATTAATCCAGCCATAATGCCAACTGCCATCGGCTCCCACATCTCTCCACCACCAAGATAGAGAGGCACCAAGCCAAATACAGTAGTTGCCGTCGTCAGCAAAATCGGCCGCATTCTACGCTGAGCTGCTTCGATGATGGCTTGCTGTGGAGGCAATCCATTTACATCGATTTCAAGCTTAATCCGTTCGAGCAAGACGATGGCATTATTAATGACTATCCCTGCGAGGGAGATAATGCCTAATAACGTCATAAAGCCAAAGAAACTATTCGCGACGATCAACCCCCAAATCACACCAATGACCCCCAAAGGAATCGTTGAGAGAATGATGAAAGGTTTACGTAAGGAGTTAAACTGCATGACCAAGAGAATCACAATGATAAATACCGCAATCGGTAACTTCTCACCAATAGACTGACTAGAAGCACCTGAAGATTCAAGCTCCCCACCGTATTCAAAATAGAAACCCAGCGGCCAATTTTTACTATTCTCTTCTAACCAAGGAGCCAACTCAGCGAACCCTTGGCTCGCTGTAAAACTGCCTTCCAGCTGAGCACCAACAGCAACGGTCTTCAAGCGATCACGTCGAAGAACCTTAGCCGGTTCCCAAGTGACATTAATGTCTGCAACCTGTACTAACGGTACCGCATTACCATTAGCTTGAGAGAAAACCGTTAACGACTCTATCTTGCCTAAATCTTGTCGATCAGCTAGTTCAGTACGCAATATGACCGGGATTGATGTGGTGCCTTCCCGATATTCAGTCATTTCATAACCACTTAGACCTGTTTGCAAAGAGACTGCAATGTCTTGGCTAGTAATACCTGCTCGCTTCGCTCTTTCCTGATCAATATCGACCGTTAACTTCTTAATTCTCTGGCCCCAATCATCGCTGATATTTTTAAGTCCTGAGATACCTGCCAACTGCTGCTTAATGCTGTCTACGATTGTAAAAAGCTTGTCAACGTCATTACCATAAACACGCACCTCAACAGGATTGGTAATGGCCTTACCATTTTCGATTAAGCGGGCAGTCGCTTGTGCATCCGGGTGATGCTGGTTGATATAAGCTTCAATCTTGGGCATTAGCTCTAAGTTTGCATCAGCCCCAGTCGTATTAACAATCATCAAGCCATAGCCAGGGCTTGCAGGTTTAGGGCTGTGAGTTAATAGATAACGCGCGCCTCCAGAGCCAACATAAGTGATCCAGTTTTTGATACCTTTAGGATTAGACTCATCCGCTTTTAACGTTTCTAGGTATTGCTCAACGTCCTTTACGATCCAATCAGTCTGCTCAATCGCAGTACCAATAGGGAGTTCAATATCCAGTTTAAAAAATGGACGATCAGAAGGTGGAAAGAAAATATTGGGGACTAAAGATAAAGCTTTAATACTGATGAAAAACAACAGCACAACCGTCGTTACTGTTGCGATGCGATTCTTTAATAGAAACAATAAGAAGCCGCGATATTTAGGATAGAAGCCTTTATTAAATACACTCTCATCATTCACCGCCCCCTTTTTAACTTTCAATATCACCATGCACATCAGAGGAATCATCGTCAGACTCAATAACCACGAGCATAATAAGGTAATGGTAACGACTTGGAATAGTGCCGCAGTATATTCCCCCATTGCGGATTCGGCTAAATAGATCGGTAAAAAAGCAGCGGATGTCGTTAACGAAGAGGTTAATAATGGAATTTTTAATTCATTGGCCGACGAGATAGCAGCCTCTTTAGGTGATTTCCCATTATTCATCTCCACCATAATGCTTTCTGACATCACAATGCCATTATCCACCAGCATCCCTAGTGCAATAATTAACGCTGCGAGAGAAATTTGATCTAGCCCAATATTAAAATAATTCATCACAAAGATGGTTGCAATCATACTGGCAGGAATCAAAGCCGAAACCACTAACCCCGTACGTAAACCTAAACTGAAGAGCATTACCGCAGCGACGACCACAATGGCTTGAACAAGGTTATTCATAAAATCATTAACCTTATTTTCCACTTCCTTCGGAGAGAAATTCAGCATTTCGAATTCTACCCCTATCGGTAGCTGAGCCTCAAAGTTGGTAATCGTTGTCAGCACTTGTCGACCTAAAGCAATATTATTTCCACCTTCCCTCATAGAAACAGCGATCGCTAAAGCTGGAACGCCTGAACTTCGAACAAAATTGGAATTAGGCTCTTGATAACCGCGCTTAACCGTTACGATATCTTCTAAATAAATAACATCATCACTACCGGGCAATAAGATGGTGGTTCGACTAATATCTTCTAGAGACTCAAAATTCCCAGACGGCTCTAACTCAATCCGCTCCTTACCAATACGAACGGATCCCCCTGGCATCACCACATTTTGATTAGCTAAAATTTGGCTCAGTTGCAAAGGGGTTAAGTTTAATTCAGATAAACGCGCATCATTATATTCAACATAAATGCGTTCATTCTGCGCGCCGTGGATTTCAACTTTAGCCACTTCAGAATTATGCAATAGCTCGTCACGAGCAGCGTCTGCGACATCTTTAAGCTCAGTATAACTATACCCTTCACCGGTTAACGTCATCACCACACCAAAGACATCACCAAACTCATCGTTCACATTTGGGCCAATAGCCCCTTCAGGAAGATCACCTGCCACTTTATCGACCTTGCGACGTAAGTTGTCCCAAATAGGGCGCATCTCGGTATAACTTTCTTTGATATTCACCGTCACAATTGAAATACCCGTGCGAGATTCACTTTTCACAAAATCTAACTCAGGAATTTCTTGCACAACTTTTTCAATTTTATCAGAGATCAGCTCTTCAACCCGAGCAGGACTGCCACCGGGAAAATAAGTTATCACCTGAGCAGCACGAATGATAAAACCAGGGTCATAGGCGCGGGGGATTTTGTTATAAGCATCTAAGCCCAACAACAGCATTACAATCAAAAAAACCAGTGTTGTTCGGTTATTCTGAATGGCTAATCGAGTAATATTCATTACCTAGCCCTCATCCATTATACGCACAGCCAAATCTGGAGATATCTTACTCATCCCCGCAGTAATCACATTATCCCCAAGGTCCAGTCCTTGTAATACCTGCAGGCCATTTTCATTTAACTCACCTACAATGACAGCTCTTCGCTTCACTTCAGCTTGACCCGCTTTCGTCTCAACCGCTAGATAAACAAAACGCCCCTGACTATCTTCTAAAACTGAGTGAGCCGGTACATAAACCTCCTTTAGATCATCTCCAGATTCATGCTCGGCATATACTCTAGCACTCATACCTGGCAACAAATTAATATCGTCTGGAGTAGCCATGACAAATTTAACCGCATAGGTTTGTGTTTTCTCATCCGCTCGGGTAGATACTTCTTTAAACGTTAACGGATAATGTCGGTCTTGATTTCCATCAAAGACAGCATATACCGCACGCTCTTCTTCATCTCGCTTAACTTTAATCATGACACTTTCGGGTAAGTTGATGCGCACCTCAAAAGCAGACAGATCCTGTATTGTGGCAAAAGTAATCGACGAGGTGATCTTTTCAAAGTTAGATAAATACTGCTTAGCAATTACGCCATTATAAGGCGCTTTCAATTCAGTATATTTAAGATTTTGTTGTGCGCTTTCTAATTGTGCCTTGGCATTACTTTGCTGTGCTTTTAGCTTTTCGAAATCAGCCGTGCTGATAGCCCCTTGCTTGATAAGACTTTTAGCACGATCAAATTCTGATTTTGAACGATCATAATCCGCCTGACTCGCATTCAGCTTAATATTAAAGTCAGTTTGGTCCAGTACTGCCAGCACTTGACCTTTCTTAACAAAATCGCCTTCTTTAGTATTAACGACTTTTAACTCACCACTAACTCGAAAGCCTAATTCTGCAGACTTATTGGCTTCAACAACCCCGGTAAAAGATTTAGTCGTCGTACTTCCTAGACTAACGGTCATCGTTCGAACCGGCTTCAATACTACTGCTTCCTCTTCCACAGGCGCACTTTCTTTTTGGCCACACGCCATAACACCGAAAACCATTAATAATGTGGTTAAAGGTTTCATAATACTTAACTGCATACGCGTTGAATTCATACCTGAAACAATCTTCATTTTTTTGTCCTTAAGAAAAGTTTTGAATTTAGTAATAAGTAAATAATGGCTTTAAGGGTGGAAACCAAAAGACAGCATAAGCACTGGCGTATCAGCAACATCTAAGTCTTCACCTTGGCTATTACTATTATCGGCATCAAGATTTAGTTTACGCGCTAAGCTTTGCCCCAACTCTAATGTTGCCCACATTTTAGGTTTTACTTGATATCGAATACCTACAGCCGCTAGCCAGCTAGTATATGAAATATTCAACCTTTCATGATCGACGGTCTCATAGCGCCAGTTCCCCCCCACTGGCGCTATGGATGCATAGCTAGTCCAATCATTCTGCCAGCGATATTCAGCTTTAGTAATGGGAAAACCCAAGTCCAACTGTAATCCTTCAGCTGCCTGGTACTGGTATGAAATAAGAGGAATAGGCTTATACTCACCAAACAGGCGGTTAAAGCCAATCCCCATTGTCCAAGCACTTACGTCGGTCGATTGATAACGCCAAACCGCTAATCCCATTAATGAAAATGCGTCTTCATCTATTACATCTAAATCACTATGTAAACTCGGTGTAATTTGAATTATTCGAGTCCATTTACCCTCTGAAGGGGTGACAAACATTAACTGAGTTTTAACCGTATAAGCTTCTTGATTATCTTGATCTACTTCTTCAAACCTAAAAGCAGTCTTTTCAACACTTAATGTAGGGATAAAAAAACTACTCATAAAGTCAAATTTACCCAAAGGTAACTTAACCTGAGTGTAATCCATCGCTAATTTAGCCTCACTTTTTTCTATCGATGCAAAATCATAGGATTGATGCTTAAGCCCCATAGCCAAGTCTTTAGGTACGTCCAAGCTCGAAGCAGCCGCTATATCATCGCCACTCTCGTTAGCCATAGATGAGGTTGATAATATCGCTAATGATAGGCCAAAGAAAAAAGGTCTTGATACAGTAAAACTCACAGCTAACTCCACTATGGATTAAGCACCCAATGTTAAAAATAAATTATGAAACTAAAGTTAAATCATAGTACCTTTTTCGAATCATGAATGCAGTGATTATGGTTAATCTATTAATATTCCTCACATCCCTCACCCTCCATAAGTATTAGTAGATTGGATTCTCCTGTATCCATAAGTGATCGGCATTTACTGACAGTAATCGTATTATTACTACCACTTAATTCAATACGATTTAAATTTATCGAAACCTGCTCTTCAAATAGCTGATTGCCAAAACCAGAAATGGACAATAATTCGATTTCCCTATCAGTAATCACATAAGTAATATTACGATCGCCCGTAATAATTAGCTTTCTCAGATTCCCCTTAACCGTCATTATTCTTTCACTGTCGACTAGGTGTAAATCATATTCTTGACTTGAATCCACTGTATTTGATGGATAATCACGATCGACCGTTATATGAATAACGTCCTCTTGTTCCTCCTCATCTTCCACCACCAGCTCTACTTTACACGCTGATAAGAGCAAGCTTACGAATACAATGCCAAATACATTAATTAACTTCATGATAGTTCCTCTGAAACTTATTGACCTAGCAGCAATATTCCCAGAAGATATATCTCATAACAATCATTAGTCTTCAGAGGAATACCTGATAATCCTCAGCTATATAAAGGCCAACATATGAAACTTGAACAACTTGCTCGTTATGACATCAAATTACTGGTCGCACTGCATGTATTATTAGAAGAACAGAATGTCTCTAGGGCTGCTGAACGCCTTAATGTAACTCAGTCAGCTATGAGTAAAATGCTTGCAAGGCTAAAGGAGGCTTTTGGTGAAGAGCTTTTTATTCGAACGAGCCACGGCATTCAACCGACTGAAAAAGCACTTTCACTAAAGCTGCCTTTAACAGATAGCCTAGATTCATTAAAATCTCTACTAACACCCAAGATCTTTAAAGCGCAAGAATGCGAAAGAACATTTCGCATCTCCATTCTCGACAATGCTGCAACACGAATCATTCCTAAGTTGTTGCAAACACTAAGTAAAAAAGCCCCTCTCGTTAGAATTCAACTCAAGCCTTGGAATCGTCACTCCTTCGATGACTTAGCCTCTGGCCAGCTAGACCTAGTTATGAACATGGTGGATATCGATAGAGCAAACTTTTATCAGAAAGTTCTTAATGATATAGAAGTCTGCGCGATCGTTCGCAAAAATCACCCATTAACTCTTAAACGAGAAATTTATATAGACGACTTCCTTTCTTATTCATTTGTTAAAGTTGTACTGCCCGAGCTAAATGAAAACCACGAACTAGACCAAAAAATGCTTGCATCTTTGAATAAGAAAAGAAATATTGTATTAGAAACCACCAATGCGAATTGCGCACTGCAAAGCTTAATTAATACAGACTACATCCTCTTTGGTGCAAGGAATAAAGATGAAGAGGTATATGAAAAGATGGGATTAACAACGATCAAGGCGCCCAAAGAATTTGCATTACCGACATTCCAAATGAAATTTATTTGGCATCAACGTCAACAGCTGCCTGCGGAACAAGTTTGGTTTCGACAGCTACTGCTAGACGAAATAAAGTCTTAATAAAAAATCTCATTAATGCAAAGATATTGCTAGATTCAGGCTTCAACAGTCATTAAATGTATTCTTGCCTAAAACCGCTATTCGAGTAATTGAATAGCGGTTTCAATTACGCCTCTTTTCTAAGAGCTAGCTACTGAGTTTCTATATTCTTTCATCAAATGACGGATATTATGCTGAAGTAGCTTACCAACATCACCACCTGCATTGCCGCCCTTCAAATCACTATCAGCGACGGCTTTAAATTTGATTTTATTGGTTTTAGCATCATAAACCGTTAATACAGTATCAACTTTTCCGCGACCGGCACCAAAGCCTACGAACCATCTTAGAAAGCGATTACCGTACACCACTTCAACATCCATATCGATAATCAAAGTCTCATTACGATTTTTAGCATTAACCAAGGTTAAATCGCTTGAATTTACATACGTATCTAATTGCTCACGAGCAAACTGTTTCCACTCTGAAATTCTTTCTTGCAAGGCATCATTTTTAGCTGCATTCCGTTCATTTGAATAGACTTCAACATTACGAATATACACATTTTCATAGCGATCAAAATTAGAAGCCTCAACTTCAGTATTAATCTTTAATGAGCTACAACCAAAAAGAAAAGTCGTAAAGATAATCAACGACAATTTGCCGAGGTTAGAGAGATATTTCATTTAACATCCTTATTAATCATTCAAGAAATTCATCATTATTAATGAGAGGAAAGCATCATACTAATATTCAGAAAATTTACTAGTACAAATAAAAAAGGCTTCCGAAGAAGCCTTAATTAACCAGACACAAGGTATTAACCAAATGTCTTATCAGCAATAAACTGATGGACTGCTTTAAGATCCGCAGGCAGAACATCTAAACGCTCTTCACGATCCATCAAGTCTGTTAAATGGTGTGGAAGTTTAGGCATTTCATAACCCGCACGTAGCACCGCTTCTTCAAACTTAACCGGATGTGCAGTTCCTAAAGTAATCATCGGAATATTGTTATTACGACGAACTTCGCGTGCGGCCTTAACACCAATCGCTGTATGTGGGTCTAATAAATAGCCCGTTTCGTCATACACTTCCTGCATAATTTTAATGGTATTGTCTTCATCAACCGCATAGCTATCGAACAATTCGCGAGCTTTTTCTAACTTGTCTTCATCAAGAGCAACCACATCAGTTTTCGCATTCATGCGACCCATTAATTCAGAAAGTGCTTCACCGTCACGACCATACAAGTCAAATAACAAACGCTCAAAGTTTGAAGATACCGCGATGTCCATAGAAGGGGTAATGGTATGCATTAGTGGGTGAACTTCGTACTGGTTCTTGCTCATCAAACGGTGTAATACATCGTTCTTGTTAGTGGCAATAATCAACTGCTCAATTGGCAGACCCATTTTCTTCGCCATGTAACCGGCGAAGATATCACCAAAGTTGCCGGTTGGCACTGAGTAAGCCATTGGACGTACAGGGCCGCCAAGATTCAGTGCAGAATAGAAGTAATAAACAATCTGCGACATGATGCGTGCCCAGTTGATGCTGTTTACAGCAACCAACTTACGCTCACCTTTAAGGAAAGACTGGTCGCCAAAGCTGGCTTTAACCATATCTTGCGCTTGGTCAAAGTTACCTTCGATGGCGATGTTATAAATATTGTCTCCAGTCACCGTAGTCATCTGGCGACGCTGAACTTCAGATACTTTACCGTGTGGGTGCAAAATGAAGATATCAACGTTCTTACACGCCTTAGTCCCTTCAATCGCCGCTGAACCGGTATCACCGGAAGTAGCACCCATGATCACAACTTTCTCGTGACGACGCTCTAAAACGTAATCCAATAAACGACCAAGAGTCTGCAAAGCAAAATCTTTAAACGCTAAAGTAGGACCGTGAAATAACTCTAATACGTATTCGTTATGATCGATCTGCTGCAATGGCGCAACGGCCTTATGACCAAAACCACCATACACTTCAGAAAGAATGGTTGCTAAAGCATCAGATTCAACACAACCTTCAACAAAAGGATAAATAACCTTATGCGCTAGTTCAGCATATGGAAGGTCACGCCAAGATTCGATTTCTTCTTTTGAAAAAGTCGGAACATCTTTTGGAACGTACAAACCACCATCTTCTGCAAGACCAGTCAGTAGCACTTCTTCAAACGTTAACTCAGGGGCATTGCCGCGAGTTGAAATATATTTCATCATAATTAATAACTCTTAATCTTTTAATCTAAAGATCTAAACCAAGGATTTAAACTAAGTGCTCAACACGAATTCGTGTAACGCCTTCCTGGGTCTCTTCCAATGCCTTAATCGCAACAATGGCATCATTCATAATTTTTTCTTGAATGGTATGAGTTAACAAGATCACCTGCACAACGTCTTCACCTTCAATCGGCTCCTTTTGAATCAGCGCTTCGATATTAATACCGCGCTCACTCAAAATAGACGATACATTAGCCAATACACCGGCTTTATCCAATGTAGGGATTCGCAAATAATACGCCGTCTCAATTTCTTCAATCGGAAGAACCTGAGTATCATCAACTTCTTTGAAACCTAAGTGATGTACACGAGTTGACGCTGGAGCATCAATTGAACGCGCTAAATCAATCACATCTGCAACAACAGCAGAGGCCGTTGGTCCTGCACCTGCCCCAGGGCCAGAGAACAAAGTATCACCCACCGCATCGCCATTAACCATTACCGCGTTTAATACGCCATCGATGGTCGCAATAGAACGCTTCTCAGGAATCATAGTGGGATGAACGCGTAAATCGATACCATTTTCGTTGCGAGAGCTCACACCTAAGTGCTTAATGCGATAGCCAAGCTCTTCTGCATACTCAACATCTTCTGGAGTAATGCCACCAATACCTTCACAGAAACAGTTTTCGAACTGCAATGGAATGCCATAAGCAATCGAAGAAAGAATCGTCAGCTTATGTGCCGCATCAATACCTTCAACATCAAACGTTGGATCGGCTTCCGCGTAACCCAACTCTTGCGCTTCTTTTAAAACGTCAGCGAAATCACGACCTTTGTCGCGCATTTCCGTCAGGATGAAGTTACCTGTACCGTTAATGATACCGGCCAACCAATTGATCTTATTACCGGCCAAACCTTCACGTAAGGCTTTAACAATAGGAATACCACCGGCAATGCCCGCTTCATACATTACAGAAACGCCTTTCGCTTCCGCCGCGGCAAAGATTTCTGCACCGTGCTCTGCAATTAACGCCTTGTTAGCCGTAACAACGTGCTTGCCGTTTTCAATGGCGAGCAATACAAGCTTCTTAGCAACGTCATAACCACCGATCAATTCAACAACCACATCGATTTCAGGGTTTGTAGCCACTTCGAAGATATCGCGAGTAACGTCTGTGTTAGAAGTATCAGCAGCTGGGTTATCGCGACGCGCACCCACCTGCTGAATAATAATTTCACGACCTGCACGGCGAGTAATGTCTTGCGCATTCTGGGTTAGCACATTAAAAGTGCCGCTGCCTACTGTACCTAATCCACAGATACCTACTTTTACCGCTTTCAAGGTCGTCTCTCCAACATAGCTTATAGATAGTTCAAAATTGGCGGATATTCTACACGAGAACGGCGCTAATAACAGTTATAAGACGACAAAACTGGGCTGAAGATGGATCTAAACCCGAGAGTTCGCAAGGGGTGCAAGACAGCTAGTGATTTATTTGCTAGCTTAAGTATTAGAAACATTAAGTGACAAATACACAGTAAGGAATAAAGATGTCGAAGTTTTTGGTTTTAACCATCATTGCAGACGATAAACCCGGTATCGTAGAAACCCTAGCCGCTACCATTGCGGATCAAAGCGGTAACTGGCTAGAAAGCCGCATGTCACACATGGCGGGCAAATTTGCTGGAATCTTACGCATTAGCATCGAAGCCGCAAAGACGGAAGCCCTGCAAACGAGCCTTGAAGCACTTGCTTCCCAAGGTATCAATGTCTCCGTGGAAGTTAGTATTGAAGCAGGCGATACTGTAGCAACGAAAGACTTAACCCTAAACCTAGTCGGCAACGACCGCCCAGGCATTGTTAAAGAAGTCTCACAGGCACTGGCTAAGATGGGAGTAAACGTACTGGAATTGACGACGAATTGTGAAAGCGCTGCTATGTCAGCGGATTTATTGTTCAAAACTGAAGCCCACTTACGCGTCCCCCAAGGCTTTGATGCTGATGTATTAACGGATGCTTTAGAAGCGATTTCTAATGATTTAATGGTTGAAATCAACCTAGATTAAATTCTCTCAGGATCAATACTCTCTCAATTAGTGCTATAGAAAAGAATTTATAGCGCTAATTGAATTGCACCTTCAACCCAAGCCATATCTGCTTTTTTAGGCTTTGAAGCTGGATTGATCAACTGGAACCCATGACGACCATTAAGCTTTGCCGCTTTAACCACCACCTGCTCTTGACCCTCAATACCACGAGTTGCGGGGTCGTTAATAAATAAATACTCCCCCTTACTATCCTTTAAGCTACCCAGTTTTTCATAACCCACAAGCGTCACCCAATGGCCCCCTATGCGCTTCTGCTTGCCATTAGCCTGAGTTTTATACCAGCCAATATTCACCCAAATATGCTTATCTTGCTGAATACCACTAATCAACCAAGGTAACTCAGCTTGCTTATCTAATGTTGGGTTGTATTTACGCGGCACAGAACGCTGGCCACGATACTCTAGCTGGCCAGAGTGATAAGACGGTAAATTTTGCTGTTCAAGATAAAGATCCACCCCTTGCAATAATTGGCGAGGATTCGTTCCACGATCCCCTGTCGCCATATAATCAGCACTGCCTAAGGTGCGAGCGATTTCAACCTGCTGCTCGAATTGTCGAGTATTCGCCAGCCCCCCCATCATTTCGGGTAAGTCGGCTTTAGGCAATAGCGTGCTTAATGAGTTAGAAACCGCCACAGGGGCGCAATATTTACGACCACCATCCGGAAAATCCGCTGCAGGATCACGCTGACTTAAATCAGGGATTTCAGCTAATAGTTTACGTTCAATACGTAATACTTGAGGTTTTACCGATAGACTGGTGGCTGCAGCAAGGTGGCAAGCGTATCTATTATCCGTAAATACAGCCTTTCCACCGAGCTCAGCTTGGCAGCGATATATATCCGCACTGGCGACAGATATCAGACCAGTAGCGAGTAATAATGTGAGAATGCAGCTAATCCGCTTAGCAATAACCATGTATTCAACCAGTTTCCAAAAGTCATTGTAAGTTTAGTTATCTGACTTGTTACGGAATGTTACCAACTGAATACTAAGTGATCAAATACTTTTAATACTACCGTATTGTTTCTTTCCCATTAGAGTAGCTGTAAAGCTTCTAATGACCCTTCGATCGTCCTAACTTGCGCCCCGACTGTAGAGCCGCTCTTTAATGCACTATCAAGATTGCCATCACTATTACTTCGAATAGCAATAATCGTGAAACGGCTGCATTGGTCGTAATCCCCCGCGCCCAAGACTACCGCTAGATCAATCGTATGAGCCCCATCATCTTCTACTTTCTCGACGTAGCTCGAACTAATACTGGGCGTCCCTGAGTCATTTCTACAGTCAAAATCATATCTTAGAGTGAATTCTTCATCCGCACTCACGCCTCCTTGTGCATCCCAAGAAATGGCAAATGTTTGCCCATCAGACGGTTCATAATCGGAATCTACTAAGAGAGGGGTAACCAAGGTAAATTCTTCTGGAACTATGACAAAAGAGTTATCAGCATTTTCTTGAGACTCCCGAGTAAATTCAAAGAAATATCTACCAGCTTCAAACTCCTCCGTTCTATTTAAGCGATAACTAGCAACCCCGAAGCTAATACTTTCAATAAGAGGTAGGCTCTCAGAGCCAATAGCAACAAAAACCTCATCCCCGCCTTCTAATTCGAGAGAGCTACCATCATGAGCAAAGTTAGCCTGATAGGTTACTTGGTTATTTTCTTTCACCTCTATTGAATAAAAGGCTTCAATCGCTTCCGTAGAAAAATCACTTGAACGCTTAGTTTCGTTCTCAATATTGCTACAGCCAGAAAAAAGGAAAATACTACTGAAAACGGCTACAAGAAAAGGCTTTGTATTAGGCATCTATCTGTCCTTGTTTGCTAATTTATATCAAAGAATCAATATAGTTTAAGCAAGAATGATCATCAGGTAAAACTTTATCACCAGCAACCACGACTAATTCTTCTGTTAATGCCTGAAGCCAGTTACACTGCTTGCTTTAATTCAACATAAACTCTCTGGAGCTACCATGAGCCACGATTATCAAGATGTTAATTTAACCATCGATAACAAAATCGCCACTATCGAAATTAACCGTCCAGAAGTTTTAAATGCCATTCGTGTTAAAACCTACCAAGACTTAATTGCTGCCTTTAAAGAAGCCGATGCTTCTGACGATGTTAATGTAATCGTGCTTACGGGTGCAGGCGGCAAATTCACTGCCGGTAACGACCTTGCCGATTTAGTCGCCGGTGATGAAACTCGTCAAGATGTGATGGATGGTGTATCCGGCATCTTCACGACATTAAGCCTAGTGAAAAAACCCGTTATCGCAGCAGTAGAAAAAGTAGCGGTGGGCATTGGTACTACCATTTTATTACATTGCGACATGGCTTTCGCTGGTACCAATACCCGCTTCCGCCTACCTTTCGCCAACCTAGGAGTGAGCCCAGAAGGCGCTGCTTCTATGTTATTGACAGAATCCGTTGGCCCTAAGATCGCCAACGAGTTGTTATTAACCGGTCGTTTCTTCGATGGCAGCGAAGCAGAGAAGTGGAACCTAATCAACAAGGCAACTGAAGATGGCCAAGCATTAGAAGCGGCTATGGCTGTTGCTCAAGATCTATTAAAGCAACCTCTGGCTTCATTAATTACCACCAAGCAATTATTAAATGTTGGCAACGCCGACGTCATTGAAGAAGTTGTTACGGATGAACTTGAAGCCTTTGCTTTGTTGCTGCAAAGTGAAGAAACACAAGGCCGTATCAATTACTTAGTTAACAATAACAAGTAACATTGCCGTTAATAAGGTTTTTTAACCGCTACTGCTAGGCACCTCTTCCTGAGGTGCCTTTAATTAATGGCCTCCTCAGCTTTAATCCAGTCCTTTTCTTTTTGCTTTCCAGTTAATTGAACCAATTATTTGCCGAATCTGTAAGGTAATCCATACTTAAAGCTTATCTCGCTCGATAATAAATTCGTATAAATAGCGACAAAAAGTAGGGTTATAATGCCAATTCAGCTTCAAAACTTATCCATCCGCCAAAAAGTATTGCTGCTTTCTGGATTACTGAATGCAATCATTATTGCAACGGCAATTTATGCACAGCTATCAATACGTTATATAGGTAATGAGCTAGAAGCCATTGCAGATCATGATATTCCTATTACAAATGCCTTAACACGAATTACAGTTCTTCAATTAGAACAAGAAATTAATTTTGAACGATTAATTAACTCTGCTCTATCAAACTCCCCGGGAGCATTTGATAAATACAATAAAAGCTTTCACCATTTAAATGATGAATTAGAAGTGGAGTTTAAAGATATTGAACATAAGCTAACGTCAATTTTATCTAAAACAACACTTGAAAAAGAAATAAAAGAATTTAGTGTAATTTCAGCTGGATTAACCAAGGTCAAAAGAGAACATCTTGAATATGAAGAATCTGCAGATGAAATTATTCGCCTTTTTAAACAAGATAATAAACCTGAAACAAAACCCTTAATTAAAAACATTAAGATCATTGAAGATAATCTTGATGCTCACCTGAAAGAGCTACTGTTTGAAATAGAGCATTTCACAGCTGAAGCAGCAAATTTAGCGAAAGATCATGAACATGAAACCGAAAATTTATTAATCATAATTACTCTAGTTGCAACGATCATTGGCATCATTCTAGGGTTTATCGTATCAAACGACCTACAAAAACGCCTTAATTACATTGCAAAAAGTCTTAAAAGACTGGCACAGGGAGATTTCTCAAAGAATATCGACCCAATAGATGAAGTAACTATTCCTATGCATGCGATGCAAGCTCATCTATCAGAAATGATTGAAAACATAAATAAGACTACGAAGGAATTATTTACAACAGCGGAAAGCCTGGCTGCCATCGTTAAACAAACTCAAGGAAATATGAACATTCAGCAAGTTGAAACCGAAGTTATATCCAACGCAATGGTCCAAATGAAATCTTCAGCGCAAGAAGTTGCTCAAAGTATTTTGTCAGTCGCCGATATGACAAAACAGTCGAATAATGAAACGGAAGGAGGCGCATCTGCGGTAAACGAGACGGTATCTGGCATTAATTCTTTATCCGAAAAAATTCACGACGCATCCGATGTCATTATGAGTGTTGAAGATGGCAGTAAAAACATCTATACCGTTTTAGAAGTTATTAAAAGCATCGCAGACCAGACGAATTTATTAGCGCTTAACGCGGCAATCGAAGCTGCTAGAGCAGGAGAACAAGGCAGAGGGTTCGCAGTGGTCGCCGATGAAGTTCGATCTCTGGCCGTTCGGACCCAAGAAGCCACGGGACAAATTAATGTCATGATTGAAGAGCTAAATACGTCGTCCAATAAAGCAGTTAATGCCATGAGCGAGAGTCAAGATCAGGCAAAGCTCGTCGTAGATAAAGCTGTCGAAGCCGGTAATTCCTTAAACGTAATTGTTCAATCTATCACAAAAATAAGTGACATGAGCCTGCAAATATCCAGCGCCGCCGCAGAGCAAGAGACCGTTGCAAGGGATATGAGCAGCAGTATTTCTAACTTAAGCTCAATGGGAACTGAAAACTCCCAAGGTGTTACTGAAATAAATAACATTTGTGATCACATTGTATCTTCATCATCACGCCTTAAAGAATCTGTTAGCGCATTTAAACTCTAGCCCTTCAACCAGTGCATCTCTCATTAAAAGTTCAAAGATCTCAATAACTCTGGTACTGTTATTTTTAAATAACAGTACCCATGAGAGCCTCCGCTAATGAATAAACCAGCAGATAATACTCAAATCAACAGCGTTGAAAAATCAAGCCATTGGATTTTGGTCATCATGGGTATTATATTCATGCTTGTGTCACTCCCAATTTTCTTCTCAATTGCAGAAGAAGTTCGTCGTGGAAATAATGGTATATTTGTCGCTCTGGTATTTCCCCTCGCGGGCTTAGGAATGTTATTTGGCGGCTGGAAAATGCGCCAGAAATTTCTTTTCTTTGGACCTACTCCATTAACACCTTCACCCAGTATCGGGCAAGTCGGTGGACAAGTCGGTGGGCGCATCGACCTTGAACAACCTTGGGCAAAGCGTAACCTTTCGGCAACCCTTAGCTGCATCAATACTTATACGACGGGCAGTGGTAAAAATTCCACAACCCATAGAGATATAAAATGGCAAGAAACGGATAAGCCTCTAGATCGCCCAAACGGTACAGGCAGTAAACTTGAGTTTTGTTTTGATGTTCCCGCTGGAGAGCCAACTGAAACGACTTACAATGGTCGTGGCCGAATTCACTGGGAAGTTACTGTCGAAGGCCTAGTCAATTTTATGGAGTTCAAGCGCAGCTGGAAACTTCCTGTTGAAGTTGGCACAGAAACATCCAGCATTGATATTCCTAATACTCACAAAGAAGCCAGTCATGCTGCCAAGCGAAAACAAGCTGAAGTTAGCATAGAAAAACAAATCCAAACAGAAGTAACCCAAGAAGGACTCGATATTCTCTCCGAGCAGGGGCGTAACAAATCGATGAGCTGGTTTCTTGTGCTTTTCGGAGCACTATTTACCACAGTTGGCTGTTTTTTGTTGTACATGGCATTTCAAGGAGAAGCGATGTTATGGATAATGGGACCTATATTTTTCAGTGTCGGTGCCAGTATTATGGCTTTCGGTATCTTTCTAGTAGGGCGAAAACTTGAATGCAAAATAATCGGTGATACTGTTCATACGCGTCGCAGTTTATTCGGTCGTATTCTCTATACCCGTGAAGGCAAGTTAACGTCGCCCAGTCAGCTCACCTTAAAAACAACCATGTCGAGTACGAGTAACGGTAAACAAACAGAGTACATGGCGATATATGCACAAATCGATGTTAATAGCCCCGATGGCTCAATTAAGAAAGACATTAAACTGGTCGAAGGCATTGAAGGCAAAGCGGCTGGAGAAGCCATGGAAAGAAAGTTAATCGATGCTTTATTGGAGAAAAGAAATAATCTCAATGGAGAACTCGAAGCGCTATAACATTAAAAACCTATCACAATGCCATAGTCGAGCAGCTCAGCTATCTAAAAAGATTAGCTGAATTGCTCGAGTACACATTAAAAGTTATTGATATATCTGATCATCATTTCCAATAAGACCACCACTATTACCACTGAACGTATGCACCTGGCCGTCGTTATTATCACCACCACGGTTTAGATCTTCTTTCGGTGCACCAACCGCAAGGTCGGCATAACCGTCACCATTAAAATCACCCGCCGATACAGCCCAACCAAAACGATCATCTTTTTCAGGGCTATTAGCAACGCCAACAGAATCCTGAGAAAAAGACTCATCACTGCCGTCGTCTAAACCGTTGCTAGTACCATAAAGCACGTTGATATAACCCGTATCCCACTCGCCTAAATCTTCATTAGGAACTCCAATAGCCAGATCCGAAAAACCGTCACCATCAAAATCCCCCGCCGTTAACGAATAACCAAAATGATCATCTTTTTCTGCAGTACCATTAACCGTACCAATGTCTTGGGCCCAAGCAGAAGATCCATTGCCACTTAAACCACCACTGCGGCCATATAAAATATGGATCATGCCATCATTATTATCGCCACCAGCTTCTCGATCTTCTTTTGGTGAACCCACCGCAAGGTCGGCATAACCATCGTTATTAAAATCTCCAGTGGTTAACGCAAAACCAAAATGATCATCTGCTTCTGTTGAACTAGCAATGCCATCACTGTCTTGGTGGAATGATTGATCACCCACGTCATCAATACCATTACTACTACCAAACAATACATTCACATAACCTGCATTGTCATCGCCATTCACATCTTCTTTCGGCACACCGACCGCAAGATCATCAAAGCCATCGCGATTGAAATCCCCCGCAGCCAACGACCATCCAAAACGATCATCTTTTTCTGCTGTGCCATTTACCGTGCCTACATCTTGCGCCCAATGCGTTGAGCCTTGGGAGTTAATCCCCGTGCTGCTGCCATAAAATACATGGGCCATTCCTTCATTGTCATTGCCACCCGCAGGTCGATTTTCATTTGGAGAGCCAACCGCAAGGTCAGAGTATCCATCGTTATTAAAATCACCAGACGCTAAGGAATAACCAAATTGATCATCACCTTCAGCACTGCTCGCTACGTTATCCGTATCCTGATGAATATACGTATCGCTGGCTGCAGTTAGGCCGTTTTCACTGCCATAAATAATGGTTACCGCACCACCATCTTCTGCGTTTGAGATTTTTTCGTGCGGCGCACCAATCGCAAGATCTGCAAAGCCGTCATTATTGTAATCACCAGAACTTAATGCAAAACCAAACCAATCATCGTCTTCTGCAGAGCCACCCAATCCTGGGCTATCACCGTGCCACCACTGACAATTCCCTTTTTCAATAACAGCTCCATCGTCACTGCCATAAACAATATTGACCGAGCCCGCATCGTCATGACCATTGATATCTTCATTCGGCGCACCGATGGCTAAATCATCAAAGCCGTCACCATTAAAATCTCCTGCGGCCAGCGCCTTACCTAAGTGATCATCTTTTTCAGGAGAGCCAGCTAAGAAACCATCATTACCAGGCAAAGTGCCACACGCCCAATAATTTTCATAACCCTTAATACGTGAATACGAAGGCAATGATTGATCATTCGAAATCCACTCACCTTCTTTATTTTGATCGTTATAATTTAACCAAACATCCAAGCTGCGCTTTTGTGCCACCAATGCCTCTTTATCCACATACGTGGTTGGCACAGCAAACTCATAAACTCCTGAGGTTTCTTGATCACAAGCTGCACTGCCATCAGCCCAAACTCCAGTGGTTTGAGTTACCAGCCAATCGTGAGTACCTGGAATTTGGCAAGCGTAGTTATAATCTCGCTCACAGGTGCGATCTTCAAAACGCCCAGAATCTCGTAGGATTGCACAGTCATCATCACTGGATGATTGATTTGGCTGGTTGTTACCCCAACTCCATAACAAAGCATCCATTCGAGAATCCCCTGCTACGAGTTTATCCAAACCAAACACATTAATGCCGCAGCTCATTGCGAATGCAACATCACTGGCAGACAAGTTCACAGGATCTCCAAACGCATTACCATTCCAAGTAAGATCTTCAAATACTCGAACCCACTTACTGTCCATTTGAGATGGAGAATATTTATCGTGGCACTGCCTAGAATCAATCAAGGTATTATCCGTTTTAAAACCCCCTTTAAAAACCCAATCAGTAAAACCTGCAGATTCTGCTGCCGCACAACTACCACCCGTCGTAAACGCAATCACTTGCTTACCAGCTGCCAAAATATCACTTTTCGTTAAATCGACCGGCGGGTATTCACAACCATTGCCGCTGGTTTTATAAAGATACAACCCCAAGTAACTATCAAACATATCGCTCATCGCTTGCTGATAATCGTTATCGAAATAATCTTCCAAATACAAAACGACCACTTCGTTGGGATGTTGAGCTAACCACTCCGCAATCTCTTTCAATCCGTCCTTATAATCTCGCTCTGTACCAATACAACCCGCATCACCACTGCCGTGACATAAAATAATATTGCCAAATAATTTATGTGCATCCAATTCCAGTGAACGCACACCAATCTCTAAAAGGTTAGTCAATGAAAGTGAATGATTCGGATCAATGTAGTTCAAACCCGCCGCGTAAGCCGAAGAGTTATAGGCGTTATGCGCATGCACAAAGGTCGCCTTAGAAAGGGGTTCATCCATATCCAGCGCCTGCTGGCGCATCAAGGTTTTATACTCCCAGCTTTGTTGATACTCTGAAACCGAGAGGGCATTAGCGGGTGAGGTGAATATTAAGGTAAAACCACACATCACCGAGGCTAATAATGAGACTGCTTTTTTTATCATCACACCGTACTCTAGTTATTTTTATAAGTTAATAAGAATAATCTAGAGAGGCTTTTAGCTGCGTATCCTAAGCAGTCAAAAAGAACTCCACTCAGGTCAAACTAATCATGGTGATTGATATCATCAGAAGATTTTTGAATGATTTTTTTACGGTAATCTGCCGGCGTCTCACCGGTCCAGCGCTTAAATGCTTTGAAAAATGCAGGTGCATCCGAAAATCCTAAGCGGTCAGCAACATCGGCTAAATTCAAACGTAAGTCCGCAAGGTGAACCTCCGCCTTATCCATTCGCACTTGTTCGACCAAGCCTTTAAACGTGGTGCCATCTTCTTTTAATCGACGCTGAAAAGTACTCATACTCATAGCAAAAGCACTCGCCCCATCCGTCGCACTGGGAAGAGAGTCGTAAAACCCTTCTTTGATAAAGTCGTAGACTTCACTACTGAATTGGCGTTCGTTTCGACGCGAAGCCTGTATCGCATCCAGCTCCATAATGGCACGGCTAACAATGCGCGTATCAGCCCCTGGAATAACAAAATCGAGAATAACCGGATCAAAAGAAAAACTGTTTACACCCTGATTGAATTTCACCTCAATACCAAAGAACTTCTTATACTCTGAGAGATCAGTTTGCGGACCGTGTCGAAATAAAACTTCTTTAACTAATGATTTTCCTTTGCGGGGGCTAAAGCTTAAAAAATTCGTATAAGCCAGTAGTGATGCTATGTGAGCTTCAACCAGAGGTGCAACTTCTTCATCAGAGTAGCCCTCATAAACCACAGAGTTATAGACGCTATTCCCCTTCGCAATCGAGGTCGTTTTAACCGCCTCGTTTAACATCGGCTCATAGGTTAAAAATCCTTGATAAGCCTGACCAATGGTTGCACTGTTAAGCATCAAATACGCTAACGGGCCAAAAGTAGACGGGTGATAGTGCGCTCCTGACTGTAACCCTAAAGCGGAGGATTGAGTTATTTCAATAAGTTTATGGACCGCAGTAAGAAAATCAGAAAAAGGCAGGCGTCTCATCGCCTCTTTAAAGTGCGTCTCACTTAAGCCAAGTTCAGATAGTAGAAAAGAGCGTTCAAAACCCAGAACACTGGCTTGAGCAAGATAAGGGTAAAGCAAAGACAGACAAATCTTAGAGCTCATGTTAAATACGTTTCTTAATTAGGTGGGGGCCTTTTTAAGATATACGTTTTCCTTAAGGATTTACAAGTCAGTAATACGCCAATCCCTGTTCATTGACGCCAACATTATAAATCCTTACGAAAGTCACAAACTTTTAAATCTCTACCTCTTCCGGCATCTTACCCATCAGTTGATACAGCACAGGTACAACAATTAACGTTAAGAAAGTAGACACCATTAGGCCACCAATCACAGCCCAGCCCATAGGGGACCACATGCTCGACCCACTGAGTGTTAAAGGTAATAAGCCACCAATGGTAGTTAACGTCGTTAATACGATCGGTACAAAACGTGTTTTCGCCGCAGCCATAATGGCCGCCGTTTTTTCTTCGCCTTCCCTTCTCATTTGGTTAGCGTAATCCACTAAGATAATCGAGTTATTCACCACGATACCAATTAACGAAGTTAACCCAATAAACGCCGTAAAACTAAAGGTATAACCTGTTAGAAATAACGCCATGAAGGCACCAATTAATGCAAAAGGAATGGCTGCAAAAACAATCATAGGTTGAATAAAAGACCTAAACTGCAGAACCAATACCGCAAAAATACCAAATACCGCGAGCAAGACAGCTTTCATTAAGCCGCCAAACGCTTTTTTACGATTCTCTTGCTCACCACCCACCGCGTAGCTCATGCCTTCTGGCCAATCGTACAATTCTAACTTGGCTACCACGGTATTGGTGACTTTCTCGGCGGTAAAGCCAGGAAGAATATCCGCAGTCACCCGAGTCATGCGCTCCATATTATAATGGTTAAAACGCGCGATACTGGTTTCCATTTTCAACTCAGCGAGCTGCATTAATGGAATTAACTGCCCCGAGTTAGAACGTACTTTAATATCTTCAAAGGTTTCGATTTGCGGCTTTTCATATTGAGACAGTCGCAAAACCATCGCAAACTCTTCACCTTCACTATCGCGATAATTACCCATCGTAGTCCCTACTAACGCAGTACGGACCGTGCGATCAATATTCTGTAGTGATACCCCTAACATCGCAGCTTTATCACGATTGATTTTTATTTTTAAATCGACCTTGTACTTATTCATCGGGTTTTCTACCCCAACAGCCCCTTCGGTCGATTTAACAATATCTTCTACCTCCCGAGATACTCGTTGAATTTCATTCAGTTCTTCGCCGATCACTCGAATACTGAGCGGTGCAACCACAGGCGGCCCAGACATGAATTCTTTCACGGTAATGTTTACCCCCGGAATATCGTTCACATTACTACGCAAGCGTTCGACTAATGGCTCAACTTCACTTAACTGAAAATCATGCAAAGTGACAAATAGCTGTGCAAACGTCACCGTCTGTCGGCTAGGCATAATGTTGTAATAAATACGCGGATTTCCACGCCCCACATTTAGCGCAATATCTTTTACTAGGTCTTCTTTACGCACACGAGCCGCAACTTTTTCAGCCACCATTTGAGTACGTTCAAAGGTTGTGCCTTCTGGCATATCGACGTTCACCAAAATCATTGGTTTTTCCGCTTTAGGAAAAAGACTCACGCCAATAAAAGGAAATAAAGCCAAACTAAAAATTAATAACCCCACCGAAATACCAATAACACGATACGGTTTAGACAGTGCCCAAATTAACGTTTTACTGTAAGTTCCGTCCGCGAACGACTCCATTTTCTTTTGAGCTTTTGTCGTTTTCTTCGCCGAACCACCGAGTTTACTGGCTAATAAAGGGGTCAGGGTCAAAGCAATTAATAGCGAAGCAAACAGCGTTACAACAACCGTTACGGGCATAGCGCGTAGAAAAGTACCGGAACCATTTTGCATAAGCAGCATAGGTAAAAACGATAACACCGTGGTTAAGGTTCCACTGGCAACCGCCCAAGCGACTTGCGAACTGCCTTTAATTGCCGCATCAACCGGTGAGTCGCCATCACGTAAGTGCCGTGATACGTTTTCGACGACTACAATGGCATTATCGACCAATAAGCCCAGAGCAATCACTAAGCCGACTATCGACATTTGCTGCAAACCAAAACCGGTTAAATCAACCCAGCCAATGGCAATAAAAATAGATAAAGGAATTGCAGAGATTACAACTAAGGTAGGTTTAAGGCCTAATACGATTAAACTTAAAATGCCGACCAGTAATAACCCTTGATTTAAACTGGTAAAAAATCCACTGATATTACGTTCAACACTCTCACTTTGGTCCATTACCACATGCATTTTAATATCTTCGGGCAATTTCGGGCGATACTGATCAAGGGATTGATTAATGCCTTCCATCACCGAAAATATCTGCGAACCTTTACGCTGCACAACCGAAACGAATACCGCTTTTTGATCGTTTAATTCAGCGCGATACGTCGGCAAAGTTTCATCTAAATAAACCTTCGCTACATCCCGCAAATAAATAAACTTGCCTTGAGAGCCGCGTATCACGGTATCGCGAATTTGCTCTAACGATTTATAATCGCCACTGGTACGTACCGTAAACCGACGATCACCACCACTGGCATGGCCACCGGGTAAATTTTGGGCGGAGTTTTGCACCGCAGTAAATATTTCATCCAAACTGATACCGAGAGCATTCACTTTGCGTTGGTCGACTCGGATTTGAACTTCCAGATCTGGCAATGCTTCAATATCAACTCGTTTAACCCCGGGTACGCGTTCAAGCTTTTGCTCTATCGCTTCTGCATGGCGTTTTAAGCTTAAATAATCGGCCTGATCGGTTACCAATGCCATCTGTAAAATACTGACATCGGCGGGGGAAATTTTATCAATCTCCAACGCGACAATACTACTAGGAAGGCTGTCACGAATTCGAGAAACCGCCGAGACCACATCGTCGTATTTTTCATCCGGGTCGGTACCATATAAAAACTCTGGACGAATAACCGCTAAACCGTCTTCCACATTGGTTTTAACATTATTCAAATCTTCGAGTTCGTTGATCACTTCCTCAATCGGATCGACCACCAGCTTTTCCATATCCAGCGGCGTGGTGCCAGGATTCACGACTTTAATAACCGCCGCGGAAAAATCGAATTGAGGGTCTTCGCTGCGTGGCATTGTATAAAACGAAACAATGCCGAGTACCACAAGCAGTAAGAATACCACCCAAGTAAATTGATGATTACGAATCGCTAATGCAGGTAATTGCATACAATAAGGCTCCGTTATCGATTAGCAGCAATATGTACAGACACACCACTACCTTCAGATAAATAAGGAGCACCTTGCACGACAATACGCTCATTTTCTTGTACGCCATCGCGCACGGCCATAATGCCACCTTCAATAAAAGCAATATTCACCGTACGTAGATGCGCTTTATCATCGGCATCCAAAACAAATACTTCGGCTTGATCCGCTTTCGTTCTTAATACCGAGGTTAAAGGCAATAAAGCCAAGGACTCTTTATTACTAGGATAAACACGACCATGGCCGACAAAACCGGCTAATAAATTTCGGCGATTTTTTCCTTCAAGAGGTTCTAAGCGCAATTCGATTTCAAAGGTTTGTGTGGCAGCGTCTGCACGACCGGCCAATTCAGAAACCTGGGCTTTGAATATTTGATTCGGATACGCATCAAATTTTAATTCAGCGGCATCCGTCATCCCCAAACGTACGATGTCTTTATCCGTTACTCCAGTACGCAATACCCAACCACGTTTTTTAGAGGCAAATACAAACGCAGGCTGACCACTGGCTAATAATTCATTAGGCTCGATACTGCGTTTTAAGATACGACCACTCGCAGGGGCTTTGATCTCGGCATGGCGACGATTAAATTTCGCTACCGTTAAATCGGACTGGGCTACGTCCATACGAGTTTGCGCGGACTGTAGCTGGTCCATGGATAAAGCATTTTGCCCTTGTAGAGATTGAAAGCGCTCTAGGTTTCGTTCTGCATTGGCTAATACCGATTTCGCTTTCGCGACTTGCGCATCAATTTCCTCAAGATTCAGAACCGCTAAACGCTGCCCCTTCTTAACAAACTGACCTTCGTCGACATAGACCTTGGCGACTAAACCACTCACTTTAAAAGCCAGAGTTTGCTCTGATTTATTTTCTAATAAGCCACTAACCCGTAATGGCTTGGCATATTCTTTAAAATTAACTGGCGCAACTTCAACCGGAACGGTATCCGACACAAGGTCTGCCGCTTGCAACGTAAAGGAGGAAAAAAGTACACCGCATAAAAGCAGTAGCTGGGAAATAAACAAGGTATTCGTCATTTGAAGAGCCTCAAATTTAGAGTGATATTAAATCTGGCGTACTGATTTGGTGTAATAGGAAAACAGCTCACTAAGTTTACACCGAACACATCAGTCATAGGGAGTGTAGCTTTCAAATGTGTTCACCGTCAACACCTATTAATGACCAAGCGTACATTAAACCTATTGGATTAGCCCAAATTGACAATTGACAAGCGCCTAACAAAACAACAGACTTTCAGCTCTTCTTACCTTCGCAGTCGATAAAGTAGTAGATAAAAGCTTAATAATGACAACAGATACAGCTAACTATCATCACGGTAACTTGCGCCAGGCCTTATTAGACGCAGCCATCGCTCAGATTAAAGAACACGGCGTTGAAAAGCTCAGCATGCGCGCCATTGCGCGTATCGTGGGGGTCTCTCAAACCGCGCCCTATCGACATTTTGAAGATAAAAATCATCTTTTAGCTGAGGTAGCGACTCAAGCTTTCGCCGAGCTTTATGACATCAGCATGGCAGTAGTTGACCCTAATCGCACCCCACTGCAAAACATCCATACCACTGGGTTGGTGTATTTAAATTACGCGATAGAGAATCCCGAAAAATACCGCGTTATCTTTGGTAGCCGCATACAAAACCGCCAAAGTTACCCCAAGATGATTGAAGCCGGTGAGAAGTCTTTTCAAATTCTGATTGATCAGGTTGAACGTGGGATTGCCGATGGGGATTTCATTCCTGGCTGCGCATTAATTCTGGCCAATACCCTTTGGACTCAAGTTCACGGTGCCGCATCATTAATTCTTGATGGCTTTTATATTGATAGAGAGTTACCGATGCCCTTCGACGACTTCTTAAAAGCCCAAATCCACATTGGAAGTCGGGCTTTATTATTGAACCCTGAGCCAATTAGCCTTAATCCCGGCAGTAAAAGCCAAGACAATATCTGACCAAGAAGTCAGGAATTATCAACATTTCAGGCCATTTTAATCTGTCAGTTAGTGTCAGGCTAGAAATCCCTCATCATTTAACGTACCATCGTACCAATAACGCGTTTTTTCGCGATCATAATTAATCTGCAAGATGCCAAGCTCACACTTTGTCGGTATACTTGCGGGCCTTTTTTAGCGCTATCAGCTCTTTATTACAAAGCAGCGATTATTTACGGATCATAGAAATATGGGTAAGCAAACACCTCTGTATCAACAGCACCTAGATGCCAACGGCAAGATCGTCGATTTTGGTGGCTGGGATATGCCAATTCACTACGGCTCTCAATTACAAGAGCATAATGTAGTACGTGAAGATGCCGGCATGTTCGATGTATCGCACATGACCATCGTTGATATTCAAGGCCCTGAAGCACTGGCTTACCTACAAAAAATTCTAGCCAATGACGTATCCAAGCTTGGCTTTACTGGCAAGGCTTTATACACAGGCATGTTGAACGAAGAAGGCGGCGTAATCGACGACCTTATCGTTTATAAAATGGAAGGCTGGTACCGCACCGTTGTTAACTGCGGCACCCGCGAAAAAGATTTGGCTTGGATGAACAAGCAGATCGAAGCCTTTGATGCGACTCTTACCGAGCGCCCAGAACTCGCCATGGTTGCCGTTCAAGGCCCTAACGCCATCGAAAAAGTGAAGCAGGTTCGCACCGAACAAGCGGACTTAATTGGCGACTTAAAAGTATTCCAAGGTTTGCCAGTCGGCGAATGGTTCTACGCGCGCACAGGTTATACCGGTGAAGACGGCTTAGAGATCATGATTCCAGCAGCCGAAGTGGCTGAGTTCTGGACAGCACTAGTAGAAGCCGGTGTTGCTCCTGCTGGATTAGGCGCTCGTGATACCTTGCGTTTAGAAGCGGGTATGAACTTGTATGGCAACGACATGGATGATTCCATCTCTCCACTACAAGCTGGCATGGGCTGGACCATTGCATGGGAACCGACTGATCGTGACTTTATTGGCCGTAAAGCCTTAGAAGCGCAAAAAGCCGCAGGTATTCCTAGCAAGCTAGTGGGTATCGTTTTAGAGACTCGCGGCGTAATGCGTTCTCACCAAAAAGTAGTTGTTGAAGGCATTGGCGAAGGTGAAGTAACTTCAGGTACGTTCTCACCAACACTACAGCATTCAATCGCCATGGCTCGTGTTCCTTATGACACAGGCAGCGAATGTAATATCGAAATGCGTGGCAAGTTAATTCCTGCCCGCATCGTAAAAATGCCGTTCGTACGTAACGGCAAAAAAGTTTTCGAATAATATTTATATTATTCCTAGAATTTGAACAGTTTTTAAAATTTAGTTTGAGAGAAAAATTATGAGCAACATCCCAGCAGAATTAAAATACGTTGAATCTCACGAATGGCTACGTAAAGAAGCTGACGGCACAATCACTGTCGGTATTACTGACTTCGCCCAAGCAGCTCTAGGTGACGTCGTATTCATCGAATTGCCAGAAGTTGGCACTGACGTAGAAGCTGACGACGACATCGCTGTTGTTGAATCAGTAAAAGCTGCATCTGATGTATACGCACCAATCGCCGGTAAGATTGTTGCGGTTAACGAAGACCTAGTCGACGCACCAGAAAAAGCCAACGAAGACCCATACGGCGACGCTTGGTTCTTCCGTATGGAACCAGCTGATGCTGACGTACTGGATACGTTAATGTCTGCTGAAGACTACGCTGCAAAGTGTGAGTAATTAGCAAAAAATACTAAGCCCTGTTGCTTCTTTAGAAAGAAACACAGGGCTTTTTACTCTTCTTTTATATTAAAAGATTGATCGTTCATCTCCTAACTATCGTACGCTTTTAGCAGCACTTAGAATTTGCTACTAGCACTATATGAGCAAGCCCATGAGCATTGAAACCCTTGTACAATTGGAACAGCGCGACAATTTTATTGGTCGCCACATTGGTCCTGATAACGCAGAAGAAAACGCCCTACTAGAAGCCGTCGGCGCGACGAGCCTAGAAGACCTTTCTGCCCAGATCGTTCCTGCAGATATCTTGCGTGAAGAATTTTTAGACATCGCTGATGGCCGTACAGAATTTGAAGCCATCAACTATTTACGTTCTTTGGCTGACCAGAATAAGGTTTTCAAAAGCTACATCGGCATGGGTTACAACGATACCATCGTTCCGCCAGTCATCATGCGTAACGTATTGGAAAATCCAGGTTGGTATACGGCGTATACTCCTTACCAGCCAGAAATTGCACAAGGTCGTTTGGAAGCCCTATTAAACTTCCAACAGCTTGTTTGCGATATGACGGGCATGGAATTATCCAACGCCTCTTTATTAGATGAAGGTACCGCGGCTGCTGAAGCCATGGCCATGACCAAGCGTACCGTACGTAAGAATAAATCGAATACCTATTTTGTCGATGAAAACTGCCTTCCACAAACCATCGACGTGATTAAAACTCGCGCCGAAGCGTTCGGTTGGGAAGTTATTGTTGCTCCTGCAGCACAAGCCGCAGACGCTGATGTATTTGGAGCTATTTTCCAGTACCCAGGTAAAGGCGGTAACGTTGAAGATTTCACCGATATCATCACCGCTCTTCATGCTAAAGATGCACTAGCCACTGTCGCTTCTGATTTGATGGCCTTGATTGCGCTTAAAACTCCAGCTGAAATGGGCGCCGACATTGTATTGGGTAACGCTCAACACTTTGGTGTGCCAATGGGCTTTGGTGGTCCACACGCTGCGTTCTTCGCAACTAAAGATAAGTACAAGCGCTCTATTCCGGGTCGTATCATCGGTGTATCTATCGATGCTCAAGGCAACCCAGCATTGCGTATGGCATTGCAAACTCGCGAACAGCACATCCGTCGTGAGAAGGCGAACTCTAATATCTGTACAGCACAGGCATTATTGGCCAACCTGTCTTCTTTCTACGCGGTTTATCACGGCCCACAAGGTTTAAAAACCATTGCTGGTCGCATTCACCGTTTGACGGATATTTTAGCCCTAGGCTTGCAGAAATCTGGCATTAAGTTAGCCAACGATACTTGGTTCGATACCTTAACCATCATCACAGACGATCGTGATGCCGTAATTCAACGCGCTCTTGCGTCTGAAGTTAACTTGCGTCTTGATAGTGCCGTTTCTGTTGGCGTATCTCTTTGTGAAAAAACGTCTGCTGCTGATATCCAAGAATTATTCAACATCTTCTTGGGCGACAATGAGTTAGATGTCTATGAATTAGATGCAGAAGTAGTTGCAGCCGGAAGCAGCTCAATTCCTGCTGACTTAGTTCGTACTAGCGAATTCCTAACGCACCCAACCTTCAACTCGTACCACAGCGAACACGAAATGCTGCGCTACATGAAGAGCTTGGAAGTAAAAGATCTAGCGATGAATCATTCCATGATCACCCTAGGTTCTTGCACCATGAAATTGAACGCCACGACTCAGATGATTCCTCTGTCTTGGCCTGAGTTCTCTACAATTCACCCATTCGCTCCAAAAGACCAAACGATTGGTTACGAGGCAATGATTGATGAGTTGGATGACTACTTAAAAGACATTACCGGTTTCTCTGCCATCTGCATGCAGCCTAACTCAGGCGCACAAGGTGAATACGCTGGCTTAATCGCGATTAAAAAGTATCACGAAAGCCGTGGCGAAGGTCACCGTAACGTTTGTTTGATTCCACGTTCTGCACACGGTACTAACCCTGCCTCTGCACAAATGGCATCGATGAAAGTTGTAGTGACTAACTGCGATGACGAAGGCAACGTAGACTTCGCCGACCTGAAAGCCAAAGCTGAAGAAATTGGCGATAACCTTTCTTGCTTAATGATCACCTACCCATCGACTCACGGCGTATACGAAGAAGGGATCAAAGAAATTTGCGAACTTGTTCATAGCCTAGGTGGCCAGGTGTATATGGATGGCGCTAACTTAAACGCACAGGTGGGTATTACTCAACCTGCGTACTTAGGCGCTGACGTATCGCACATGAACTTGCACAAAACCTTCGCTATTCCACACGGTGGCGGTGGTCCAGGTATGGGTCCAATCGGCGTAGCAGCGCACCTTGCACCGTTTGTTGCGAACCACGCAGTGCGTCCGATTGATAACGAATCGAAAGGCCAAGGCGCGGTATCTTCTGCTCCTTACGGCTCTGCGAGTATCTTAACGATCTCTTGGATGTACATTACGCTAATGGGCGGCAAGGGCTTACGTAAAGCCACACAGAACGCACTATTAAAAGCGAACTACTTGGCCAAGCGTTTGGGCGAACAATACCCAATCTTGTACTCAGGAAATAAAGGCTTAGTCGCCCACGAATGTATTATTGATTTGCGTCCATTAAAAGAGCAAACCGGTATTACAGAAGTGGATATCGCTAAGCGCTTAATGGATTACGGCTTCCACGCACCGACTATGTCGTTCCCTGTAGCGGGCACCTTCATGATTGAGCCAACGGAATCTGAAAGCAAAGCTGAAATCGATCGCTTCGCGAATGCAATGATCTCGATTAAAGGCGAAATCATGGCGATTCATAACGGCGAACTAGACGCGGAAAACAACCCGCTGAAAAATGCACCGCATACCGCTGATGTGGTTACTGGTGATTGGGATCGTCCTTACTCACAGAAGTTAGCGGCATTCCCTACTAAGAACTTGGGCGCTCACAAATTCTGGCCATCTGTTGGCCGTATTGATGACGTGTACGGCGACCGTAACTTGATTTGTTCTTGTCCTGCGATTGAGAATTATGAGGACTAAGAAATAACGTTTTTCTTAAGTTAGACTATAAAAAGGCAACCTTAGAATAGGTTGCCTTTTTTATTGATTTTCAACACACACTCTCTATTTAATTTAATTTAACTTAAACAAGGACATTTTAAGTGACATATTTTTTGTTACAAACTTTAAGAAGCCTATCATGCTCATTCGCTATTTTATTTTCAATTACTGCACACTCTGCTGATTATTTTTTTGAGGTGGGATCTGCACTCAGCCCAGTATCTTTAGGTAATTCTAAAAATAAGCAAATTGAGCTAATAAAAGAAAAAATATCTCCCTGGTACCCGTCTTTCACCTCTCAATTCGAGCACTCCGATTTTAATAACCGCACTCCCAACAACATTTCTCTTGGTATAAAAAATAAACGTCTAGAATTTAAACTAACTTACTTCAATTTCGATAAAGCTAATTCAACACTAAAGACTAACTACACATTCGTATACTTTTCTGGCAATAATCAAGCCGAACAAGGAATTGATGAAAATTCGGTAGCCCGCGTTAACACATCACGTTCAGCTTCAGTACGCAGTTATGCAATCAACTATATAACTCCTATTACAAACAATCTCTCTTGGAAACCAACCTTTGGTATTCTAGATTGGAGTATAACAGACAAACATTCGACTCTGACTTCAGGTCAGTTTGGGTCATCAAAAAGTACTGTGTCAGATAAAAGTTCAAGCTTTAATTTCTTCTTTGGTTTGGAGCTTTCGTATTATATCAATGAAACTTTTAGCATAAATGCCAATTTTAATCGCTATAAATTCGGTTCTAAAATCATCCCATTTGAAGGCATCTCTCTTAGAACAAATTTTTAATAAAGTAATAGCTTTGGAAAATTAATCCTTAGAGGTTCTTTTTCCAAGTTTCAATTAAATTTAAAAATCATTAATGCGCAGAAAAACGATATGGTATTTTATCAATAATGATAACGAACCTGAGCAATCAAAACAGCCCCCTCTTCAACCTTATAAACTAAACGATGTTCGTCATTAATACGCCGCGACCAATAACCTGCAAGTCCATGCCTTAACGGCTCTGGTTTTCCAGTTCCTTCAAAAGGAGTTCGCTGAATTTCCTTGATCAGCGCATTAATACGTTTAAGAGTTTTCTTATCGGTTGATTGCCAATAGAGATATCCCTCCCAAGCCTTCGTTGAAAAGGTGAGTTTCATTCTTCAATCAAGGCATGCTCTGTGCCCTTACCCGCTTCTAATTCAGCAATTGATTCAAGTAAATTGCGTGCATTGGCCGGTGAACGAAGCAGATAGGTTGTTTCTTCCATCGCCTGATAGTCTTCAAGAGACATCATCACAACAGGGGCTTCACTCTTACGGGTAATGATAATGGGGGCATGGTCATTACAGACCTGCTCCATTGTGCTAGCGAGGTTCGCACGGGCCGATGTATAGCTAATTGCGTCCATATTCTCTCCAAATGGTTCTAAATAACGCCAAACTGCTCATGTACATATTTCTGTACATCATAGACTTTTAGACCAAATATATCAACACTTGGAGGAATTCAATGTAGTGACTTTGTTACCCACACTCAACAACCCATTAATCGAATTTCTATTCGAGATTAGACAGCGAAATGTTTCCGCTGAAACGTCTTCCGCTCTTTATTGATGTGTGACGAGGACAATTAACAATCACTATCAATCTAAGCTCCAAACCCTAAAAAGAGCATTATCGACCGATACCATTCCCGCAAATAGCGCATCCATATCAGTACCAGCGAAGTATTTCTCTAACACATCAAATAGATCCTTATTATTTTCAGCCCCCTGGGGGATTCCAATAGGCTCATCGACATCAGCTAAGTGAAACAACCACCAAACATCTTCTTCCCAAGGGCCTTTATCTGTGGTTAAAATTTCAACTTTGACAACCAACTGCCAAGGGATATATTGAATATTTTCACCATAGCGAATGCTACCCCTTTCAGTGTCATATTCAAAAACGGGTGTATACATTTCTGTTAGTTTTCTAAATATTATTTTATCCAATACAATTCTTACGAAAACTGTATGACAAATTAAAGATGTGAATATCAAAGCAATATAATTCCAAGGAAAGCCATAATCACTTTGAACAAGGTTTCCTGCTTTAAAGCCGAGATATATTGATATCAAGACTGAAACCAAAAATAATATTTTATATAAAGTTTCATATATTAAAATCATAACCAAGCCTCCAATTCCCACTGAATATTCTCGCGTGCTACCAGCTCCTTCTGCTCTCTAAACACATCACTAGAAAATATAAACTCCCTAGCCAACAAGCCATTCAAGAAGCGCTTACGACCAAAGCGATAGACAAAATCTGGCAATGAATACTCTTTACGGCATTTATAGGCGTACGACTTATACAAGGCTCGATCAGCCGCCAATATTGAAAGATCAATATCCACGAACAGCTGCATATCTGTATCGGGCTGATAGCCATGATGCTTTGTGGCCAGTATTAACTCAGCGCAGTATTCAATAATCTTTGCTGGCACTTTCAACTGGGCCAAGAACTCAACCGCGATCTCAGCGCTCATGCCTTCATTATCACCACTATTTTGCTGAATAAAGTCATGAAACCAAATAGCGAAGTAAAAGCTGTGCCAGTGCTGAATATCATTTTGATATTGCTCTGCTAGACCCATCATTTGCTCAATGTGGCTCAAGCCATGATAGTGGCGCCGATCATCACCATAAGTGGTTAGTAATAATCTGAATATACGTTCGATATCATCTTGCTCTGCTCCCCACTTACGGGCAGTGGATAGAAAATCGGCTCTTAATTTTTCCATCATGACGCTCCTTGCTTTTGATATATTCTCTTAATCGTTAATTGGTTGGTCAACCAACTTATTAACTAAGTTAGACATTTACTTCCCTTGAGTCAAGTAATTTGGTTGAATAACCAAAATTGATTAATGAGCACCATCATGGCCAGACCGTCTAATACCGAACACCGCCGCCAAGAGATTGTCTTAGGGCTTATGTCTGCAATGGCTGAAAGAGGCTATGAGAAGGCCTCTATTCAAAGCATCGCTAAAGCTGCTGGCTTATCTCCAGGTCTGATTCATTATCACTTCAAGACCAAGTTAGAGATCTTGATTGCGCTAATGACCGAGCTGAGTGATAAAGCGGATGAAAGATATGAGCTTCTTGCAACTAAAGCTGAGTCTGCTGAAGATAAGCTTATGGCCTATATTGATGCGGCATTAGCCTTAGGGGAAGGCAGTGATCAGCAGGCCGTTGCCGCTTGGGTAATTATTGGTGCTGAAGCTGTGAGGTTAGAAGATGTTCGGAACTTGTATCAAGACGTTATTGCTAAGCACTCTAATACCTTAGTAGAACTGTTAATTCAGGCATCCTCAGAAGTCGGGACAAAGTTAAATAAAAAGAAAGCCAAAGAGCTCGCGACTTTTATCATCGCTTCAATTCAAGGGTCTTATCAAATAGCGACTACGGTTCCTGATGCGAGTAAGGATTATGCTGCGAAAATTTTGAAGGAATCTGTATTAAATGCCATTTCTTAATCTATTGATTTTCTGCACTCCTGATCATTTTCCAGCTCTCCGATCGATTCAAATAAATCAAGAGCATTAGTTCGTGAACGTAATAAATAATTAGTTTCTTCCATTGCTTGATACTCCTCGAGCGACAGCATCACCGTAGAGGCTTTGCTCTTACGGGTGATAATAACTGGCGCTTGATCATTACAAACTTGATCCATCGCCTTCCCAAGATTTCTACGAGCAAATGTATAACTAATTGAGTCCATGCTTCCACCTCTTACCCACACTCAACAAACCATCAACCGCCATTTCCAAGTCCATATTCTCCCCTGTCCACTTAGTGACAGCCGTCTTTTCATCAATCGAATTATAAATCAGCCTAGGTAAAGTCTTACCCAAGTCAGAAGAATCACAACAAGCACAGGTAAATTTAGCGGGATTGGCTGCAATAACATAGTCTTCTGTTCGACTAAAAGGCGCATCAAAATAACGATCAACTTTAGAAAAACACAAGCGCTCGGCAAAGCGTACTGGCTTATCCGTTGCTAAATTTGCTGACACTGGCTTAAGTGAAAGAAAAAACGCCCCCTTATGCAATTCCCTATGGTGATAGCGACAGAGAGTCACCAAGTTATCCAACTTAGTTTCACCACCATCCGCCCAGTGTTTTATATGATGCCCTTCGGTATAACGTGTTTCACAACAACCCGGAAACTGACAACCACCATCTCGAATCGCTAATGCACGCGCCATGGCAGGGGGAATAATCCGTGTTTTACGGCCTATATCCAATACATTACCGACCTCATCTTCTTGCACCACCAGCAAGCTGGCATCACAGGCTAAGCGCCTTGCGGCATTAGGTAGCAACCAACGATCATTTAAGCTGGCATTAATAGAAGCTGTATTTTGAGAATCCACTCTGATATGCATAATCAACTGGCAACGTTCTGCACCTTTTAAGGAGGTTAGTTCCGCTGAGTCGCTGGCAAGGTAATGTTCGGCAATTGAAACTAAGGCATCGGCGCGACGTTGAGGAAAAGTAAGTCGCTCTTTATCTCCACCGTCTTCTTTATCGAGCAAAAACGTTTCCGCGGAAACGCTTTTTGCACTGTTATGAGGCAGGTCTGTTTCTGCTTCCTTCGTTTCTTCTGGTATTGTTGGCGTTTTCGATTCTGCAATTTGATCGCCCAGTGCTTGCAGCGCTTTTGCGACGAGAGCACCTTCTTCTGGTGGCAGTTTTGCTTTGATGATCCACATACCGTCATCATCTTGATAACAACTGACGCTACGATCTTCCTGCTGGTGTTTCTGTTGCCTTAATTCATGCTGTGTTTCACCCAATACACTTTGCTTGCATTCGTTGATTTCAACTGCATTGAAATCTTCTGGGGTATCCGCAATGCGACTCACGGTGCGATAGGCTTTAACCAATATTTCCATATGCTGGGCTGTGCCGTATTCTGCGATGTTTAATAAATAGTCTTCGTTTTCCGTCGTGGCGACTCGAGTCATCGCCCGTACTTTAGAAAAACTGAGTTCGCCTTTTTGAAAGGCTGTATTGATAGCAGGTAAGCCTTCTAATGCCCGAGCAGCCCTTACCTTTTCTCGAGCAGCACTCATAGCAATGCCGCATTTCCAATTTAACCAATGGGCACAAGAACGGATACCGTAGCCTGCCCAAGCTTTGCGACGATCAAACTCGGCAATGAGTTTTAAAAAGCGGTAATTGGCGGCGTTTATTTGACCAGAAAGCAGTGTGATTTGATCGGCGAGCTGATCGTTATCTTCAGATATATCGAGCAAGGAAGGAGTAGGTCTATCACTATTATTTTCATAGTGGGGTTCGTTATTCTTTTCAGATATTCCTTGATACTGAATTCCCAGTTTATTATCAATTAAACTTTCAATTTTTACGGCATACATAAGGCCACCAGAAACATCAAATTAACTCTATTAATTTTAGTTCATAGTGGCCTTACAACAATGAAATACATCTATTTTTATAGATTAAATATCACTTAGAACGACTAGCATTAAGCTAACTAACCCCTATAAATTATTAGCTAATATTAAAACTCTTGATGCGCTTCTATGTCACTATATAAATTATACCAACAGGCCTTTTCAGATAACCAGATGTGCTTACTTTCTCGATAATCGGTATTCATCATAGTACTGTCATTTAGCGTCCCTAAGCGTAAGATTATAAAATCTGTATTATCACGTTTGGCGTAAATTTGGCTGCCGCAGTTTGAGCAAAAGTGGCGCTGCTTACCTTCAGAGGATTGATAACTTTTTAATTGCTTTAAATCATCTTGCAATGAAAAATTCTGATCTTCTATCTTTGCCACACTGGAAAACGCACTGCCATGAGCTTTGCGACATTTAATGCAATGGCAATGCATGATGCTACCAATGTCTTGGCCAATGCTGTATTTAATATCGCCGCACAAACAACTTCCGGAAATAGCCGTCATATTCTTCCTTCCCTAAATCACGATAGTAATGATATATAATGGGCTTATTATTACGTTTAATATTTTATATTGCCAGACATAGGAATTAGATAATGAGCAAAGAAAATTTAGAGAATGGCCTGAAAATTCGCCGCGAAGTAATGGGCGAAGCCTTTGTCGACAAAGCCATGGGCAATACAACGGCCTATATGGAGCCGACACAAGAATGGATCAATGAACATGGCTGGGGTTCCGTTTGGCAACGTGAGGGCCTAGACCGCAAAACTCGTTCATTGGTGACAGTCGGGATGTTAGCGGCGATGAAAGCCTCTACTGAGATCAAAGGCCACATTCAAGGGGCCTTGAACAATGGTGCTACCCCAGAAGAGATCCGTGAAGTACTGTTGCATTCCGCTGTCTATGCGGGTGCTCCTGCCGCTCAGGAAGCGTTTCGCGCCGCTAAGGACTTATTAGAAGATAAGTTTTAGCTGTTATTGATTAGACTAATAGTTTCACCATGCACGTATTTACAATACTACTCTCTGTACGTGCTTGGAATATAGCGATAGTGGCCCGTGATTGGGTAATTAAACAACATATCCTCTAGCTCTGGCCCAGCACCGATATTATGAACAGTCATAGGATTTCCGCTAATTGAGGATACCTTGTCGGTCACAATGCCTATGTGCGGTAAATTACCGGATACCATCCAAGTGACCAAGTCCCCCGCTTTATAATCTTCTGCCTTATCAGAGACTGCGAGTTTATTCCCCTGCCTAGTTAGAAAGACTTGTAAATTGGGTACCCTACGGTGGTCTATGTTTCTATCTGTCGAGTTAAGCCCCCATATTCGCGGAGGGATAGGCATTGAAGTTCGCAGCCATATCTTCATGAACAAGCTTTTGTAGGTCTGTTCCTATGGCACGATAGGCTCTAATGATTACGTCGGTACATACACCTATATTGCTTGGTACATCACCGTTGGGGTATGGGATTGAGAGGTAGCGGCCATCGTAGCGTACTGCCTGCTTTGTCCTTTCGAAGGCTGCATTAACTAATTTAATTTCAAAGTCTCCACTGAAAGCTATTTGTGAAGATAACGACAAGGTCATTAAAACAATCAATGAAATAGTTTTTTCGATGTTGAACACTTATTGCCTCCAGCTTTTATCTTTACCAGCTATATTCTTTGACTTTTCATACTCTCTCACAGAACAACATCCTCAGTATATTATGCACGCCTAGTGCACGACCAAAGCATTTAGGCCTAGCTTATTCATTTTATGAGATTTACAGAGGTTGATATACCCCTATACGTTCAAAATTAAAAGCAATAAAAGGAAATGTCGTATCATACCAGTCAGCTCGGTACCCATTAATGTCTTGTAAAATATCATCAGATATACCACTTGCTCTCAATAAAGGTGCAAGCTCACAATCAGTACTAACTTTAAGACTTCCAGGCTGGCCAGCTTCTATTATAGAATAAACATGAAGCTCAGCTTCATTAATCTCCCTGCCCACCGAGAATAAACTAGGGATAACATATGAGTCACTAGACTCAATTTTTAATGCACTGTAACTATTCAAAGTTAACTCAGCACTTTCTATATTAGAAGAAAATTTGGTTAAATTACAATATTCGCTTGAAAATGGAACAAATCCATCACTATCAACAGTAAAGGTATAACTGAATTCATTTATATGGCTTATTGTCTCGGGTATTAACTTTCGATACGACTTATCAAATTTAGAAATCACATCAATGCCCTCTAGTTTCAATTTCTCTCTCACACTTTCCGCAGATAAATCATTTTGTTCATTAGTTAAAATCCCTTCCACTAAAATAAAACTCGCAAATGTATTCTGAGCCATTAAGCTCATATTCCTTCCTGTTTGACCTTTAAATTTTTCAAACTCAGTAAATTCAATTCGTAAAGTATTTTCACCAGGATACAGAAAACGATTGAGAACTAGTTTATTTCGACCATCAAAATACTGCCTACTCGAATCTGTTTGATAACCATAGGGTTCAGGTTTAATTTCTACATCATTAATGAACAGATTAATCTGTAAGTTCTTAGTATCAAGATGCAACTGATATACAGAGGATGAATAAATTGAATTCTTTATGCCTTCATATGCTTTAGAGTCATCACTCGCACAGCCGATGAAAATCACAGATAAACTAATCACTGTGAAGGCCAAGGTGTATAATAATTTCTTCATAATAAGGTAATCAATATAGTTATATGTATATAAGACGTTACATAACAAAGTATCATATTTATTAATATGAGTATGATTTACAATGATAAATTAGACGATTTCCTATAAAAAAGTACCATTTAGATTCAATGATCATACTGATTGATTACTAAGTGATTTTTGTTAAGGCATAATAAATGCATAAAATCATTATTAATATACAGTTTCAGGGAATAGTTACACAAATGAAAATGCAGATTATCATTGGAATATTAAGTATTTTCATATCAGTACATTCATTCTCTTCTCCCTATTCTAAAATCAGTGACATAAGTCATTTCATAATCGATCCGAACTTCAGAGAGTGTATAGAGGAGATAGGAGCTGAGAATGAAATTAGAAATGTCAAAAAAATTGATTGTAGACACCGAAACATCAAAAGCATTGGTGGAATTGAATATTTCAAATCATTAAATCAACTAAACGTTGGCCATAACAACATTGAATCACTCCCTGACTTGAATAATAATTCATCACTCATTTATGTATATGTAAACAATAACAAATTACGTCACATAGACTTCTCTGGCCTACATTCTCTGCGTTGGTTAAAAGCTTATGATAATCTGATAGAATCAGTAAAATTAAATAACCGCAGCCTTAAATCATTGGACCTCAGCAGAAATAAGCTAAGTCAACTTGATCTGAGTGATGTAAGAGCACTAGGTGCTTTGGAAGCAAGCAGTAATAATCTTAAAATCATTAAATTTAGCATAATGAACAAGTTAAGATATTTAAAACTAGATGAAAATGAATTCACAGAACTTGATACATCCAACCTATTAAAACTAGAAGACTTGAATCTCGAAAACAATCAAATTACCAGTTTAAAATTAACAGATACACCTAGAATAACGAAAATTAACGCAAGTAAAAATCAATTAAATAACTTTATATTTAGTAATTGCCGTCAGCTCACAACTTTAAATATTCGACATAATAGCTCGCTAAACAACATCAGTGGCCTCGGGCTATGCGAAAGAATAGAAGAAGTGAAAGCTGAAGGTAATCCAATAGATTGTGAACTTGCTCTATTAATTGTTAATCTAGCCGAGAAAAAACATAAGACAGTATTTAAAACCAAGCATCAATGCTAAGATTTCAAGACTATTCACTTTATTATCTTGCCCCCTCTACCTTTAACAACTTAACCTGAGAATTCCGCAACCGCAGTTTGACCACTGCCTTTAATCATACATATAAAAAAGCCAGCACTAGGCTGGCTTGATATCAATTACATTAGTTTATCGGGTAATAATCCATTTATCGCCTTGCTTACGAAACATAATTGGGAAGCTCAAATCACCTGGACCACTCTTAGATTTCCTGAAATAGCATTATCCCTATCATTTCTATAATTCGAGGCTAACTTCAGATTGAGCTCACTGGTGTAAAGTGTACTCTTATCATCCAAACTCAGCATATCCAGAGTTGGGATATCATTGGTAAAATCACTATGTAATTCTCTCTCTGTTTGCCCCTCGTTTTTATAAAATGCCAAATCAGTTTCGTGATTCCTCTCTGAAAATAAGGGCATAATGTCATCAATCTTTCCTTGCTCAAGATGATTATGAAGGTCACGGAGAATACTATAAAGCTCAGCTGAAATTGCATAAAAGTCATCATCATTTAGTACATCTGAATTTGGTAAAGTATCACTATAAAAAAATGACGATAAAGGTAGATTGGAAGGTACATCGATAGTTATTGAATACTTACGAGTTCCTTCAAAATATATATCATTTTCCACTGTTATATCCGATATTCCGATCCCACCACCATCTTTTATTGAAAAGTCCTTCAGATCTCTCTGGTAAGACAAAGCGGTTAAATCATTCTTATAGGTAGCACCAACAAAAGAAATACCTCCTAAAGCATGGTCCTTTTTTTCACCATAATTACGTACTTGTAATGAAGCATTAATTTTCGAACTAGCTCTAATATCCTCTCCCTCATCATCAGGATATATAATTAATTCTAGAGTATTCTCACCCGATCGCATCCAATAATTAACTGGAATTTCTGTACTTACCTGTAAAGCGTCGGGATTATTCTCGACTAGTACGCCATTAACATAGAATTGATACCGAGTTCCAGTACCATGGAAATTAACTGTAAAAACGGGCTTATCATTAAGGATAGATTTGTTCAATTTAGCTTTTCCTGCATCACAACCGATCAACAGTACAGTTAGCAACACTAAAATTTTTTTTAGAAATTTCATCATTGATAATTTTGTAGGATTAACACTTAACCTGCCCATAAAGAAAGCCAACAATTAAGTTGACTTCATCGTGAACTATAATATTAGCGAGTAATGATCCATTTATCGCCTTGCTTACGAAACATAATTGGGAAGCTCAAATTACCTGGGCCGCTCTTAAGATTTCCTGAAATAGCACTTTTGCGATCACCTCTAAAATTTGAGGCTAGTTTTAAATTTTCTTCACTCTCATAAGCGGAGCTTTCTGGTCCTAGATTAATCATATTCAATGTTGGTATATCGTTGGTAAAATCACTATGGAGTTCCCTTTCGGTTTGGCCTTCTTCTTTATAAAAAGCCAAATCCGTTTCGCGGTTGCGCTCAGAAAACAATGGCATGATGTCATCGATATTGCCATGCTCTAAATGATCTTGAATATTTCTAAGTATATTGTAAAGCTCTAGCCTTAATTCCAAATAATCTTCGTCACTAACCGTTCTAAAATCAGGAACATTATCGCTATTAAAGAATGACCACAATGGTAAATTTGAAGGCACATCTATAGTAATTGAATACTTCCGAGTTCCCTCAAAATAAACATCATTTTCAAAAGCCATTTCAGATACAACGATGCCTCCATCATCCATTACCGAAAAGTCCTTAACATCCCTCTGATAGCCTAGAATAGGTAGAACATTTTTATAAGCAGCTCCATCAAAAGAGATCCCCCCTAAAGTGTAATTCTCTTGTTCACCATAATTACGTACTTGCAATGAAGCTTTAATGTGTGAATTACTACTAATTTCTTCCCCCTCATCATCAGGATAAACCAGCAACTCCAAAGTATTTATACCTGATCGCATCCAATGATTAACCGGAAGCTCTGTGGTTACCTGTAGAGCATCGGGGTTATTCTCGACTAGGACTCCATTAACATAAAATTGATACCGAGTTCCAGCACCATGAAAATCAATTGTAAAAACGGGCTTTTGTTTCAGAATTGACATATTAAATCTACCTTCTTGTGGTGTGCCAACATCGGCACAACCAAATAAAAATGTTGTGAATAATGCTAATAAAAAAACTGCATAATTCATAATGCATTAAACCTCATTGATTGCTTTAGGTCTTGGAGACACATCATCACCAAATTCCCATAATTTCTTTGGTTCTATCATAGTATACAATGTTTTGGCTTCATCTAACTTATGCTCAGTTCTATCAATTTTCTTAGCGAAACCACCTGCTCGCCCTACTTTTCTATCACCACCATCAGTACTAACACCTTCCTTACGGCTCATTTCAGCAAACTTGATGTAATAAATCTGTATACCACTGAATTCAACATTGCCAGATAACGTAGGTTTATTTTTTTCACTTGATGCTGCTAGAGTTATGAATAATCCTACAGGATCACCAATTCCTGTTGCGCCTGAAGCTCCGATACCTACACCCGCCTTCACACTGATTTTAAACAATCTCCCTTCAATATGTGCTCCAGCTTCTATCGTGATGCCAACTTTTCCAGTCAATTCGCCCTTGATATAAGAAATTCGCTTATTCTCTTCATCAAGCTCATCACTTTCTTCAATACCTTGCTCAATAACAGTCTTCTCTCCGGGCTTAGAATTCCATATTAAACTTCCACCGGCACTGCCTTTAATGGTGAGTTTGGCATAGAAATCACCTTTTAACTCTGCCGTTGAATTTTCACCTCCAATACCAGTAGAAAATTTCTTGCGCATTTCAATAATAAATTTTGCAGCTGCAGGCCCACCCACTGCTGTCGTTGCTCCTCCTGCCAATATAATTAATATATTTAAAAAATCTATTTCTATATCAAGACTCAATAATGGCTTAGCTTTTAGATATATACTTCCTTCATAGTCAATTACACCGGAACTAGGGTGTTCAACAGCCTTCATTTCTCCTCCAAGAGCAATATTTGGAGGTTTAATAGTAAACTTAGCTGGTGTCACGCCTATTTTTTCACCAATTTTACTGATTAGATCTATGCTATCAAGCAACCCCGAGACAGTATCTTCGATTCGTTTAAGAATAAAATTACTACTCTCACCTTCCTCACTTCTACTGTATTTAATTGGTTGAAATTTTCTGCCATTAATATCCAGTAAAAACTCTCCCCCATAGGAAAATCCAGACTTGGCACCAACGGGTAAGGCTGCAGTTTTTAATTGATCATTTTTGTCATATTCAAAGTTAAATTTTTCTTCTCTTTCAGCCGTTCTACCTGCTGTAATTTCACCACTCCACCCCATGGTTGGATAGCAATGAATCTCAGCAGTTGAACCTTTAATATCATTACACCCCTGAGTTTTCACAGTATATATATTAGGGTTTGTAATCGAGTTCGATGGAATAAAAACTTCACTGATAAACTTTACAAGATTCATTACAGGGTTTCCTGATGAATCCTCAAGTAAATTCGAAGTATTCGGTACTACAGATATGTAATAAGGTTTACTTGTTATTACTTGATTACAATATACCTTATCAGTCGAATTAATAGTAACACTAGGGCATTCAGAATCACCATTTGTACATGCAGCTTTATCATATTCAATCGTAACCGTTTCTGGCTTGCCGCTTTGTGCTACAACCTGAATAACATGCTGACTGCCATTGAAATTAGGTGGGTTATTAATGACATCAAGCTGAAACTTTCTTCCTTTCCCGAAGTGGTCACACTTAATAATAAAGACTTCAATCGGTTGACAGGTTTCATCTATCTGGTTCGATTTTAATACACATACTCCTACAGCCGAAGATATCACCTCTTCAAACGGCGCAAAGAGTGACTTTGCCTTCTCAATGATGATTGCTTCGCCTTCAACCAACATTTTTATCAAATGATTCTCATAGTGCTTTGGCAATGAAAACATTGGGGCACCGTCTTTATACATAGTGCCTGTATTACGATAAAAACTAGTGATTAACTGCTGAGCTTTCATTTCATCTAATTTGAAGCGCTCAATGTACTGTTTCGAAGCTTCTTGATTATAAGTTAGGTTGTAATACTTAACTCCAGGATACTCCAACCCATAAATTGCAGGTGCAAGATAAAATATACTTTCATTATTTTCAGTAATTTTATTATCAGGCGCTGTGTAGTGCGATAATCCCGTATGATACATCTGTAAAATACTGGCCTTAAATTGATCTAGTAAAAAGCTATCATAAGTCCAAGCGCCAATTTGAAGTTTATGGCAAAGCTCAATTTTTGGACGAATTGGCAAGGTACTTATTACCGAATCAAACTCACCTAACAGCTCACATCGATAAAAATTAAGATTAGGTTCACAATTCATTTTTTGACGAGCATCCTGCTCAGTCATTATCAGGTAACGACTCTGTCCACTCGCCCCTTTAATAATCTCAGTCATTATTAATTCCTACATTCCTTGTAAACAGATCTAGTTCTGCTGAACCTTGCTGCCTTTAATAATGACGTTACCCGAACCTTCAACCGTAATGTTCGCACCCTTAATAGAAATATCGCCACTTTTACTCAAAGTGATCTGAGCTGATCCTGCTTTAAATACAATTTCATCTCCTGCTTGTATTGTAACTGTTTTACCAACATCGAGGGTTTCTGCCGTGCCAATCGAGGTCGTACGATTTGCTGCGATATCACGCTGTTCATCTGCCCCAACAGTCATGGTGTAATTGGCGCCGATATTCGTCGTATCGTCTGTCGCCACATCGGTTACACGATTATTACCAACAGAAAGAGTTTCATCGGTTGCTATGGTATGAGTACGATTATTATTAACCGTCAAATTTTCATCATTGCCTACAGTTTGAGCACGGTCATTAACAATATCGATGACTTCATCATTGCCGACGCTTTCTGTACGATTATTACCAATAGTAATGGTTTCATCGTTAATGACTTCATCAGTACGATCATTCCCCACAAGATGACTCTCGTCATTCTCAACACTGATGTTCTGATCTTTTTCTGCATGAATCGTTAAGGTTTCAGCCCCTAACGTATCGTCGAATCGTAATTCATTGAAGGTCTCTACTGAACCACCTTTAGTACTGCGGGTTTTTATTCCACTTTGATTTTGGTTTTCAGGTAATGCATAAGGAGGCATGTTATCGGCGTTATAGACGCGCCCCACAATAATCGGTTTGTCTGGGTTACCTTCGATGAAGTCAACGATGACTTCTTGCCCCATACGTGGGGTAAATACCGAGCCCCAGTTTCCGCCAGCCCATAATTGTGAAACTCGCACCCAGCAAGAGCTGCTTTCATTGCGCTCACTGTATCGATCCCAGTGGAAGTGTAATTTCACACGACCATATTCATCAGTCCATATTTCTTCCCCATCTGGCCCTACGACGATCGCTGTTTGATGACCTGCGATGGTGGGAGCGGGAGCGTACAGTGGTGGTCGGTATTGAGTTTGACTTGGCATACATGAAAAACGGACTTCCATTTGTACATTTTGCTGCTCGCCACTTTCGTACTGACCCGTCGATATATAATAATAAACCTTGGTTAATAAGTACTCACCATTATTGGTATCAACCGGGTGTTTGGAGATATTGAATAAGCCACCGGCATGTAAATAGGGGCAGTTACTGATGCCATGAAAAGACTGAGTCGCGCTGTGTAGCTGCTCCATGCGCAATTGAGCGTAGCGAGTACCATCATCTCGCTGGGTATAACTCTGCTGATAATCATAGACTTCCATATCAGCATGTTCATGTGGCTGCGTAATAGCGATATTGGTTTCTAATCCAGCCCTTGGCTTTTCAAAATCAAAAGCATTTAAAGCAAAGCTGCCAGAACCTACCGCAACATTATTACTCCACGATTCTATATAGTTTTCATCTCTCACTACAGATCCAGGTGGATAAAACGGGAGGTCAATACAACCAGGAATGACCTCATGCGCACTTGGAGAGTCGCTTAATACCATAATGTGCTTATCTTCTAATTGCTCAAAATGGTAATAAATACCTTCTTGTTCAAGAAGACGATTAACAAAATTCATATCAGATTCACGATACTGCACGCAGTATTCGATTGGCGCATAGGTGTCGCTAAGGTTAACTTTATAATCTGAGAAACCATTTTCGTCAAAAATACTAGTGACAATATCGACAACACTTTGATGCTGAAAAATACGACAGTCTTTTGTTTTGTCTAAGAAACCGAACCAGGGTGCCAATTCAATTTCATATTTGGCATATCGCCCCTGCCAGCCACGATGGCTGATCGCCATGACATGACCGTGAAAGTATTTAGCACCAATCAAATGATGCCCCTGCACTTTAACAGTAATCGTCGTACCTAATAAAGATTTCAAGTCCAGATCATTATTTTTACACAGTGCCGTTATTCTATGCTGAAAAAGAGCATTAAATGATTCATCACTATTGAACTCTAATAACAATAAATCGTCATCGAAGCTACCAATAGAGTTACTAGCAAAGATTTCAATTTCGCGATTATCAAAAAAGCTCATTTTTATTCCTTCCTTGGAAATATAGGTAAAAAGTTTATAAAAACTTATAATATTTGGCTAACAATAATTTTTTTAATGATACTATATTTAAAGAAATTTTGAACGCTCTTATTAGCTTATTAATTATCAAATAAATGGATATTTTTATACGATAAAAACACTAATAAATCACGAGCCTACTAGTACTTTTTAATGATTGTCTTTAGGGAATGATAGTGACATTAAATAGCAATACCCGTGAGAACCTTCAGCCATCGCTGCTTGATCGATTAATCGATGACAATCCTGAACAACATAATGAATCTCGCGACAAACGTATTATGAATATTTCAAAATTACGCGATTGTGTAATTAGAGATATTAGCCACCTGCTCAATACTCATTACATGGAAGGTAATGCTGAACTCGAAAATTATTCTGAAGTTAAAAGTTCTGTCATCAATTATGGCATATCCGGCCTAACCGGTTTCTCCATGCACAATATTGACATTCACCAAGCCGAAAGAAAAATTCGTCAAGCCATTATAAATTTTGAACCGAGAATTCTTAAGCATACTTTAAAAGTCAGCATGACTCGCGATACTGAGAAATCGAGCAAGCATGCCATTGTATTTAGAATTGAAGGCCAAATCTGGGCGATCCCGATTCCACTGATGCTGATGCTAAAAACCGAAATCGACTTAGAAACGGGCAGCGTAAATGTTGTCCAAACGAATTAACCACGTTGTGAGTACATCAGAGTGAACGAGAATTTTTTAAAGTATTACAACAATGAACTGCGTCATATTCGTGAAACCGCAAATGAATTCAGCCAGCAATACCCTAAGATTGCTGGCCGCCTAGGAATAGAAACCCTTGAAGTAGCCGACCCTTACGTAGAACGTCTATTAGAAGGTTTTGCCTATATGGCCGCCCGTGTTCAACTGAAGCTCGATGCCAAGCATCCAGAACTGACTCAACAGCTAATGAACATAGTCTATCCACATTATCAAGCTCAAACGCCATCTTGTGCAATTGTTCAACTTTCTCCTATTAGTGGTGAAGGTTCCTTACTCTCAGGTTTTGATGTGGAAACTCATACTCAGATGTGGAGTCGTGTCGGTAATGATAAACAAGCAACCCCTTGTCAGTTTCGTACGACCCAAAATACAACACTGTGGCCGATTGAGTTAGCAGGAGCCAAGTATTATTCAAGCAACTCCGCATTAGCCGCTGCAGGTTGGCATGGTCCAGAGCAATGCAAAGCAGGTATTCGACTGCAATTTTCAACTCAGCCTGGCATCCTTTTCTCACAACTTCCACTAGATGAACTGGTTCTACATATTGCAGGGGAAGATGATCTTCCCATGAAGCTGTATGAGCAAATATTCGCTAATGGAATCGGTTTTATAATTAAAGATAAAGCGAAACCAGAGAGCCAAGGTCATTTCTTTAATGCTGACCATATTTGTCAATCTGGTTTTGATGATGACGAAGCACTATTGCCGTACCCCAATCGTTCATTCCAAGGCTACCGCTTATTGCAAGAGTACTTCACTTTCCCTAAACGCTTTCTGTTTTTTAAATTGACGGCATTGCAGGAATTTTTAAAAGATTTCTCAGGAAATGAAATCGAAATAACCATATTACTCGACAAGTCTCATTCAGAATTAGCATCATTGACCACTCAGGATCAATTTAAGCTATTTTGTACACCCGCGGTTAATTTATTCAATAAAAATAGCGAACGAATCCGGCTAGAGAAAGGGGAATACCAATATCATGTCAGTCCAGACCGCACTCGCCCCATGGACTTTGAAGTCTACCAGGTAGAAGGCGTTAGTGGTTATAAGAGTGGGGCTCAGACCACTCAGTCATTCCTGCCCTTTTATGGGCATAAAAACCATTCACAAGATCATCAGGATTCAGGTTTTTTCACCACAATTAGAAAGCCAAGACAGCATTCGAGTCAACAAAAGCGCTTTGGAGCACGATCAAATAGCTATTTAGGTAGCGAGACTTATTTATCAATCGTAGATAGCAATAACGCCCCATATCAGTTTGACTTAAAGCAATTGGGCATTGACTTGCTATGCACGAATCGCGATCTGCCCCTGCATATGCCTATTGGCCGAGGAGATACGGATTTCACCTTAGAAACCGGAGCTCCAGTGGAAAGCATCAAGGTAATCACAGGACCATCAACCCCCATACAAGCTAGACCCCCCTCAGAAATTAGTTGGCAATTTGTTAATCACTTATCCCTTAACTATCTTTCTCTTTGTGATAATGAGGAAGGTGCGGATAAAATTAGACAGTTATTACGCCTGTACTCCAATAGTCAAAACTCAAGTTTTGAAAAGCAGATTGAAGCAATTAAGAGCATTCGTTCTAAACCCGTTAATCGTCAATTAAGATTTTCCGATAAAGTAGCCTATTGTCGCGGTCTAGAAATTGAGGTCGAATGTGATGAGAGTGGATTTGAAGGACAAGGGGTTTATTTACTGGGAGCTGTATTAGAAAGATTTTTCTCCAAGTACGTCTCAATTAATAGCTTTACCCAAACCAGCTTAATATCTACGCGCCGAGGTAAGATTCATACCTGGCCACCTAAAGCTGGGGGGCAACCCATTTTATGAGTTTTTTCGAACAAATCACTGCAGATCCTGCAGGCTTTAGTTTATTCAATACCTTACGTTTTGTCGATGCCAAATACAAAGCATCTCCTAAAATTGGCGAAGCTAATAAAAGTAGTGACGAGCATATTATGTTACGTCAGAAACCTTCAATGTCATTTGCGAATACGTCATTGAGTCAGTTCGTTCCGGCAAATGATGAGTATTCCAAGGATCAATTATACAATTTATCTTTTGGTTTATTCGGCCCTATGGGGGCCTTGCCTTATCATTTAACCGAACATGCCCATAGTCGCGAGCACCATTTTAGCGACCCTACTTTTGCCCATTTCGCCGATATTTTTCACCATCGCATGATCAGCTTGTTTTATCGCGCAGAAGCTAATATCCAACCCTGTATAGAAATGGACAGACCTGACGAGAATAGCTTTGATTTATTAATTGGGGCCTTATCCGGCTTAGCTCAGCTAAATTCCACTGAAGTGGAAAAAAAGCTGCTTGATGAACAAATTGATAAAACGAGCCAATCCATCCATGAACATAAATGGGACCGCTTGCATAGGAGTGGACTCTTCTCACTCGCTACCCGCCCAGCGGATGGTTTAAAAAGCTTAATCACAGATTTTTTACAATTACCCGTTAATATTGAACAATTGACAGGGGGCTGGCTACAGCTTGAAAGTGAAGATCAATTTAGTATCGGTATCTTTTCAAATAATAACCAATTGGGATTCAATACTAACTTGGGTGAACAAGTATTTGATGCACAACATAAATTCACCGTAAAAATCGGCCCATTAAACCGGAAAGATTTCTATCGGTTATTACCTAATAGCCAATTATTTCAGCAACTGCGTGAAATGATTCGCCTATATAGTAACGATGAATATGACTGGGATATAGAGTTAGAATTAAAATCTCACCACGTCCCACAGTTTCAGCTGGGCATGCAATCTCAGTTAGGTTGGACGACCTGGGCAGGCTCTCCCACACAAATCGCTGACCAGAAAGTTCTATTAGAATCCAAGGGATTTTAATACAACACAACAACCTGCTCAGTTTATAGGCATAAAAAAACCCGCACTAAGCGGGTTTTCTTTTCTAACAAAACAGTTTAATAAAATTAAACAGTGATGTTTTTCTCGATGTCGAAACCAGTTTCAACTGCTGCTTCACCGCTACCATCTTCTTTCTGAGGAGTATATTCAACTTTGTATTCAGCAAAGTTCAATGTAACAGTTTCAGAAATTTCACCAGAACCACCCGTCGTTACGTTAGAAACGATAGCACGCTTCAAAGTAATTTTTAGGTATTCTAGAGCAGACTTACCCGCTTTACGAACAGTTAAAACAACTTCAGGGATGTGCTCACCAGTAGCACAATGTGCCATAAGTGTTGCAGTTGCACGATCCACGTTCTTAACGATTACTAAATCTTGCACACTAACACGACCAGCACCGCCGCCGCCGCCAACATGCATAGAACCGCTTTGGCTCATGCCCCAATCCCAGCTTACAACGTCGATCTCGTCGGCGTGTACTGCGTCTTTAGATTCACCCTTGATGCTTCCAATCTTAATAAACATATCCGATGCCATGTTAAACTCCTTTTTTAAGGTTTAAAAAAGCTATATCAATTGGCGATGATATAGCATTGGGTATTACGCTTTACCTGAAGGTAATTTTGAAACTAAGCTTAATGAAACGGTTAAGCCTTCTAACTGATAATGAGGGCGTAAAGAAAACTTCGCAGAATAATAACCTGGTGCACCCTCGACTTCTGAGACAACAACTTCAGCTTCTGCTAAAGGCTTTCTTGCTTTAGTCTCTTCTGTTGAGGTTTCTGGACTACCATCAACATATTGCATTACCCAATTTTGTAACCAGCGCTGCATGTCGGCACGGTCCGAGAACGCACCGACCTTATCGCGCACAATACATTTTAGATAATGAGCAAAACGACAAGTCGAGAATAAATAAGGAAGACGAGCACCTAATGCTGCGCTTGCCGTCGCATCCGGATCATCAAATTCAGCCGGTTTGTGCAAAGACTGAGCTCCAATGAAAGCCGCCATGTCTGTATTCTTTCTATGCAACAAAGGCATAAAACCGTTATTCGATAACTCTGCCTCACGTCGATCACTAATAGCGACTTCGGTAGGACACTTCATATCTACGCCACCATCGTCAGATGGGAATGTATGACAGGGTAAGCCCTCAACTAAACCACCGGACTCAACACCACGAATACGTGAACACCAGCCATATTCTTTAAAAGCACGGTTAATATTTACCGCCATCGCATAAGCTGAGTTTGCCCAGCAATAATTACCGGAAGCGCCCGACTCGGTGATTTCTTCAAATGCAAACTCATCTACTGGATCAGTTGCTTCACCATAAGGTAGCCGTGCTAAGAAACGTGGCATAGTCAAAGCAAGATAACGCGAGTCAGATGATTCACGTAAAGAGCGCCAAGGCGCATAATCAGGTGTCGAAAAGATATTGGTTAGATCACGAGGGTTCGATAAATCCTGCCAAGAGTCCATTCCCATAACTTCAGAACCTGCACCGGTAATGAAAGGCGCGTGAGAAGCGGCAGAGATTTTAGAGATACTGGTTAGCATATCCACATCTTTAGGGCTGTGATCGAAATGGTAATCTCCGACGAAACAACCGTAAGGCTCGCCACCTAACTGGCCAAATTCTTCTTCGTAAACTCGCTTGAATAGCGGACTTTGATCCCAAGCTGTGCCTTTGAACTTCTTCAGACTTTTACGTAGATCATCTTTAGAAGCATTCATCACACTGATTTTTAACTGTTCATCAGTCTCAGTATTATTAACTAAGTGATGCAGGCCTCTCCATGATCCTTCCAAAGATTGGAATTCATCGTGGTGTAAGATGGCATTAACTTGAGCATTCAGCTTTTCATCAATATTAGCAATCAATTGTTTGATAGTGGCAACTGCATCTTCCGGCACTAGATCTACATTAGACAGGACATTTTCAGCCAAGGTTTGTACGGCTGAATTCACCGCTTCAGAAGCACGTTCTGACTTTGGTTTAAACTCCTGTTGCAATAACGAAGAAAAATCGTCCGCTGCAATAGTTTCTGTTGCTTCTTCTAATCTTTCTGGGGCTTCGACTTCAGACATGGTTAAGCTTCCTCTGCCTCTGGTGCTTTACTACCAACCAAGGATTGTAATAATGCTTGGTCTCCTAAAATTTTTGTAATCAGCTCTTCCGCACCCGCTTTACCATCCATGTAAGTCACAAGGTTGGCAAGTTGAGTTCGTGCTTCCAATAATTCATCTAGACCCGCTACTTTTTTTGCAACTTGTGCGGGAGAGAAGTCATTTAAGTCATCGAAGGTGATATCTACAGGTAGATTGCCACCCTCTTCATTTATTAGGTTAGGAACGTTAAAAGCAACTCTAGGTTTCATTGCTTTAAGACGATCGTCAAAGTTATCAACACTAATATCTGCGAACTCACGCTCGTGTATACCCGGTAATTCGCTGTTATTCTTACCCGATAAGTCAGACATTACCCCCATAACAAAAGGTACTTGGACCTTCTTTTCAGCGCCGTACATTTCTACATCATATTCAATCTGTACGCGTGGGGCTCTATTTCTGCCAATAAATTTTTGACTGCTCATTTCCTATCCTCGAAATAGTTTATTTTTAATCCATTCAATAACGCTACGCACTATTGTTATTACCTAAATCAAACTTCACTGCTAGCTGTCTAATTCAACACCCGCAATTAATTCAACTTGCTTAACCCCATCTGGGCTTAATTCTTTCATAATGGACATGAAATCCATTGTCACTAATTTTTTTGTTCTCTCAACTAAAATAGGAACTGGACTTGATGGCTCATACTGACTGTAATATTTAGTAATTTTTGATAATGCCTCTAGAACATCAGAACGGTTTTCTATACCACTATTTTTAGTTATTACAGCCATATCTTTTGAATCGGAGTTATTTTCATCATTTACGCTTAGGTTTTCTTCTGCCACAACGTCATGAACAATATGTTCAGAATATAATATGCTTAAATAATTGAGATCAGCTTTTAATTTATCCCAACCATATCTTGAATGTGAAACGTCACTTGCTGACAACTGATTCTGTAAATGTTCAATATTATCTTGAATTTGATTCACTAACGCTAAAGCCGAAACTAAAGCATCTTGGCTTGATTCTTTGAACGCAGCACCAATCAGGCCTATCTCTTGGATTTTTTCTTCTGAGCCTTCAATGAGCTGTATATCTCCCTTAGCCAACTTAATATCACGCAAAGTGAAATTGCCGGCCAATTTTGATTCAACCACAGGCATGGAGGACAACAGATTGATAAATACTTCACCCGACAATTCATTCAACGTCATGATACGCCAGGGCGTTTCATCTTTAGCATCATCTAACTTCGGATAGGTATCATCCCAATGATCTGTCAGGGTAGTTGTAATAAGCTGAAAAGAAGCAGCGAAACCTGCAAGCTTTTTCAAATGCAGTGCTGCTTGAGCTAAAAAGACGTAAACACGCACGTCTTTAGTTTGTTTAACAAGATCTTCGCAACGAGAATACATTAGGCGCCAATCAACACCCTCATCACTTGCACCCAAGACCAAAGAATCTTGATTAATGCGCGCGATACTCTCAAGCATAATAAAATCATCCTCTAGAGCCTCACTATCATCAATGAAAGGTCCACAAGGAAGATCTGAAGAAATGTCTTCAGAGTAAATTTCAAACATACAGAAAATATTCTCTCATAATTGTGCCAATCCATTCGCACTAAAAACTACAGCGGTTGAATAATACATTCATTAAATTGACTGTAAATAATGATTTTCTATCAAACAATAAAACTACTAATAATGTATCAGCCGAAAAATCTCATCTAACTCAGAATATAATTCTCAATAATGAAATAGTATTATTTACAGAAAATTAATATCTATAACTCTGCGTCCGCCTGCTCTATTAGATTCATAAATCCATTAACACCAGTAATCGCATCATCAATACGAACAGAGGTTTCACTCGCTAAAAATATATTAATATCAGAAAATATATATGAATTAATATCCTGACCGATATCAATACCCGCGGACCTTTCGACATTTACTTCGATATCAACATCACCGTCGATAAACAGCTGATTAACATCTAAATTAAAATCTAGTTTTGAGACGATAAGACCTGATAAAAAATGGGCACTATCGGCACTAATATTAACGTCATTACCGGTAAAGTCGGCATCTTTATTGAATACAACATCACCTGTAGTAGATATTGTGATTTCATTTACAATATCAAAAGAGTCTATATTTATACTTTCATTAGCAGAAATATTCATATTATTTGCGCTAATGTTTAATGATTGAAACCCTACATTTGAGTTAAAGTCTCCACCTGAAACTATAGAAACAGTCTCAACATCTTTATAATCGATCATTGAACTAGCACCTACACTTGATAATATCAGGCTATCAGACTCTCCAGCTGAATTTATAAATACATCACCCAACGTATTTATTATAAGTGAATCAGACATTCCAGAAGCAAAATTACCATCAAGGGATACAACGTTTTCTATCCGTATCGAATTGGCCAGCATTTCACCAACATTATCATAAACCTCAAACACATCCTCACCAGAGCTGCCTAAAACGATTGATGAAGACGACCTAGCTCGCTCAATATTGGAGAATACGATACCATTTGCACGTAATGTAGACTCATCTTCAAATTGCCATATTTGTTCATTAGGTGAAAGTATTACATCTTCTCCCACCCCTTGACCTCCGCCATCTACAAATGCGATATTTGAAAAAATAAACTGATTACCAACTATCAGTTTATTTTCTTTTCCTTCCCCTGAATACAGATAGAATAATTCCCTACTATCCGTCCCTTTGATACTACCACCCATGTCACTTACGATAACTTGAGCTCCTGTTATCTCGATACCATTCGCCTCAAAGCCATCATGGAGTAAATTCCATTGATCGCTACCTTGTACCGTATCACTGCCCCCTAAAGTATTAATATTACCTATTCCATAATATGAAATACCGTTTGCAGTGACTGTATTATCAGCTACCAACGTAAAAACATCTTCACCAGAGGTGCCAATAAGGCTTCGCTCTGTAATTTGGTTACTATTAAATCGATTAATACTTTTAATACCTTTAAAAGTAATCCCTCTTAGGTTTAAAGAATTTTCCTCTTGAACACTCCAAATATCAGAATCATACTGGACATCATTATCTCCAAGCCCCGCAAATATCTGGTCGATACCATTAAATGTTTTGTCTCCTACAGAGACTACTCGAGTATCAGTTATTATAAATGAATCATCATTTTCCGTACCATTAAGCGTGACTTGTCCTACACTATTAAAGATTTCCGCACCTATAATATCTAGATCAGAATTCCCTACATTTCCTCCTACCAATAAATCCCAACTACCAATTCCAGTGAAAGTATCAATACCTGACTTAGCATCAATAGAAGTGATATTGTTAAATACTATAGAGTTACTCATTACACTTTTATCCGCAATAACAGTAAAGGCATCTTCACCATTAGTACCCACGATACTCCCATTCGTAACCGTATCGATATTTACGAAATGTAAGTCACCCACTGTTAGCTCATTATCTCGCTCCGCAATCTCCCAACCAGTATTCTCATCACCAGTCAAAGTAGAGTTTTTAGCATCAACACTAGAGAAGTTACTAAAACTTGCTTCTCCAATTGAAAACTCTTGATCTCCATTACTCATTAAGATTTCAGCATTATTACTGGTAACCAATAATCCGGACAACCCCGTAGCATTCACAGTGCCTGCATATTCATTACTATCGTTAACCGCAGATAAATCGATACTATTAACAACAGCAATCAACCCATCTCCCGTCAACTGATTACTAGCGACTGTTATCGTTGAAGTTTCTATTGATCCATTCAGGTTAACAGTATCATTCGTACTTACACCAAAACCTGTCGCTTTAATAACACCACTATTATTAACTGCACGATCAAATAATTGACTAGTAACCCGAGATGAAACGGCCACCCTAACTCCGGCAAGCAACTCCCCACTATTTTCTACCGCTTGGCCTAGGCCTAGATCATTTGAAATTACTTCATCAGTAACTTGTACGGCTAAATAACCCTCTTCGTCGAAAGTCAAAACAGCCTGAGATCCTGCTGCTACATTGATAGAGCCTAATTCAGCCTGAACAATTCCGGTATTAACAACGGATTCTCCTATCATCGTTATAGCGCCAGAAGACGCATTAATCACTCCAGAGTTAATAATGACACCATGACTTTCATCTGTATCACTAAAAACATACTCACCATTAATGAAGCTCTCTTTTGCAAGAGATAACGTACTAACAATAATGCCTGCCGTATTAATTTGAGAACCTTCACTAAAAATCAAGCCACGCGGATTAATTAGAACAATATTACCATTTGAGTTTATCGTTCCATTAATTGAACTTGCGTCATAATCAAGGATATTATTAATTGCCGTTGAATTGTTACTGGGCTGAATAAAATTAACGGTTTCATTAATTTCAATATTAAAACTGTCCCAATCAATAATTAACTCCTCAGTATTCTGAGTAATGTTTGTAATATTTTCACCTGTCGTGATGATACCATCACCATGAGAAATACTGCCCCCTATAGGGCTCGCACTAACCTCTATACCGACAAATATATACATAAGTATTAATAATAGTTTGATCACTCTCTGGAACTTAGTATTCATCCATGCTTACCTTTAATTATTCCTTCATATCAACTGGGAGTGCTAAACATAACTCAGAACACATACCTAATACTTGCATAAATATTCCCATGCCTTCCTTTTTCTACAAACTGGAAGTCATCTTTGGAAGATTGATTGTCTACATAAGAGATGCTGCTATTAATTGATAAATCTCTACGCCAGTTATACTTCAAAGCGGCTCCATAACCGCTAACTTCGGCACGCACTGATTGAATATCGTTATTAGAATTAAGCCTAGCAGCAGATTTTTCAAAGAAAACACTTGTTTCCAACTGATGGGTTGACGAAATTTTTCCTGCATAAAGAAAGTCAAACACATCAAACCCAAGTTCAATTTTTCCATACACACCAGAATCACCAACAAAAACCGAAGATGTAAACGCCTTTACTTTATCAGGCCCACCAATTGTGAATTGTTCATAACTTGGTAAAACATTAGAGCTATAACTTGCTATAGAATAAATAGATAACTTAGGTTTCATTCTATTATTGATTCGTATTAACGTACTTGTATTAATGGAGGCTAAAGCCACATCGTAATGACTATCAGCATTAATACTTTCTGCTTTTTCGACAACTCCAGTTGATGCTGTCAAATCGATCAAAAGAGCCGTTTGTATTGAACTCATTAAAAAATCTAGATTCATACCTAGATCTACAGTCTTCGAACTCTCATCTCTTTTATTACTATTCGCTGTGGATGCTATCTTAGAACTCACAATGGATGATTTATGACTAGCGACTAGATCAATACTCAGATTAATATCCTTGCTCGCTAGAAGATTTTGGTTAACCGTTAATTTATTAATAATTGTTTCCCCTTGAACTAGGGTAGGAATTGTTCCACCAAATGTCTTCGTTGCTGAGAAACTATTACGCTCATGCCCAATACCCAAATAGAGATTCGGTAGTGATAATGGATATTGATACTCTAAAAAACCTAATTGACTATTATCAGGATTAAAGGCGTGAAGATACCCCACCGCAAGTTTATCCCCATACCCCAGAGGATTAAACCAATTAGCAGACGTTATCGTCCTATTCTCACCGGTTGATTTTGAGCCATAATTATCTGCAGCAAGCGCTACCTCACCCCATCTTTTATCAACATCAATTATCAGATTTGTTTCCCCGGCCTCATCTCCTGCTTCAAACAAACCAGAGTTAACTTTCAACCCAGGAAGTAAACTCAATTTATAATAGGTTTTAGAAATATCTGTAGTGACACCACGCTTAAGGTAAGTTTCAAATATTTCATTAATTATATCGTCGCTATAGGCTTGCTTATCGTCATTACTTAGCTTTACCTTACCTAATACTCCGCTTTGAGCAGACAGATAAACAGTACCATTCGCGTTAGAAAAGTCTTGTTTTGGGATATATACCGTCGACATAATAAAGCCATTATTTCGATAAAAAACCTTCAGTTTTCCTGCTATCTCTACAAGTGAAGTAAATGATAATGCTCTTTTCTTATATAGCATTGATAACTCATTCAGCAACAGGTCGTGCTGCTCTATGGTCAATTTTCTTCCACCAGACTGGTAATAAAGCTTAGATACCGTATCTGCCAAAGATACTAATTTCTCCTTTGAATACCCGTTTACACCCAACGGGTTATATTTGGTGTGCTCCTTGAGCTCTCTTGATAATATTTTCCTCGCTTTGCCCGCTAGCCTATTCATACTCAAATCTTTTGAGTAACGCACCTTAATATTTTCAACCCACAATGCTTCTGACATATATGTTGGGGTGTCAATTTGGTTATAACAACTTAAAATCTCATCAGTTGTATCAAGACCTGAATCATCTAAATCCTCAGCTACCCTGAGCGTTATTGCTATTATCGGCTTGTCTTTGATCCTATTCCAACTCATATTTATAGGACAGTTAAGCTTATTCTCAAAATATAATTCAAGTGACTCTGATACTGAAATTAGGTCCTTATGTATATCAGATAACTTGGCCAGCTGATTATTATCGGCAACCTCACCCAAGGAATTATCCCACTTTGAAATATTTACGTTATACGCTAAGTTAAATAACTCAATTAATTGAAATTCTTCTAACTTAGAAGCTTTATCCATATTAGTTGTTGAGAAAATTTTATTAATGTATGCGCCGAATCTTGATAACGCCTCTGAGTGCTCTGTATCTACAACCACATCGTTATTCAGCTCTTGCATTATCATTGGTGCTAGCTGATAAAAACCGTAACCTGAGATATCAGTCTCTATATAACTGTCAAAATAGATACTCCACCCGGAGTAAGTTCCCAGCTGTTGGTGATTGCCTAAATCATTAACAACAGAAACTTCTTGTATCTCATCAGAAGTAACACTTGCGGAATACATTCCTTGCATCAACAATAGGAAAGATAAAATAATATATTTCATTCTAATTAGTTAACTGCCTGACAACTCTAAATCCTGCGACCATCAAGTCGTTGATATCGTAGCCTCTAATCGCCTGAATACTACAACTCTCCATAGGGGTTTGCCTTGACCCGCCAGCCAGCCGATAACTATCCCCATCTCTTATTATTTCTTCAGCATTACCGACGTGATTGATAAGGCCCCAATTATTCTCTTTTCCAATGTCAATTGGCAGCAAACGACTTCCTTTTAATATGCCACGGGAATCAAGCTGACAATTTCTATTATTATCTAACGCTGTAGATCTCGCCGTTGCAGCAAATTGCCATTCGAATTTGCTTGGAATGCCATATTGAAAGCCTGTATTCTGACTTAACCACGCAACATATTTTTCAACTGTTTCTGCACTATAACCTGTTGCAGGTAAAGTAAATTCATTCTGCTTTGGTAGCTCGCACGCCCCGGTAGACTTACAGAATAAATACATTTCACCACGTGTTATTTCATACTTCCCAATAGCATAAAGACCTGATGACTTAGTACGAATGACCACTAATTTAGGCCCTGTCATTCGCAGATTATCAAGAAACCTATCAGAACAGTTATACCTACGCCCTTTGCCTGCAAATATAGGATTACATGAGTTAAAGGGGCGAATATCAACCTTTTCTAGTTCAGATAAGTAACTTGGAAATAGCTTTTTAGCCTTTATAAGTACTTCTTTAGCTTCTCTGGGTGATGACTCACCAAACATTCGAATACATTGCCCTAAAGTCTGAACATGACCCGCATTGGCTTTTTTAACCCTACCTTTAAGTGTCTGGTAATTCCTCTTTAAATTGGTTAATTTGACTTGCAGGGTTTTCATGTTATAGCCAAATTCTCCATTACCTACCAAGTAATTGGTACAGCTATCAACATGTTGCTTAGCCGTATTATTATAAATTTCAAAAGATCTTAACTTCTCAGCCTTAACCAGCTTCCTATCTGATAGAGCTCGCTCTTTCTTCCTGCTAAGTAGCGCTAGCTCTGCATTACTTATTTCTTGGTTCTCAGAGTCATATTGCTTAGCTAATGAGATAATATCTTCCGCCGTTAGATAGTCATCCTTTTTTATTTTTTCATTTGCGGCTATAACGTATATTTTTGACAGTTTCTTTTTAAAAGCACTAGCCCATTCTAGATTCACATTCTGATTAGATTTGAACTTACCTTCAGCATCTTCAATATACATTTTTTGATAACCTTCAGGATATTCTTCATAGACTGCAGATACCCAGGAAGTATCATTATATATTGCAATAAGAGATTTCAGATTTTTAGAAATTTCTTTCTGCCAGGCTTCTTGCCCAGCTAAAGAGGACTGAAATATTTGATTATCCAAGCTAGCTTTTATTTGATTTGACTTTTGATTCCGATTGAATGCTGCACCATCCAGCAACTCAGATAGATCCTTAATTAATTTCTCTCTAGTTAAAGCTTCTTCTATTCTCTTTTTTTCCTGCTCAATTTGTAATTCTACCGCCCTCTTTTCTTTATCGATCTTTTTCTGCTCTTCAAAGAGCGCTAGCTCTTTCATCTTTATTGAATCCTGCTGATTATAATATAGAGCTGCTGTTGAGATTAATGCCAGCATAAGAACGATTAACATTAATTTAGCAGTTGATCCGATTTTATTCCTCTCGGGTAAGAAATCATTAAGAAACTCATCTACAGATTGATAACGATCTTGCCTTTCTATAGCAATTGATTTTTGTAGCGCACGCTGCTGCTTTCTTTTCAAGCCCTCAACAATGGGTAGCTTATACTCTTTAGTATTAATTTTATTAGACGGCGTCTTCTCATAAGGGTGCCTGCCGATTAAAACCTCATAAGCCACACAGCCTAATGCATAGACATCATCACTTTTGCACGCCTCTTCTCCTTCATGCATTTCTTTACTCGCATAAGCTGGAGTCAATGCATTTAATGTTGAGGCATCAAAAATTGTATTATCATTATCTTCATTAGCATCTATAGACTCGATATTACTAGAACCTATTTCAGAGACTGCACGGGCAATACCAAAATCAAATATTTTTGCATTCTTATCTTCGGTATAGAATATATTCCCAGGTTTGAAATCCGAGTGTACAATATTGTGCTTATGTGCTTCTGCAAGTGCACCACCAACTTGCCTAATTATACTGAGCGCCTCTTCTCGCTCTAGTCCTTGTTTATTACGTTTAATTATAAAGTTAAGATCTTCGCCTCTTAGAAGCTCCATTGTCATATAGACAGTTTCACCATCGCGGTCAAAGTCATATACCCGAACGATGTTTGGATGAGCTAGCTTTTGACTTTTTTGGGCTTCACGCTGTAAAGCAATAAATGCAGTAGGATGTTCTTTAAATGCTTCGTTAAGTAGCTTAACAGCAACCCATGGATTTTTATCTTGAGCCTCAACCTTCCTTAGATCTTTAGCTCGATACACAGCCCCCATCCCACCGACGCCTAATTTAGAAGCTAATAGGAATCTCTGATTTATTATTTTTATCTGACTGTGTTTGTTTTTTAAGCCAATAACTTCTTGATTTGTTCTATTAATGGCATCAATTAATGACGTGCCTGTTCTAGATCCAGTTGCATCAGTCAAGTTCTCCACATCTGAAATCAACTGTGTACTATCGTCTTCAGTCTGCTCAAGTATTTCTGGACTTCCATTAATTACTGACCGACGCTTACCAATAACTAATCGAGTTGCATCTTCATTAACTGAAGACTCTACCGCACTTGTTTCTAATGCTTTTTCAGGATTTTTTATAAGAACAGTACGATCGTCCTCATCATTATTTATTACTTTATCTATTTCATCTGACACGTCAAAAACATCCTTATTCGAACGGCCTAATACCCAAGCATTAGATGCGAGTATTATTATGTACTCACATTAAAAAATCGCAGGAACGATAACAGAAATTTTATTATGAATATAATAAAAAACCCCAACACCTCATAAATATTTTCAACTTAGTAATTAAGTTAAAATGGTAATTTTATCTTTTAGTGCTATTATTGCGGAAATTTTTCGCCTCTCTATCGGCAAAAACAACTTTTAATGTGAAATGGATTTCATGAAGTTAATTTTTAAAATTATAAATAATCCACAAAATTGTGCTTCGTCAGATAACTGTAAAGTTTTTAATTCTAATACAGCTATCATAGGTCGCAGCACAAATGTGGAATGGACATTAGCGGATCCTGATCGATTTATATCCTCCAAGCATGCAGAGATTTCTTTTCGTGATAATAATTTCTACATCCGAGACATTAGCTCTAATGGTATAATTGACGCCAATACTGAAAAGAATATTGATAAAAATATATCCATACCAATTTCGCAGGGTAATTCTTATTATATTGGTGAGTATTTAATTCAAGCTGAGTTAGAAAACACTAATCAATTGCCCCCTTCAGATCAAGCTCAAGCGAATAATCATGCTGAGTGGGGAAATCAAATGGATGATTTTTGGGGTAATAGTACAGATCCGCTCGACCTACTAGCGTTAAATCAACCCGAATCGGATACTGCGGAATTAAAGAGCGACGCACTACCTTCCTTAGCCAACTCCATTGAACGGACTCCTGCCTTTAAACAAGCGATGAGTTTTAATCCGGTTGAACTACATTCTGAGAAGAATCTAATTCCTGAAACAGATAGTATTTCTTCAAATCAACAAGACCAAAATTTAATCGACAATGGTATTCCCGAAAACTGGGATAATACTAGTTTTTCATTACCGAATACTAATCAACCAAGCCCTACTAATTCATTATCAAGTAGTGCAGTAACTAATAATAATTCCTTAACAGAGAAAGCTAATAGCGACGATGATTTTTTCCAAGGATTGGAGAATGAAGATTATCTCTCTAGTGAAATATCTCCTATCACTGATTCCCTCCCTCAAAAAACCGATGATAAAACCGATCGGCCTTCTGTAGCAGATGTGGCACAAGCACTTACTTTACCAGAGCCTATATTACCAGAGCTTGCTGAACCAACGCCTACGAAACAGACACTTACGAAACAAGCACTTTCTAGATCTCCACTCTCTAGGCCAGAAAGTAATCGACCAAGAAAAAGACAGGTACAAACAGAATCACCTAGTAGTTCAACCTCTGAATCGATAAATAATGATAATTTACTGCAAGCAGCTAAGCAGTCTTTAAAGCAACAAGGCTTTGATGACAATCTCTTAACGGAAGAAACTGCCATTCAATGGTTAGAACTTATGCCAACCATTATGCAAGGTACTCTGGGACTGCTTCAAGCAAGAGCAAGCATCAAAAATGAGTTTAGAGTTAGCAAGACTTTATTAACTACTTCTGATAACAACCCTTTAAAATTCTCGGTTAATGCAGAAGATGCAATACTTTCTTTATTTCACCAGAAGCGCTCTGGTTTTCTGACTGCACAACCTGCTTTTGAACAGGCATTTACAGATATAAACCTTCACCAATCTGCATTACTTCACGGTGTCCGTGTTGCGATGATGCGGTTATTAAAACAATTTGATGCAGAAAATTTGGAGAAGGAGTTTACTCCTACAATCCAGAATAATAAATTTCTGGATAAACTAAGTGCTTCGAAAAACAATCAGTCTAAATTATGGCAACAATATAAAGATCTTTATAACAGTGAGTATAAAGTGGATTCTGACGATAATTTTCAACGCATATTCGGTGAAAACTTTGCAGAAGCTTATGATGATTTTGGCTCAAATAACTAAATGAACGTATTTATAATGAAACCATTTATTACCCAGCTAGTATCACAAATATCTATTCTATTAGCAGTTGCTATTCTTGGCCTCTCTTCAGGTTGCAGCATTATCAAGAAACAAGGTGTTGATGCCCATATCGAAATTATTAGTTCAGACTTCATCAATCCTGATCACAATAATGAAAGCCGTCCTTTAAACATAACATTGTTCTATTTAACAGATTCTGGAAAGTTTTTATTAAGCGAATATTTTGATTTATTTAAAAGCGAAGGAAATCCGCTGGAAAATACATTAATCCATAAATCCAATATTTTACTACTCCCTAATAATCATCAATTTCATACTGAAGAAATACCAGAGGATGTACGTGCAATTGGTGTTGTTTATCAATTTAGACAGCTAGAGAAATCACAGTGGCTTGCATTAGTGCCCACACCGAAAACCTGCTTTTTCGGCCTTAATTGCAAATCTATTTTGCATAACTCAAAAATATTTATCTCTGTCGATGAGCTAGATACCAAAATAAAATTAGTTGATTAAATTATGTCTAGAGAGAATAAAGTCCTATGGACTGAAGGGTTATTCATAAAACCAGCCCACTTTCAGCAAAATGACCGTTATTTTGAATCCTACATTAATAAAGTAAGACAATTGAATGGTCCCTATAGCTGGGGTTTTGATGAACTTACAATTGACAGTCAACTACTTCAACTTGGAAAAGTAGCCATTAAATCAGCTTCAGGGATTATGCCTGACGGCACACCATTTAATATTCCAGAGGAAGACCCTGCACCTTCCCCAATGGATTTATCTGAAGGCCTAATTAATCAGAAATTATATCTTTGCTTGCCGATTCGATCTACCGAAGTAGAAGTATTTTACCCGGACTCAGAACACGGTTTACAGCGCTATACCTCAAAAACTGTCGACTCCAACGATAGCTCTAGCAATCGTCCAAGTAATACGACTTTGATGGTCGGAGGTTTACGCTTTAGTCTGTTATTAGAAAATGAATCACGCTCACAATATAGCAGCCTTGCTATTGCTAATGTACTGGAGTGCTCAAAAGATAAGCAAATAAGCTTTGATTCCAGCTTTATTCCGCCACTCATTAATTGCCAGGCGAGTGATAACTTGTCTGATTTATTAATTATGACTAAAGACTTATTAAGTCAACGCGGTTTGGATTTAAGTGGACGGATATCAGCCAGCGCTTCAGGCTCTGGTGGTGTTGCTGAAGTTGAAGACTTTTTAAGTTTACAAGTTGTTAACCGCTTCACTCAACTAATGCATCACCTAACTAGCTTGCCTAGGCTTCATCCAGAACAAGCTTATCAACACATGGTCATGCTCGTTGGCGAACTTGCTTCTTTCTCAGAAAAACGAATCATGCCTGAGTTAGATGGTTATCGTCATGAGAGCATTGCTTCTACTTTTTCCCCTCTAGGGCAACTGATTAAAGAAAGTTTATCCTCACTTTCTACCAAAGCTCGTGCTTTTAGCATTCCATTAAAAGACCCTAAGTACGGTATCTATCGAGCAATTTTAAACGATCCGCAGATTGTAGACAGCGCTACTTTTGTACTCACTGTTAAAGCTGATATTCCCAGTGATGAACTGCAAAAGAACTTCACTAATCTCGTCAAAATTAGCTCAATAGAAAAGATTCGAGAGCTCATTATGGTGAGTCTGCCAGGTATCGGTATGAAACTTCTACCCTATATGCCTAGAGAGCTACCGTACCACGAAGGTTTCATTCCATTTGAAATCGATCGCAATTGTCAAGCATGGCAAGATTTAAAGAATTCATCCGGCATGGCGATTCATATTGGTGACCAAGTGCCCGGTCTAAAACTCCAGCTTTGGGCTATACAAAGGTAAATAACTATGAGCCAGGATGATCGTTTTTTTCAAGATAATAATGCTGCAAATAATGTCCTTGATGATGAAGACCGTACGGTATTTATTTCGCGTCCAGCGACTAATAGACAAAGAAGTAGGTCGAATGAGTCAATAAAGCCTGCCGCTAGTCAGCAAGTATTTACTCAGCAATCTGCAATGTCTTCACAACCGGTTATAGAGGTATCAGCTCATGCCGATGTTAATATCATCGTCTCAACTGCAATACCGCTATTAACTCTCGGCATTAACGTGCGATCAATGAGTCACCACCCAGACCCTAAAGCACTCTACCAGCAAATTGCTGACAACTTAAAAAGCATTGATTTACAACTCAAGAACCAAGGGTTCGCGAAAGAATCTATCATTACGGCTCGTTATATTATTTGTGCTTATCTTGACGAAATGGTGATGTCGACTCCATGGGGTGGTCAAAGCTTATGGGCTACTCGAAATCTTTTAATGACGTTTCACAAGAACAATCAAGGTGGCGCTCAGTTCTTTGAAATCATTAAATTACTGAATCAAAGCCCTGCAATGAACATCGATTTGATTGAGCTGTGTTACTTAGTTCTTGAGCTAGGTTTTCAGGGGCGTTACCGCATCAATGATACTGGTGAAATTGAGCTGTCCAGTATTAAAGATAACTTGCATCATATTATTACGGTACATCGCCAAAAACCATTAAAACAGCTATCGGATCATTGGCACGGTGCCATCAATAACGATAAGAAAAGCCTATCTGATAATACGCGTCTTATATTAACCCTGGGCTTATCCCTGATAGCGAGTTTGATACTATTCGTCGCGCTATCAACTCTAATCAATCAACAATCCGACCCCGTAGCTATTAAAGCGGCATCAGTCGCAGGAAATCTTCAACCTATTGTAAGAAATAACCGTCCGCTAAAACGTACAACACATCTTAATTATATTCGTGAGCAGCTAAAACATGATATTGCTCAACAGCATCTCACTGTGGAAGATATTGCGGGGGGAGTAAGAATTATTCTCTCTGGTGAAAATTTATTCAAACCTTCTTCTGCCCAAATTACTCGTCAAAAAGAATTACCCATTGCGAATATTGTCGCCACGCTAAAAAACACCCCTGGATTTATCCAAGTTACTGGTCATACCGATGATATTCCAATTAGAACATTAAAGTTCCCTTCCAATTGGGAGTTATCGAGCAAACGGGCACAGACAATTGTAAACATGTTTCAACATCACTTACCTGATCGTGAAATTGTCGCCGAGGGTATCGCTGATTCAGCTCCTTTAGTCCCTAATACATCCAAGGGAAATAGAGCAATCAATCGCCGCATCGAAATTAACTTATATACGATATGAAGATAATGACAAAACTAAAAAACTTTTTTAGCAGCCCGTGGACCATAGGCATACTCTTATTATGTATTTTTTCCGTCTTTGTCATCATCATCGGACCGCTTATCAGCATAGGTAGCTGGACTCCCTTAGCCGATTCGAGCAACCAATGGATAACCATTATTGCAGTCACTCTTTTTGCTATTATCAAACACCTTGTTGGCTTAATTATAGCCAATAAGAAAGAGCAAGGCATGGTTGAAGCTATCGTAGATGAAAACTCTGAAGATGATATTAATCAAGAAGAGCTAAAGGTATTACAAACACGTTTTGCTGATGCCATGTCAATGTTGAATAAAGGCACTAGCTTCTTCAAACGCAAACTCAATCTATATACGTTACCTTGGTATATTATTATTGGTCCACCTGGCAGTGGTAAAACAACAGCTCTGATTAATTCAGGTCTTAAATTTCCTCTTACAGAAAGCACCGGCAAGCAGTCGATTGAAGGAATTGGTGGGACTCGTAACTGTGACTGGTGGTTTACCGATCAAGCCGTAATGATCGATACCGCAGGCCGTTATATTACTCAAGATAGCAATCAAGCTACCGATAGCAAAGGCTGGTTGAACTTTCTATCATTATTAAAAAAATACCGTAAACGCCAGCCGATTAATGGCGCTTTTGTCACCATTAGTGCTAGTGATCTGTTATTACAAACACCACACCAGCGTCAACAACACATCGCGGCTATCAAGTTACGAATTCAAGAATTACATAATCAACTCGGTATACATTTCCCTGTTTATGTCATGATCACAAAATCTGACCTTATTAATGGTTTTAGTGAATTCTTTGCAAACCTAGATCAAGACGACCGTAAACAGGTCTGGGGAATGACATTTAACCTTCAAAATCAAGCCCACCCCTGTCTAGCCTTTGAGGATGAGTTCGATGGGTTAGTGAAACGCTTACAAGAGCAAGCGATTAGTAGGATTAATAATGAAAAATCAGTTGAGCGTCGCGCGGCCATTCTTGGTTTCTCAAAACAATTACAACTATTAAAAACTGAATTGAATAGTTTCTTAACGGATATTTTTGAAAGTACTCATTACGAAAAAGATACCCTTCTACGAGGCATCTATTTTACCAGTGGTACTCAAGAAGGAATGCCAATTGATCGTCTAGTAAACCAACTTGCTTATAACCAGCAACAAAATGCCAATCAAGCAACCGGTAAAAGTTACTTTATTAGCGACCTGCTGATGAAAGTCGCTTTTGCTGAATCTTCATTAGCGGGTATAGACCTTAAGTTAGAGAATAAACTTAACTGGATACGACGTACAGCCGCTGCTGGTATTACCTCAATAGCCTTAGCCTTATGCCTTACTTGGGCCAGTGGTTATTTCTATAGTAAAGAGTATATTGCCGAGGTTGATACCAATATTGATCACGCAATTGAACAAGCGCAGCAAATATCTCGCTATGAAAGTTCACCGATTAGCACACTCAAATTGTTGAACAGCTTACAAACGGCAGCCTACCCTCTTGACGAATTATTAGCAGAAGAAATAAGACAAGAACAGGCTCAAGTCTTTACACCACCTTGGTATAATAGCTTTGGGTTAGCGCAACAAGATAAGCTAGTTCAGCAAGCGAGCAACTCTTATACCCGAACATTAAAAACCGCATTTTATTCTCGCTTAATCCTAGAATTGGAGAAGATTTTAACTAAAGGTCAGCTTCCCCTCTCACTTAAATACATCACTTTAAGAACGTATTTAATGCTGGGATCAGAAGAACATTACCAAGCCAATGAAGTCATCACCTTCTTTACCGAAGTCTGGTTGAAGTCACAAAGTGCAAATCTTACCCAGTCCCAGCAATTAGAGCTATCTGAACACATTCAAACCCTGTTTGCTAAACGACCACTGCCTATGCCACTTGCCCTTGATGCAAGACTAATTAACGAATCTCGTGCTAGCTTACAATCCATTAGTTTTGACGAACAAATTTATGCACGTATAAAACAAAAGAGTTTTGGCCCACAAAATGGGATGTCCGGTATTAAGGGGTTCTCCATTTTCCGTGGTGCAGGAAAATCATTATCAGAGCTCGTATTTATTCGTAAAAGCGGTCGTTCGTTATCGGAAGGTTTATCACCCCTTTATACAAAGCTCGCTTATAAGTTATTAATCGCAGGTGGAATTAATGAAGTAGCCGACAGTGTGTTAGGAGAAGCATGGGTATATGGCGAAGATCACCCAGCCATTCAACATATGAATCGTGATGCCATCATAGAGCAGGTTAAGACTCGTTATCTGTACGACTATCGTAAACAATACCGCGACTTACTTGCCGATTTAGACATCATGCCTTTCACTTCTTTTGAAGAGGCCCGTCGAGTTTTGGATGTATTAACGTCCCCAGCATCGCCTTTTGTTACGCTATTGCACTCAATCACTGGTCAGACACAGTTAACTAAACCTAACAGTTTGTTGAAAAAAGTCGGGGAAAATACAGCACTTCAAGAAGCACAAGTGACACTGGCTAAACTATTAGGTAGTTCAGCTGAAAGCAATATTGGTAATTTAGCCTCTCAACGTAAGGATATCGTTACGGAAGAATTTTCTGACATTCATATCCTTGTAAATGCTGACGAAGGTGAAGAGCAAGGCAGCATTGCTATTATCACGAGCCTTGAAGAACTGAAAAAAATTATTACGGCCATTGCATTTGAAAATATCGCTGGTGCGGTACCCCCTGCTCTTGCTGAAAAAGTCAGCGCCGTTGCCACCAATATTAACTATCTCAGTGAAAATCAATCTGATCTATACGTTAAACCCGTATTAAAAAACATAATCAACCGCAGTGTCTCTCTGTCTCAAAGTGGAGTTATTACTCACCTTAATCAAATGTGGAAAGATGAAATGCTGAGTTTCTGTAAAGCAGCTATCGAAGAGCGCTACCCTATGATGCGCGCTGCAAGTACAGATATTAGCTTAGAAGACTTCTCTCGTTTCTTTGGCTACAACGGAATGATGGATACTTTCTTTAATGAACATTTACGAAAATACATCGATATCTCTAAATCACCTTGGTCGGTTCGTTCATCCAAAATGGCTCCCATCGTGATTTCTCAAGCGGCCTTAAATACTTTTGAAATGGCTGACAAAGTTAAAAGAGGTTTTTTTCAATACGGTAGTGCTGAAGCTGGTATCGATTATTCATTACGCCCAAATAGCATGAGCGCGGCTATTAGCCAAGCAAGCTTCAATATTAATGGTCAGAAAGAGAAGTACTCTCACGGTCCATTAATTACCCGGAAGATGGCTTGGCCAGGGCCTGAAGCTAATTACGGGGTAAGGATAATTACTCAACATACCGATGGTTCAAGCAACCGTATTGCAGAAGTTGGGCCATGGGCCTGGATGAAGGTCTTGAATAAAGTTTCATTACAAGGCACACAAAAACCCGAAAAATATAATTTGATGCTTAATAGTAATGGCTATGAAGTTCGTTACGACCTTATAGCGGGTACCAGTAATAACCCCTTTGCATTATTGGAAAAACTTAAATTTAACTGTCCTAGCAGAATTTAACGGAATCGATGGAATTGATATGAGTAGTACTTTAGGTTTTTTTGGCAAGATTCCTTTAACCGGTGATTTTATTCATCGTCGAATGAGCAGTGTCTTCATGAATCGCTGGGATGACTGGTTAAAGGTGAATATCCTTTATAGCCAGAATAAGCTGGAGGATCGCTGGCTGCCTATTTATAGCCAAAGCCCTATGTGGCGTTTCTGTATTTCTCCCGGCATCATCGACGAAAAAGCTTATATTGGTTTAATGATTCCAAGTGTGGATTCTGTTGGCCGTTATTTTCCTTTAACCTTAGTACAAGCAGTTAATAATAAAGCAATACCCTTTATATTATCGACAAAAGCTAATCAATGGTTTCAAAATATTGAAGACCTTTTATTAGACTTGTTAGAAGGCTATGAGCCGGACTTACAGGTTTTTGATGAAAAAATTGCCGCGCTGCAAGCCCAATGGATTGAGCAGCTTCCCACTATCCCCACTGGAAATGCTTCTATTGAAGGAAGCTTCAGTTTACAACTTGAAGTCAATTCAGCTGATAGCATTAATCACAGTTTTAGCTCTTTGATGTTGCAAAACTTAGCGGACTCAAAAAAACCCTTCACTTTCTGGTGGAATGAAGGCTCTCAGGCTTATCAGCCCAATATTCTATTTTCCGACAGACTACCCGTAAAAGATCAGTTCTGTGGGTTATTGGACGGCAGTTGGCAAGAGCATCAATGGGTATCCCTACCTGTGGCAAATCCTGAAACTAAGAAGAAAGAGATTAATCAGACCGAAAAGGAATGCTTTGAGCCAGCAAGTGCTGCAGAACAAGTAGAAATAACTCAGGCTAAATCAATAAGTTCAATATTGGAAACGGTTAACAATGAAGCAGCCGTCTTAGAAACAGCAACTCATCAAGTTGAATCAGAATTGTACGAGTTAGAAGCAATTAGCTCTCTCGCGGACCTAAATGTTGATATTGATCTCGATGACATTACTATTACGCCCTTGTTTGCACCGCATTCCGACCGATCTCCACCCCCTATCGCTGAACAATACCATAGGCCGAATAACTTCAAAACAATTCCTGAATCATTTGGCTTTACCGATCCGGGAAATACTCGAGAAGTTAATGAAGACTCTTTATTGCTAAAACCCTCTGCTGGTCTGTGGTTGATTGCCGATGGCATGGGAGGCCACAGTTCTGGATCATATGCTAGCCAATTGGTTGTAAACCGAATTGCTGCCACAGATACATCAGGAACTTTGGATCAAGCACTGAATAAAATTCACATAGCTCTACAAGATGTCAATACTCATCTTGTAGATTATGCCCAGCAAAATGATCAAGGTGTTTGCGGGAGTACGGTGATAGGGATGCTAATGAACAATCAATCTTGTGTATTCTTTTGGGCCGGCGACAGTCGTTTATACCTAGTTCGCGATCAAAAAATTAGCCAGCTTAGTAAAGATCATAGTGTTGAGCAGGAAAAGATTGATAAAGGACTAATTGAAAAGGACGACCCCAACTTTAATGGAAAGAACTTAATTACCCGAGCGATCGGTGGTGATAACCGATTAGAACTGGAAATCAGCTACCACCAGCCTCAACCAGGAGATCAGCTCTTTTTATGTTCAGATGGTGTTTATAACGAAATTTCAGAACAAGAAATTGAAAACATCATCAACATGCCTAACAGCGCAAAGGAACGCTGCTTAACGATGAATGAAGAAATCATCAGTCGAGCAGCACGCGATAATTTTACCGGCATTATTGTCGAGTTATAAAAACAGACTATAGAATTTTTAAAGGATTAAACCATGGCGACAATTCAAAGAACGGCCCTTTTTGGCAAGCTAAACCCTGTAATATTTAAAGCAGCAGAAAGTGCCAGTGTATTTTGCAAACTGAGAAATAATCCGACCATTGAAATGGCACACTGGATTCATCAAATATTGCAATTGGAAAATACCGATCTAAGAAAAATATTGGCCTATTTTGATATTAATAATGCCAAGCTCGCAGAAGATGTTATCAATTTCATGGATAACTTACCGGTCGGTACTCGAAACCTAATGAACTTCTCGGGGGATTTTGAAGAAACTATCGAACGTGCTTGGGTACAGTCATCACTGGCGTTTAATCAAACTCAAATTCGTTCAGGTTATTTAATCATCGGCATGCTATCAGATAGAAATCTAAAGAATATTTTATTCTCAATCAGCCAAGAATTCAGCAAGATCAGTGATGAACAGCTCTCTGACCAATTTATAAACATCGTTGAGGGTTCTTGTGAAGATGACCTTAGCGCCAATGATGGCTTCTCCATTCCAGGCGAGGCAAGCCAAGCCACAGCTCCTCAAATGGGTGGCGGTGAAGCGCTGGCACAATATACTGTCGATTTAACTCAGCAAGCTAAAGATGGGAAAATTGATCCCATTGTCGGTCGTGATGAAGAAATTCGCCAGATGGTCGACATTTTAATGCGCCGCCGTCAAAACAACCCTTTATTAACGGGTGAAGCGGGAGTTGGAAAAACGGCGGTTGTTGAAGGCTTTGCCCATCGCATTGCTTCCGGTGATGTCCCCCCACCTCTGCAAAATATAAAACTTCTCTCATTAGACATTGGTTTATTACAAGCCGGTGCGAGCATGAAAGGTGAATTTGAAAATCGCCTGCGACAAGTTATTGAAGAAGTCCAATCTTCAGAAACACCTATTATTATGTTCATCGATGAAGCCCATACGTTAATCGGTGCAGGTGGTGCAGCGGGAACAGGTGATGCTGCCAATTTATTGAAGCCTGCACTAGCCCGTGGTGACTTAAGAACAATCGCAGCCACAACGTGGGCCGAGTATAAGAAACACATTGAAAAAGATCCTGCGTTAACACGTCGCTTCCAAGTTGTTCAAATAGAAGAACCGAGTGAAGAAAAAGCCATCTTAATGATGCGTTCAATGGCGACTATGATGGAGAATCATCACAAGGTACAAGTGCTGGATGAAGCCATTGAAGCCGCAGTGAAACTTTCACACCGTTATATTCCAGCACGCCAGCTACCGGATAAGTCCGTTAGTCTATTAGATACCGCTGCCGCTCGTGTTGCTGTTAGCCAATATGCCGTGCCGGCAGAAGTTGATGATTGCCGTAAGCATATTCAAGCACTCGAAACCGAGTTAAAAATCATTGCTCGTGAAAGCAGTGTTGGAATTGATAGCTCCCAGCGCCGTGATAAAGCACAGTCTGCCCTCACTGACGCAGAAGAGAAACTGATACATTTAGAAGAGCGCTGGAGCACAGAGAAAGAGTTAGTAACTGGCATCCTCGAATTACGCGCTAAATTACGTGAAGATAACCATAGCGTAGAAGGCACAGGCTCCGAATTAGAGCAGCAAGCTGATTTAGCCATTGAAAGCACGTGCCTTACCTTAGAAGAACGTAATACCATTCTAATCGAGCTTAAAGACCAACAAGAGAAGCTAGCCGAGCTACAACAAGAACACCCTCTTATTTTACCTTCTGTTGATGCTCTTGCTGTAGGTAGCGTAGTACAAGATTGGACCGGTATTCCTGTTGGCCGAATGGTGAAAAATGAGCTCGATACCGTGATGAACCTTTCCTCTATTATGGGAGAGCGCATTATTGGTCAAGATCATGCTCTTGATGTGATTGCCAAACGTATTCAAACTTCTCGTGCCAATCTAGACAACCCAAATAAACCTATTGGTGTCTTTATGCTTGCCGGAACCAGTGGCGTCGGTAAAACAGAAACCGCATTAGCATTAGCGGAAGCATTATATGGTGGTGAGCAAAATATCATTACCATCAATATGAGTGAGTATCAGGAAGCACACACTGTATCGAGTCTGAAAGGAGCTCCTCCTGGCTATGTAGGATATGGTGAAGGTGGTGTATTAACCGAAGCCGTTCGTCGTAAACCTTACAGCGTGATCTTATTAGACGAAGTCGAGAAAGCACACCCTGATGTGCATGAAGTATTTTTCCAAGTCTTTGACAAGGGTGTCATGGAAGATGGTGAAGGTCGAACAATTGATTTTAAGAATACCCTCATATTATTAACCACCAATGCAGGGACCGACTTAATCATGGATGTCTGCCAAGACCCGGACAACATGCCGACAACGGAGGAGATCACCAAGTCTTTGCGTCAGCCATTACTGCAAACTTTTCCCCCTGCCTTATTAGGTCGATTAGTAACGATTCCTTATTACCCGCTGAATGACGAAATGCTAAAAGAAATTGCCAAGCTACAGTTAGGCCGCATTCAAAAGCGTGTACAAGATAATCATCAAATGGCTTTGAATTATGATCAAAAAGTACTGGATCTAATTATTAATCGCTGCACCGAACAAGACAGTGGTGGTCGGATGATCGATATGATACTTACCAATACGGTATTGCCGACTTTAAGTGCTGAATTAATTAACCGTATGATTGCCGAGCAACCTATGACCGCGATTGATATTAAAGTTGAAGATAATAACTTTGTATACAAGTTTGTAGATTAAATTATGAAACAGTTCGACCATTCTCAAGCTATATCAGATACTCAAGTATTAACGCGAGAGCGGGTTTCTCAACCCGCTGTTTATGTTGTGATTGGGTCGATTAAAGAAATAGTAAATGATCAAGCCATAGTCTCTTATGAAAAAAACTTGATGCCGTATAGCCAGCCCGCGCTGGCAACGGTAGCGATCTCTAGCGAAGATGTCACGAGACAAGTTACTTTGCTTTTTACTGAAAATGGGCAGCCGATTATTATGGGCTTTTTAACCCCAATATCAAATCAAGATGCTTCGCCCACTGCCTGTATCGCTGAATCGAATAATATGGAATTTGATATTATTCAAGACGGTCAACATTGCGCAATACAGGCAAGTAAGAGCATAACCCTGACCTGCGGTAAATCATCCATTACCATGAAGCAAGACGGCGAAATTTCAATCAATGGTGAACAAATCACAACCAAAGCCAGGAAGGCTCAAAAAATAATCGGTGGGTCAGTGCATATCAACTAGATATGTCGTTAAACATGCAAATAATTAATAACCACACAGTTCTTCAATACCAAAGCCTACAATGTAAAGACGAGCAAGGCTTTGATACGCTCAATGTATTTTTTAAAGCAACGTTTAACATTGAGCCAGAGCTATCTCTTGCGAAAGAACAGTTACCACTGTGTACGGCCGATGAGTATTTTTTTGAGCCTGAAACGTCCAGCCTTAAATATGCTAGTGACTTTAGCCTAGGAAAATTATCTACCGATATCATTATTCAAGGCTGCGCAATTCCTGCAAACCAACAGGAAGTTGATAAAATGCTGGTTGATATTCAAGTACATAAAACACAGTTACAGCTAGCTGTTTTTGGTCAACGGTTTTGGCAAGGCAACAAAATTACTGCACCAAAACCTTTCAATAAAATGCCCCTCGTATTTGAAAACGCATACGGTGGAAAATGCCCACGAACTAATGATCAAGACAAAAACTATAGTTTCTTAAAAAACCCGGTCGGAAAGGGTTATTGCGTAAATAAAAAGGTTAGCAATAATTTAGAGTTGCCAAATGTAGAATTTATAGATCAACTTATTCAGTCCCCTAAAGACCGACCTGAACCCGCCTCACTCGGTTTTATTGCGCCTTCATGGATGCCCAGATCAAATCACGCCGGTACTTACGACCAAGCGTGGCAAGACACCACCGCCCCAGATTACCCAGAAGATTTTAACCGTATATTCAACACAATGTCGAATTCTAGACTGCGACAATCAGGTTATCTAAAAGGTGGGGAGGCGATTGCGATATCAGGAATGAGCGAAAACCCAATTAATTTTCAATTACCCTACTGCCCACTATGGTTAGAAATTAAAACCCTTAATAAAACTCTCAACCCAGAATGCCTATACGAAAGCGTTTTAATCGAGCCACTTTATAACCGACTTAGCATCGTTTGGCGTAGCAGTATAAGAACAGATACTCATACATTGCGCTCATTAACAATCGACTATAGGCAGCGCCGCTAATATGACCACAGTCACGACTAAAATGTATCTTGCTGACATGAGCATCGTCACCCCCATCGGCAATACACCACAGGAACTGCATGATAACTTTCAAAAAAATGCAGTAAACTTTGTACTCAGTGATTTTTATACTGAACTCGGCTTGCAAATTACTATGGCGGAAGTGGATAACGAACAACTTCCAAGCCTCATAAAAGATTCAAGTAGGCCTAAAAGTGTCTATTATGCTCGTTTATTAAAGCTTGCCCACAAGGCACTTAATCAGCTTTCAATGTCTGATCCACTACCATGCTTATTGGCGACTACCGAACAATACCCTTCACAGCCCAAATTCCATTCAGAATTTACAAAGCTATTAAAAAAACAATTAAAACATGAAGATATAATTGATTGGCAAAATTTCAACCATTACCCCCTAGGAAGAGCTGGGGGAATTGCCTTATTAGACTTAGCGTTAAAACATTTAACTACCAACCCAGAGCAGCAAGTATTGATTGGTGGCATAGACAGCTACCAGAATACCGATTTAATCAAATACCTAAGTAGCCAACATAGAATAATGGCAGAAGGTTCAAATGGGTTTGTACCCTCTGAAGGTGCAGGTTTTTTACGCCTAACGTTAAATAAGAGCCAAGCGTTACAAAAAAATGGAGGAGTTATTACCATTAACCCAGCAGGCTTAGGTATGGAAAGTGGCCATTTATACAGCCCTCAGCCTAATCGTGGTCGCGGCCTAACCAGCGCAATAAAGCATGCACTAGCCTCTATCGATCTACCCGTCACTCAAGCCTTTAATTGTCTCAATGGCGAAAGCCATAGTATTACAGAAGATAACTCAGCCTTGTTACGCAACAAAGATAAAATTGCTAAAAACGCCACACATAACAATCTTGCCAAAAATACGGGGGATTTAGGGGCTGCATCAGGTATAGCCCTTATAACAAGTGCCGCCGAGCAACTATTTCAACAAGGTGAACAACAAACCTATTTACTGTATACGGCATCAGATCAAGCACATAGATCAGCTGTTTGCTTGCAGTTAGAATCACTCACATGATCTACTTGCAGATTGTTAAAAACGAATTAATTGGATAAAAGGAATTTTCCATGTCGAATACCACATTGGTTAATGGCTTAAGCCCCGTCACCGCAGGCAGTAACGGAATATTAATGACAGGACCAGATGTCTGCAAAACAACCTGTGGGCCAGCAACGGTTCCCATTCCTTACCCTAACATGGCACAAAGTGCCGATTTAGCAAACGGCTCCACTTCGGTCACCATCGATGGTAACCCAGTTTGCTTAGAAAGCTCTGAGCTAAGCACTTCTACAGGGGATGAAGCAGGTAACCAAAAAGGCATAATATCAGGTACCATCAATGGCATTGCTCTGCCTAAAATTTCCTCTCCAACGGTATTTATAGAAGGGAAAGCCGTTGTGCGTAATACCGACATGTTTACCAGCAATGAAGACAATACCCCTCCAGCCCCAATTCAGCAGGCGCAGTTAGTCACGGCAGTGCCAGGAGTCACTGAACTGATCGAAATTGAGCGCGCAAATATTAGATATAAATTCGTCGATAACCAAGGCGAAGCTCTAACCGATGTTGATTTCAAATATACCCTTGCAAACGACAGTAGCACTACTAAGCGAACGAAACAGCGCCGAGAAGATGGTCTAACGTCGGTACTGTCTCGAGAAAAAGATGAAAATGTAACCCTAGAACTTGATTGGCCTGAGTTTAACTTCAGCAAATAATAGCGAGATATAGAGCATGAGCAACGAAACATATTCCGCTGAAATCACAGCACCCAGTCAAGAAGAAACCATCCAACTTGATTGCAATTACCTTTGGTCTAAATCCCATGCATTTTGTTATAAACGCTTATCTGATAAAACGAAAGGCAATAACAACACCTATGATTTTGTTGATCAGTACTCAGCAAGAGCCAAACGCATTGCTGCAACCTATGCACGGTTTTATTTAGAACTAGAAGAAGGTGGCGATAAAGATAAACTTGGCCGTTATTACTGGATGGCATTGGGAGCTTTTGCCAGTAAAACCGTTGCCTGTTTACTTGATTCTTGGCAGGTACAAGGTAGCTATGCAGGAGGTGCAGCAGGCACGATTATCGAAAATAAATACTTAAATATGCATGAAATAGGAAATGGTTTAGGCAAAGGTAATTTATGGCTATTTATTGATATTGCTTCCAGCCACTGGCTATATAACAATCATCCTGAACACTTTAGTAAAGGCATGCAATGCGAGATCAATCGCGACTCTTCGACCCTGCATATTGCAATACAAAAAACAACCAACGGTCTCCCTTGGGCTGCAGAGACACTTCCAAAACTGAATAATTTAGAACCCTCTGGTGATATTGTTGAGGGATTTAAAAAAATTGCAGATTTTGAAACTAATACAGATAAAAAAAAGCGCCCTAAGATTCAATTAGCATCACTACTGGCCATTGCTGAACATGAACAAGGGGCAGTTTTGCAACCCCTGATTTATGAAGACCCTAAGTTTGAGAAGTGGTGTCGTATGCAGCGTGAGTGGTGGATTCTAAACTTGGTATCTCCTGCCTACAAGCTGGTATTCGCTCGAGCCTGCGATACAAAGAAACCAGAACTTCAATCCACCGCCCCCAAAAGCATGAACGTTGAAAATTATGATAGCCGGATGAACTGGATTGAAAAAGCTGCAAAACAATTTCATGGATTGATGCAAAAGAAAACACGCTATATGCATCAAGAATTACAGCACATAGCCACATGGAAAAACAAAGGTGATGCGTCTATTGTTTATACCAAAACAACAGAAGGCGGCTATCAGTTCCGTGATACCCAGATTAACATCGCGGACATATAAATTTATGATTCATTATCATTTAAACAAAATGACTAACAATTTATTCACTCGCTCTTACAGCTTACTATTCATACTGATACTAAGCATAACTGGCTGTGATACTGATACGAACGAAGAAGAGATTTATAAAATGAATAGCAACATTTCATCACAACCCCTCGTTTTTACCGTAGGCGAAAAACCAACTGATTTTATGCAACGCATGAAAAATTCAGGTCAAGCCATTGGCGTAGACCGCCAACCTGCGGGACTCAATTTTTACACCATTGATTATCCACAAGGTACTCGAAAAACACTCACAATAGAACATGGCCCATACAGTTTTGACACCCCTCCGGTGATGAGTTTTATGGGAACAGAAGATATGGATTTTCCAGAATCTGGAATCAATGACTTAAATTTTACCTTCGTCAGAAAAGACGACGGACAAAAAAACAGTCACGAACAAGCCCGTAAATTTTTTATTGGCTATATAAAAATGTTAGCCGATCTTGGCTGGCAGCGATTTATAAATACTTCTGAACCTCGTTTGTCAGGCCCTCAAAGTTACCAATACATACTAGAAGGCAATGATTATTATGTACCAGATTTGAATGTCGAGCCTAATTTAAAGACTTGGAAAGCCATGGAGAATACGCACGTATGGACCCTGTACGCTGATGGTCTATTTATGGATATTAAATATCGACGCAAACAAGACCCTAGCGATCAAGATAAAACCCCTGATGAATCCGCCTATTATATTTTTTCTTTAGAAATCACAACAAAAGACGAATTTGCCAAAGGCTACATGGATTTTGAAAACCGTAATACTTGGAAACAACATTGGGCCAGTGAAATAAAACCGCTTAAAAAACTTCGCTACAAATTAGAAGCTGAACTCCGAGATAAAGGTTATACAATCGATACCAGCTTTCAAGACCCAATCATTCACCCTAATGATCCTATTGAGCCTGACTGATATGAACATTAGGGGGCTATAAAATCTTGCCCCCTCATTTCTTAATATGTTTACTTGACAAAGCAATGATTCATAATACTACTAAATTCCATCGCACCTTGTTATTCATACTGCTATTACTAATATTTTTACTCTTGCTGACTGAGATACGTATAAGAACAAATCTTCAATTTAATAAAGACTCAGATGAACAAGTGCACCCTCCTCACCTGCTGTGCTAGCATGCTGTATACCAATAAATACGGATATTAGCGGTCACTATGGCAAATCACGACACACTTCAGCTCGCAACCGAATACCCTGCTCACGATGAGCTGCAAGATACAAAAGAGACCATAGCCTTCCTGAAGACTAAAATGGAAGAGGCCTATAAGCCCAATAACCTGAGACGTGACGCGCACCCTAAACATCATGGTGTGGTTCGAGCTGAATTCATTGTAGAAGAGAACCTCGCTGAAGATCTACAAGTAGGGGTATTTAAACAAGGTTTAAGCCGACCTAATCGCAGCTTCCCCGCCTGGATCCGCTTCTCCAATGCTTCCAATCGAGTTCATCACGATCGTGAAAAAGACATGATTGGTTTTGCAATTAAACTTATGGGAGTTGAGGGGGACAAAATTTTAAATATCGATCAAGACTCGTATTTCAACGATGAACTCACTAACGATAGCAGCTTCAGTGAAGAAAAGTTCACTCAAGACTTCCTATTTATGTCGCATCCCGTATTTCTGGTTGCTCGCATTAAAGATTTCAAAAAACTCGTCACTGCTGCCTTTGGTGATAACAGCATACTAAAATTCTTCTTTAATCCCTTTGATAACCATCTTCGCACACTGTGGATTATTCTAACCATGAATAAATACCACACGAGTCCATTGGATAATCGTTACTGGAGCAATAGCCCCTATTTGTTTGGCAGCTCAGAAAAAGGCAAACGCCGTGCCGTTAAATATGCATTGCTGCCAACTTCAAAAACTCGCAGTAAGATGCCTAAAAATAAAACTGAGAACTATTTAAAAGATGCAATGAAAAACCATCTTGCGCAAGATGAAGCCAGCTTTGATTTTATGATTCAATTTCAAACCGATGCGAATAAAATGCCAATAGAAGATACTCGCATTGACTGGTCTGAGGTGGATTCGCCATTAATCAAGGTTGCAACGATTAAGATCCCCAAACAAATATTTGATTCCCCCGAACAAATGGCTTTTGCCGAGAACTCTTATTTTGCCGCTTGGCACTCTTTGCCGGAACACCGACCATTAGGCAGTATCAATCGTGCACGCCGCTTTGCTTATGACCAACTATCTAAATTCCGCTTGAAGCGAAATAAATTTCCTCGAATTGAGCCCGATGGCAGTGAAGAGTTTTAAAGGGTTATGCTCCACGCACACTATGTTAAAATCCACCCTATAACCTCCACCGTACTTAGACTCAGTAGCCGATCCTTCTAAAATGAACAAACTATTTATTATTGGCTTGCCCAGAACAGGCACGACCAGCATCAGTATTGCAATGCTGGATTACAATTTTAACGTTGCCCATACGGCCTATACTAAGCAAGCTTTTGAGCTTGCGGACGTGCTATCAGATTCCCCCTGCTTCAGTGATTACCAAGAATTGGATAAAATTTACCCTGATTCAAAATTTGTTTACCTTGATAGGTCTTTAAAAGATTGGATTCCGTCAATCCAAATGTTATTGAAAAAGATGCATACTAGCCTAGAGCCCAAAAAAGGGGCATTTAACCCCGTTCTTAAACGCAGCTTTAATGAAGCCTTTGATTTATACATTAAGGAAGATGGGGCTAAATCTTTTGCTTTGAATGAAAGTGCCTTCGATAAGGACCATTTAGAAGACTGCTATTTACGGCATAAAGCTCAAGTTATGGCGTACTTTTCTGGCCGCTCAGACTTATTAACGATTAACTTAAGTCACAAAGAAAGTTTAAGCCAGTTATTAACCTTCATAGGTATTTCACATGATGAAGATGTGCAATTTCCACATACCAATATGGGAAGGCGTGTTGCCGATTGGCGAGAGTTTAAGCACCCCAATAAAGTGAACGCGTTAAGTTTTGGTGAAGACCGCAGAAGATTTTTTGATTACAAATAGCACTTACTAAACTCAGCCTTTAGGCCGCTCGATTATAGTATTTAGTATTATGATAGGAATTTGGGTTGTAATCAGAGTACGCCGCTTGGCGCATTACCGTTGCCATGATGGTATAGGTATCAATCCAAGCATTACGGAGCTCTGGAGTAAACTCCGCCCCCAGCCCTTGCTTTAAAGCATACAATAAGGCATTGCCAACGGGGGTATAATCTTCTACTTTTACCCCATAATCAACATGGGTCACTGCCATTTTCTCTAACACAGGGATCAGTTTCTCAAGGTTGTCCAAACTAGAGACAGCCAGTTTAAGCGCCGCCATCAGCTTGCGCCCCTGTGACTTAATGTCGGATTTGAACAGCTTTTTTAATGATGGATCATACTTAAACAATTGATTATAAAAGAGTTCTGCCGCTGTATCGGCGATGGGTTCAACCTTTGTAAAGCTTGCTTTCACTAGTCTCTTTTGCTGCTCAGTAATCGCCATAATACTTACTTCTGCTATCAATTCGTTGATTAAAGAAAGTATAGAAGCTATCACTCCATTCACAACCTGAGCCTTATTCATCATCGACTCAATATAGAGATTAAATCTAGCGGGGTTATCTGTTACAGTCTTTGTTATTTTAAGATTGATTATGGCGGCTTCGCAAAAAGACTTACAACGGATCAATCAAGCCGTCGTCTATGTTGATGACCACTTGGCTGAGAGCATCAGCATTAGCAGCATGGCTAAATACATCAACATGTCTGAATTTCATTTTCACCGAACATTCAAAGCAGTAACCAATGAACCTTTCAGCCAATATGTTAAACGCAAGCGCCTAGAGCATTCGTTATTCGAGTTACGATCACCTGTGGGAAAAAGCATTCAACAAATCGCTTTTGATTGTGGATTTTCTTCACAAGCAAATTTCTCGAAAGCCTTTGGCAACTACTTTGGCTTTACCGCTTCCACTTACCGCAATAGAAAAGAACAAAATAGCAAGAATGGAAAACTATCGCGCAAAATTGGAAAAAACATTCAACCACAACAGCTTTATCATGGTTCCTTATCAGCTAAAGATAGAAAGCTAATAGAGCAGCAATGCTTAGCCATTGAAATTATCTCTGTGGAGCAGGCTCACTATTGTTATTTAGCCAGTACCCAAGGCTACAGTATTGAAGGTATTGGCCAAGCGTGGCAGCAATTAAAAGAGCTATTAGCTAGCCAAAACATAGCATTATTCCAAAAGAATCGCAGTGTGGCTTTTTGTCGAGATAACCACTTTATAACTCCTGAATCACAGTGCCGTTATGAAGCAGGTTACCGAGTTGATAATCCACAGACCTTGATAGAAAAAGGGATCTGTGTTCATACATTAGAAGCGGGTCAGTATCTAAGCGCTATGTTCAAAGGTAAGATCAGTGAGCTGCGCCACCCATTTTATTTGTGGCTGTTTGCTGAATATATACCTGAGAATAAAATACTACTGGCCAGTAAAACAGTCATTGAACGCTATCACGAAGTAGATATGGATAATGATTACATCCACCTTGAGATACTAGTAAAAGTTTATTAATACGGAAGCATTATGACGTCAATCGCAGTTGAAAAACCTAATCAAGCTCAACCAAATACAGTACCACCGATCTTAACCGCTCCAGTCGCGCCGTTATTTATCCGCATGGCAATGCCGATTATATTTGGTTTAATGATTAATGGTCTATTCAATTTTGTCGATGCCATCTTTATTAGCCAAGCTGTCGGCACTTATGCAATTGGTGGTGTATCTGCCGCCTTTCCAATCCAAATGATCATGATTAGTATGAGTGCAATGCTGGGGAGTGGCATGGCATCCATTATATCTCGCCGTTTAGGCGCCGACTTAGATGAAGACGCTAGCCAAGTATTTAGTGCATCAATGATGCTCGCTGCGTTACTGGGACTCATCTTCTCACTATTAATCGTCTTCTTTCGTTATGAAATTTTCGCGTTATTACAGCTCCCTGCGGCTTTATTACCCCACGCTATTGCCTACCTCACCCCTATTGCTGCGATAGGCCTTATTAGCTTTTGTCATGGCTCTATGAGTGAATGCTTAAGAGCCCAAGGGTTAAATGGGCAGGTATTTAAACTCATGGCCTCTATGGCCATCCTTAATATCATTTTGGATGCCCTATTTTTATTCGTATTTAACTGGGGAGTGCCTGGGGCGGCTTGGGCAACGGCCATATCCATTACCTCAGCCTTCTTCTATGCTTTTTATTTATTAAGAACGGGCAATCATAGAGTTCGTTTTACGTTATCTCAATTTAAACTCATACCTGACATCCATAAAGAAGCACTTGCCTTAGGCTTACCAGTATTTTTATCTTATACAGGTTTTGCGATGATGCTTATGATGGTGAATATTGCTTTGGTAAAAGTTGGAGGTGATCAAGCAGAGCTATTAATCAGTGCCCACGGCATCCTAAACCGTACTTTTATGCTGATCTTTTTACCCGTTCTCGGCATGATGATCGCCTTTCAAACATTTGCCGGCTTTAACTATGGTGCGATGCGTTACAAACGCGTATTTGAAGTGCTAAAAGTAGCTTTAGTTATAAGTAGTATCTACTCCTTGATATGGTCATTAATAATGATCTTCTTTTCAGAGTTTTTATTCCAATTATTCAGTGCCGATAATGCACTTATTAACTCAGCTTCAGATATAGCAAGTATTGTATTTATTGGCTTTACGACAACAGGCATTGCAATGATATGCCCCGCATTATTCCAAGCAATCGGCTATGCCAAGCCTGCAATTATACTAAACGCCCTTCATAATTATGTATTATTACTTCCCACACTAATAATTTTTTCATCAATATTTAGTGTTAATGGGATCTGGTGGACTTTCCCCTTGATCGATGTAATGAGTGCTTTAATCATTGCCATTTATACTTGGAGAATAATTCAAAAATTCAACTCAAAAGCGTCATTTTGACAATTAACGGGTTATAGCTCACTTATACTAAATTCAGTATTTTAATACCTTAGTATCTTCCCACAAATCAGAGTCATGATCAGGTAGCAATAGCCACTGAGTTGCCTTATTCTGACTCGAAAATATTTTGATATTAATAGCTAAGCCTTCGAATATTCTAAAAATTCTATTATGAGTAGGACTAGAAGAATTAAAGCCAATCAATGAAATTTTCTTTAGATCATAATATTCCAAACATTTTTGAATCCATTCAACATCTTCATCATTCAGTTCATTCAATCCAGAAAGGTCAAACAAGCAATAATCAAAGTCGTTGATATCTATATGCGAAAAATAGGTTTCTGCCTCCGTATAAAAGTTACTAATTAATAATTTTTCTGTTTTCCAAATACAATGTAAGCATCCAAAAGCAAGAGAATTATGAATACTTGCAACGGTTTTTCCCTGAGGGTTTTTTATACGTTCAATAGCAACCATAAGCATTTCCTCTGTGAAGTCGATCACACTATCATCATTAAACCTGATAATTCATGCAATGTTCGTTATCGCAGGTAGCTGAATTGTTAAATATAGAACCATAAAGTTAATCAATGTAACCTGTCTTTCCTACTCGACACTTAGAGCTTGCCGTTATATTCATCCAATCCTTCTATAATGAAGATGTCCATGTAATCTACAAATCTAATCTTCCCTTAACTTCGTATAAACAGTAAATACATAACTTTGGAGAAATTATGAACATATTGATTAGTGGAGCATCTGGATTAATAGGAAGCGCTTTATCTGAGTACCTTAATAATAATGGTCATAATGTTTATCAATTAAAGCGTTCAGACTCTCAAGCCCCCTTCACATGGCAGCCAGACAAGGGACTAATCATACTCCCCCCTAACGTCCTGATAGATGTTGTAGTTAACCTAAATGGGGTTAATATTGGCGATAAACCATGGACTGCTAAGCGTAAACAAGAGATTATTGAAAGTCGTATTAATGCAACGCAGTTGATTTCAAAAACTATTTCTCGTTTAGACCCCTCCCCAAAGGTACTCATCAATGCTAGCGCAGTTGGTTATTACGGAGAGACTGGTAACACGACTGTAGATGAGGCATCTTCTTCAGGTAATAATTTCCTTACAGAGATTGTTTCACAATGGGAAAGTGCTGCAGAACCTGCCATAAAAAAAGGTATACGAACAGTTTTCATACGCAGTGGCGTTGTATTATCAACTGATGGCGGGGCCTTAAAGAAGATGCTCATCCCTTTTAAATTTGGCTTGGGAGGTAGGGTTGGTAGTGGGAATCAATACATGAGTTGGATCAGCCTTGAAGACGAAATAAGAGCCATCGATTTCATTATGAATAACAATCAAATCAACGGGCCAATTAACTTAACAAGCCCAACACCTGTCACGAATACTGAATTCACTCAGACACTATCCACAGTATTGAAAAGGCCCTGTATTTTCCCTTTACCAAAATCTGTGTTGAAGTTACTCTTCGGCGAGATGGGTGAACTATTATTACTTGGTAGTGTAAAAGCAGTACCTACTGCTTTAATTTCTCATGGCTTTGAGTTTAAGCACCCTAAATTAATTCAAGCCTTTAAAACAATCATTCGATAATAATAAGATAGACTAATGGACATATGGCTAGTAAATCACGAATCCCTAGTTAGACTCTCATTTTTTATTGGCGTCATCATTATTTTAATAATTTCAGAGGCCTTTATTCCTAGAAGAGCGCTTAATAGCGATTCAGTATTGTTATACATTAAACGTTGGATCAACAATGTTTCATTAATATTAGTTTCGTCATTATTAATAAGAATTATTTTCCCTATTACCTTAGCCAGCTTTGCAATATTCGTACAACAATCAGAATGGGGATTATTAAATCACCGTTGGGTACTAAACTACGAACTGCCCAATATAATCACACTACTTATTAGCCTATTAATTTTTGACTTCATTATTTATTGGCAACACAGACTTTTCCATAAGATCCCATTATTATGGAAGCTGCACAGAGTTCATCACAGCGATCAAGCTTTTGATGTCACAACAGGAATACGCTTTCATCCCTTTGAAATAATATTGTCAATGGCGATTAAATTCTTAGTGGTATTCATTTTTGGGTTCTCAGCCAGCAGTGTCATTACATTTGAAATATTGCTAAATGCTTTAGCGTTATTCAGTCATAGCAACGTACACTTACCTATCAGGCTAGATCGAATAATACGAAAAATAATTGTGACACCCGACATGCACCGAGTGCATCATTCAGATATTAACGAAGAACATAATTCCAATTTTGGCTTTAATATAAGCCTTTGGGATAGGCTTTTTCACAGCTACCAAGACCAACCTAAACTAGGCCATAAAAATATGGAGATTGGTCTTAAGCAGTATCAGCATTCAGATCAACCTAAACAGCTGAGCAAACTTCTGCTCATGCCATTCAAGTAACCCGCTTTGCTAATAGCCTTCTAGGATCCCACAGGGGGTGCGGTATTAGCGAAGACGTCATAATTACGTGCAGCATTTAGCAAAGCCTGTAAATTATCCAAACCGTCGAGAGAGATTCGCTTGCGGAACAAGCCCCAATCCAAAAAGCAAGCCAAGCGTAATTCACCATCCTTGAAAGGTGCTTGCGCACTGTATTCGCGTTCATTGAAGTAAGACAAAGCACTAGCAACACGCTCACGGTGACGTTCTAAATAACTGCCTTCAGTCGGTAAAATATTATCCTTTAGTTCTAAAAAGAATAAGTTCACTGAAGCATCCAAGACAGTATTCACATTACAAAATAAGTTAAAGTCATTGGCATCGTTAAAAAAGGTCTGCCCTGACTGTTCCCGTAAATACATTAGAATACTTGCGGAATCCGTTAACTCGACCTCTTTGCCGTCATTAACATCTTGCAAGAAGGGTACTTTTTTAGTCGGCGATAATTTTCCACTACCTACGATATCCGTTTCAACAAATTCGCACTCTAGCGTTCCTTTCTGCTGGCCTTCGAGTAAGGCAATGCGACAGTGACGCACAAAAGGAGAAGTATAGCTGCCAAATAATTTCATAATGATTCCTTTAAACTAGTGATTCTAGTGAGTTCCTTTAATTACTTTTCTCGTTAATGCTAAGTGCCATCGCTTCTGCGATTTTAATACCATCAATGGCAGCCGACATAATGCCACCCGCATAACCTGCGCCTTCACCCGCAGGGTATAAACCTTGAGTATTAATACTCTGAAAAGTTTCATCACGTTTAATACTAATCGGCGCAGACGTTCGGGTCTCTACCCCTGTTAATAAGGCATCATCTTTAGCAAAGCCCTTAATTTTACGATTAAACGCGGGAATCGCTTCACGAATCGCGTCCACGGCAAAATCTGGTAACGCTTTAGAAAGATCAGTGAGTTTAATGCCTGGTTTAAACGAAGGTTTCACGCTGCCTAAACTATCTAAATCTTTTTTACCCGAATCAATGCCCTTTAAGAAATCACCTACGGTTTGCGCTGGGGCATCATAATCAGAACCACCCAAAACATAAGCATTACTTTCAAGCTGACGCTGAAGTTCTATGCCCGCTAAAGGGCCACCTGGGTAATCATTCGGGTCAATGCCCACCACAACGGCACTATTAGCATTTCGCTCGTTACGGGAATATTGACTCATACCGTTAGTTACTACACGATTCTTTTCTGAGGTTGCTGCTACAACCGTGCCACCTGGACACATGCAGAAGCTATAGACCGAACGGCCATTTTTACAGTGATGAACCAGTTTATAATCTGCCGCACCTAGAATTTCATTGCCCGCATTAGGGCCAAAACGGGCGGCATCAATGGTGGACTGCTCGTGCTCAATTCGAAAACCAATCGAAAAAGGCTTGGCTTCAATATAAATGCCTTTATTGAATAACATCTCAAAAGTATCGCGAGCACTATGGCCAATGGCGAAAGCAATATGATCAGAGATGAGCTTTTCGCCGCTTGATAAGGTTAATCCCGTAATGCGCTGATTACCCTCTTCGGTTTTTTCTAATTCGATATCATCAACGCGGCTGCTAAAACGAATCTCTCCCCCTAAGCGAATGATCTCAGCACGCATTTTCTCAACCATAGAGACCAGTTTAAAGGTTCCAATGTGAGGCTTACTAACGTACATGATTTCATCTGGAGCACCCGAGGCTACAAATTCTGTCAGTACTTTGCGGCTATATTGCTTAGGATCTTTAACCTGACTATACAATTTACCGTCAGAGAAGGTTCCTGCTCCCCCCTCTCCAAATTGAACATTGGACTCAGTATTCAGTTTTTTCTGACGCCAGAAACCAAAGGTATCTTTGGTTCGTTCGCGTACTTCTTTACCACGATCAAGAATAATTGGGTTGTAACCCATTTGCGCTAAGGTTAACCCAGCTAATAGACCACAAGGACCAAAACCAACGATAATTGGGCGCTGCTGTAGATCTTCTGGCGCTTCCGCAACAAAATGATAATCAAGATCAGGGGTTTGTTTTATTAGTTGGTTATCGGCAAATTTAACCAGTAGCTGCTCTTCTAGCTCAGCACTGACCTCCACATCTAGCGTATAGATTAATAAGATTTTGGTTTTCTTACGCGCATCATAACCGCGACGGAACATATTGAAACTAATCAACTGATCTTTGCTAATTTCTAACGTGGTTAGAATATTTTGGCTTAGAGCTTGGTCATCGTGATCAAGAGGTAAGTTGATGTTGCTAATGCGAATCATGGAGTGGAGCCTTTACAAGAGGTTACTTAGCTATAGTAAAGGCGTCATTTTACGATATTTCGATAGCTGAAGGCAGTTCTTTCTGGTGATTAAACCAGAAAGCCGTGTTTCATAGCGGTCCTGCCTTGCAAGCTCTAGCCTAGCCCATACTCGCAGCATGCTGATAGGCTGGGCGCTGCTGAACTTTTGCGACATATGCTTGAGTCTTTTCTTGGCCCTTAAGTAAGCCAAGGCTACCTGCAATTTCCAACATAGTCGTCATCATAATATCCGCTGCGGTAAAATACTCACCGGCAAAATATTCCGATTGGGCTAACGTGCTTTCGATATACGCAAAATCCACTGCCACTTCTTTGGCAATATAACCGTCCATGGGTTGATCCCCAGTACGGGTCTCCATTCCCATAAATAACTTGCACATAACAGGTAAGCCTAAAGAACCTTCAGCAAAGTGTGACCACTCCATATACTGATAGTATTCTTTACTGCCAGCCTCTGGGCGAAGTCGCTGCTCAGCATCCTTATCCAGAATATATTCCATCACGGTGCTGGATTCGCACAAGGTGATTTCTCCATCAGGACCACTATCAACAATCACAGGGGCTTTTCCTAATGGGTGAATCGCTTTCAAGCTGGCGGGAGCCAAATGCGTCGTCGCGTCTCGTTGATGATCAATACGCTGATAGGGCATATCCAGTTCAGCTAATAACCACAATACTCGCTTAGAGCGAGATTGATTCAAATGATGTACGGTTAACATAGTCTTTCCTTATTAATCTTCCGGCCTGAATTAAAGAGCTTTCACTAATATTTCACGACTTACTTCAGGGGTAATAACACCATGTTCACCAAGCTTGACCATTCCGTGCTGGGTTAACTTCGCGATAAGTGCATCGATATCCCCCTCTCCAAGATCCACCTGAGATAAACGCGTAGGCACTTGCATAGTTTCGAAGAACTGTTCGGTCAATTCAATCGCACGATTGATACGAGTATCGTCATCACCTTCTGTTAAGTTCCAAATACGCTCTGCATATTGCAATAATTTTTCACGCTTAGCGTCAGTACACACCTTCATCACTGCAGGCAATACAATTGACAGTGTACGCGCGTGATCAATACCATGAGCACCAGTTAGCTCGTGACCAATCATGTGCGTCGCCCAGTCCTGAGGAACACCCGCTCCGATTAGACCGTTCAACGCCATCGTTGCGGCCCACATAATGTTGCCACGAACCTCTAAATCATCAGTGCTATCAGCGGCTAAGGCTTTTGGCCCTTCTTCAATTAGCGTAAGCAATAAACCTTCAGCAAAACGATCTTGAACCTTGCCATTTACGCTATAAGTTAAATACTGCTCCATGGTATGTACGAAGGCATCAACCACACCGTTACTAATTTGACGATCAGATAACGATAGAGTGACAGCAGGATCCAGAACTGCAAATAAAGGACGAACCAATGGGCTAAAGAAAGGCAGTTTATTACCATCTCGTGTTACCACAGCTCCCGCATTTGTTTCTGATCCGGTCGCAGGCAAGGTTAAAACACAACCAATCGGTAATGCCTGCTTAATGGGCTGGCCTTTCGCTACGAAATCCCAAGGGTCATCACCCTCAAACTTAGCCGCTGCGGCAATAAATTTAGTGCCGTCGACCACAGAACCACCACCGACAGCCAGCAAGAAATCAATATCGTGCTCGCGGATAATGGCCTGTGATTTCATTAATGTATCGTAACTCGGGTTAGGTTCAATACCGGAGAATTCAAACCAAGTATGCTCACTGAGTGCCTGGGCAACTTGATCATAAACGCCATTATTTTTAATCGAGCCCCCACCATAAGTCACCAAGACTTTCGCCGTCTTCGGAATCGCCTTGCGGATGGTTTTAATTTGATCTTCGCCAAAGTGAATTTGGGTTGTATTTTGGAAACTAAAATTTAACATTACTGTTTACCTAAAAATTTAATAACTGATATCTATTACGTTTTATTTTAAACCAAGGATGCTAATAACTTTTCCGCAGCTAACTCTGAACTGGCAGGGTTTTGGCCACTAATAAGCAAACCATCTTGCACAGCAAAAGCATTCCAATCCGCTACTTTTTGATAATCCCCACCACGTTTGATCAGCTCATCTTCCAATAAGAAAGGAACGATATTCGTCAACTGTACTGCGTCTTCTTCGCTATTGGTAAATCCTGTTACCGCTTTACCCTTAACCACAAATTCCCCTGTACTGTCTTTGATATTTAGAAAGGCAGCGGTAGCGTGGCAAACAGCAGCAACAGGCTTATTGGTCGCCAAAAAACTTTCAATCAAGGTGATTGATTCGTGATTATCCGTCAAGTCCCATAATGGGCCATGACCACCTGGATAGAATACCGCGTCATAATCGCTGGCTTTTATATCCGCTAATTTAGCCGTATTTGCCATTAAACTCTGTGCCGTCTCGTCAGCATCAAATCGCTTAGTTGAAGGCGTTAGAAAATCTTCTAGTTCGCTCTTAGGATCAATTGGCGGCTGGCCACCCATTGGTGATGCCAAAGTCACCGTAGCACCTGCATCAATAAACGCATAATAAGGGGCGGCAAACTCCTCGACCCAGAAGCCTGTCTTTTCTCCGCTATTACCCAGTTCGGCGTGCGAAGTCAGTACCATCAATATATTCTTAGTCATAATCATTCTCTCTATAAGATTTTTAAAGCGTTTTAGAAGTTATAACCAGTCTATGCCTAAGACTAAAATCTAACAATATAGATAAAATAGACAACTTTGTTCAACTTATTGATACAATTAGGTATGAACGTATCCTTTGAACAATTAAAAAGCATGGTGGTGTTTGCTCAAGTCGTTGAGCAAGGCAATCTGACATCCGCGGCAAAACACATAGGTTTGTCTCGCGCGGTGGTCAGTTACCATGTTAAAAAACTCGAATCTCAATTAGGGGTGAAGCTGCTCAATCGCTCTACCCGCTCGATCTCGTTAACAGAGGCTGGCAGTGAGTATTATCAATCCTGCCGCATTATTGCTGAGCAAGCGACGACAGCAAACCAGCAAATTGAAAACCTAAAGCACGAACCCGAAGGTCTATTAAAAATAACGTGCCCTGTGAATGCGGGCCTACAAATTATAGTTCCCGCCCTGAATGAATTCCGATGCCTTTACCCTAAGATAGATTTAGATGTGATGCTCACGGATGAAGTGGTGAACATCCTACAAGAAGGCATCGACCTTGCAATTCGAGGTGCGCCGCTTCCGGACTCTGGCTTGCAGGCCAGTAAACTATCTACCTTACCGACCTGCTTATGCGCCTCTCCTGATTACCTTAAAAAGCATGGCCGTCCAACAACCCCCGCTGAATTAGAACAGCATGATTGGGTTATTTATAAACTGACCTCAGGAGTCATTGAGTTAAGTAAAGGAAGTCGCTCTTTTAGCATTGCCGTTAAAGGCAGCATCAGTACCAATAACGCGGCGGCGCGAACAGCATTTATTGAAGGTGGTCATGGTATAGGAAGAATCCCTTTATATGATGCTTGGCCAAAGATCCAAGCAGGTTCTCTCGAATCAGTACTCGATGATTATCAGCTGAGGAATATAGATATTTATGGAGTATTCCCTCCTGGTAGCACCGGATCAAAAAAGCTTCGCCTTTTAATCGATTTTCTAAAAGACTATTTTATAAAGGTCGATCGCCAAGCTCAAAGCCTGATGGTTAATGGATAGAGCCAGATTGAAGTATAACTATCAGAGTGATTCTCACTTACTGGGTTAAGTAAGCCATATACGATATAATGATTTATTTACGTTTTGAGTGCTTGTATCGTGCTTTTCATTTCTCACGCCGTCTCTATTCCTAGCGATCAGCTCGAGTTGACCGCTATGCGTTCTCAAGGCGCTGGCGGACAAAACGTAAATAAAGTCTCCAGCGCCATTCATTTACGTTTTGATATTAAAGCCTCGACCCTTCCAGAGTTCTATAAAGAACGCTTATTAGCCTTAAGTGATCACCGTATAACCAAAGACGGCATCATTATTATTAAATCTCAAGAACACCGCAGCCAAGAATTAAATCGCCAAGCCGCATTGGATCGGTTGGTCACCTTAATTCGGTCGGCCATAGTCATTCAAAAGACTCGTCGCGCGACGAAGCCTAGTCGCTCATCACAGAATAAACGCATGGATAAAAAGACCAAGCACAGTAAAACTAAATCAATGCGTGGCAAGGTTAATTATTAACATTGCTTTTTAATCGCTGATTAATAGAAGGTCTTGCAAAATTTTACATATTCTCCGCTGCTAAATTACAACTTTCCCGTTAATATGTTTTCTATCTTTATATCGTGAATATCCAATGCAAATCCTGACATCGCTCCTCCTGCGCAATAGCGCTATTTTTATTCTATTCATCACATTAAGTTTACCCACCCTTGCCCGTCAATCCTGTGAGTGGCCCTTTCGTACTCAAATTAATGTGCAAGAAAATTCGAGCTCAGGGTCACAGCTAACAGACTATCAAGTTCAATTTGAAATTAACGCGACGGACCTTAGCCAAGATTATAACTGGAGTAATAATGGTCAGGATTTATACGTGTACGATAGCGATGACCAGACACAATTAGAGTTTTGGATTGATACTTGGGATAGCACAGCCAAGACAGCCAGTATATGGGTTCGATTCCCAACCTTAAATATTGGCCAAGCTCGTAGTATTTACTTTTATTACGGTAACGAAAGTGCGCCTTCCGTAGGTGACGTGCCTTTTACTTTCACTTACCCCGGCATTAAGTTTCATACCCGCGGCTCCAGTAGCAACCCGAATAATTTAAACCAAGCATTAATCGCCTTTAATGCATCCAATGACCTAGACCCCAAGTTCGGCTGTGGGTTTATTACAAACTTTACCGGCATCACTAACCGTTCTCAATTTGGCAATGGCAATAGTAATTTCGCTGCATTTTCTGAAAGCTATTTTCTGGTCCAGCCAGGAGAGGAAGGAAATTGGGAGTTTCGCTATGGAGCTGATTTTGGTAAAGGTGGTGGCCTTTATGTTGACGGTAATGCTCTAGAAGAACAGTGGCGTGATAACTTGTGGTGGGCAAATCGTTGGAATAGATCGAATGAAGTATTACAAGGAAATATCAATTTAACCCAAGGCTATCACAAACTTGAGGTCCTAGGTTTTGAAGACTGCTGCGATGGCGGCATTACGGTGCAGTTTAAAAAGCCCGGGGGAAGCTGGACTACATTCTCAACCTCCAGTATCGACATTCGCTCCCGCGCCTGCCCACTCGAACAAGAGCCAACCTATACGGTTATCAATCACGATGTTTGTGCCATTGACCTAGGGTTTGATAGCAATCTTACTTATCCTAAAGCTTGGGTAGCTAACGATACTCGCCCTATCACCTTAGCTATCGAAAACTTAGGCTCAAGCCATGCAAGTATCCCAGATACGCGTATCGCTGTTTCATTAGGCGCTGGTTTAAGCTTAGCAAGCGAACAAGGCACTGACTGGAGCTGCTCAACGATCAGCACTAGCCCAGGTGCAACCGAGTTAGAATGCTTATACACCAGCATAATCCCCGCCAATGGTTCAAGCTCTAATCGGCTCACCCTTAATATTGCATCCACGGATACAAACAGCAGTGCCAGTTTTTCGGCGACGGTATTCAGTAAGCAGTTTGAAGAGCAGCTCGTGAACAATCAGATATCGACCTCGCTGCCAGTCTGGCAATTGACGGGGGATATTATACCGACGTGTACCACCCCTAATGCCGGCTTATTTACTCGCATCTATAATAGCCAAGGTTACTCCGATAATTATGCCAACAGTGAGACTGAATTTAGCCGCTGGCAACAAGACTTGGCGACTAGAGATAAACTGGATGGCCAGACAATTTTGAGCCAGATTAACAATAGCTCGGGCAACCCATTTGGGCTAAGGAATAATGAATATTATTTAACCATTATAGAAGGCTATCTCTATGCGCCAGAAGATGGTTTTTATAATTTTGCCATCGATGGTGATGATGCCGTCGAGCTAAAGATTAACGAGACAGTTTATTCCAGTTGGTACGATGGCCATGGTGCAAGAAATGGTCCCTATGACGAAAACACCTGGGGGCTAGCTCAAGGTTTTCATAAACTCGGTTATCGAATGCAAGAATATACCGGAGGTGATTCATTCTATGCTTATTGGCGCAAACCCAGTGATTTAACAACTCAAATCATACCGGCGTCTGCTTTTTTTCATTGTGCTGGTAACCCAGATATACAGTTAACCATGTCGGTTAATATGCAAGATAATCCAGACATTCCTGGGACGAATGATAAAGCAATTCCTGGTGCTGTATTACGCTATAACCTTGATGCTAAGAATGAAGGCAACATCAGTGTCGAAAGCCCAAATATGGAACTTGTGCAAACACTCTCTAGTGATGCCAAGCTTTATGTTAATAATTTGTTTACAACTGGGCCTATCCACTTTATTGATGGTATAAATGATGATATCAGTGGTTTAAATTATAATTTTAATACCTTGGCCAGCGTCAGCGATAATATAAGCTTCTCCAATAACGATGCGGCTAGCTTTAATTACATCCCAACGGCCGATAGCGAAGGTTACGACAGTAATATTACTCATTTCAAGCTGACGTTCAGCGGTATAATGAAACCTAAATTTCCCCAAGGAACACCCCAATTTAGCGTTCAATACCAGGTTAAAGTGAAGTGATCGTTATACTTTTAAGACGAAGCAATGAAAAACTTCATCGTTTTATAAGCAACTTCCCTAACGAATAGTTTTGCTCTGTTATATAGGCCCATTTTCACCATAGATTGTGACTTCATATAAGTCACAATTTCACCCCATATAGGCCACCAGTGTAAAAAACCTATACCGTGTGCTTTTAATGCGGCATTTTTATTCACAATCAATACCTGCATCGCTAGGTCATTATATTTGGGTTGTAAAAAATAATCCCCGGTATCCTTAAAGCCTATCATTTTATAGGTCTTCGCTAACTTAGAATCACTACTGGCAATAATGTAATCCTTTTTATTCTTCATCATATAAAAGAAAATATTCTCAAATACCCCATGTAGGATGTCGGTTTTACGATATTCTTTTAAAATACATAAAGCCGCAACCTCTATCATAGAATCATTGTATTCTAGCTTATCGCTATTATTGAGCATGAGTTTTTGAACTTCAAACATCTTGTCTTTACCATCACCATAGATAATTGCAGCAGATCCTATGATTTTATTTCCGTGGCGAACAATTAACACATCACTGTATTCATCAAAGAAATATTTGAGTTTTTCTAGCGGTCTATCAGCTTCCATTTTATTGGCTTGTGAGTAGGTCTGCCTCCTTAACTTAAGAACCTGTTGGTATTCTTCGTCTGTTCTTATCAGACTATAGTCCAAATAACTTTTAAGCTTCCGACAACTTAAACCAATACCCGTTAATTCCAGCGGGGTGAACTCCGTATGCTGTATCAATATATGGGAAAGCTCCCAACGGAGACGCTTAATAAACTCTACATCAATCTCTAACCACTGAAGGTTTTCATTCCATCGTTGAACCTCAGCAACTAATACCATGCCAAGTATTTTAATATTAATTTGTTGGCCAGGATTCAGCACCATTGAAAGAGATAAAGATAAACGAAGAGAATTATTGCCAATGGCAATAACCGAAAAAGGAGAGAAGTGCCGATACCGACTCTCATCCTTAATCGTTCCGTGAAGTAAATAAGAAGGAATTTCGAGAAAAGTATTCATAGATATACATCCTATTTATTATCTAAAAATATAATATTGAGGATAATACCGTAAATCTATTTTTAAACAAAAAGAACGGCAATGCCGTTCTTTTCAAGACAAAACTACAAGCCTAATTTTTCCGCGACAAAATCTGCGTCTTTATCGCCACGGCCTGACAGGTTAACCAGAATCGTTTGATCGGCTGATAATGATTTAGCCTGCTTCATGGCATAAGCTACTGCATGAGCACTTTCTAGCGCAGGAATAATTCCTTCGGTTCTAGAAAGAGTCATAAAGGCATCTAAACATTCTTGATCATCAATGGCTTCGTAACGCACACGAGCAATATCTTTTAAATGACAATGCTGTGGACCGACTCCCGGATAATCTAACCCCGAAGCAATAGAGTATACCGGTAGTGGCTCACCTTTCTCATCTTGCAGCGTTAAACATTCAAAACCATGAATCGCTCCCTTAGTACCAAAGGTCATGGTGGCAGCATGATCTAGAGTATCCAGACCTTTCCCAGCGGGCTCTACACCGACCAATTCAACATCCGCATCATCTAGAAAGGCGGTAAACATACCCATTGCATTCGAACCACCACCCACACAAGCCATTACCTTATTCGGTAAAGTGCCCGTTTGCTGTTGAAATTGCTGACGAGCTTCGGTACCAATAATACTTTGGAAATCACGAACCATTTTAGGGAAAGGATGCGGGCCTACAACGGAACCAATGGCATAAAAGAAGTTTACAGGATCTAATAGGTATTCATCAAAAGCGCTATCTACCGCATCTTTAAGGGTTTTTGTTCCACGCGTTACCGGAACAAGCTTACAGCCCAAAATTTTCATTTTAACGACATTTGGATGCTCTTTGGCAATGTCGATTTCACCCATGTGAATTTCACAAGGGATGCCGACTAACGCGCAAGCACTGGCTAAAGCCACCCCATGCTGGCCTGCACCGGTTTCCGCTAATACTTTTGTCTTACCCATATACTTAGCTAATAACGCTTCGCCCAAGCAATGATTAATTTTGTGCGCACCGGTATGGTTAAGATCTTCACGCTTTAAGTAAATCTGTGCGCCACCCGCATGTTCAGTTAATCGCTTAGCATGAAAAATAGGACTTGGTCGACCGACGTATTTTGCATACAGTTCTGCCAGTTCTTGCTGGAATTCTTTGGTTTGACGGATTTCTTCATAAGCTCCATCAATCTCATTCATGATGGCTTGCATTTCGGGTGGCAGTATCTGGCCACCGTATTCACCGAAGTAGCCTTTGTTATCTGGCATATTGTCGGTTAAAGACATAAAAAATCTCCTAGCGCTGAATAATTATTATACTGTGGTAAAAACAGCCTAATACTTTAGCAAAGCCGACAATTCAGCTCTAGTAGATAATTCTATTATTTAGAGGGTTTAATGAGTTAAATCAGATTTATGACTCATTCCATTCACGTACGAGGTCGGCGAATAAGTGGGCTTGCTTCGAAAGTGCAGCCAATTCTTCCATGCCACCTTTTGGGCCGGTAAAAAGTGGAATTTTATATAATCTTGGTACTAAAGGATGGGTTGGGTTATCTATTTTATTACGCTCTAGAGTCCAACGCAGGTTATTAGCCACCATTCGATAAAAAGTAAGCTTGGTTTCTAAACTGAATAAATTGAAGTCTTCTATATCACTGAAGTGCTGGAAGTCGATACCCGCTAAAAGAACCGTCTTATCTCCCGCACGGATAGAAGCAGACCTTGGCTGGGTTAATAGCATAGACATCACACCAAAGATTTCTCCAGCGTTAATGTCATTCAGAATATGCTCTCCCTGCTCTTCTTCTACATAAACCGAAAGCTGACCCCGTAATAAGAAATACAGACTATTCGAATAATCACCTTTCTTAATAATGGTTTCATTAGGTTCAGCGGTTACAATTTGAGCGATGCTCATTAAAACTTCAAATTGCGACTCATCCTGGCTAATCAATTCTTTAAAGAAGGTCACGCCATTAAGGATTCGCTGCAGTGAATCCAGTGGGTACTCTTCTTTGGTTACGCGCTGCATGTATCCTGCCTATATATTGAACAATCATAAAGTCATACTACGAGATTTAATATAGCACGCTTTATTTGCTTAACGACTTTTTAACTAAGCCTAGCCTAGTCGAAGCAAAAACTTGTGACACAGCGCGTATTTTTAATCAATAAAACCCATTAATCCACTAAATATTGGTACAAATAAACTTTTAAACCCTTACCTTCTTGAGCTTCTTTAAATACCTCAGGATTATCAATCTTACCCACCAACTGACATTCAGGACAATGTTCAGCGACTTGCTGCTTTAAAAACGCATCATCCAGGTCTGGTGAGTTAAGGCACATCATTAAGAGTCCGCCTGGTTTCACCAGCTGAGGAATACGGCTAATAATTTTGTAATAATCACGCTGAATATCCACACTGCCCTTTTGGAAGCTTGGTGGATCTGAGATAAGCAGATCATACGGGCCGTACTTCTTAATCCGACTCCAAGATTTAAAAATATCAATACCCTGAAAAATGACCTTGCTAATATCATGGTCATTTAAACGATGATTATCTCGCCCTGTTGAAAGCGCCCCTTTTGCCATATCGATGTTTACGACCCGCTGAGCGCCACCTGCAATAGCCGCGACCGAAAAGGCACAGGTATAAGAGAATAGGTTCAATACATTTTTATCTTGGCTATTCTCCTTTACCCACGAACGACCCTTAGCAATATCTAAGAACAAGCCAGTATTCTGAGCTTTACCTAGGCTGATATGATATTTCAGCTCATTTTCAATCGCTGTTAACTGCGTCAGCTCTTCACCTTTCATCACTTCAAAAGGCGCTCTTGGGCGACAGCGATATTGCACCTGAAGACTTTCGCATTCCGAAAATAGAGAGGCGAGCTCTGCGCAAAGGGCCTCTAGCCAATCTCGTTCTACCTCAGCATACAAGGTAATAATCAGCGCTGGCGCTATCCAATCAATATTTACATGCTCTAATCCCGGATAGGCGTGACCTCGTCCATGAAATAGACGCTGGCTCTCAACCAAGTCATCGGGCTTATTAATATAGGCAATGGGGCTTATCATACTTTTGCTCCTAAAGAGGTATCCTCATCAGGAGTTATCCGGCTATACCCTAAAATCCAATAGGCTAAAAAGCGATAGCTGAAATAACACAGATAACCAGCAAAGATGAGGTCACTGGTGAAGTGCCCTCCTTGCACCAGTCGACCAAAGCTCACCACAACCCCCATAGCTAAACCGGCATATAACCAGCTACGACGACGAAATACCCAAGCTAATACCATCAGATAAAAACCCATCGCCGCATGACCGCTAACAAAAGACTTATTCTTTCCAGGCTGATCGGCAATCATAGCCGCGGGAATAAAGGCAGGGATAAAATCTTTTTGGCTACCAAATTCTTGTATTTGACGAGGACGCGGTCGATCCCAATTCTCTTTTACGACTAAATGCACCAAGATGCCTGGTCCGATTAGCAACGCTAAAGTGATGAATAGCCAAGGCTTGCGTTGATCGGTACCTAAGCCAAAACGCCCTTTGACAAAACTCAAAGCCGTTATGATGAACAATAGAGGTAATAAGAATTTGGGCACATGACGAAATAGTTCATAAACCGATACGACAACCGCGTTATGGCGATAAATAAAGCCCTGTTCAGGATTGTAGAATAGCTGGCTAATCCGCAAATCGACCTCAGGCCAGATTAGGAAAATCGCTGCTAAAAAAACAAAACTCACAACATCTAAGTGTCTCTTAAACCATGTCATACTTGTCTTACTACCTATAAAACCATGCGATCAAAATAATAGGCGTCATCATGCTTGAGACGCCGATAAACAGCAATACAGAGAAGGGTAAAAAAGAGTATAATGCCCGCAATTATCTATTTGTTAGCGAGACCCTTGTTATGCGTATTTGTGCCGTTGAATTGAAAGGCGATGACGCCATTTTTTGCATCATGTCTAAAAACATGGGCTTATTAGACATCCCTGAAGTGCGCCAACGCAAAATTACAATCACAAATACTCAAGATACTGAGAATATGCGTTGGTTCCAACGTCAGTTCTTACAGCTTGTGACGGACTACAAGGTAGAAAAGGTTGTCATCCGTGAGCGCCCAATGAAAGGCAAGTTCGCTGGCGGCGCTGTCGGTTTCAAGCTAGAAACGGCAATTCAGCTCATTGAAGGAATCAAGGTAGAGCTCGTTGCGGGTAGTCGAATTAAGGAACAACTTAAGCACACACCTATATTGATGGATTACAAGCAGACAAAATTGAAACAGTTCCAAGAGCAAGCTTTTACAACCGCTTATGCATGCCTTCACATGCAAGATTCATTATACGGCGCAGGCTAGCTTAACCACCTTTCCGCCCTCTGTGGACGATTGCAAACTCCTTTACTAACCTTTAAGAACTGCCCACTTCAGTTCAAGGAAGAGTATTCATGCGTCGTCTATACCTATGTATCATCGTCATTAGCAGTTTATTTCTGTCCTCATGCTCTAAGTCACCTGCAGCCCCATTACGTATAGGCATTAATGCTTGGCCTGGTTACGAATACCTGACATTGGCTGAACAGCTAGGCTATTACAAAGATGAAGGGCTTGCCGTTAAGCTCACACCTTTTCAAACTCTAGCCGATGGCAGACGAGCCTTTGAAAAAGGAAACATAGATATCATGGCAGGAACTCTGATGGAGTTTTATACCGCCCGTGAGAAAAATGGCATCAACCCGGTAGTTTTCTTAGTCGCCGACTTCTCCAATGGTGGTGACATGCTACTGGCACATAAAAGTATTACCCAGATATCTGATCTAAAAGGCAAAAAGCTCGGGCTAGAAGCCGGGTCAGTTGATGTCCTCACTGCTGCCAATGCACTCGCTTCGGCCCAGATGAACTTTGATGACGTTACTCTCGTATCCCTACCACAGCCTCATAATATAAAAGCCTTATTAGAAGGTGAAATTGATGCAGCCCAAACCTACCCTCCTTTTGCAACCGCCGCATTAGCCAACCCCAATATTGTGCGCTTATTCGATACCAGCCAAACCCCTGGAAATATCATCGACCTCATTTTCACTCGCCGTTCTGTCGTAACGGATAGGCCAGCCGATTTGGCCAAAGTCGCCCGCGCATTTGAACGCGCCATACAATACCAAGAAACCGAACCTCAAGATGCAATTGCAAGAATGGCTAAGCGAGAAGGCTTAACCCCAGCTGAATTTACTGATGCGCTAAGTGGCCTAAAGATTATTAAGCAAAACGAACAAGCCCATTATTTGCAACAAGGAAAACTACAAGAGCTTCTCAATGCAACGCATTCGGCATTAATGTCGATTGACCTGGTGCAAAAAGAAGTATGTGGAAAAGAATGCTTCACCGATGTAGCCATCCAATAATTCGAACTGGGTAATTAGATGCTGGCTTTTCGCTCACTTCGTAGACGATTATTACAACCGTTACTCATTTTGTCGGCGATCGCGGCTTTATCAGGGGTAATTGGAGTCTACTGGCTTTCCAGTAAAGCGCTGCATGAAGATTTACAACAGCGGGGACAACTACTGTCGTCGACTTTAATTATTTCTGCAGAAACAAGCTCATCTCTTGCCGACTTTCATCGCACCGTCTTAGCCAATGCAAGTGAACCTAGCATTGATAATATCATGCTACTGAACCTCGACTACCAACCTATATTTCATAACGACCAATATGATATCGATAGTCATGAAGGCGAAAAGGATTATTTAGAATCCCTCATTCAACAAGCTAAAGATACAGGACTTAGCATAGGCGCACTTGACCCCCATAATAACGATATCTACAAGGTCGTTAGTTCAATTAATATATCAGCACTTCCTCAGGAAAATATTTTCAAACCTAAAGAATCCATATTAGTTATTAGCTTACAAACTACTCAGGCACGAAAAGACGCTTTAATCGGTGCGGCTTGGTTAACGGCCTTATTCATAGGCATCGGACTTGTCGCCTTCTCTTCTATCTATTATCTAATGAATAATCTCGTACTCAAGCCGAGTCAGAAAATCGTTGCAGTAATGAGAGCACATAGCCTAAAACAAGATATAACAACGGGCCTTTTACCCGAACACGAATTAGGCTTAATTGGCCAAACATTTGATCAACTCTCAAATACATTAAAAGCACGCGAGCAGGAATTACAATTAGCTCTGACACAGGCACAAGATGCCAGTCTCGCAAAAAGCCAATTCTTGGCGAGTATGAGCCATGAAATCCGCACCCCGATGAATGGCGTTATTGGTATGCTCCACCTACTGAATAAAGAACCTCTAAATGAAAAGCAGCTGCACTATACCCAATTAGCAACATCCAGTGCTGATTCTCTACTGACTCTAATTAACGACATTTTAGATGTTTCTAAAATTGAAGCTGGGAAACTTGATATTGAAATAATTGACTTTGATCTTCACCAATTATTTAAACAATTAACGAATACAATGACACCGCGTATCGAAGATAAAGATCTTAAAATCATCCTCGATTTGAAAGGTGTCAAAAATGAAATGGTCAAAGGCGACCCTGGTCGTATAAGGCAAATACTTACCAACCTGATCGGTAATGCAATTAAATTCACCCCTGCCGGAGAAATTACACTTCGTGCAAGCCTTAGCCCTATTAATCAAGATAATAAACTGATTTTGCAATGTGATGTCATAGACACAGGCATTGGCATAGTGAGTTCTAAACTGGATCAGCTTTTCGATTCGTTCACTCAAGCCGATTCATCAACAACCCGAAAGTATGGTGGCACAGGGCTAGGCTTATCAATTGTTAAACAGCTTTGCCAACTTATGGGAGGTGATATCAATGTTAGCAGTACCCTCGGGCAAGGAAGTCAGTTCAGTTTTACAGTCACACTAGACTCTAGTGATAAGAAAACCCCCTCTCTCACAGGCATTGAGAATACAGATAATAAAACACTCTTAAATATCAACAATAATAACGCCTCAAAGCCAAGAATATTACTGGTTGAAGATAATCGAATTAATCAATTAGTGGCACTTGGAATATTGGAAAATCTAGGATTCCAAGCTGAGGCCAAGGGGGATGGTCAAGAAGCCATTAGCGCATTGCAGCAAACACAAGAGGAGCCTTTTTCACTGATTTTAATGGATTGCCAAATGCCTATCATGGATGGTTTCACAACCACTCAAAACATTCGTACCGGCATGGCTGGCAAACAATATCGCGATATTACAATTGTGGCTATGACCGCTAATGCAATGCAAGGAGATCGGGGAAAATGCATTCAGTCTGGTATGAACGATTATCTAACCAAACCCATTGACGAAAAGTTATTAGCCCAATGTTTGCTTAAATGGCTGCAAAAACGGGAACTCAACTCTAATCAGAGTATTGAATCCAATGACCTACTTGATCAACCTAAAGCTCTCGTCTGGGATAAACAACTAATAATGGAGCGGCTAAATAATCAGGAAGCATTATTCTTCAAAGTTATTCAGCTATTTCTAAAAGACATGCCGCTCTTAATTAATAAACTAGATCATCAAATTGAGCAAGGTGAAGTCACGAGTATTCGTGAAACCATTCATTCGATAAAAGGGATCGCAGCTAATATCAGCGCTACAGAGTTATATAGCTTATGCTTAGCTATCGAAGAAAAAATTCTTCAGGGATTAGCCAGAGAGATTATTGATGAATGGCCTGAATTTAATCGTGCCTATCAGCGCTTATACCAACAGGTTTCGGCGCAGGCTAATAGTTCAAGGGATTAATTACAAATACCTTTTAATAAAAACTTAGATTTCGTTTTCTTTCGCACATAAAAAAACCGCACTCTATTTCTAGAGGTACGGTTTTTTTGAAACATCTAACCCAAGCTAAAGAGAGTCTATTTCTCTAAAGGATTACGACCTTTCTTAGCAGCAGTACGCAAACGCAATGCATTCAACTTAATGAAGCCTGCTGCGTCTTTCTGATCGTAAGCGCCAGCATCATCTTCGAACGTCGCAATCGCTTCGTCGAAAAGAGTATCTTCAGACTGACGACCAACAACAATCACGTTGCCTTTATAAAGTTTGATGCGCACATCACCGTTTACAACACTTTGAGTATTGTCGATTGCGGCTTGTAGCATTTCACGCTCAGGAGACCACCAGTATCCGTTATAGATAAGATTGGCGTACTTAGGCATCAATTCATCTTTCAAGTGAGCCGCTTCGCGGTCAAGTGTGATGGATTCGATTGCACGGTGTGCTTTCAAAAGCACAGTCCCTGCTGGAGTTTCGTAACAACCGCGAGCTTTCATGCCCACATAACGGTTTTCTACGATATCAACACGGCCTACACCGTTTTCGCCAGCAATCTTGTTCAGCTCTTCCATTACGGTCGCAGGGGTCTTATCAACACCGTCGATAGCAACAACATCACCGTTCTTGAAGGTAAGCGTTAGATAAGTCGGCTCATCAGGCGCAGCTTCAGGAGACTTAGTCCACAACCACATGTCTTCTTCTGGCTCATTCCAAGGATCTTCTAGAATGTCGCCTTCATAAGAGATGTGCAGCAAGTTAGCATCCATAGAGTAAGGAGACTTCTTGCCTTTTTTCTTTTCAACTTCAATGCCGTGCTTATCGCAATACGCCATTAAAGATTCGCGAGACGATAAGTCCCACTCACGCCAAGGAGCAATTACCTGAACGCCTGGCTTAAGGGCATAAGCACCTAGCTCGAAACGTACTTGGTCGTTACCTTTACCGGTCGCGCCGTGAGAAATAGCATCAGCACCGGTTTCGTTAGCGATTTCAATCAAACGCTTAGCGATTAATGGGCGAGCAATCGACGTACCTAGAAGGTACTCACCTTCATAGATAGTATTCGCGCGGAACATTGGGAATACGAAGTCACGAGCATATTCTTCACGTAAATCATCGATGTAGATCTCTTTGATACCTAACGCTTCGGCTTTCGCGCGCGCTGGCTCAACTTCTTCGCCCTGACCAAGGTCAGCAGTGAAGGTTACAACTTCGCAGTTATATTCTTCTTGAAGCCATTTAACAATTACAGACGTATCCAGACCACCGGAGTACGCCAACACCACTTTTTTGATGTCAGACATATACATGCTCTCGCTATTTCAGCCCGATTTGAGCTGGAGATTGAATTAGAAAGTATGAAAAATAAAAATTTTAGGGCGCGAATTCTACTATAAATAGAGCACAGGCGCTAGATGTAGCGCGAAATGTAGCCAACAGTGCTGTATAATTCTGATCAATGGTTATAATGGCGCAAATATTCAACCATATAGTCAACTATCTAGTAAAAGCAGTGAGATCTCTTATGTCTGATTCATCCCTACCAAAAGCCGTTGTTATCTACTCTGGCGGCATGGATTCTTATACCATTTTGAACAAGGCTAAAGCTGAAGGTTACGACCTATATGCTCTAACCTTTGATTATGGGCAGAAGCACGATAAAGAAATCAAGTTTGCTAGCGATGCCTGCGAAGAACTCGGTATCAAGCATAAGATCATTGATATCACCGCCATTAACCAATTATTGCAAAGTTCGTCACTGACCTCAGACATTGAGATTCCAGAGGGCCATTATGAATCGGCCAATATGAAATCGACGGTAGTGCCAAACCGCAACATGATCTTGCTGTCTCTAGCCATCGGTTACGCGGTGGATATCGGTGCTAACAAGGTATTCTACGGAGCGCACTCCGGCGATCATGCTATCTACCCAGATTGCCGACCTGACTTTGTGCATGCGATGAACAAGGTGGCGAAGCTTGCCAACTATGAGCCGGTTGACATTGTTACCCCCTATTTGAACAGTGATAAGACTGAAATTCTGGCCGACGGCCTGAAAATGGGATTAGACTACGGAAAATCGTGGACCTGTTATAATGGCCGCGAAAAGGCCTGTGGTAAGTGCGGTTCTTGTGTTGAGCGTCTAGAAGCGTTCGAATTAAACAAGGCAACCGACCCACTGTCGTATGAAGTTTAACTCACACAGTAAGTTATTAAGCAGTAATGAATAAAACGTATCGCGTAAAAGAGATTTTTTATACCTTGCAAGGTGAAGGCGCCCAAGCGGGTCGCCCTTCTGTCTTTTGCCGCTTCAGCAAATGCAATTTGTGGAATGGTAAAGAAGAATCTCGCGCGCAGTCAGTGTGTGATTTTTGCGATACGGATTTTGTCGGTACTGACGGTGAGAATGGTGGTATTTATTCCTCCGAAGAGTTGGTGCAGCTAATTTCTTCTTTATGGCCTGGTAATCCTAACCCCAGATCATTAGGCAAAAATCAAGGCAGCCCTTATATTGTCTGCACAGGTGGCGAACCTCTTCTTCAACTTGATGAACCCTTAATCGATGTTATGCACGATTATGGATTTGAAGTCGCCGTAGAAACCAATGGCACATTACCTGCTCCAGAAGGCCTTGATTGGATTTGCTTAAGCCCAAAAGCCGATGCAGAACTTTCATTAATTGAGTGTGACGAATTAAAGCTGGTTTACCCACAGCCATTGGCCATGCCTGAAACCTTTGACCATGTACAAGCCACCCACCGCTACCTACAGCCTATGGCCGATGCATCCCTTGATTATATCGTTTCCGATGCTCATGAAGGGCTCTCTCAGAGCAATACTCAAAAAGCGACCAACTATTGTTTAAAACATCCACAGTGGAAGTTAAGTCTACAAACCCATAAGATGCTGGGCATAGAATAATTTCCTCGAAGGAAGTGACATGTCCGCAATCAATACAAACATTTTAAAGTCCAATGTGCTTAAGTTCAGTGTAGAAAACCACATTGCAACCATCACATTAAACCAACCAGAAACTCGTAACTCGATTTCAGAACATGAAATGATTGATGCCATCGTCGCTGCCTGTGATGAGATTAATCAAAATCTAGATATTCGCGTCGCCATTTTAACCGGGGCGGGTAGCGCTTTTTGCTCCGGCGGCAATGTCAAAGATATGCGAGATAAAACAGGGATGTTCGCGGGCTCTGGTGATGAACTAGCTGATAATTACCGCAACGGCATTCAGCGCATCCCCAAAGCTTTCGCAGCTCTTGAAGTACCTGTGATTGCGGCTATTAATGGCCCCGCGGTAGGCGCTGGCTGTGACCTAACCTGTATGTGTGATATTCGTATCGCATCAAGTCGAGCCAAGTTTGCCGAAAGTTTTATTAAAGTCGGCATAATTCCTGGCGATGGTGGTGCTTGGTTTTTACCTCGTATTATTGGCATAAGCCGCGCCTCACAAATGGCATTAACCGGGCAAATGATCGATGCAGATACGGCTTTAGAATGGCACCTTATATCTGAAATTGTTAAGCACGATGCACTATTAATTAGAGCGCACGAACTAGCAAGCCAGATTGCCGAACATTCGCCAAGAGTATTACGGGAAACTAAACGCTTATTAAAACTCGGCCAGGTTATGGACTTGCCAGAATTGCTCGATGAATCAGCCAAGATACAAGCACAACTGCACGCTACCGATGATCACATGGAAGCGGTGACGGCATTTTTAGAAAAACGCGATCCCGTATTCACAGGCAAATAAAATATGAAATTTGCAGTTCGAAGCCTGTTATTATTGGCTTTAATTTCCAACGCAGAGGCTGAAGAATCTCTTCAGCTTATAGAAGAAGCCCCTTCTCATCATATAAATGGCAAGTTCAGAAACCCCTACTTACCGGCAGATTTTCAGCCGAGTGCCATCGCTTTTTTAAAGGCCCGCTTATTCGATGAGATGACCTGGCCAGACGAACCCGATAATTATCGCGAAAACTGGCAAGCCGCTGATCTAGAAAAAATTCACAACCCAGATTTCAATACTCCACAAGCAACCTTGATAGGTCATTCGACGGTTTTATTGCAATATCGTGGTATAAACATCCTCACCGATCCGATGTTTTCTCAGCGCCCATCGTTTTCCCAAAGCATAGGACCAAAGCGCTATACACCACCAGCCCTTGAGGTTGATCAGCTACCGAATATTGATGTCATCGTAATTTCCCATAATCATTATGATCACCTCGATGTTGATTCAGTTGAAGCTTTGACGAGTTCCGACTTCATCAAAAAAGTGAATGGCTCCCAACCTCTTTGGTTAGTCCCTCTAGGGCTAAAACAATGGTTTGCTCAATTTGATGTTACTAACGTAGAAGAATTAGATTGGTGGCAGAAAGTTCAAATAGAAGAGCTTACGATACAAGCTCAACCGAGCCAACACTGGTCACGACGCAGCATATTCGATACCAATAAAAGCTTGTGGGCTTCATGGGCATTTGTCTGGCCGAAAATAGAAAGCCACGCCCCATTCACCGCCTGGTTTGGTGGTGATACCGCCTATAACCCTTACCAGTTTAAAGAGATAGGAGAAGTATTAGGACAAGTGGATTTAGCCATGATCCCCATCGGCGCATATGAGCCAAGATGGTTTATGAAAACCCAGCACGTCAATCCGTTAGATGCGGTAGAGATTTTTAAAGACATTAACGCAAAATCTGCCTTTGGTATTCATTGGAATACCTTTGTACTGACGGCTGAAGCGGTGGATGAACCACCCAAAGCACTCGAGAGAGCTCTGCACAAAAACGGTCTTAATACAGAGCTATTTAATGCGATGGATATAGGCGAGACTTGGCTCCAATCCAACTGATTCTATATTAGTTGGCCCGCATTGGCTGACGGCGTAGTAACAATATAATAACGACTAGAAGTAGAAGGCCAATTAGGCTCAATAAACCAATAATCAGTAAGTTATTGTCAGCAGCTTTGTTCCCATTAGATGTAATACTCGGTGCTTGCTGACCTAGCTTTCCCTCTACCGGCTTGAAGCCAGTTGAGATGGCGTTATCTGCAACCGATAAAGCAGGCTCAACTATAATTTGGGATGGATGTGATACTTCTATAATTTTCCCCGACTGAGTACCAAATTTAATATTAGCCAGCTCAATATTAAGGGCCTTATTAGTTTTAGTAAAAAAACCAATACGAGCAAGGTGACCATCACCTGTTACAGGCTCTGCAGGTTTCAATAAACTAATCGCGTAACGAATTCGCCCAGTTCGAACATCAACATTATTAGATATTTCATAAGCAGAGTCAGAAAAGAAGTCCCCCCTTTCAATTTGTGGTCCAGACTGTTTCGGATTTAGATCAACAACAGATAGAGCCTTATTAGAATAAAAGATTTCTAATTCCATACCATACGTTGCAGGTATATCTTCTCCGTGTATATCTAACCAGCGAATACCGCCTTGATCCTCTGTTGAAATTTGAATTCGTCCGTCACCTAGAGCAAGATTTGATAATAAAAATAGAGAGAGTGATAAAGATAGAGATAAAAGATACTTCATAGTTCTTCCTTAAAATATGATCCCGAAAAATTGTTCGGGATCATATTATCTATCAAGTTAGCTAATTACTGCAATGGATTACATTGCGTAGAACCAAAATGGCTACCCAGGATGGCTAAATCCTGAATATTAATCGTATCGTCTTTGTTTAAATCGGCTTTTTCATCATAATCAGCATCACCTCTATTTAAACGGTAGCGCGCTGCTATGAAGGTGAAGTCAGCAATATCGATATTACCATCTGCATTAATATCACCGGCCAATAGTTCAATTGAACCAAGTTCAATCGCACCACCTTCAGTAACATTTGCAGCCTGACAGCTTTGAACATAATTCACTGAAGCTAAACTAATGGTAAATTCACCATCTCGTAAACCATCAAACTCAAAGCGTCCTGACTCATCAGTAGTCACTGTAACTTGACGACCATCAATTGATAGTACTACTTCAACACCTGATAGATCGGTAACACCAGGAATTTCAATAACGCCTGATACAGAACCAGTACCACCATGAACCCCATCATCAATTCGAATAGTTGCTGGAGCTAGAGCAACTTGTAATAATTGTCCACTTTCATCAGATACTTCAGCAGCACAAGTAATCTCTACATCTTCAGTAGTAAACTCAGCAATCACGTCTGCCATTACAAAGCTGCCTGAACTTGTCAAAGGTAACTCAGGAGCGACCAAGGTTTCTGTGCCTGTTATTGAAGAGGCATCAAATATTAAAGGTAACGTCATTGTATTTTGGGCACCAAATAAATCATCATAATTGGCATGAGTTACCGATAATGCAGTATTTGAAAGATTACAGCTTACGTCTAACCCGTAGATATCAGCCCCTGAAACATCGATTGAGAACTTCGATGCCTGATCAGCGTACGGATCTATAGTTAAGTTATCAGGAGTAATTTTCACTTCGATTTCTACTTTAGAATTCAAAGCTAACCAACTCAGGCTGGTCTCAAATGTAATATCACTTCCAACTTTTTTCATGATTAAATCATAAACAGTAGCAACATCACCTTCTTCAGAAATTTGATCGATTATTTTCGTTTGAAATTCCGTTGTATTTGGATCTTCAGGAAAAGTAGCTCTACGATCGACGACTAGACCTGATTCAAAATCGTATAAATAAAATTCAGTTCCTCCAGTCTCTTCAGCAGTCCCATTATCACTACGTACATATTGAACAAGGCCGCTATTTGTTAATAACCTAGGCATAAGACCGCCATAACCGTACACATCAAAAGGAACTTTATGCTCAACAACTTCTGAGGTTATTGTGTTTATAAGTAAGATAACCAATTCACTCGCACTATTTCTTGCAGGAAGAGTGATGTATTGGCCATTATTCGAGACTAAGGCTGAATGCTGAATGCCCTTAGTAATATTAATATCATATATTAAGGGAATCATATCTCTAATCGATACTAAGTTACCAGTCACTATATTATATTGGTAAAAACGACTAGCCCCCTCAAGAGTTTTGGATTCATAATCGGCCTGCAATATCATATCCCCTTGGTTATTAATATCTAAACCATGGGTCCCAGATAACTTTTCAAAATTAACAACATTACCATTTGGTAAAGTATGAGAGATTGGAACTAGAATTTCTACGTTGCTCTCTTTATTGAAAGTAAATGTACCGCCACTTTTATCATATTTTAAAAACTGACCATTAGGAGAAACCGACCATAACGTTTCTACCTCAGGATTATAGGTTACGACCTCCTGACTAATAAAAGAATATCGATAAGCAATACTAGAAGTTACACTGCTATTAACTTGAATTTCATGAGTAAACAAGACGCTATCAGCAGCCTCATCTTCAAAAAATATAAGTGAAAATGACGCGCCATCTTTTTTAGAGCTTTTCATAACTCGAGCCGAAGATTGGGTTGTATTTGAGATTCGATTATATCGATGAATAATATAATCAACCGTCAATGGATCCTCTAAATTTTCATGTTCAGTAACATAGACTAGATAATTTCCATCAGAGCTAATATCTGTACCTGTTCCTCGTAAAAACAATAAAGACATCATGGGTTTATTTCCCTGATCTCCTAGACTTATCCCATCTTGATTGGGATTTATAGGAAAGCTATCAGGAATAACTGCAGAAGAAATCTGAACTATAAATAGTAAAATTAACGCGGTGAGTGATCGCATATTAAATCTCATTTTTGTTTTGAGACGCGACTTTAAAAGAAGAAAATATAAAAAAGAATATCTGACTTTACAATAGACTGACATATACTAATTAAGTATTAGTATCTATTAATTGTACTATCCAATCAATAAAGAAAATGTAATTTTTAACGCGAATTAGTCGGCCCCAAAACAACATGAGACCGACGTACTTATTATTTATAAATTACATTGAGTTGAACCAAAGTGACTACCCAAAATTGCTAAATCCTGAATATTAATGGTGCCATCTCTATTCAAATCGGCTTTAGCATCATAATCTGCATCACCTTGATTAGAACGATAGCGCGCTGCCATAAAAGTGAAATCTGCAATATCAATATTACCATCAGCATTAATGTCACCGGCCAATAGTTCAATTGAACCAAGGTCATTCGCACCACCTTCAGTAACATTTGCAGCTTGACAGCTTTGAACATAATTATCTGAAGCTAGGCTGATGGTGAATTCACCATCACGTAAGCCATCGAATTCAAAACGCCCTGTTTCATCGGTAGTCACGGTAACTTGACGACCATCAATCGTTAAAACAACTTCTACACCGGAAAGATCAGTAACACCTGGAATTACAATTGCACCAGATACTGAACCCGAACCACCATGGACACCATCATCAATACGAATAGTTGCAGGAGTTAAGGTAACTTGTAATAACTGACCATTCTCATCAGATACTTCAGCTGCACAAGTTACGTGAACATCTTCCGTGGTAAATTCTGCGATAACATCCGCGAGTACAAAACTTCCAGCACCAGCGAAAGGCAATTCAGGAGCAACTAGAATTTCGGTTCCCGTCACCGAGGTAGCGTCATAGATTAAAGGTAGAGTCATAGTATTTTGAGAACTAAACAAGGCATCATAATTAGCTTGAGTTACAGATAATGATGTACCCGATAAGTCACAGTTAACATCCAAGCCGTAAACACCTGAACCTGAATAATCGACTGAAAACCATGACATTGGACTAACGTATGGATCTATTATTGCACTCTCAGGAGTGATTACTATTTCATTCTGATTAGAATTAGATAAGTACGACCAATGCAAACTTGCTTCAACCTCTTCTTGACCAGAAACTATTTTTACTAAAGTATCTAATCGCACAGCAATAGTACCATCCAATGAAATTTGATCAATCCAGCTTTCTTGAAATTCAATAAAATCTGAACCTATAGGAAATACTGTCCTTTCAAGCAATTGATTTGAATTAAAGTCATACAAATATAATTCCATTTCTACCTCATCCGTATTACCTAATTTCTCATCCACTCTCAAATATTGAACAACCCCTGAATCAGTTAGCAACTTTGTAACCAAAGAGCCATTACTGCTTAAATCAAATGGAACTTCATGCTCTATAACCTTTAATGAAGTCGTATCTACTAACAGTATCACTAACGCCCCATTATCATTCCTAGCTGGCAAACTAATATATTGGCCACTACTTGAGATTATTGGAAGATTTACTTTAGAACTAAAAATATCTACATCAATGTCAAAATGAAATTTCGCAGGAATAAAGCTGTTAAAGGATATAAATTCTTCTTTTTTTATATTGTACTGATAGTACTTACTCGCGCCTTCAACAGTTTCTGAATCAGAATCAATCGCTAGTATCAAACTGCCTTGATTATTAATGGCATGACGCGTTAACAACCCTACTCTTTCGAAATTAATAGTGTTTCCATTTTCTAAAATATAAGAAGTTGGCAATGGTATTTCATTATTTGTTTCTTTATTGAATACATATGATTTTCCATCATTACCGTATAAAAAAAACTGTCCATTAGGAGATATTGCCCACATAGGACCTGTATTGGCTTTAAAATTTGAAACGGTGTTGCTATCAAAACTATACCGATAAGTTGAATAAGATGTTCCCTCTAAATAAGTAAATACAATACTTTTTTCAGATTCATCTTCAAATGACATCTTTAAGAATGCAGATTTATTAACACTTCTTGGATCTGATTTTTTCAAAATACGACTTGATGATAATGTTGTGCTGGAAGTACGATCATATCGATGAACAATATAATCAACCGTCGATGAATCATCCAAATTCTCATGTTCAGTCACATATGCGATAAACCTCCCATCATTACTAATACTTGAGACTCCTACACCGAACGATAAGGACTGCTGAAAAATTCTGCTGAAATTTCCGTAATTTATGCCCATTGAATCAGGGTTTATAGGACTACTTCCAATAAACTCCGCAGAAGAAATCTGCAGCATAAAGAGTAAAATTAAGGCGGTAAGTGATCGCATATTAAATCTCATTTTAGTTTTGAGACGCGACTTTAAAAGAAGAGAATATAAAAAAGAATATCTGACTTTACAATTGACTGACATATACTAATTAAGTATTAGCACCTATTAATTGTACTATCCAATTAATAAAGAAAAATGTAATTTTTAACGCGAATTAGTCGGCCCCAAAACAACATGAGACCGACGTACTTATTATTTATAAATTACATTGAGTTGAACCAAAGTGACTACCCAAAATTGCTAAATCCTGAATATTAATGGTGCCATCTCTATTCAAATCGGCTTTAGCATCATAATCTGCATCACCTTGATTAGAACGATAGCGCGCTGCCATAAAAGTGAAATCTGCAATATCAATATTGCCATCAGCATTAATGTCACCAGCCAATAGTTCAATTAAACCAAGTTCAACTTCACCACCTTCAGTAACATTGGCAGCCTGACAGCTCTGCACGTAATTTTCAGAGGCCAAGCTAATAGTAAAGTCACCATTACGTAGACCATCAAATTCGAAACTTCCTGATTCATCAGTAATGACTGTAACTTGACGACCATCAATTGTTAGTACAACTTCGACACCAGATAAATCAGCAACCCCTGGAATGTAAATAACACCTGATACAGAGCCACTACCACCATGAACACCATCATCAATGCGAATTGTCGCGGGTGTTAAAGCAACTTGCATTAATTGCCCATTTTCATCTGATATTTCAGCAGCGCAAGTAATTTTTACATCTTCAGTAGTAAATTCAGCAATAATATCTGAAAGTACAAAACTACCTGAACCAGAAAAAGATAATTCAGGAGCTATCAATGTTTCCGTAGCTGTTACAGATGTAGCGTCATAAATCAGTGGAAGTGACATTGAATTTTTAGAAGAAAATAGAGAGTTATAGTTAGCTTCTGTTATCGATAAAGAGCTACTAGAAAGGTTGCAGCTCACATCTAGACCATAGATACCCTCTCCTGACACATCAATTGAAAACTGACCTGTTTGATCAGAATAAGGATCTATAGTCGTCTCCGAAGAAGAAATGCTAATCTCTACATCTAGCGAAGAATTTGAATTAACTTTGCTTTCCAATATCCAAGCACTGGTATTTTTACTGCCGATGCCAAACGTGAATTTACCGTCTTTTCCTAAAAGAGGTAACGAATGCTCAATCTCATTACCTAGGGCATTTAGAATCATAACAGCACGCTTATGGTCAATTGCTTCTTCAAGCGTCACCGAATAATCAGCACCATATGCAATATCTTTTCGCTCTTCATAAAGGGAGTTTTCTGAATACCCAGGATAAGATTTAAAAAGCTTATTCGTACTAATTAAATTATCAAGCAAAGCATTTTTATTTGCCTCTGATAAATTACTCATCATGTATTCAGCTACTTCGGTATAGATACTAATTCCGTTGCCATCACTTTGTGATTTCAAAAAATAGCCTGAGTTAGCAAAAAAACCAACAGGAGTCGCGTAAATACCAGTATCACTTAATAAACCTAATGGAGTAAAATCAGAAACACCAAATCTACCTGTATGAGCTTTAACTGAACAGAATAGATCTAAACTTTCTGCTGCCATTCTTTCTTCTACCCCATCAATTTCTAGAGCAGGCCCAGAGACATCATCAATCGCCCCCTTCAGAATTTCCTGGTATTCAGTTAAAGGCATATCGGCATAAAATGGGTTTCCTACATCAGTCAATGATGCATTACTTGGAAGCAATGGGTAACTACGAATAACATCAATGACCGAAGGGTTTCCAAAGGCTTCCGTTTCAATTAAGAAATTTTTAGCATCTTCAACGGTAAATCCTAGTACTCTTGGGTTTGATCCAACTGTAGGAGAAAGCGTGGCGTTCTTTTCACAGACGACATACTTTGGCACTTCATATTCTAGTCCAGTATCAAAAACAGAAAGATAATAGTTATAGTCTTTATTTTCTGCAATCAATGAGAGCTTATTACCAGTAACAGTACGAGATGAGTCAATAACTGGACCCGTATCAGTCAAATTAAATACTTGCCCAGCATAATGCAATACAGGAAGGCTTCCATCAGTTATATATATTGCCTCTGTTGCACCCTCATTATCACCTTGAGCAATATAATAAGTACTTCCATCTGGGTACACTAAACTATAATTATTTGAACCACTCGAAGGCGGATAAACAATATAACCAGTATCGTTTACGTATCGAGTATAAGCGTCGTCATTAAACCCTACACCAGCATCATTTTGATTAGTAATAACACTATCACAGGTGTCCACATACTCATCTATATTGCTAGAAATGTTATCCAAATTACAACGATAAACAGTTCTATTATCTATTTCACCCTTAGCAATAACAAAGTATTTTCCTGCAACACCTCTAGAGATATAACCTTCTCCAGAAGAAAGAATTACTTCAGAACCTCGAAGTCTTGCTTCGGCAGCTGCTAACAATTCAGTTGCCACATCGAGATATTTTGCATTAGTAGAAGTTTCCGATAATCCAAATTGAGAATAATTAACCAAAGTATCTGGTCGATTTGGATAATTAACAAAAAACTGGGGATCAACACTATCTGAATTATATACTTCTTGTTTTATTTGCGTTTCATCGAAGCTTATACGGGTATTTATTATTTCAAAACCGGAAGAGTCATACTTAATCCTGCCAAATTGTCGCACTAAATAACCTGTTTCTTCGCTTCTTGCGACAACTGCTCCTGCTGTCGGAAACTCTAAATATTTAATCTCGCTAACATTAACATCAGCGATAACACTAGATGAAATACTTGTAAGTAGGACACTGATCCCAGAAACTATTCTATTCATTATCGTTCCATAATAATTTTACAAAAAAGGGCCAGAGAATATTAATTCCTGACCCTTTACTAAGTGAAACCTATTGTGCCAATGAATTACATTGAGTAGATCCAAAATGACTACCCAAGATCGCTAAATCCTGAATATTAATAATGCCGTCTTTGTTTAAATCAGCTTTAGTATCATAATCTGCATCACCTTGGTTTGAACGATAACGGGCTGCCATAAAAGTAAAATCAGCAATATCAATATTGCCGTCTGCATTAATGTCACCAGCCAATAGTTCAATTGAACCAAGTTCAACCGTACCACCTTCAGCAACATTTGCAGCCTGGCAGCTTTGAACATAATTCTCGGAAGCCAAGCTAATGATAAATTCACCATCCCGTAAACCATCAAACTCAAAGCGTCCTGACTCATCAGTAGTCACTGTAACTTGACGACCATCAATTGTTAGCACTACTTCAACACCAGATAGATCAGTAACACCAGGAATTTCAATAACGCCTGACACAGAACCAGTACCACCATGAACACCATCGTCAATTCGAATAGATGCTGGAGTAAGAGCAACTTGTAATAATTGACCGTTCTCATCTGATACTTCAGCAGCACAAGTAATTTCTACATCTTCAGTAGTAAACTCAGCAATAACATCTGCCAATACAAAGCTGCCCGCACCAGTGAAAGGCAATTCGGGAGCAACTAGAGTTTCAGTTCCTGTTATCGAGGTTGTGTCATAGATTAAAGGTAGAGTCATTGTACTTTGAGTATTAAACAAGGCATCATAATTAGCTTGGGTTACAGATAATGAAGCACTTGAAAGGTTACAGCTAACATCTAAGCCATAAATATCTGTTCCACTAATATCAACAGAAAACTGCGAGTGAGTATTAGAATATGGATCAATAACAATATCCTGTGGAAGTACAATAATTTCAACATCACTACTGTGACCTGTTGAAGTTACTGCCGTCGTCAAAATCCATATGTTCGTATTGCTAGATCCTAGCTCAAACGTAAATACTCCATCTTTTCCTAACAAAGGAGATGATGGGCCTACTTCATTGCCTAATGCTTTTAAAATCAGTTGAGCACGTTTGTGATCAACTGCTTCCTCTAGAGTCACATCATAAGCAGCACCACTATCGATTTCACCTCGCGCATTCATAAAAGCAAGCGCTGAATAACCTGGATATCCTTTAAAATAACTACTCGTTATTTTCAAACTGTCTATTAGCTCATTTTTTTCATTATCAGCAAGTCTATCTAACATATACTCAGCAACTTCAGCGTAAACACCAATACCATTACCATCTTCAACCGATTTCAAGAAAAACCCACTGTTTTCAACAAGCCCTACTGGAGAAGCATATACACCAATATCACTTAACAAGTTAAAAGGCGTACTTTCCGTCAAAAATGGGTAATGTCCTGTATTCACTGAATTTCCACAATAAAGACTAAGAGTTTCAGCAAAAAATCCCTCTTCAGTATCATCTATTTGCTTTACTTGCTCCATCATATCGTTGAAAGTTGGCGCAAGTAATTCTGCATATTCTTCTTGAGACATTCCAACGTAAAATGGAGCCCCTGCCTGCTCCAGAACGTCATCTGATGGAAGGTTTGGATAACTATTAATCATCTCTAACTGCATAGAATCAGAAATATTATTCATCTCAATGATAGCTTGCTTAGCATCTTCTAGAGTAAACCTTGCTACTCTAGAGTTATCACCACGAACGTTCGCTAATTCAGACGATTTTTCGCATACTGTATGCTTAAATAAAGGAAAGTCTAAGCCGGCATCGTAAGGTGATACATAATAGTTATATTCGTTATTTTCAGAGACTAAAGAAATTCCATCAGATAATATTTTTGTTTGATTTAATACAGGACCTGCATCTGTCAAATCAAACTCCTGCCCGCCATAATGTAAACTAGGCTCTATTTCATCAGTTATATATACAAATCCACGACTCGAAGAACCTGTAGGTATTGAATAATTAGTTCCATCCGGATAAATCAAACTATAATTTTGTGTATTGTACGAAGGCGTGTGTATTACATAACCACTATTATTCACATAACGAGTCATACCTGGAGAAAATATATCACCACCCTCATCATTTTGACCTAATAGCACAACATCACATGTTTCAATATATGAATCAATATTACTTGTAAGCTCGCTTAACTTACAGCGATAAACTGTTCTTGATCCAACAGCGCCTTGCGATACAACTAAATAATCACCAGCAACACCTTTAGCGATATACCCTGTTCCTGATGCAAGAACAACTGAATTACCAAGCAGCTTAGCTTCAGAGTTAGCAATCATCTTATTCGCAATATTTAAATACTCAATATTCGTCGATGAAGCACTTAAACCCGTGCTAGAAAACTCACTAGGAATATTTGGCAAATTAGGAAAATTTTCAAAGAATGAAGAAGTTACAATTTCCGTATCGATTACTGCTTGAATTTTTTCTTCTTGTGTAAAAGTAGCATCAGCATTGATAATTTCAAAACCACCAGCATTATACAAATTACCAAATTGACGAACTATAAAACCAGTTTCTTCACTTCTTCCTACAATGCCTCCTGCAGTAGAAAATTCTAAATGTTTAATACCGGTAACATTTACCCCTGCATCAACACCAGCTGATAATCCAGCTAGAATTGCTGCAGTTCCCAATAACAACTTATTCATCATAATTCCATTATATTTGTAAGGCGAGAATGCCGCGCAATACTTTAAATGAAACAAGTGTACAAACTAGCTGTGAAACAGCTTTTTACTCTCCATTACTATAAAAACATACTTATGCACTAGACCAGATAGGACTTGAGATGTTTATGCTCTATACTGACATTAATAACAACAGGATTTTACAACAGAGTGAGATCAGAACCCTTGTTTAATATTTCTTAACGACTATAAGGTTTACACTTTCACAGACTTTCTTTCACACACAAATTTATGCCAACGCGCTAAATGAGGATGCTTCTCCTCATCAATACGACGCTTAATCACCTTTGCAAAATCAATCGCACATAACGCGGTAATGTCAGCAACAGAAAACTCATCGCCGACAATATACTTACTACCTGCCAAATGTTTATTAAGTTTATGAATTTGCTTATCGGCATTCTCAGCACTCACCTCTGCAAATTCAGCCACCTGATTGGTCACAGGTTTCCACATAGGATTGCCATGACGGAAGGAATAAGCAATCGCAGTATATAGTCCTAGCTCAAGACGACGATTCCACATTTCAATCAATGCTTTTGATTTCGCATCCGTTCCCATAAGAGGAGTCTCAGGATAAAGCTCTTCAAAATAACGACTAATCGCCATCGACTCAGAAATACGCGTACCATCATCCAGTTCTAAAACCGGTAAACCGCCATAAGGACTAATTTCTTTAAATTCCTTGCTAAAGGTCTCCCCTTTACCAATATCAACGTTAACAACCTCAATCCCAGCTTGCTGATATGAAATGCCTTTTTCCGCAAGAAACATGCGCACACGGCGTGGGTTCGGGGCCATTTTAAAGTCATAGAGCTTCATAGATGTTAATCCTTAATAATGCATTATCGTCAAATTGTTTACCGATAAGTAAAAAATTAACTTTTTCAAACTGATTGGTCAACAACTAAATACTTTAATGCTAAGATTGATTAATCGAACTTAATTAATGAGATCTCCGTGGGCAGACCGAAGAGCTACGATCAACAGCAAGTATTAAAAAAGGCAATGATGCAGTTTTGGCAGGCAGGATTTGCGGAAACCTCATTATCGGACCTCGAAACTGCAACGTCTCTTAATCGTTATAGCTTGTATAAAGGATTCGGTGATAAAGAAGCCTTATTTGAGATGGCGTTGGAGTATTACCAGCAACATATCATCTCTCGTATGTTAGCCCCACTGATACAATCGCCGCCCACATTAAAAGTACTGACGGACTATTTTCAACATCTCAATGAATTGTTAAAAGGTAAGTACGGTAAATTTGGCTGTCTGTTTCAAAATAGTCAGAAGGAAAGAATTAGTCAGAATAAACTAGTCAAAAAGTATACAACTCAGCTTTGGTTACAGCAGATAGACCTTTTCAGAGCCTGCCTAAGAGATGAAAAATGCCAGCTGCCTTTTGCCGAAGATCACGCAATTCAGCTGCTATTAGCTCAAAACCAATCTCAAATTAGCCTGGCCAGAGCGGAAGTACCTGCAAGAGTATTAGATGCTCAATGCCAAGCTATTCTAGCCTTAATTACTAGCTGGACGGTCAAATAGAGAACGACACATCTAATTAGATGCCCCCGTTATTTAATTAGTTGTCCCTATATTTAATTAGAGGCCAGCTCAAATACGCCATAATCAGCAGCGCATTCAGCCAAGTACTCTTTAATATACTTAGCATCCAGATCTTCTTCCAATACCTGGCTTAGGCACAAGTGCTTAACATGCACAGCAAAATCACCGTTTTCCATTCTTTGTTCAGCAGGATACTGCCAGCCGTCGTCCCAGCTTGATTTATCATCTAAGCTTGCTTGAGCGCCATGGCTTATTAATAACGTTGCAATAGCAAGTCCTCCTAAAAGGGATTTTCTTCCTGCCTTACTTACTGCTTGAGCGGTATTAATCATCATGAGTGACACTCTTTATTAAACTAACGATCAACTCAAACTAGCCTCACTTCTGTACCTTGGCTAGTGAATGTAACAATAACCAACACAAAGACGCTTATTGATACAGGGCCTAGTAATTTTGCGCCAAAATAGACAGTAGACCAAACCCCTAGTTTACGTTAACGTAAAGGTAATGAATAATGAGTTCACAATGAGTGACATGACGAATACTGCCATTACGACCTTCACCATCGGTGAGCTAGCCCAAGAATTTGATACAACAACACGAGCGATTCGTTTTTATGAAGACCAAGGGCTGATAAGCCCGGCTCGCGAAGGGCAGAAGCGAATATATAGCCCGGCCGATCGCATCACGATTAAGTTAATCATGCGCGGTAAGCGCTTAGGCTTTTCTCTTGCGGAAAGCAAAGAGCTGATTGATCTGTATAACGCAGAAGATGGCAATAGAATGCAGCATGTTCGAGTATTAGAACAAGTTAATGCCAGTCGTGAGCGTTTACTGCAACAAAAAGCAGACATAGAAATAATGCTACTCGAGCTTGAAGAACACGAAAATAGAATTCAAGCCGATATGAAGAAGCCCTAAAAAACTTAACTTAAAAAGACAATAACAATAATTATTCTGAGGTATCACCATGAACTACACATCAACGCCTAATCTGTCGACCTATCAAGAACTTAATTTTGGCCACGGCGAAACCATCGATATGTTGCGTGAAAGCGTGAATGCTTTTGCTGCCCAAGAGATCGTTCCAATCGCGGACCAAACGGATAAAGAAAATGCTTTTCCTAACCAACTGTGGAAAAAGTTTGGTGATATGGGTTTATTAGGCATGACGGTAAGTGAAGAGTTTGGTGGTACCAATATGGGTTACCTTGCTCATACGATTGCCATGGAAGAAATCAGCCGCGCTTCAGCTTCGATTGGTTTAAGTTACGGTGCTTTTTCTAACTTATGCGTCAATCAGATTTACCGTAACGGCACACAAGCACAAAAAGAAAAATACTTGCCTAAGCTAGTTTCCGGTGAGCATATTGGCGCTCTAGCCATGAGTGAACCCAATGCCGGCTCTGATGTTGTAAGCATGAAAATTCGCGCCGATAAAAAAGGCGACAAGTACGTTTTAAATGGCAATAAGATGTGGATCACCAACGGACCTGATGCCGATACCTATGTGATTTATGCCAAAACTGATATGGCAAAAGGCCCACACGGTATTACGGCTTTTATTGTTGAACGTGATTCTAAAGGTTTTAGCCAAGGTGAAAAACTGGATAAACTCGGTATGCGTGGCTCGAATACCTGCGAGCTAATTTTCCAAGATGTGGAAGTACCTGAAGAAAATATCCTCGGTGGTTTAAACCAAGGTGTAAAAGTTCTAATGAGCGGTCTTGATTACGAACGCGTTGTTTTATCCGGTGGTCCGACGGGCATCATGCAAGCCTGTATGGATATAGTTGTTCCTTATATTCACGACCGTGAGCAGTTTGGTAAAAGCATCGGCGAATTCCAACTGGTACAAGGAAAACTCGCAGATATGTATACCAGTATGAATGCCTGTAAATCTTACTTATATGCCGTCGCTAGCGCCTGCGACCGTGGCGAAACCGCCCGTAAAGATGCTGCTGGTGTGATTTTATATTGTGCAGAAAAGGCTACTCAAGCCGCTTTAGATGCGATTCAGTTATTAGGTGGTAATGGTTACATTAACGACTTTGCCACGGGCAGATTATTACGTGATGCCAAACTCTATGAAATTGGTGCAGGTACGAGTGAAATACGCCGCATGTTAATCGGCCGCGAAATTTTCGCAGAAACCAAATAACGTTTTCACCGGAGTAAATAATTGCATGGCCATATTAAAAACTTCTGCGAATGCTAATAGCGAAGAGTTTAAGCAGAATAAACAGCATAACCTTGATTTCGTCGATGATCTTTATCAACACATCGAAGTGATTAAACAAGGTGGTGGAGAAAAATCCCTTGCCCGTCATATCAGCCGTGGCAAGTTGCCACCCCGTGAGCGAGTGAATAAAGTACTCGACGAAGGCGCACCATTTTTAGAGGTTGGCCAGCTGGCTGCTCTCGGTGTTTATGCTGAAAACGTCCCAGGGGCTGGAGTTATTGCCGGTATCGGCCGTGTCTCTGGGGTGGAGTGCATGATAGTCGCAAACGATGCTACCGTGAAAGGCGGTACCTATTATCCGCTATCGGTTAAAAAACACTTACGCGCGCAAGAGATTGCTTCTAAAAACCGCTTACCCTGCATTTATTTAGTCGATTCTGGTGGCGCTAACTTACCGCAACAAGCGGAAGTCTTTCCCGATAAAGAACACTTCGGTCGTATCTTCTTCAACCAAGCTAATATGTCAGCACGTGGCATTCCACAAATTGCCGCCGTAATGGGCTCTTGCACCGCTGGCGGCGCATATGTGCCAGCGATGAGTGACGAATCCATTATCGTAAAAGAACAAGGCACCATTTTTCTTGCCGGACCGCCGTTAGTTAAGGCCGCCACAGGTGAAGAAGTAAGCTCTGAAGATCTCGGCGGCGGCGATATGCATACCCGAATTTCGGGTGTTGTTGATCACCTTGCAGAAGATGATGAACATGCACTCGCTCTCGTGCGCCAGTCCGTCAAAAATCTCAATTGGCAAAAGCCCATCGAGATGAATTTAGCCGCGCAGGTAAATGAACCTCTCTACCCGGCTGAAGATTTATATGGCCTAGTGCCCACAGATTTAAAGAAACCGTTTGATGCTCGAGAGTTAATTGCTCGACTTGTCGATGGTTCAGAGTTTGACGAATACAAAGCGCGTTTTGGTACAACCCTAGTTTGCGGCTTTGCCAATTTATATGGCTATCCTGTAGGAATCGTCGCTAATAACGGCATTTTATTTTCTGAATCTGCGCAAAAAGGCGCTAACTTTATTGAGCTCTGCTGCCAACGAAAAATTCCATTATTATTTTTGCAAAATATAACTGGTTTTATGGTCGGGCAAAAATACGAAGCTGAAGGCATTGCAAAACACGGTGCCAAAATGGTGAACGCTGTGGCTTGCGCTAAAGTGCCAAAACTCACATTGGTTTTTGGTGGTAGCTTTGGCGCCGGCAACTACGGTATGTGTGGTCGAGCGTACGATCCGAATTTTATGTTCATGTGGCCAAATGCCCGCATCTCGGTAATGGGTGGCGAGCAAGCCGCTAGCGTAATGGCACAAGTCACCCGCGATGCCAAAGAGAAGCGTGGTGAAACTTGGTCAAAGGAAGAAGAAAATCTTTTTAAACAGCCGTTGCTGAAAAAGTATGAAGACGAAGGCCACCCTTATTATGCCAGTGCGCGCTTATGGGATGACGGTATTATTGACCCAGCTCAGAGCCGTGAAGTTTTAGGTCTCGCACTATCCGCTTGTTTAAATGCCCCCATCGAAGAGACGCAGTTTGGCGTCTTTAGAATGTAATAAAAGGAGTTGGTGATATGAACAATGACAATGATGGCTCTCCTTTACAAGATTCGCCTTTACTAGTCGATCATCATAATGGGGTGATGACGCTTACGTTAAACAAACCCGCCATTAATAATGCCTTTGATGACGAAATAATCAGCCTTTTAATTATGGCATTAGATGATTGCGCCAGTAATGATGATGTGAAGGTCGTGAAATTAACCGGCTCGGGAAAACATTTTTCAGCCGGCGCTGATCTAAACTGGATGCGCCGCATGGCAGATCTAGATTACAGTGAAAACCGCGAAGACGCAGGTCAGCTCGCGCGTTTAATGAGTACGCTATATCACTTAAACAAACCGACAATCGCCGAAATTCGCGGCGCCTCTTATGGTGGTGCTGTAGGGCTGATTGCTTGCTGTGACATTGCTATCGCCAGCGAAAAAAGCAGTTATTGCTTAAGTGAAGTTAAAATTGGATTAATTCCTGCGGTCATCAGCCCTTATGTCGTTAAAGCGATGGGAGAGCGACAAGCTCGCCGTTATTTTATCAGTGCTGAAGTCATCAATTCTGAGCAGGCACTAAAGCACGACTTAGTTCACGAAGTCGTAGCTGCAGAAGCACTCACCACTCGAGTAGATGACATCATTGCTTCTCTGCTTAATAACGGCCCTAAAGCGATGGGAATCAGTAAGGCACTGGTGCAAAAAGTGGCTAATGAAAAATTAGACGACAATCTAAATCACTATACTCGAGACCTGATTGCGACAGTACGGGTATCGGAAGAAGGCCAAGAAGGCCTAACCGCCTTTTTAGAAAAACGCCCTGCACAATGGATAAAGGCGATATCAAAATGAAAACTGCAACGAATAAAAAAACGATTAGTAAAATCTTAATTGCTAATCGTGGTGAAATTGCTTGCCGTATTATTCATACAGCAAAGAAAATGGGCATTAAAACCGTAGCGGTTTATTCTACGGTGGATAATAACGCGAAACACGTACAGCTTGCTGACGAAGCCATTTGGATCGGCGAAGCCGCACCAAAAGAAAGTTATTTACGCGCAGATAAAATAATTCAAGCGGCGAAAGATTCTGGTGCCCAAGCCATTCATCCAGGTTATGGTTTTTTATCTGAAAATGCCGATTTTTCAAAACTCTGCAGTGATAATCAGCTGATTTTTATCGGTCCTCCCGCCAGTGCTATTGAGGCTATGGGCTTAAAAGCCGAAGCAAAAATTCGTATGGAAGCGGCTAACGTTCCTCTGGTACCTGGCTACCATGGTGAAGATCAGTCTGTCGAAAGGCTTAAGCAGGCCTGTATCGATATTGGTTTTCCGGTGCTACTTAAAGCCTCCGCTGGCGGTGGTGGTAAAGGTATGCGGGTTGTCGAATCGTTAGAGGGCATTGAAGATGCGATTGCCGGTGCTCAACGCGAAGGATTAAATTCTTTTGGCGATAGCCACTTACTGGCAGAAAAATATCTCGCACGACCACGCCATATTGAAATTCAATTATTCTGCGACCAGCAAGGTAATGGTGTTTATTTATTTGAACGTGACTGCTCGATTCAACGTCGTCATCAAAAAATTGTTGAAGAAGCCCCCGCCCCTAATTTCCCAGAAAAAGTTCGTAAAGCGATGGGGGAAGCCGCATTGCAAGCCGCCCATGCAATAGGCTATGTCGGCGCAGGGACGGTTGAATTTCTATACGAAAACGATGAGTTTTATTTCATGGAAATGAATACTCGTCTACAAGTCGAACACCCAATTTCTGAGTACATTACCGGTCAAGATTTAGTTGCGTGGCAGATCAAGGTTGCCGCAGGGGAACCTTTACCGATTAGCCAAGACGAACTTAAAATCAATGGCCACGCCATTGAAGTCCGCTTATACGCTGAAGATGCCAATAATGATTTCTTACCGACCGCAGGTAAAATCAATCAGTTTATCTACCCAAAGGAAAGCTCTCATTTCTCATTAGATTATGATCACGGCATTCGCATGGATACTGGCGTCAGCTCGGGTGATAACGTTTCTCCGTTTTATGACCCGATGGTTGCAAAGCTTATCGTATGGGGAGAAGACCGTGATATTGCTATTCGTAAACTCAAAAACGCACTGCATCAAACCCATATAACTGGGTTGATCAGCAATGTACGTTATTTAGAAAAACTGGTTAGTCTTGAATCCTTCAGCCAAGCTCAACTGGATACCCACTTTGTTGAAGATAATGCCGAGGCGATAAAAACCTCAGGTACATTAACTGAACATCAGCAGCGTCTGCATCAAATTTTTGCCGCTTGGTACTTATACCAGCAGCGCTTAAAAAGTGAAGGCGAGCAAAAAGAAAATAGAAAAGACAAAATCCAATCCAACGATGTCCGCTCCCCCTGGGGAATGAAAACCGGTTGGCGTCTTAATAGCGGCCATGGTGATCCGATAAGGTTATTGGCTCCCGAAGAAATCAGCATACAAATTCGACCACTGCCATCGGGTAGCTATTCGATATTATTTGCTGAGCATAATTATATTTTGCAAGCTCCGAATATCTCCATCTCAGATTCTACGAGTAATCAGCAAATGTTGACCTTAACGATAAAAGGCAGCGATGTTCAAGCGAACATATTAGACCAGTCTATTAAAGCTCAAGTATTACACAGTGCGGATAATATTCAGGTTCATAGTCACTACGGAACCAGTGAGTTCATTCAACCCCCTCGCTTAACTATGAGTGATAGTGAAGAAGAAAACGATCATGGCCTACACGCTCCAATGAATGGTTGCTTGACCGAAGTGCGCGTGCAAAGCGGTGATGAAGTTAAGGCCGGCGATATTCTCGTCATCATGGAAGCGATGAAGATGGAGCACAGTATCAAAGCCCCTCATGATGGCTGCATTGCTGAAATTTTCTTTAACCAAGGTGACTTGATTGACGAAGGCCGTGAGATTTTATCTTTTGTTGATGAGAACGAAGCCTAATTAAGGAAATGAACATGAACTATCCAGAATCAGCTCGCATTGTTGAAGTCGGCCCTAGAGATGGCCTGCAAAATGAAAAGCAGCCCATTTCAACCACCGATAAAATTGAGCTGATTCGGCGCTTAGTGCAAGCGGGGATATCTCATATCGAAGTCGGCAGTTTTGTCTCCCCTAAATGGGTGCCACAAATGGCAGACTCGTTAGACGTCATGCAAGGCATCGAGCGTAGCGATCATGTTCGCTATGCCGCCCTGACACCCAATATGCGCGGCTTTGAGCAAGCCCTAATCGCAAAAGCGGATGAGGTCGCAATTTTTGGCGCCGCTTCAGAAAGCTTCAGCCAAAAGAACATCAATTGCTCTATCGAAGAAAGTCTAGAACGATTCCAACCGATTATGGCGCGAGCAAAAGAGCTCAACTTACCCGTTCGTGGTTATGTGTCATGTATCCTGGGCTGCCCTTACGAAGGGCTTATAACCCCTGATAATGCCCAGCCTCATTTCGAAAAAGTAAAGCAGGTTACCCAGACATTACTCGACATGGGCTGCTACGAAGTCTCCCTCGGCGATACGATAGGGACAGGAACGCCTTTATATACCGAGCAGCTGTTAAAGGCCTTGTTGAAAGATATTCCTGCCAACCAGCTCGCCGTCCATTTTCATGATACCTATGGCCAAGCCTTAGCCAATATTTTGGTGGCGCTTCAAAATGGCATTGCGACTATCGACGCATCAATTGCCGGCTTAGGCGGCTGCCCTTATGCCCAAGGTGCGTCAGGGAATGTGGCGACAGAAGATGTGTTATATATGCTCAACGGTATGGGAATCTTTACAGGCATCGATCTAGACAAGTTAATCCGAGCTGGCCAAGAGATTAGCCAGAAGCTCAATAGAAAGAATGGTGCTAAAGTAGGAGTCGCTAATAAATTGGCTTAATCTTGTACAATATGGTACAAACGTACAACCCCAAGAAATAATATAATAACAATGAACACCAAAAACTCTCTTTCAGGCGATTATTTTCAGCAAATGAGTCGTGCACTATCCCAAGCAGGGGCGCACCAGCCAACGCTTGTGGTTGATAAACAACGACTGGACCAAAACCTAGATGAATTGCTTAACGTTATTCAAACCGGCTTTGATTATCGAATCGTTGCAAAATCATTGCCGTCTATTCCTTTGCTGAAATATATCATGCAAAAATCCGCTACCAATCGTCTGATGAGTTTTCATCTACCGTTTCTAATGCACGTTGCTGAAAATCTGCCAGAAACTGATGTATTACTCGGTAAGCCGATGCCCGTTGCCGCCGCAAGACAATTTTATCATTGGCAACAGGCTGGAAATGCCAATAGCTTTAACCCTGAGATTCAATTGCATTGGTTAGTCGATAGCTTAGAGCGATTGCAACAATATCAGGCTTTAGCAAAAGAATTAAACAGCACTTTAAATATCAGTTTAGAAATTGACGTAGGCTTACACCGCGGTGGATTTTCTACCGACACCTCAAATAATGCTGCTGAATTAAAGCAAGCGTTAGAATTGTTAACAGCCGATAACCACTTAAACCTAACCGGCTTAATGGGTTATGAAGCTCACGTCAGTAAAATTCCAAATATCATTGGTGGCCATCAAAAAGCTTTTAAGCAAGCGATGAATTCTTATCAAGCTTGTATTGAATTCACCACAAATATTATGGGTAAAGATATACTCGACTCATTAATGTTGAACGCCGGAGGAAGCAGCACATATCCACTTTACGATAAGAAAAGCGAGCGAACACAATTTATCAATGAAATTGCTACCGCCTCTGCGCTAGTCATGCCCACTGATTTTGATGTGCATACTTTAGAACATCATATTCCCGCAACCTTTATAGCCGCCCCTGTTTTAAAGCTAGTTCATCAGCCGCAGATTCCGATGCTAAAGGGGTTCTCTAAACTCTTGCATAAAGTCGGATTACTGCCAAAGACGGCATGCTTTATTTATGGAGGTAATTGGTTAGCGTCGCCTTGTTATCCAGAAAAGACAAAACGTTCGAACATCTTAGGTCATTCCAGTAATCAAGAGATGTATGAATTAACGGCAGATAATACGCTTAAGATGGATGATTATTTATTCTTCCGCCCATCTCAAAGTGAAGCAGTATTTTTACAGTTCGGTAAAATTGCCGTCTATGAAGAAGGTATTATTATTGACTGGTGGCCTATTTTTCATTCTGAAGACGTATCATCAACTAATAATGCCATCAAAAAAACACTAAATAATTATCAGGAAGTATCATGACTCTGGTTCTCGCATATCTTCTAATTCCAGCATTGATCGTCATTGCTTGCCAAAAATTTTCATTACTCGATAAAGCAGGTGTTGTAGTTTTATCCTTCGGCTTAGGAATCGCCATTGCCGCAGGTTTAGATTTAACCCTGCTATTTGAAGCCGATACCATAAGCGCTGTACAAAAAGATGTGTCAGAAATCAGCATCGCCATCGCACTGCCATTATTACTTTTTTCTATCAACGTAAAAAGTGCACTGAATATGGCCGGCGATACCATGAAAGGTATGGCGTTAGCCTTATTATCCGTCATCGTAATCAGTACCGCAGGTTCTATTATTTTTGCCGATCAAGTTGCTGATGTATGGCAGGTAGCAGGCATGTCAGTAGGCGCCTATACCGGCGGTGGCCCAAACATGGCCGCGATTAAAACAGCGATTGATGGTAAAGAATCTATTTTCGTCACTATGGTGACTTACGATATTTTATTCTCAGCAATTTACTTAATCTTTGTAATGACCCTAGGGCAAAAATTATTTGGTTTATTCTTACACAAGTACGAACATAAAAATGAAAATGGCGAAGTTGATTATGCCGGTATGGAACATCTTGCCGATGAAACCGCTAATGGCTATAAAAAACTGTTCGATGTGAAATTATTGCCACAAACTTTCGCCGCCATATTAACGTCTGGTTTAGTGGTTGGATTGGCGTTATTTATTGCCAGCCTAGTGCCTGAAACCTATAAATCAACCACCACAATCGTAGGCATCACAAGTCTAGGTTTAGCGGCATCATTCATCCCTAAAATTCGTGATTTAGCCAATAGCTTTCAAATTGGTATGTATTTGATTTTAGTTTTCTGTTTCACAATGGGCACCATGACCGATACCGAAATTTTCACCAACATTGACCTAGGTTTAGCCAGTTATATTAGCTTTATTCTTTTGGGTTCTTTGATAATGCAGGCGCTACTGTGCAAGTTGTTTAAAGTCGATACTGATACTTTCTTGATCACGTCATCTGCTGCGATTATGTCGGTCCCTTTTATCCCAGTAATCGCAGGCGCATTGAAAAATCGTGAAATCATGTTGCCTGGTTTTGCCGCTGCGATTATTGGTTATGCTGTGGGGAATTACCTAGGCATCATCGTCGCCAATGTGAGCCGTAGCTTAGTCGGTGCATAATTGGGCCAGTACATAACTTTTACTGTGAAGAATCAGCATGATCAGCAATAAAACCATCCTAATTGCCGGAGCCTCCTCTGGCATTGGCCGCCAAGTAGCACTGTTATTAAGCCAACATAATAATCGCCTCATAATCAGCGCCCGTCGCCAGCCTGAATTGGAAACCCTGGCCCGTGAGATTCAAGCCAACGGTTCCCAAGCCTTGGCAATCCCCTGCGATGCTCTGTCCCAACAGCAGGCTCAAGATTGTATTAAACAATCAATTGCTGAGCTTAAAACCATTGATATCGCTTTATTAAATATTGGTGATGGACCAGCATTTAATATGAGCAAAGCCAGCGTTGATGAAATTAATCACAATACCCAGTTAAATTATGGCACTCAAGTTAACTTTCTGGTGCCGCTCATTGCTCAAATGAAGCAACAAGGCTTTGGTTTAATCGCCCATACGAACTCCCTAGCCGGTTTTCTAGGGCTCCCCATGCAGGGCCCCTACTCTGCAGCTAAAGCCGCTGGTCGTATTCTGATGGACAGCTGCCGTATTGAACTCGAACCCTTTGGTTTGAAGTTTGTTTCTATTTACCCAGGTTTTGTCGCGACTGAAAGAGTGCAAGGTGACGGCATTCCCTCGCCATTTGAAATTAGCGAAATGGATGCCGCTAAGCATGTCATTCGAGCCTTAGAAAAAGAAAAAGCCGATTACTTATTTCCCTTCATGACGGCGAGTTTAATTCGACTTGCACGTGTATTGCCTAAATCACTGACCAATAAATTGTTAGCAAAATCAGTTCCTGCGGATTATTAACCTCTTATCGTTACTTCGGGTACACTGAGCTCATCATTATTGCTTTGAGCTCAATTACAGAGCTTATTCACAAAAGCCTATTTACAGAAGCTAAGCTATGCAGACCCAAGAATTACACATCAATACCGCCGACGGCTATCAAGTCGCGGCTACCCTATTCAGCCCTCAATCTGAAGTGAATGCCACAGTTATTATTAATAGCGCGACCGGTGTTTTGCGTCAATATTACAATGCTTTCGCCCGCTTCTTGAGCGAACAGGGCTTACAGGTCATCAGTTACGATTACCGCGGCATTGGTGGCAGTAAAACTAATGATACAAAAGACAAAGCCCTTAGTATGATCAACTGGGGCCGTAAAGATTATGCAGCGATTGTTGATTGGGTAGAAGAAAAATACCCAGAACATAAGATTCTAGGGGTAGGCCATTCCATCGGCGGCCAATTATTAGGGTTATTGCCTGATAACCACAGAATATCAGCCTACTTAAACATTGCCTCACAGCATGCTCACTGGGGCAATTGGCGCGGCAAGTTTAAAGCCCAAAGCTTTGTCTTCTTTCATGGTTTATTACCCGCGTTTCGCTACGCTAAACAATTCCCTAAATGGGTATTAGGATCAGAAGCACTACCTAAATACGTAACCCGAGACTGGTCTCGTTTTGGTCGTAAACGTTTTTACACCGATATTGATGGCAAAGAATTACACGATAACTTTTATAACTACCGCGGTAAGATTCGCTATCTTGCGATTGCCGATGATCACGCATTTGCACCACCTACCGCCGTAAAATCACTAAAAGAGAATGTGTATATCAATGCTGAGGGGGAATTAATTTTAATTGAGCCTAAGCATTATGGAATGAAGCGTATCGATCACTTTGGTTTCTTTCAAAAAAACATGAACCAACAAGCCTGGCAAGAATGCGTGGATTGGTTAACAGAGCAATCATTCCTGCAGCCATAAGCGCCAGCAAGGTATATTTATAATCCATGATTCAGCCTCCAATGATATGTGAACCAAACTGCACTTTTATGCTTAAAGCAGAAGCAATCAAAGATGACTAAATAGAAACCTAAAATAACAACTAGAATATTATTCTAGATTTTATTATCCAACCGTTATACAACAGATCCAGGCTCTCTATTTAATAATCTCCCAATGAGTCAATGCACAGGTTTCAGCACTGAGTACAGATAAGGTGACCCTATGAAAATACAAGATTTGACCATTACCACAGCCGATGGGTATCAACTACAAGCTAGTGAATTTTCTCCCTCCAATAGTAATGGCATTGGCCTTGTTATTAACGGTGCGACAGGCGTGGTACGTAAATACTACCAAGCCTTTGCAGAGTTTTTATCCGAACAAGGTTTTACAGTTTTAACCTATGAGTTTCGGGGTATAGGTGGAAGCACTCAGGCGACTGAACAAGCCTTAGCGCCTTCAATGATTCATTGGGGTCAACACGATATGGATGCGGTCTTAAGCTACTTTATTGATCGCCATCCTGAGCTAACCATCAAAGGCATTGGCCACTCGATTGGCGGCCAGCTACTCGGCATCATGCCGGACAACAACCGCTACGACAGTTTCTTAAATATTGC
>ENA-ORXI01000002-ORXI01000002.1-sediment-metagenome-genome-assembly--contig:-NODE-2-length-164390-cov-10.737385_pt1 | contig 164390 bp, 152 predicted proteins | sample MGYA00237861_ERZ511468 | MGnify/ENA primary metagenome ERZ511468 (study PRJEB26299, sample SAMN06266213) | sediment metagenome | isolation source: Hudson Canyon methane seep mesocosm | place...
GAGGAGCCGGATGCGGTAGTTCCGCACGTCCGGATCTGTGTGGGGGCGGTTCAGGTAACTGGCCGTTCTACCATGACAGCAGTAATTATGATTGAGCAAAGAATTTCTATAGTTATGGGTTTATGGGCCGAAGGATATTTCACTGATAGTGAAGTGATATCTTGGGCTGATAAACAAATAATTGAAATCGAAGGTGATATCTATGATCCTTTGATTGAGCTTTCTTTAAAGGGGCCGAAGGTTTGTGTTAAAAAAGCGAGTTATGATTTCCCTGACAGAATGGAGTTTTCATATCAACAACGCTTTGCTATACGATTGATGAGATTGGATTTAAGTGTCCGCTCTGATGTTAGGAAGTTTATATCGTGGGTAGCATCCAATGCTATGGGGGAAGATAGTAAATCCCCAGAAGTAATGTTTGGGTATCATCTAGATCATTACCTTGATTATGATGAAATAGACCCTGAAATTTACTTTGAGAGGAATATTCAAGAGTATATCGACTCAAGTGAAACTCTTGTCCGATCCTTACTTCAGAGAGCCAATGCTTAACAATACATTGGTGATCGCTGATCTTGCACCCACAATATTGGCGTTATACGATTATAGAAACTCATGAGTAAAGAATTCTGGCAAGCCTTAATACTAGGCATGATTCTTGGTATGGTCTTTTGGATTGCGGGCATTAGTGAATCATTTATAGGTATTCTAGTTTCTTTAGGCGCCTGTATTTTATTTGGGCCTTTAACTGTATGGAAAATTAAGCGCGAGCCGAATATATATGCATTAGTTGTCTCTGTAATTTCTGGTATATTCCTTGTAATTGCTTATGGCCCTCAAAAGGGAATGGCTTTTTTTGTTGGTGTGCTTTTCATTTACGGGATAGTGTCGGTTCAATTGTCTATAGTAATGGCCAATTCATACGACAATATATCGTTTATTATAGAGAAATTTAAGGGTCGTAAATGACTGCGTATAACAAACAGTTGGTGTTCGCACCTTCGGTGCTGGGACGGTTAAACTTCGCTCGTTCCTCGCTACGTTTCACCGCCCCACAACAAAAGCGTTGCATGCAGTTCGGAATCATGAGTTTTATTAAAAGAGACGTATGGAAAATCTAGTTGTAATTAGGGAAGCGCAGGAAAGTGATCATCCATTTATTTTTGAGCTTTCACCTTACTTAGCTGAAGTCGCTCAGTTAGATTGGCATAGTGATGAATCTATTCAAAAAATGCAAGATGATTACATTTCTAAAATGCTTGAAGAAACACCGAAGCCCAATATTACATTTATTGCTGAGATTAATAATGTTTCATTAGGTTTTATTCATGTACGAACACATGAAGATGGAATTTCAGGTGAAACTTGTGGAACCATACCGCTTCTTGCAGTATTACCTAAATCTCAAGGTTTGGGGGTAGGTAAAGTGCTAATTGAGCACGGTGAAAAGTGGGCTAAAAACTTAGGATGTAGGTTGCTACATCTAGAAGTCTTCGCAAATAATAAAAAAGCAGATATTTTCTATCAAAATATTGGTTTTAAACCTGAAACTGTTCACATGATAAAGTCAATATAGAGTAATTTGCATATAACAAGTACTTAAAGCGGAGCAAAAAAGGATGGCTATTGGTCGTTTAAATGGGCGTTATAGCTAAAATGGAATGGATGGAAACGTCTCTTTTATTTTTTTTTGTGCAGAATGCAAGGCCTGATCTTGCTTTAATACTCACCTATTAATTTAATAATAATATTACACACTTCATCCACGCTTTCTTTAAATCCGTTTTTTGCCCACTGATTGACTACGGCTTGAAACTCATAAGAATTGAAGGTGATTTTGTAGGGTGTAGCATAAGCGAGTTTAGCAAAGAATCTCGCCGTTTATAAAAACGCTATGAAAGATTGCGGCATCGATAAAATATAAGTAACAGATTAGAGGGTTAACATGGAATGTGAAAATCTTAGCGATAAAGAAATTCTCGAAATTGTAAAACCATTAGCTGAAAATACAGAAAACTCTTGGAATGAAAAAAACTACCATGGCTTTTGTCGGTATTTAATTGATAACAGTTTTCCAGAAGAAGAGTTCAATAAGCAGCTTGAAGAGAGCTATGATGTATATGGTAAGCATACAATAGCGAATCTAGTGACGATACATAGAAACCCCGACCATATTATAGTTATTTGGAAGGTGGACTTAGAAAAGCGGAAAGAACAAGGGTTGCTCATTTACGGCTTCAGAGAGCATGAGGGTGAAGTATTAATTGAAGGCTGCTCATATCACGCATAATACAATATGATTGCTGAGGGGCGTACGGAAGGAACTCTTAAATTATTACCGGCATTGAATACCTACTGACACTTTATGTCAGTAGGGGGCAGTATAGTATGACCATTCAACAGTATCAGGACGAGAAGATAAAATGACAGAATCTGAATTTAAAGTGGTAATTAACGCTTCAATTGAACAAGCGTGGGAGGTCTTGTTTGGTCAATATGGCGATATACACATACACAACCCAACGATGATCGCCTCAAACTATATTGGTAATGCTACTGAGGGTGGACTGAATTGCTCAAGGTATTGTCAGTTTGATGAAAAACTCCACTTAGAAGAAAAAATTACGGAAGTAACTGAAGGGAAGAGCTTTAAAGTTGAGGCTTATGATCATAACTTGCCACTATTGAAAGCAATGTCTGCTGTCTATGAATTGTCTTCAATTGAAGCCGGTAAGACAGAAGTGAAGATGACATCTTATGTTTCAACCTCTCCTGGCTTCATGATTTACCTCATGAAAGGGCAATTAGGGAAGGGGTTAGAAAAGCATCTTTTTGGTTTGAAATACTATTTAGAAACCGGTAAAACAGTAAATAGTGACAATTACGCGAAAGTCTTCAAAAGCTATAAGTAAAAAGAGCACCGTACATTATGCCTGAGCCAGATCCCGCGAAATTTATCACGTTTGCACAGCCAGAAGATCTTGCTGATTGGCTTAGTAGCCATCATTCACATGAAAAAGAGTTGTGGGTGAAAATATTCAAAAAAGGAACGGGCATCCCCAGTGTTACTTGGGACGATGTCGTGATTGAGTCGTTATGCTGGGGCTGGATTGATGGCATTAAAAAGTCTCTGGGGGCCGAGGCTTATATACAAAGGATAACCCCTAGGAAAGCTAAGAGTAACTGGTCTAAAAGAAATCGAGAGCATTGTGAACGTATGATTCGTGAAGGACGGATGATGACATCGGGCCTAGTGCATGTTCAAGCGGCTAAAGCAGATGGTCGTTGGGGAAATGCCTATTCAGTGAGCGAAATGGCGGTGCCGGATGATTTCTTAAGCGCTTTGAAAGCCCACGCTACCGCTAAACAATTTTTTCAGAGCCTTAACAAGTCGAGCCGCTATGTAATTGCGCACGGATTAATAAGTGCAAAGAAACCTGAGACTAGACTTAGACGATTTGAGAAGTTTATCGGCATGCTTGCCCGCGAAGAAGATCCAGCAACGGGTTTAAAGAAGACGTAAATGCTGAAGTCGGTATGGCTGGAAAAGAAAAACGGGTGAACTTTGTTAAAGTCACCCGTTTTTATGATGATAGAACTCTACTATTTGAGTAAATCAGGCAGGTAATAAATCATCAAATATCCTGCCAGTAATACTGCAACCCAAACCACCATGGTTTCGATTGGCCAAAGTCTGGCGAAATATCCCTTCGGTTTACCTAACTCAGAATCATAAGTATTTTGGATCATTCCCTTAATAGAAATAACCACTGACTGCTCGAATCTTTCATAAGTGCCATACACAGTTGAGGCGACTCTTTTGATGACGTTTGGCGCTAGCTTGCGATAGAACCAATCGGTATCGAGGTTGGTTGATGGCAGTTCAGGCGGATACAGGTTGCGCAAGTTTAGCCACACAAACGCAAGGGCCGAGAAGAATAATAACTGCAACTGCGTCAGTACGTGCGTCATGTCATAGGGGCTATAGCTATGTTCCCAAGGCAATAGTGCATAAACGGTTTGCGCAGGGAAGCTACCCAGCACAACACAGGTTACTGCGCCCAAGGTCATGGCAATTAGCATGTTCTTAGGTGGCTCTGTGGTACGGATGCCAGAGTCATGGGCGAAGAAGGCGAAGTATGGAATCTTAATCCCTGCGTGGTGGAATACACCCGCCGCGGCAAACAGTAATAATAACCAGACTACGTCATAGCCTTCGGCAACGGCCGCCGCCATGATCATAGACTTGGAAACAAAACCGCTGAACAGTGGGAAGGCCGAGATAGAAGCCGCGCCGACAATACAGAGTATCGTGGTTTTCGGCATGCTCTTATACAAGCCGCCAAGTTCCGAGCCGTTGATCTTGCCTGTCATGTGCAATACCGCGCCCATGGTCATCATCAACAGACCTTTAAAGATCACATCGTTAAAGGCGTGAGCCACCGCGCCATTCAGCGCAAGAGCAGTACCGATACCGATACCGACGATCATGAAGCCAATCTGGTTAATCAAGCTGTAGGCCAATACTCGACGCAGGTCGTTTTCGATTACAGCAAAAAAGATTGGGAAACACGCCATAGTGACACCAATCCAAACCAGAATTTCTTCACCCGGAAAACCACGAGCAAAAGCATAGACGGCAACTTTGGTGGTAAACGACGCCAAAAAGATGGTGCCAGTGGGAGTGGACTCTGGATAAGAATCGGTCAGCCAGTTGTGCATAAAGGGAAAGGCACACTTGATACCAAAGGCGAAGAAAATTAACCAGGCGCCAACCTGTGCGATGCCTTCCTGTTGCAAACCAATGTGATTAAACAACAAGCTGTTGTTGACCTGAGCAAAAATCAAAAGCCCTGCTAGCAGTAACACACCGGAGAGGACTTGAATGATCAGATAGCGAAAGCCCGAAGAGTAGGCGCGATCGGTTCGCCGAGCCCAAATAAGAAAAACAGAGGTTAGGGCCAGTAGTTCCCAAAACACAAACAGCGTCAGTAAGTCCCCGGCGAATACGGCACCTACGGCGCTGGCGGCATAAGCAAGGCCGGCGACGTGTTGCACGGTGTCTTTAACGTGAAGGGCATAAACAATGGCAATAAAGGCCGCCAGATGAAACAGATAACCAAACATCAGGCTGAGTTTGTCTATACGCACAGGTTCCAGTGCATAGCCCATAAGCTCAAGCGACCAGAAAACGCCGTGTTCCAGGCCCATTAAATTGAGGGCCCCTACAATAGGTGCTGCTAACATGAGTATGCTGCGTAACCAGCCTCGCAGAAAAATCGCGGCTAAGGCGCCAAACATAAGTGGCAGAAACGGTATTACACTATTCATCGTAGTAATCTTCCCCACGCATAATTACTTTTCGCATCGCCTTGGCGACAAATACCAATACGCTACATCCAACAAAGCCATAGATGGCATAGAACGCTGGGATATTCTCCCAGTCATGATATATGTGGCGGTGAACTATGAAGTCGGCAACGACTAATAAAGCACACAGAACATAAAATACTTTTAACATCTTTTTGATGTTTTCCGGCTTATCGAAGAAGCCGTCGGAATCATGATGTTCAGTCATTTAGCCTGCTCCATTTATAATGCTGTGCATTTCTAAGCTGGTAGAAACACCTGGTATGAGATTGATTAGGTCGACCAATGGCTGCGGGTAGAAAAATAATGCAAGACAGCCGAATGAGGTGATCCCTAATGCGATTAACATCGGCAAGGGGGCTTCTTTGGTTTCAGACCAAGACCAAGGTTTTGTCTCTCCAGCCCCAGACCCAGATTCAGGTTGAGTATTGAAGAAGGCTTTAACCGGAATCGGTAATAGGTAAGCAATATTCAGCAATGAGCTGATCATTAATACCGCTACAATGATTAATTTATCCGCTTCCAACGCACCAATGGTGAGATACCATTTACTCCAAGTCCCTGCCATCGGCGGCAGACCAATAATGCTGATCGCACCAATGGTAAAGGCGGCCATGGTGAGTGGCATCTGCCTACCTAGGCCAACCATGTCGCTGATGTTCTTCTTATGACTGGCGACCATGATGGCACCGGCACAGAAGAAGAGGGTGATTTTGCCAACCGCGTGAGTCGCAATGTGTAATGCGGCACCAGCGCTAGCAATGGATGACGCTAGCAATGCACCCACCACGATATAGCTCAACTGGCTGATCGTAGAGTACGCCAAACGTGCTTTAAGATTATCCTTGGTCATAGCGATACAAGACGACAGCAATACGGTGGCTGCGCCTATGTAGAGCATGATGTCGGTGGTGGCTAACTCCTTTAACGTATCGATGCCAAAGATGTAGATGACGATCTTTAATATGCTGAATACGCCGGCCTTTACTACGGCTACCGCATGCAACAGAGCGCTGACAGGTGTCGGTGCCACCATGGCTGCAGGCAACCAACGGTGGAAAGGCATGAGCGCGGCTTTACCAACGCCATAACAAAACAGCACTAGCAATACGCTCAGAATGGCTTTGCTGTGTGACTCATCAAAAATACCACCGGCTTTGAAATCCAAAGTGCCGGTTAAGCTGTAGGTCCCCATGACTGCGAAGAGTAAGAAGGCAATTGATGTACCGAGTAAAATACCTAGATACGTTCTGCCACCCTGTTTCGCTGCTTCCGTTCCCGCATGTGTCACTAGCGGATAGGTTGAAAGGGTTAATACTTCATAAAAGATGAAGAGTGTTAGCAGGTTGCCAGAGAAGCAGATCGCCATGACGGAGCTGATCGCTAATGCAAAGCAGCAGAAGAAACGGGTTTGATTCACTTCGTTATGGCCGCGCATATAGCCAATGGCGTAAATCGTGGTGACGATCCACAAGAAGCTAGCGACTAGGGCAAATAATACGCCCAGAGGTTCTACTTCAAAGTTAATCCCTAGGCCAGGGAATAGCTCGATGACATTCAAACTCAGTTCAGTACCGTTAAAGGTATGATCCGTAATGGCCAGCACTATGGTAAACAAGATAGTGGCGGTTGTTAGGGTGACGGCTTCTCTAAGGTTCGGATTTTTACCGGTAACGATAACCAGTAGCGCGCCAACAAAAGGAACAATAATAGAGAGGGCAATCAGGAGTGAGGGTTCTAACCCTTGCCAAAGATTCATGGTGCCACCCCCATCGCATTAGTCGTTAATTGACCTGTATTGAATGGATCAGCACTCAATTGACTCGTACTTAACGTCGTGGATTGGAATAACAATTCGGAGGCGGCTCTGGCTGCTTCGGTAGTTAAGCTGGTATCGATGCCAAAATAGATGTTGGCTAATACCAGCGCCCACATTGGCGCTAACATCAACAGTGGTACTTCTTTAATCTTCTTAGGATCTTGGGTCTCAGGCAGCTTTTGGAAGTAAGCCGCTTCAAGGATGCGACCAATATAGATCACCGCTAATAATGAACCACCTAATACCAGAGCAGCTAGAACCCAGTGATTTTGTTCTAGGGCAGCCGTCACTAAATACCATTTACTGATAAAACCAACCGTCAGTGGTACGCCGATAATGCTTAGGCCTGCAATGGTAAAAGCAGCCATGGTCAGAGGCATGTGTTTACCCAGCCCTCTGAATGCTTGGATATCAACAGAACCGACGCGATAAAATACAGCACCAACAGCCATGAATAACGCACCTTTCATAAGGGCGTGATTGAATATGTGAATAAGGCCTGCCATCAAACCAGTCACGCTGACTAGGCTAACACCAAGAATCATATATCCGATTTGCGCCACACTGCTGTATGCCAGCACGCTTTTGACGTTGCTTTGCACGGCGGCCGTGTAAGAGCACTTGAAGATAGCGACAATGGCCAGTGCCATTAAGATGAAATCCATGTTCATGTCTTCGAATACATGATCTGCACCAAATATGGTGAAGATGAAGCGGATCATGACATAAACAGCGACCTTGGTAGCGGTGCTCGCCAAAAAGGCGGTGACTGCAGAAGGCGCATGGGTATAAGCGGCGGGCAGCCACATGTGTAAAGGGAAGAGTGCAAGCTTGATGCTGACACCTACCATAATGAATGCGAGGCCGGTATTGATGGTGCGACTGCTGTCGTAGGCATCAATTCTGACAGCCAAATCCAGCATGTTCAGCGTGCCGGTTTTCATATAGAGCATGCCGACACCAATCAAGATGAAGGTAGCACCGATGGTTCCCATGACTAGGTAGCGAAATGCCGCGGTTAAGCAGCGACGATCCGATGCTAGGCTAACCAAGGTATAGGTAGCGAGGGATGATATCTCTAAGAAAACAAATAGATTAAACGCATCGCCGGTTACCAAGATACCCGATAGACCGGCCAGACAAAGTAGGTGCGCTGTGTAAAATAATGAGTGATTGGTTGATTTGATTTCTTTTTCAATGCTGTCTTTTGAATAAATCAGAACCAGTGTTGAAAGCGCTGAAACGGCTAGTAGTACAAAGGCATTGACGGCATCAATACGTAATTCAATGCCCCATGGTGGCGCCCAGCCACCAACAGCATAGCTGATGACACCCTCAGATAAGGTTGTTGTCAGTAACTGCCAAGAAATAAAGCAAGCCCAAGCGCTGATTAGGGTGGCAAAACCCCAGGACAGAATGGACCGGCCTAAAACGAGTGTAATGGGTGCTGCGATCAAAGGCAGAATAATAGCAAGCACAGGCAGGTGTTGATCAAGCATTAGATTGCATCATCCTTGTTATCAAATTCGTTCTCTTCAACCGTGCCGTAAGCGCGTTTAATCCTAACGATCAGCGCTAGGCCTACAGCGGTTGTGGCAACGCCAACAACAATAGCGGTAAGAATTAAAACATGGGGTAGGGGGTTGGAGTATTGAGTAATACCTTCAGCAACAATTGGCGCTGTGCCACCGGTTACTTTTCCCATGGAAATGTAGAGCATAAAGACCGACGTTTGGAAGACGTTCAGACCAACAATCTTCTTTACGAGGTTGTTCGCGGAGATGACGATGTAAAAACCTGTCATCATCAAAAATACGACGATCCAATAGTTGTAGTAATCGAGAATAAAGTTCACTTGATGTTAGACCTCTCTGCCTGGCTATCAAAGGCATAGAAAATACTCAGCATGACGGCAAATACCGTGATTCCCACACCCAGCTCAATGATAATGATGCCGTAGTGTTGGCCGGCCAGAGGGTCAGCTGCGAGTTTGTTGTAATCTAGGAAATGGCCGCCTTTGGACATGCTGTATAAACCCACGCTGGCGTAAAGTAATACGCCGAAAGAGGCCATTAATTTTAATATCTTGGGGCTTACTACCTCGAAGGCTTTGGGTAAGCCAAAAACTAGAGCGTATAAAATAAAGCCTGCAGCGGCAATGACCCCTGCTTGGAAGCCTCCTCCTGGGCCGAAGTCGCCATGGAACTGAACATAAAGAGCGAATAAAATGACCAGCGGAATAATGACTTTGGCGACCACGTGTAATACGTGGTGTGCTTCTAACCCCGACTCTGGAGTCTTTTTTTCTTTACGTCGTCTAATGCCCAGTAATGACAAGACTCCGATTGCCGCTGCAAATACCACGACGGTTTCGCCAAATGTATCGAATCCACGGTAACTGGCTAATACGGAAGTTACCATGTTGGGAAGTCCAACTTCTTTAGGGGACTCTTCAATGTAGCGTGGTGCGACATGTTGGTGAATCGGGTTGTCCGGATGGCCAAATGGAGGCATGTCGAGAGTGCCGTATATTAGCGCTGCTCCTGTGACGCAAACGACAATTAAGGGCAGTATGGAAGTGTGTGAACTTTTCTTTTCTTTTCGGCCTGTTAGCGCCAAAGTTCCGAGCATGAGCACAGTAGAAATACCGGCACCAACAGACGCTTCAGTAAAGGCTACATCAACCGCATCGAGATTTATGAAGATCAATGCCGAAAGGAAGCTGTAAATACCAAACAGCATGACGATGGCAAATAAGTCTTTTAAAAATATAATTCTAAGAGCCGTCAGTGCCAGCATTGCCAGCAACACCAAATCAATCAACTCAGTCATTAGTGTTTTTGCTCCTGTTGTTTGTCCTTAACCTCAGCTAGCGTTAGCAAGCCTCCATGGCGGGCTGATTTAGCCAGGGCATGGGATGCGGTAGGGCTGGTAATCATTAGAAAAGCCAAAATGAATAGTAGTTTTGCGGTATTTAAATCAAAAGACGTTTGCAAAAGCAGACCGCTAATAATCAAGATAGCGGCTATAGAATCGGTAATACTGGCGGCGTGCACGCGAGTAAAAAAGTCTGGGAATTTAAAGAGGCCTAGTGCGCCACTTAATCCAAAAAAAACGCCTGCAATGAGCAGTATGCTAGTGATGATATCTAAGACAAACATGTCAATCCATTCTTATATGAGAGTTATTCAACCGGTGCGGTGTATTCGAAAAAGCGCAATACAGCGACCATCCCTATAAAGTTGATCAGTGCGTATACAATGGCGATATCTAGAAACTCAGGGCGACCCATTAGATACCCAGTCACTGCAATAAATAGCACGGTCTTGGTGCCAAACATATTGACACCTAGAATGCGATCGTAAACGGTTGGGGCATAACAGGCTCTTGCCAAGGCCATTGCCATAACAAGCAAAATAGCAATGCAAATAGCAGCGTACATTTCTGTCATTTGTGTTCACCCCATATCTTGGTAATTTTCTTTTCCATTGCCTCTTGTTTAAGCTCTTCTATGGATGATTTTTGCAGTGCGTGGACGGTGATTTCATCATCCACCAAGTCCACGCTCAGAGTGCCAGGTGTCAGCGTTATGGAATTTGCATATAGCGCTCTTCTTTTTGGCGGGATATTTTTCGCATTTATCTTTGCTACACTCGGCGATAGTTTATCGGTAGAACCCCAGATTAATTTTGTTACTTGCAGACTTGAAGTGATGACTTGCCAAATTAGCCAAGGGAAATATTGCATTAGGCGAAGCCCAGTACCAATCTCTTGTTTTTCTTGATCGACATTATCCATACGTTTCAATACGAAAAGTACGATGATGACCGAAGCTATTCCAAAGGCGAGTAGTAAAGGCTGGAAGTAGCCTGAAAGCAACAGCCAGAAAGTTGAAAGTAAGATTGTCCATTTAGTCATGTGCATTAAGAGAAACGGTCCTTGTGCTTGATGTTAACCATAGGAAATTGGGAAATTTAACCTGCAATGTCTTTAGCATAGCGTATTTAAGCGTTAATACACGGGGATTTCACTTAATATGCAATGCTGACCATGATAGGTCAATAGAAGTATTTGAAATTTATTGATAGTATCTATCTATCACTGACAGAAAAGACATGAAAGGGTTAGACTTTTTAATGGCACAAGAAACCCCAACAATTAAACAGCTGGAGTACTTTGTCTGTCTGGCTGAGTCCACGGCTTTTCGCCGCGCGGCAGAGCTGTTAAATATCAGTCAGCCGACCTTAACGGCGCAAATATACAATTTAGAGAGCACGCTCAACCTAACTTTGTTTGAGCGTAGCCGTAGTGGTACTACCTTAACTCCAGCGGGTCGAGATCTGCTGGGTAATGCTCGACGGGTCATTGAGGAGATGAATGGTCTTGTTGATCAGGCGACTATGATCAACCGGGGGCCGGGAGGAACATTCAGAATCGGTGTATCACCTACCGTTGGACCTTATCTGTTACCCAATATTTTACCTGGACTGCATCAAGCGTATTCATCTCTGAAACTTTACGTGCGAGAAAATAAGCCAAAAACATTAGAGCTCGACCTATTAGAAGGTCGACTGGACTTGGTATTGATTCCGGGACCTTTTGGCAATACAGGTTTGACGGCTGAAGTATTGTTTCATGAACCATTGCAGCTAGTAGTACCAGATGATCATAAGTTGGCGAAGTTAAAAAAAGTGCAAGCTCATCATCTAGAGGGGCAGAACATACTGACATTGGAAGGCCAAAACAGCAGTTATCATCAGATGGAATTACTTTGTGTTGAGTTGGGCGCTAACATTGCGAGGGATTATGAAGGCACCAGTCTAGATGCTTTGCGTCAGATGGTGATGATGGGAATGGGATTAACGTTTCTACCTGAACTTTACATCTATTCCGAAATCCACCAGCCACAAGGTCTGATTGTTAGAGAAGTAGATAAATTAGAAATGTCCCGTACTCATGTATTAGCTTGGCGTCGAAATTCGCCTAATAGGAATTTTTACATGCAATTAGCTGAACAAATACGGTCTTTAGCGAAAACCAATTTAAGTGATGTTAATTTGAGCTTTTAAACTGGCCTAATACTTAAAGATGAACGGATTAGTGAGTGGTAAGGAAGTGATGAGTCATGGTTAATATCCTGGTAACGATGGAAGTTAAAGATTTTGCTTTGTTAGCGGTATTTGAACGAAAAGCGGTTGCAATTATGGGGGCTCATGGCGGAGAAGTAGTCAGGGCTTTTGAGTGTGGGCGCAATGAAGATGGTTCTGGTAAGGAAATTCATTTATTAGAGTTTCCTAGTCTTGTGGCATTTGAGTCGTATCGGTCAAATCCTTTATTGCTGAAGTATGCCAACCTTAGGAGTAAGGCGATAGAATCGACGGCTATCGTTATTTCAACGGAGTCGAAAGAATATGCTTAATAAAAGGTCTATTTCTATTATCATTCTGCCTGTTGGTGGATCTATGCTGTATAGCCTTTAGGAATGGAATAATGCTAAGAAGTTTATCTTTATGTTTAATATTAATGCTATTGATATCCGCTTGTTCTGGACCTCGTCAAGCTAAGCCAACCACTTATCCGTCTGCTCATTCGTCAGTTCAGGATCCAATTCAATACCCGACGCAATACCCAGGGAAACCCAAGTCATTAGCACTTCAGCCCCGTAGCAGTGAACTTCAAATTAAGTCGCATTGGGAGATGTCTTATTTTGATGAACCCGTATTCAATAGCAAAGTTGCGGTTTTAGAGGCAGGAAGTAAGGATAACCCCAGTATTATATTGATCCATGGGCTGGGTGATTTGGGCATGAAAGACTGGTTTACTGTCATTCCAGAGCTTGAGCAAAATTACCATGTGATCGCTATGGATCTTCCAGGGTTTGGTCTTTCCTCGTCGGCTAAGGGGCGTTTCTTGCCGACTAATTATGCAGATGTTATTGCGGCAATTAGTGAACAATATGCTAGTGGAAAAACGATTGCTATTGGGCACTCCATGGGTGGCGCTGTAGCTTTACGATATACCGAGCTATATCAAAATAGGGTTAATCAACTCATTTTGGTGGATGTTGCTGGGTTGTTAGAAAAATCCGCATTTATTAAACATATTGCTTCATTTGAAAAGGGCGAAAAATTATCGACACCCATGAAAATATTAATCGAGGGGGTAAATGATATTAGTTCCTCCTTGATTGAAACAGGGACAAAAAGCACCTTTATCAGTGATTTTTTACAAGAAAATGATCATGCGTGGGATTTTGTTGTTTCTGATTCGGCCAATATGAATGCCGCGTTAAGTCTAGTGGAAGAGGATTTTAATGAAGCCATTAATCAGGTTTTAGTCCCTGTTAATATTATTTGGGGCGAAAAAGACAATGTTGCACCGCTGCGGACGGGCAAGGTACTGAATAAGAAATTGCGTAATGCCCAATTGCAGGTAATTTCAGGGGCTGGACATGTGCCAATGAAAAGTCATCATAAAGAATTTATGGGTTATTTGACTGATGCTCTGAATAACAATAAGAGCCAAATCATCAAGCAGCAACTGTCTCTAGTAAAAGCAGGTATAAACCAAGGTCTTTTAACCTGTTTGAAAGAAAGGGGTAAAACCTATACGGGTTATTATGAAAAAATAGTCATAGAAAGCTGTGACCAGATACAGCTACTCAATGTCACAACAAACAACTTAATCATTACTGGTTCGGTGGTTGAAATTGAAAACTTAACTTATGAAAATGATGATCATTGGATGGAATTCAATGGTTCGGAAGTAACGATTACTAATGCGGATATAGCAGGGCATATCCCTATGTTGCTGAACGGCAGTAGCGTATATATGGCTGGAGTCTCTTTTAAATCGACAGGTGATGCGGTGATGATCGGAATGGGCTCGCGAGTTTCTGCTTCTTTTTGTGATATAGAAAGTCCAAGTTACTCGGGCATTGTTCATGGTGCTTTTCATCGTAGTCATGAGCCTTTGATGAAGTCAAAAGCTGGTCAATAAAAAAAAGACGCATAAATAATCATCTTGGTTAATCAATTAACGTGAATGATAAAGGGCAAAAAATGGAGTTGTTATTTTCTTATGGTACTTTGCAGCAGAAGAATGTTCAGCTAGCAAACTTTGGTAGAGAGTTAGTTGGAAAAAAAGACTCATTACCTGGGTATGTTCTTGGTGATATTGTGATTACCGATGAGCGGGTTATCCGTGAAAGTGGGAAATCGGTACATCAAATATTAAAAAGGGTCCCTAATCAGGAAGACAGAGTATTGGGAACTGTGTTTGAGATAACCCCTGAAGAACTAATGCAAGCAGATGATTATGAAGTCGATGACTATAAGAGGGTATCTGCGCAGCTATCTTCAGGAGTTACTTGTTGGATATATGCCGCGGCAACTGAATAAGTTTATTCGTATCTAGCAGCCTTTAATAAACGGATTCTCATTTCCTTGAATTGCTTTTATTTGCATGTTTTTCTCGCATTCCCATCGTGTTGTTGAGAATTGTTTGTCCCAAGCTTTAAATAAACGCTTATCTTGTGTCGATAAAGATAAATCATATCGTTTAGCCATATACAAATAGGTGCGAGCGATTTGCCCCTTGGTATGTTCGGGTGGCTGAACTTTTCGCTTTTTGAAATCAACTAGTATGTCGCATTGACCATATTGATGGGGTATGCCATTCCAGTGACTAAAACGATAATTTGAACGGTCACCGTTCACTTCTCCAATGCTAGGCACTAGATTATGCATGTCGCCTTCCATGCGTTTAAAGCGTTTGTTTTTTTTGCAGGCTTTGCGACCCCCTTTTTGCCAGCATTGCATTTGATGGCCGAAATTCCAAGCCGGTACTACATGCTCCCATTCAATTCGGTTGGCGCGTTTTATCTGTTTTCGGACTTCATAACCACAGCTTGAGAGCTGAGGAATTAGTTTTTTTCCTTTGTGATAATAGTCACAGCCACAATAAAAGCTTTCTTGATGCTTTCCTTGATAGATTTTGGCAAGAATTCTTTTAGCTTTAGAGAAACTTATGATCTCGTTTGCCGTGCTTGTTAGGGGGGAGGTGATAAGGAGAAAAATCAAAAAAGCTTTGAACATCAATAATCTACAGTAGATACATAAAAAGTATGAGTTAAATGCGGCAATACTAACATCAATCTACTGATAAAGAACTGCATAAGATCGGTGTGCTAAGCTCATAGATAGCTGTTAATTGGATGAGCCTATGGTCGATACAGTATTTACTAGGAGAGAGCTTTTAGGCGTCTTAATGGGGATGAGCCTGAGTTCAAATGCTATATTGGCAGTTGCATCCAGAAAATTGAATGACGTGAATATTGCTAAGAAAGCGCAGGCTAAGTTCGAGCTAAGGTTTGCATCCCCTTATGATTCGGCATCTTGGCGAACAACCCCCCATATGCATAAGCAAATTAAGCAGCAGATTGAATTGTCTTCTCATGGCGAGATATACGTTTCAATATTAGATAAAGGCATCGCGGGCATTGGCCCAGACCTCATGAAGCGGGTATCACATGGTTATGTTTCTGGGGCATTGGTTTCAGCTTCAAATTTAAGTCCAGTGGCTCCAGTATTGGATGTATTAAACATTCCTTTTTGGTGCGCCGATAATCAGTCTTATTTAAATCTGATTACTTCTTCTGTATGGCAGGCTGAAGTGGTGAATAGAATTAAAAAACGTGGCGTATTGGAGGTTATGTTTCCCTATGTGGTGGGATCTCGTACGATTACATCAACTCGTTTGCATAATGAAAGAGTCGCGGTTCCCGCCGATCTGGCAGAAAAGCTAGTGAGGATTCCAACGAGTAGAGTACTAAAGAACTTTTACGAAATCACCGACGCTAAAACGGTGAGAATTCCATGGGGAGAGGCCAGTCAAGGGGCGCGCGATGGTAACTTCCAATTTTTAGATCCATCAGTGGTGGGTCTAAATAATGGGCCGAATAATTTGCGTAACCATTTAGGTACGGTTTCTTTAATTGACTCAGTTCAAGACAGTTGGCTTGCGGTTATTAATCAGCAGTGGTTAGCCATGCTACCTAAGTATTTACAGCAAGCTGTTCGCGAAGCCTGCGATAAGGTGTTCAAACAACAGTTTCAAGGTATCACAGGTATCACCAGTAATTGCGTGAAAGGATTAGAAGCCGCTGGAGTGACTATGTATCAACCAACAGAAGTTGAGAAAGAGTCATGGATGGAATGCTGTGGTCATCAGCATCGTTCTTGGGACAGCATTAAACGCTCGATTTTAAAGGATGATCCGTTATTTCCTAAGCTGCTAGAAGCAGCTCAAACTAATAATGGTTATCACCTGAAAAGCTAGCATTATGAATTTTTATGCACGTTATTTACATGATGCCGCCGTAATGAATGCCGGTGAGCTGCGACATTTCTTTTTTCCAGCAGGTAAGGTCGTATGGGCTGAACTGGTTCAGGTTATTATGACCGCAGGCTCTAGCCATGACTTTCATTAATTCATTTGAGGCGGTTAAAAAGTTGCACAGCTGTTGCGCTGATTGATCAACGTTTAATTTAGCCCGTAATTCTGGCTTCTGGGTTGCGACCCCAGCAGGGCAGTTGTTGGTATTGCACATTCTTGCCGCCACACAGCCAATGGCTTGCAAGGCTGAATTCGCTAGGGCAATGCCATCGGCGCCTAAGGCTAGTGCTTTAATAAAGTCGTCTGGAGTACGTATGCCACCCGTGATGATGAGGGTTACATCGCGGCGATTAACTTTATCGAGATAGCGTTTTGCTCTGGCGAGTGCAGGGATTGTTGGTACGGATATGTTGTCTCTGAAAATAGAGGGGGCAGCGCCCGTACCGCCTCCTCGACCATCGAGTATGATGTAGTCCGCACTGGCATCGAGTGCGAATTGGATATCCTCTTCAATGTGATTCGCCGAGAGTTTGAAACCAATGGGTATTCCGCCAGTGATCTCTCTGACTTGATTGGCAAATGAGCGAAAGTCTTCAATGCTTGATAAATCATGAAAAGTGGGTGGGGAAACAGCATTTTGTCCTGCGGCTAGGTGTCGAACTTGGGCAATTTTTTCGGTAACTTTATTCGCTGATAAGTGCCCGCCAGTTCCTGTTTTTGCACCTTGTCCGCCTTTGAAATGAAAAGCTTGGACATTTTTCAGTTTATCCCAATCAAAACCAAACTTAGCGGAGGCTAGTTCGTAGAAATAGTGGCTATTGGCAGCTTGCTCTTCCTCCAGCATGCCGCCTTCTCCGGAACAGATCCCTGTACCTGCTAATTCTGCGCCTTTGGATAACGCAAGTTTAGCTTCTTCTGACAGTGCGCCAAAGCTCATGTCGGAAACAAATAATGGCATTGCTAGTCTTAGCGGTTTTTGAGCGTTCGGACCAATGACTAGCTCAGTTGAGACAGTAATATCTTCCATTAAGGGTTTACGCGCAAGTTGTGCGGCTAATAATTGGATGTCTTGCCAACGAGGGAGTTCGGGGATTGGGACGCCCATGGCGGTCATCTCACCGTGGCTGCCAGTTTTGCTGAGTCCGTCTCTGGCGAGGTTTTTTATATAAGTGAGTGTGGGTTCTTCATAGGTACTGTCTGTATGGGCGCTATTTGAACTGCTGGTCGTACTAGAAATTATTGTGCTGGTATCTTCATCTTTCAATTTGGCATGGGTGCCATCGCAATAGGGTAGATTGTTACTACGTTTGCACATGCAAAGATAAGCGGTATCGGTTTCTTTAGCAGTGAAAGCAACTGGTTTGAATGGGGTATTCTTATGGGAGCCATCACAGAAAGGTTGGTTGCTTGAATCGCCACAGGCGCAAAAATAATATTCTTCGCCCTTGGTTAATTCGGTCGCCTTGGGTTTTCTTCCTGCTATGGTTGGTTTTCGGGAGGGTGAAGTTGGGTTTTCAGAAACAGATTTTTCAGAACCAGAAGCCATGACGAATTCCTAAGTTAACCAGTATTACGTTCGATATACTACGTTTGAGATTCTACGTTTGAGATTCTGTTCAATCATCACGTAGGGTTAATAAAGGTTAGTTGTCGATGGTCATCTGGTCAAAATATGGTCAGGCAAGCTCTAAGGGTGTTTAAGCATGAACTTACTCAGATTACCCATGGCCATGTTAGATACTTTTTTACGTAAAAAGGGCGTCCAGCCTAATAATAATCCCGGTAATCCCAATGCTTGGCGACTCCAGCTCCAGAAATTGAAGCGATCGATGTGTTTAATGATTTTGCCATCGCGAAACTCAAATTCAGCATCGATTATATTGTGTACAAAATTACCTGTTTGGCTAAAAGAGTATTTGGGCTCCCAGTGGGCGGTGATATTGCCGTTATCCTCTGTCACCGTAAATTCCATCGTCATGTCTTTGCCGCGTTCACATAACATATGCCACATGCCGCCAATTTCATTGCCTGTTAATTCAAAGGCTTCATCTCTGAAATACGCATCAGGGTGGTAGCAGGTCGCCATGGTTTTATAGTCTTTGTTTTTAAAGGCGCTATAAAAAGTCTCAATCAAAGCTTTGTTATTATTTGGGCTATTAGTCATTGTTATTAAACCTTCTTTTTAATTTCTATGTTTACCCGCTAGTGTTATTAAGCCTGTGAATAGATAGCAAGCTTCATGTTACTGCTGCGGTTGTTGTGATATCTCATAAGTGTAGGTGGATGCAGGTTTGTTTACGAGTGGCTATTATGCCATCATGGGTGGGTTAATAGGACGTGATGATGTCGGGTTTATGAAATGTGCTTTGTTAATGCTGGATCGAAGTCCAGTAACTTCGGTCAGTGGACCTATGGAGATATTGGCGCTAGCGAATAGTCTCGTCGAGGAAGACAAGCGTTTAGTATTGCAATTAGTCAGCGCGACGGGTGAGCCTGTGACGTGTTTAGGGGGCTTGCAGCTTTCTGTTCATGCCCATTATCGACAGATAGAGTCTCCTGATCTTATTGTTATTGGGGCAATTGGGCATCCCGCGCTGCGAAAAGACGAGTTTGATAGCGATGTATTGCAGTGGCTAACCGATCAGCATGCGTTAGGGGTGAAAATAGTTAGTATTTGTACTGGAGCGTTTGTATTGGCTGCGACGGGGTTGCTAAATGGCAAGCAGGCTACGACTCACTGGCAGTGTGCTAATTTATTTAGGCAATCTTTTCCGCACGTTTTATTACGCAGTGAGAAGATGATTACTCACCAAGGAAACTTGTATTGCTCTGCTGGGGCCAGTGCTTATCAAGATATGAGCTTGTATTTAATCAGAGAGTTTTATGGCGATGATATTGCTCAGCAATGTGCTAAAGCGGTTTTGATTGATTCGGATCGTTATAGTCAGTTGCAGTATTCAAGTCATCAGCCTACGCGACAGCATAATGATGAGCTCGTGCACTCTTTACAAGATTGGCTACGTGATCATGTGGCACATGAATCATTCAGTATTGTCGATCTCGCCGATAAAGTGCATTTAAGTGAGCGTCAATTGAAGCGCCGATTTAAGCAAGCAACTAACGAATCGCCTTTAGCCTACATTCAAGCCTTACGTATTGAATTAGCTAAGCAGCTACTGGAAACGACAATGCAGGGTATTGAAGTTGTAGGGCGTGGAGTAGGTTATGAGGATGTAAGGTTTTTTCGGCAAGTATTTAAGCGTATAGCAGGGCTATCCCCCAGTGAATATAGGCAAAAATTTGCTTTAAAGCGTTAGTTTAGTATTCTGCTTCAGTTAATTTTGTTATTAGAATCTCTTTAGTTAATTAGGTTTCGTTATGCGTATTGTTGTTCGATCTGTTATGCCGTTAGTTTCGATATTTTTAATCGCTCTATGTCAGGTCGTAGGGGTGTCGGCTAGTGATCAATCTTCAGGGATTAATTTCTCTACGATTAAACAAAGCGCCATTTTGTCCGCCGCGTCATACAGTAGTGTGCCAACACAGGGGGTAGCGGGTACCGACTTTAAACCTGTCGAACAGATTGTTTTACCCGTTACCGCTGTGAGTTACTTTTTTGCACGTAATGCAACTACTCAGGCTTTATCCTTTCGTGGAACTTCAAATTTAGAAAATGTGCTGGTGGATTTAGACGTATCCTTAAAGTCAGATGCGCATAGTGGCATATTATTACATCAAGGTTTTGCTGCAGCAGCTTGGGATGCGTATCAGAACGTTAAGCCAAAGTTAGATGCGTCTCAGCCAATTATTACAACAGGCCACAGTTTGGGTGGGGCTATCGCTGTTATTGTTGCTATGTATTTACAAAAAGATGGCTTTAACGTATCCCAGGTCATAACATTTGGACAGCCTAAGGTGACCAACGTGGCCGGAGCGGGGGCTTATGCATCCTTGCCTTTAACTCGAGTCGTGACGCCTAAAGATATCGTACCTTTGGTTCCGCCATTGAGTCCTCTGCAATTACAAAACTTGGATATCTATTGGCATATGGGGCAAGAAGTTATATTAATGGCTGAGCGCAAGTATGCGTTAACGTCGGGATTAAAAAGCATGATGCGAGCCACTAAATTTGTTTCCAGTGTACCCGATGAAACTAATTTGCATGCTCATCAGATGGCGACGTATTTGCAACTAATTAATAGTAATCTGCAATTCGCTGAAGAGGTGCCCTATAAGATGGAGATTAATTTGTTCGGCTTTAGCTTGGATTAAAGTCTTGTACAGCTTTAACAAAGGCTGAACCATAGCGTTCTAGTTTCATCTGACCAACTCCTGATAAGGTTGAAAATTCATCAAGATTTTTTGGCTTTAGAGCCAACATGGATCTCAGCGTCGAATCATGGAATATCATGAAGGGAGCGATACCTTGTTCTCGTGCTAATAGGGTTCTGCAATCACGTAGAGCCTGCCATAATCCTTGTTCTTGTGGTTGAATTTCAGTGTCTTGTTGTTTAACTTTTTGACTGTTCGAAGCTTTATGTTTGTCAAAAGTATCCAGTCTTAAGGTGAGTTGATCGCTTCCTTTTAATAATCCGCGGCTGGATTCGTCGAGAGATAGCTGGCCGTAGTCATAGTTCACTTTTAGATAACCGTGAGCAACAAGTTGGCGGAATAGAGAGCGCCACTGACCTTCGCTCAGGTCACTGCCAATACCAAATGTTGAAACATTTTGATGATTGAATTGCTTGATCTTTTCAGTCAATTTACCGCGTAATACATTGATGACATGGACTGTCCCAAAACGCTGATCAGTTCGAAAGACACAGCTAAGTGCTTTACGTGCTGCTTCAGTCGCGTCCCAGGTTTTCACCGGTGTGATGCAGTTATCGCAATTGCCGCAGTGTTTAGGGTCGGGGTAGTGATTGCTTAAATCGTCCCCAAAATACTGAATAAGCAGACGTCTGCGACAATCAGTAAGCTCAGCTAAGCCCAGCATGCTGCTTAGTTTTTGTTGCTCGATGCGTTTGAATTGTTCGTCGCCATCACTGCCGGCCATCATTTGCTTGAGTTTGATGACATCTTCTAATCCATAAGCCATCCATGCATTGGCAGCTTGACCATCACGACCAGCGCGACCTGTTTCTTGATAATAGGCCTCAATGCTTTTGGGTAGGTCTAGGTGGGCGACGAAGCGAACGTCAGGTTTATCGATGCCCATGCCAAATGCGATCGTTGCCACCATGACAATGGATTCTTCTCGTAAAAAACGCTGCTGATTTTGTTGGCGTACGTTTTTATCTAAACCCGCATGATAAGGGAGTGCGTTGATTCCTTGAGTGGCTAACCATTGAGCGGTGCTTTCAACTTTCTTGCGTGACAAGCAATAAACGACACCTGCTTGGTTTGGGTGCTCCGTTTGTATAAAGTTTAGTAGTTGAGCTTTGGGGTTATTTTTTAGCGTGATGCGGTATTGAATATTAGGACGGTCAAAGCCAGAGACAAAGATCTTGGCATTTTGTAAGCCAAGTCGAAAAATGATTTCTTCTCTGGTTTTATTATCTGCGGTAGCCGTTAATGCAATTCTTGGGATGGTTGGGAAACTTTGTTGCAACAAGCTAAGTTGCAGGTAGTCACTACGAAAATCGTGACCCCATTGAGAGACGCAGTGAGCTTCATCGATGGCAAATAAAGACAATTGGCAGCGATGTAACCAATCTAAGGTACGCGCTAAGGTTAATCGCTCTGGAGCGAGGTAGATAATGTCGAGCTGGCCTTGCAATGCTTGTTGTTCAACTTGGGCATTGTGGCTATTGGGCATTGACGAGTTCACGCAGGCAGCGCGTATGCCCGCTTGAGTTAATGCATCGACCTGATCTTGCATTAAGGCGATTAAAGGTGAAATCACGATGCCGATGCCATTACGGACTAGGGCAGGGATCTGATAACACAGTGATTTGCCGCCACCGGTCGGCATTAATACAAAGGCATCTTCGTTATTTAGTAATGCTTGAATGATTTGGTCTTGAGGGGCTCGAAACTGGTCGTAACCGAAGGTATTCTTCAATACATCGTATGCTTGTTGCATCATGCTTTATCAGCTTCCTTGTCGGCATATACGAAGGTGATATTCTTTCTAAAATCGCGAAATTTTATCCCTTGTTTTAGAAAGCATTGTTGAACTTGTTTAATAAGCAAAGTGTGTTGCTCGATATTTGGCGCTAAAGTATGGGCTGAATCATAAGTAAGATGGCATTTCAGCTTCAAGCTATTGGGAAAGTTACTCCAGTCGGCGCTATATTCAATCAGCTCTATTTCTATAATCTTATTGGACGCCAGTGTGATGGCTTTGCGTACATTGATATTTAGTTTAAGGGTGACTTTGCTATTAGAGTTGTTATTAGCTTTCATTCCGGTTCTCAATTTTCACTGAGTTCTTGGTTGCTGCTTTCATCGAGTGTCGGATCGAATCCCAACTGAAAACAATGAGTGCCAGCCAGATGCAGCTAAAGGTGATGATTTCTTTTAGCCCTAAAGATTCATCATAAAACTGGACTGCAAGAAGAAACATTAAGCTAGGGCCAATGTATTGAATAAACCCAATGGTGGTGTATTGCAGTCGTTTGGTCGCTGCGGTGAAACACAATAAAGGCAAGGTAGTGACTATGCCTGCACTGATTAGGAGTAAGTTGGTCTGCGAATTATTATTGGCTAAATTTGAGGTGTCTGAGCTCGGCATGAAATACCAGTAAGCAATGGCGATAGGCAATAATACCAATGTTTCAATGAGCAGCCCTGGGATGGATTCAACTTGGATTTTCTTATGGATTAGTCCATAAAATGCAAAAGAAATAGCTAGGGATAAGGCAATGTAAGGGATTGAGCCAAATCCAATAAGTTGAATTAGGACCCCACTGACTGCAAGAGCGACGGCGACACCTTGTCGTTTGCGTAATCTTTCCGATAAGAAGAGGTAACCCATTAATACATTGATCAGTGGGTTTATGTAATAGCCTAAGCTTGCATCTAACATGTGATTGTTATTTACCGACCAGATGAACATTCCCCAATTAAAACCTAACAAGCATGCACTTAGAGCTAGCAAGGCTAACTGTTTTGGGCGTTTAAAAACGGCGATGATCTTTGGCAGCTGGTGACTTATAGCGCTGACCAGAATAAGAAATATGATTGACCACACAACGCGCTGGGATAGTATTTCTTTGGCATCGATATGGATCAGTTGTTTAAAGTAGATTGGCGCTAGTCCCCACATGATAAATGCGGCTAGGGCAAATAGAACCCCTGATTTTTGCTGTTGAGCTGGCATGAGATATTACAAATAGTTATGTATTGTGGATGGGTGTAATATTAACATTTAAAGGACTAAAAAAGGATGTGTTTGTGAATAGACTATTGTTCACAGTGGTTGTGATGTTAGGTTTATTATTCGGCGCTGGCTGTGCTTTTTATCCGACAACATCCGATCAGCAGCATCATGCGGATGATTGTCAGATGTATACTCGGGAGTTGGCGTTAGATTATGCTGAGATGCCTATTGAAGAATGTGCAGGTTCTGGTGCTGAGGGATCGCTTATTTGCTTAGCTGCATTAGGGGTCGTTGTTCCAGTAGGGTCTTTAGTTGCCTCGGGCAGTATTGTCGTGGCTGGGAATTCCTTACATTGGCTTGAGTATCATGGCACTTGTGATGAAGGTTTACTTTGGTCTGCTATAGAGGATGCAACACCCGATGAGTAATTCAGATTTATGTCGTAGTTTTTGTGTTATTGTCGTACTAATAAATGAAGTGAATAAATAGAAGTCTCATTTTATGGAACAAACAAAATTAGTCTGCCTTGGTGGTGGTCACGGTCTTGGTAGACTTCTCGTCTCGTTACGTGAGCTTGGTCCTAATTTGAGCGGTATTGTGGCGACGACTGATGAAGGTGGATCAACCGGGCGGCTGCGTGAAGAAGCCGACACGATTGCTTGGGGAGATTTACGAAATTGCCTTTCTCAACTCTGTACGCTAGATGGTATCGGTCAGATATTATTTGAATATCGCTTTCAAACTCAAGGTGATCTTGATGGTCATAACTTGGGTAATTTAGTGCTTTTTGCTTTAGATCAACTCTCGGTAAGGCCGACTGATACGATTCAGATTGTTCGAGATATGTTAAGGATTCAAAGTCACCTCTTTCCAATGGCAGACTCTCCTACCACTTTAATGGCTAAAACAGAGCCAGTATTGGGTCAGGAACCTAATACCTTAGTCGGTGAATTGTCGATAGATGATAGTGATGAAGAGATTGCTCAGCTGTATCTAGATCCTAAAGTGAGCGCTGAGCAGGAGGTTATTGCAACCATTGAACAAGCCGATGCGATTATCCTAAGCGCGGGTAGTTTCATGACCAGTATTATGCCATCACTTTTGGTTGATAATATTCTTTCTGCAATCAATAAGAGTAAGGCGCCATTAATATTGGTGGTGAATATTAAGGAGGAAGAGTTGGGTGGAGGGCTTAAACTCACCTTTGCTAAGCAGATGGCGTTATTGCAGAAGGCAGGTGTTCGCTCTTTGGATTATATCTTATGGCCTTCTAATAGAGATTTATCAGTAGAACACTTCAACAAATATCCGATTAAACAAATTGATATGGAGCCTTGTGAGCGAGGCTTGCATAATGAAAGTATTTTAAAGAAAGCGATCTTTGACTTGCTTTAACTGGAGATTATTAACCGCCGAATAAGCTTTCTTGATGATCATCTAGCCATAGTGGGTATTTAGCCATGGCTTTTGAGTACAGGCGACTTTGCTGGTGGAATTCTAACCAGCTCCTTAATTTTGGATAAGGGGCTTGTATAAACCAGGGGCGGTTGACCCGTGAAAACTGACGCACAAAGGGAAGTAACGCGTAGTCAATTAAACCTGCTTTCTCTCCGATAAAAAAGCCATTGGCATTCAGTTTTTCTTCTAGTTCAGTAATAAACATTTCACACTTTTCACGTTCTGCTAATTCATTATCATGATGAAAGCGTTTAGCTTTTTTATAGGTTTCGAGCTGAGGTTTAAATTGTTTATCATTGCGATGAATTAAGGCGATCATTGCCTCTAAGTCATTTGGATGTTCTTTATGCAGCAAGTCTTGAGGGTCGTTTTGTCGCAGAGCCCAGAGCATGATATCTAAGCTTTCATCAATCACTCTGTCATCGGGCAAAACCAATACGGGCACTGTACCTTTGGGGGATACTGCTAGCATTTCATCAGGTTTATTTTTCATCACAATGGCGCGCAGCATTACCGACTGCTGCGCCATTAATAAGCCTAGTCTGGCTCGCATTGCATAAGGGCAATGTTGGAGCGAGTAAAGAATTGGTAGCATGATTATGCTATAGCCCTTGACGATACTGCGCGTTAGTTGAAAGGGTTACCATTTCGTTTAATGGCTCAGAGGCTTCTTTATTTCCTTTGATGAGGTTCTCAAAGTGCTGCAGCAGCTGTGCTTTATCTTCAACAGCGGTATCACCCGACCCAATATTGGTGAGATCGATAAAGAATTCATCAAATAAATCTCCAAGGTCATCGACAATATCTAGGTTGAGGAATTGTTCGTCGTTATAGATGCTCGGATATCCACCTTTTTGTTTGTCGATGGAGTATTTGACCCCTCTAACACTTTTAATCGTGGTGGCTTTTTCACATTTCAACATGCAGCCATCTTCAATGCTGGGTTTTTTACAGCCGACCGTTGGTTGGAAGAAGCATTGGCGACTCGTCATCATTAGAATAGGGTGGTAGATGCTGTAATACAGTTTGAAATCGTCTGGGCGAGCGATGTTTCTTAACTGTAGACGATTGATCTCGTTGGACATGAAAGCCCCAGCGCAATTCAGCTCTTCTTTTAACGTAAGTAGTGCGTAGGAATTGGTTGTATTTAAGAAGGGGCCTGCCACCCATTCAATGCCCATTTCAAATGCTTTATAGGCAATGCCCGTATTGTTGGTAACAATGCGCTTAGGCTTGACTTGCTCTAGGATTCTTACCGCTTCTATGTAGTCTTTACCGATTAATACAGCAGGGAACCATGGGATTAGTCTTGGATTGGCTTTTAACAGGTCTATGTGTTTCGTGCAGTTTTTCTTTAAACTTTCAGGGATTTTAAAATACACATCCGCATCGGTTAGCTCACAAAGGTGAAAATCTTTTTCGTCTGCAATTAAAATCGACATTGATGGCTTGCCTGACGATTTGTTGCTTTTATCCAGTGGCGGAACTTCGACATTAGCAACAAGTTCGACCGAGTCGTTTAGTAAAAATGCGAGCTTGTTTTTGAGTGCCGTTAATTCTTTAAAAGGAATGCTTAATCCCGAATTATAGTTTTCGAAACAGAATTCTTTAAGGCTGAATTCAGAATTATCAAAGCTCTTAAAGCGTTTGCTTAGCGTTTTTTCGTCTAGTTCCGCTTTTCCTGTGGTAGAAAGTAGCGAATCGGACTGAATGCTTATGACTTTAGCATCATCGCTATTACTATTGGCTGGTTCGGAGGTTGCGATTGAATCGTCACCTACGGTCGCAGTAATGCTTAACGGAGAATTGTTAGATCCGGAAAATTCAATAGTGAGTGGCAATTTTGCAGTGGTTAAATAATGGATTTTATCTCTAAGCTCAGCGCCTAACTGATTTTTTTCGATATAGAGATCGTCTTTAGCTTCTTGTATTTGTACGACTGAAATCTCGTCACTGCTGCTGTTCTTTGCACTGTTAATCGCGTTATCGACTGCATGCTTCACGCTATGGTCACGAGGGTTATCGATGAACATGTCTTTGGTCAAGTTGCCTTGTAAAAACGAGTTGGTGAAGTCGCGGTTAAATACCTTATGCAGATTTGAATCGTCGGGTAGTAATTTTCCCGTTTCTACAAATTCATTAATGCCCTTGCGCCAAGTGTCTACGACTGTATAAACGTAGTGAGCGCCTTTAATGCGGCCTTCAATTTTTAATGAATCAACACCTGCTTCAACTAGATCGGGTAGATCAAAATAGGCTGAGTTATCTTTTAAATTTAATGGATACTTATTTCCAGTTGCGGTGACTTCATATTCTTCACGGCAGGCTTGGCTGCAGCGACCACGGTTGCCTGAATTACCGACACTGACTGAACTTGAGTAACACTGGCCAGAGAATGCGATGCACAGAGCGCCGTGGACAAAGACTTCGGTTAGTATGCCGACATCGTGAGATAGCTTGGTTAGCGACTTGATTTCACCCAAATTCATTTCTCGGGACAAGTTAACGCGGGAGGCACCAATTTTATTTAAAAAATGTATTTGCCCTTCATTGTGTGTGGTTAATTGCGTTGATGCATGAATGTCGAGAGTGGGGAAATGCTTTTTAACTAGATTAAACATACCGAGATCTTGCACAATGATGCCGTCAATGCCGCTATTTACTAACTTGTTTAATAGCTTGATCATTGTGGGTAATTCTTGCTCTAGAATCACTACGTTCAGTGTTAAGAAAACCTCACAGTCGTATTTATGAGCCAAGCGTAATATGCCAGTTAAGTCGTCAAAGGAAAGATTGGCAGCTCTGTTGCGGGCATTGAATGTATCTAGGCCGCAATAAACGGCGTTGGCGCCTGCAACGATCGCTGCTTTAATGGCTTCAATATCACCGCCAGGGGCTAATAATTCAATCTTTCTACTCATCGGATTCACTGCTTTTGTATCGTGTAAATTAGAGCGGCGATTCTAACGGTATCTTAGGTTGATTGCTATAAAATGGCGGGGGTAGGGAGGATTAAAGTGCTGACTTTACGTGGTGTCGACTTTGAATGAGGAATTGTTTGCATAAAAAAGGCTGCATAAGCAGCCTTTTATTGTTTAGCCTATGATGGCTAATCTTTAAGATAACTTAAAGAACCATGTCTTTTAGTTTCTTCAACGGCAGAACTTTAACCTTGGTGCTGGCTGGTTTAGCCGCAACATCCATTAACTCGCCAGGCTTGAACGGGTTAGGTACGTTTTTGCGTGCTTTTTGAGCTGGCTTTTTAACGGTTTTGATTTTCAATAAACCTGGCAGTGTGAATTCACCCACAGCACGTTTTTTAACGTGGCGTTCGATGATGTCACCTAGCTCATCTAGAACACTAGCAACTTCTTTTTTGCTTAGTTCAGTTTTCTCAACTAGCTCGTTTACAAGCTGAGTTTTAGTGAATTTTTCTTTTACTGCGGTTAATTTTTTAACCGGAGCTGCAGCAACTACTTTTTTAGCTGGAGCTTTTTTAGCTGGTGCTTTTTTAGCAGCAGGTTTTTTCTTAGCAGCCATGGTATTTCCTTTCATGGTAAATAAATTAAGTGAAGCGTTATGTTAATAGATGCAAGGTGTCGCTCAGCATCTCGCTCACGACCCTATTTTTAAAGCAAAAAAATAGGGCGTGCAAGTGCAAAACCCTATTTTTATAGTGTTTTTGATGAAAAAAGATCAAAAACCTAGCTTAAAGCACAAAATTAACTGGCCAGTTTGAGTAGGGTGCCAAAAATACTGGTGTATTTTTCTGGGAATAAACGTTGTATTCGGTCCATGAATTTTGCATCCTGGCCAATTAATATACGGCGTTTATTTTTACGTACGCCATTTAATATCGTTTGTGCGGCTTTAGCTGGAGTAGTGCGAGCCATTTTATTGAATTCTTCAATTTGTTGGGCGTGTGTTTGCTCGCCAACCATGGAGGTGTGCATGCGACCATTGACTACGATATTGGTCTTAATGCCACCAGGATGTACGCAGCCGACATAGACATTAGTATCTTTCACCTCTTGGCGTAGTGATTCTGTGAAGCCTCTTACTGCAAATTTAGCGGCGTTGTATTGTGATTGTGTTGGTAGAGCTATGATACCGAAAATACTAGATACATTAATAATCGCTGCTTCAGGGCGGGTTAACATATGTGGTAAGAAGCTTTTAGTCCCATAAACAACACCCCAGAAATTTATGTTCATTAACCATTCGAAATCTTCGTAACTACCATCTTCTACGGTTTGAGCTAAGGCAACTCCCGCATTATTGAAAAGTAGGTCGGCTTGGCCGAATTCGTTGATAACGTCTTGGCTGTGTTTCTCAAATGCATCGCGATCTGCAACATCTAATCTAGTGATCGTTACTTTGCCGCTGCCTGTTAGGCTGGCTTTAGTTTCTTCTAGGCCTTGGATATTAACATCTGAAAGTGCGAGCTGAGCACCTTCAGCACTTAACTGTTGTGCTAATGCACGCCCAATACCGGAGCCAGCTCCAGTGATGACTGCAACCTTGTTGGCAAATGATTTCATAGTTAACCCTTGGTTTTCTTTATTATTATGTTCGGCAACTTATTGTTGTCGAGTGATTAAAAAACATTCAATTGTGCTTTTGATGTCATCAGATTACCTGAGCCACCTTCGGCAACAAGGTGCATTTAGGCCTGATATACGTCTTTTAAACGACATTTTTTATTAAAGTCATACAAACTTGGCGAACAAGTGTCGGCAACAGCGTGAAAATCGGTATAATGCTCGGCTTTAAATATTTTCATATCCATCTAATAAGTAGGATTTAGCAATGCGCACTCACTATTGTGGTGATATCAACGAAACCTCGATTGACGATACCGTCACTTTTTGTGGCTGGGTTCACCGCCGCCGTGACCACGGTGGAGTAATTTTCTTAGACGTTCGTGATCGCGAAGGTCTTGTTCAGGTAGTTTTTGATCCTGATACTGTAGAAGCTTTTAATACCGCTGATAGCGTACGTTCAGAATTTGTTGTTCAGATTGTGGGTCGCGTTCGTGGTCGTCCAGACGGTGCTGTTAATGACGGTATGCGCACAGGTAAAATTGAGATCTTGGGTAAAGAAATCACTGTGTTAAACAAAGCACAGACTCCTCCTTTTCCTTTAGATGGCTATACCGATGTGGGTGAAGATATTCGCCTTAAGTATCGCTATATGGATATGCGTCGTCCTGAAATGCAAGAAAAGATGCGTTTCCGTTCTAAAGTAAGTTCAAACTTACGTCGTTATTTAGAAGATAACGGTTTCCTAGATATCGAAACCCCAATTCTGACACGTGCAACTCCAGAAGGTGCTCGTGATTATCTAGTACCGTCACGTACTCATGAACATAGCTTCTTTGCTTTACCGCAGTCGCCACAGTTGTTTAAGCAGTTATTGATGGTCTCTGGTTTCGACCGCTACTACCAGATTGCTAAGTGCTTCCGTGATGAAGATTTACGTGCCGACCGTCAGCCTGAGTTTACTCAGATAGATATCGAAGCCTCTTTCATCGACGAAGAAGAAATCATGGACCTGACTCAGGGCATGATCACTGAGTTGTTCGAAAAAGAATTGGATGTGAAGTTGGGTGAATTCCCACGTATGCCTTATGCTGAAGCGATGTCTAAGTACGGTAGTGATAAGCCAGACTTGCGTATTCCTTTGCAGTTAGTCGACGTTGCTGAATTCCTGCAAGACATCGAATTCAAAGTATTTGCTGCTCCCGCTAAAGATCCTAAGGGTCGTGTTGCGGCTCTTCGTGTTCCTGGTGGCGCTGAAATCAGCCGTAAGCAGATTGATGCTTACACTAAGTACGTTAGCATTTATGGTGCTAAAGGCTTGGCGTGGATTAAAGTTAATGAAATTGAGAAGGGTGTAGAAGGTTTACAGTCTCCTATCATTAAGTTTATCGGCGATGATAATACTATGGCAATTATGAAGAAGTTGGGCGCTGAAAACGGCGATATCATCTTCTTTGGTGCTGATAAAGAAATGATCGTAAACGAAGCGCTGGGTGCGTTACGTTGTAAGATCGGTGAAGACATGAATTTGTATACGTGCGATTGGGCACCTATGTGGGTTGTTGACTTCCCAATGTTCGAAGAAACAAAAGATGGTGGCATTACTGCAATTCACCACCCGTTCACGGCGCCTTCGTGCAGTCCTGAAGAATTAAAAGCAAATCCTTTGACGGCACTTTCTCGTGCTTATGACATGGTCTTGAACGGTTGTGAGTTGGGTGGTGGTTCTATCCGTATCCACGATCAAGCGATGCAAGAGACTGTATTTGAAATCTTGGGTATTAGCGAAGAAGAACAGCAAGAGAAGTTTGGCTTCTTGTTAGATGGTCTTAAATTTGGCGCGCCACCTCATGGCGGTTTGGCATTTGGTTTGGATCGTTTGGTGATGTTGCTAACCGGTTCTACTTCGATTCGTGAAGTGATTGCCTTCCCTAAAACACAATCGGCAGCGTGTGCAATGACTCATGCTCCAGGTGTTGTAGGTAATCCTCAGCTACGTGAATTGAACATTAAATTGCGTGAAAAGCCTAAAGCCGATTCTTAATATCTAGTTGATGTTTTAGGTATATAAAACGGGAGCTCTTGCTCCCGTTTTTTGTTTCAAGTCTACTAAAAAATTTAGTCTAAAAATTGGAGTTGAGAATCTCTATGAATGTAAATCCCGCGTTATTATCATTATCTGATATTGCGAGCCAGGCTCATGAAAAAATTCAGCAGGACTTTAAAGATTTGAACCCTGTCATTGGAGTGATGCAAGGAATGCGGAAAATGGGCATACCTGCGGATGTAATGAGTATCGATTGTCTTGTTAGTAATAAACGTATTCTTGTTGTTTTGCATGATGATTTGCCAGCGTTGATTCGCTATCAATATACGTTTATTGACCAAGACCCAGGTGATGATTATCACCAGAGAGCCTCAAAGGACGTAACCTGTGATGTGGTGTACGGCTGGATAAAAGAATATTTCCTGGATTATAAATAGCAGGACTAACGACATGAATGATTTGTCAGAAATGATGACATTCTGTATAACTGGGCAGTTAAGAAGAGCTGTAGTTTGAATAAGGTAAGGTTATGAATGTTCGTAAATTAAGCGCTGAGGAATTTGGTGCAACTAAAATTGGTAAGCCTGAAAAAATTGAAGCAGGGGAGCCTTTATTTGATTTTTGGACTTATGTAGAAGCCATTCCCGCTGAAGATTTTGGTGAGTATGATTGTACTGCGGGAGTGGTAGGTCATGTTTATCGTATGGGGGATCAATATGAGCACGTTTTGATTCAATCTCAGTACGCCGAGATTGCCATGGTATTGGTTTTAGATTTACAGAAAAAAGAGGTCTATGGGCACTATTTGTTGGATATTCGACCTCGTGGAAATCCAGTTATTTAACCATTAGGCATATGATGGAATTTTTAACCCCTGTAGAGACGTATGACCTATTAACTTATTGGTTGGGTATGGCTGCGGTTGCGGCAATGGCCAGTGCTGCCGTTATGGAAGCAGGGAGTAAAAAGTTCGACCTGTTTGGCATTATTGTAATCGCGTTAGCAGCCTCATTAGGCGGTGGTTCTTTACGGGATATGTTACTTGATCGCCCTGTATTTTGGATTGCCGACCAAATCTATTTGCTGGTTGCTTTATGCGCGGCAACAGCGGTGTTTTTTCTGGCCCGATGGTGGAAAATGCCGATGCGTTCATTTTTATTGCTGGATGCGATGGGCTTGGCGTTATTTAGTTTGACTGGAACGCAGGCTGCTCTGATTCTAGATGCTTCTTTGCTAGTAGCAAGCTTCATGGGGGTCATTACAGGAGTAATGGGGGGCGTTTTCCGGGATGTTCTTTGTAATGAAGAACCTCTAGTCTTTAAGGGGCCCTTGTATGCAACCCCCTCATGGTTGGGTTCGTGGTTGTATATAGGCTTGATTCAATTATCAATCAGCACTTGGTTGGCAAGTGTGATTGCCGGTGGGTTTATTTTTGCTGTGAGAGGTTATGCAATCTGGAAGGGGGTTAATTTACCAATGTTCCGTAGCAAAAGTTGAAGGGTTAGGGAGATTACAAGCTAAAGTGTTCTTTTGGGTAATGAAGTGTAATTTCTTGCAAGTTGAATGACTGTTCAATATAATCGCCGGCCAATTTTAGAGTGCTTTAGGTGATTAGAATGCTGAGTATAAATTCAACGCAGTCCCTCCATAGTAAATTTAAAATAATAAAAAAATGGTCAACTATTCTTTTAAGCATTTTGCTTGTTAATACCTCTTTTGCGGCAACCCCGCATATTGATTTTGTCGAAAATAAATTAAACCAATTTGCGCCGCTTGCTAATGGTTCTGTATGGCAAAGAACCTCGGGTAACAAAATTGCTGGCTATGGCCAACAGGAAGACGCCTGGTTGCTGCAAACACCTAATTGCTGGGGAGATGCAAGTTGTTCAAATACTGGTGCTTTAGAGCACTTAGCGAATACCATTGAGCAAGATATTGCTGCAGCAAAGTATTGGGTTGATATCACGACGTTAGTTACTTACCCAGATGGCATATTTCAACGCGCCATCGTTGCTGGGATTAAGTCGGCTTTTGAGCAGTCGCCAAATGTTCAGATTCGAATATTGGGTGGTACACCACCGGCAATGGGGAATTTCAATACAGCCTACAGTGAAACCGCTAAACATTATTTAACACGTTTAAAAGCCGATTTAGGCGAGCATGCGGACTCGATCAAAATCAGTGTTGCTGGGGTGGAAACCAGTTGGTTGTATTCTTGGAACCATTCTAAAATTGTTGCTGTCGATGGAAAAACCAGCATCGTAGGCGGTCACAATATGTGGGAAGCGGCTTACGGCCAGGTAGCAAATCCAGTCAGTGATTTGACGATGCGCCTTGAAGGTCCTGCAAGTAGAGCTTCTCAGGATTTTGCTGATCTGCTTTGGCAATTTGCTTGCCAGTGGGAGAGTGGGGTAATCAATACAACGTTTTACGTCGATCGCTTTTCAACGTCTGCTGTCGACGCTTGCCCTAGTGAATACCAGGTTCCGAATTTTGTTTCTAGTGGTACTGTCGAAGTATTAGCACTGGGTGGGTTGGGCTTTGGTATGGATACCCCTGATGTTAATTCTAGCAGTATCGAAAATGCTAATGATAAAGAAGCTGATTGTTCATTCTTTTTTACCGATTATATAAATCAAAATAAAGACTATTCAAATGCTAACCCTGAAGAAGAAGGGTTAAGAGCTTTTATTGAAAGTGCTAAATCCTCGGTATTTATTTCTCAGCAGGATTTAATTGCGGCTTGTGTGCCTCCTTTCGCAAACTCATATTACGATGCTCGACTATTTGATGTATTAGCAAAACAACTGAAGAATGAAGTAAAAGTTCAGATTGTTGTTAGTACTCCAGGTGCAGGCCAAGGGATTGTAGCACCATATTCTAATATGAAAAAAATGTCTGAGATTAGTGATGTTTTAGTGAGAAAATTGATTGATAACGAGGGGTATTCATCGACGAATGCCAAGCAGGTTGTATGTCAAAATCTACAGCTTGCACCAATCAACATTGCTCCAGGGATTACCGCTTGGGAAAATGGCAATACTATTGCAAACCACTCGAAAACGGTAGCGGTTGATGGCGAAGCATTTTATATAGGTTCTAAAAACTTATATCCGGCCAGTTTACAAGACTTTGGTTTTATTGTTGAAGATGCGAAAGCGGCGAATCAATACTATGAATATTACCAAGCGCCGATGTGGAATAATTCGGCAGGGTCTGCCGTTATAGATTTTGAGCGCGGAATTTGTAATTTGTAACAAAATAATTTGGGTTGTTATAAAGTTTATATAACCTTAGCTTCTAATTTTTTGAAGCTAAGGTTATGAAGTCATCTCTGTTTATTGGCATGCTGAAATAGGCTCCTTGGAATTGGTTACAACCTAAGGAAATTAATTGTTCAAATTGTTCTTCATTTTCCACCCATTCAGCTACTAGTTTCCCATCCATTGATTTAGTTAAGGATGATAAGCTACGGATTATCTCTTTAACGATGTCACTTGTTATAACGTCTTTAACGATACTGCCGTCGAGTTTAATTGTATTGACTTTAAATGACTTTAAGTATTTTAAAGAGGTGTAGCCCATGCCGAAATCATCAACCGCAATCGTAATTCCTTTCTCTGAAAGCAAAGAAATACCTTTTATAATCTCGTCAGTTAATTGAAGTCGCTGGCTTTCGGTTATCTCTAGTTCAATTTTATTATGGGGGATGTTGTATCGTTCTATACAAGATAGAAAATCTTTGAAAAAAGACGGGCTGGTTAGCTGTATTGGCGATACATTAATAGCAACTTGAAGGTTGTCAATATTATTTTCTTTCATTAATTTAATGTCTTTCATACATTGATTATTGATCCAATTCCCAAGTTTATGGATGAATTCATCAGTTTCCGCAATGTTAATGAAAATACAGGGAGGAATATTCCCTAGTTGTGGGTGCCGCCAACGAATAAGCGCCTCGCTTGCAATAATTTCTCGTTTGCAATTTATTTTGGGTTGGTAATGCATTGAGAAGCATTCTTCACCAAACTGCTCCTTCATGTCGGTTTGCAGTTGGCGGCAGAATTCTGCTAAAGGTGTTTGTCGTTTCATTAATTTATGAAAATGAAGGTCAGGATTACATAAATCTTTGATCATGGACTTTGTATTACTGTCTTTTTGTTTTATTAGTTGGGATTCATATTTTTTAAAAAATGGCCAGTAGATGGCTGCTGAAATCAGGATTAACAAACATTGAAAGATGCTTCCAGTATAACCACTACTGAGGTAGCCTGAGATAATGGCTGGTGTATTCCATGAGCTTGTACTGGGTTCAAAGGGTAAATAACCCATTTCAATAAATATTCTAGCTAGAGTGGTCGTTACTAGTGGTGCAACAATAAAAGGGATGGCTAGATAACGGTTGAAAATGATAGGGATACCGAAAATAAGTAACTCGTTAATGTTGAAGGCTCCAGGTAGTATTGCATAGCCCCCTATCTTTCTATGTAACTGCATTCTTGCTCGTAATAAACATATTAATAATCCAAGAGTACTACCTGCACCGCCTAAATGCGCATAAGTATCAAAAAATTGCCTTGAAAAAACTGCAGTTTCTACAGGGCTGTAAATTCGAGTGGGATCTATTTCAATTAATGAGGAAGGGTGTATGCCTGTAAGCCATACAATCTGGTTTACTGTGACTAATATCGTGCTTTGGATGAAGGATAAACCCTCAGCAAGGTTAACTTCGCCGATAAAGAATGGAATTATGCGACTAAGGATGTCGGTGTTGTTAAATAGGGTGCTATAAAATCCTAAGGTTATAAAGGGAATGACGATAGCGGGTAAGCAAGCGTGAATTGCGCTATGTATATCATGATTAACTTCATGTCGTAAAAAATTCAAACGAACGAGTTTTTTACGATAGAAAAAAACAATAAGCTCAGTGGTGATGATGGAGCAGATAATTGCCTTGGCGATACTTTTGACACCCAACTGGTTGATCGTATCTACGTTATGATCGATGAGTATGATGCCAATAAAACAGGCAAATGAAATCGTTGTGTTTATGATTGGCGAAAAATCGAGTAGATACTTGTATTTATAGACTGTGCTAAGTTTATAGCTGATGGCTATCGTCAGTGTTAATGACATTAAGCCGTAGCTGGCTTGATGCAGCCAAGATGCTATTTGAAGTAGTTTCGGGTGATTTAAATGATCAGGGCTCAATTGCGGGATTTGCAGTATAGAAAGTGCTATTGAACCCAATATAATGATGGGCAGGGTCATTACGAAACCATTCTGGACGGAATTTAGCCAGATCGATAACCTAGTGTTTAGCAGCATGTTGTTACTCATGAAATAGTATGTGATTTAGTTTAGTTCAAATTTAAAGCGGATACTTAAGTAATTGTTAGATTCAGGATATAAAGTAAATCTTATTATGGAGTTATATGTATGAATAATGTTGTCATCACAGGTGCGAATCGAGGCATTGGTTTAGAGTTGGCGAAGCACTATCGACAGCTAGATTATACCGTTATCGGTTTGTGTCGTGAGTCATCTGAAGAGCTAGATGAGATTGCCGACATGGTGATCAGCGATATTGATGTGCGCTCTGCAGAATCCATTGAAATGGTGGCGGAAGTATTGGCTAGCACTTTGATTAATTCAGACTCAGGTCAGAAAATTGATGTATTGATTAACAATGCCGGTATTTTCCTGAATGAAACTCTGGATGAAATGAATTTTGATAGCATCCAGGATCAAATGGAAATTAATGCCATAGCGCCGCTGCGAGTGACTCATGCTTTTCAAAGTATGCTTTGGGAGGGAAGTAAGGTTGCAATGATTACCAGTCGTATGGGTTCTGTCGCTGATAATGGGTCGGGTGGCTATTACGGTTACCGCGCGTCTAAAGCGGCCTTAAATGCCTTTGGTAAATCACTGTCCATAGATCTGAAGCCTAAAGGTATTGCGGTTGCATTGTTACATCCTGGTTTTGTGCAAACCCGAATGGTTGGCTTCAATGGTGATATTACACCAGCTCAAGCCGCAACGGGCTTGGCGCAGAGAATTGATGAGTTAACATTGGACAATTCAGGAAGCTTTTGGCATTCAAATGGCGAATTTTTGCCTTGGTAATTTCATTGTTATATTCGTATATAAATAAAAAAAGGTGCTGATTAGGCACCTTTTTTTATTGAAATAAACAACTATCCCGGCTTTCCATCCACTCTAGGCTTGATCAATATCGATGTGTACTGTTTTATAAAAATAACCATGGCTATTAATAGAATGACAAGGGCGATAAAATAGCCAGCTTGGGACTGCATTGATAAACGAATGAACGTGGTAAGTTGCAGTGCAATAAATACAGCTGATATTCCCTTAAGTGCAATAATAGGTCTGCCTGTATGCCCAAGACTGATACGAGCCATCATGCTGATGATCATAGTTAATAATCCACCAATGGTGATGGCATGTAACCAAGGCAGATTGAGATCAAAGAGCATGTTGAATGCGCTTAATGTATAGCCAATGAGAATCCAAGAATAAGCGCAATATAAAGACCAAAGCATGGGTTCTGAGGTAACACCTTTGCGGTAAAATAAGAACAGACGATAGCTGTGTGATATTGCAGAAATAATGGCTAATAATGCTGTAATTAAGGTTAGAGCTGTATAACTACTGAAAACTTGGCTGGTAACAAATAAAGGGATTAGCATCCAGCTCGTTGTCATTGATAATTTAACCAGAGAGTTGGGAATGACTGGGGGTGGTGTTTGCAAACGAGCTCGGGTGAAAAAGGGTAAAACTCTTCCTGATACCCATAGTGTCATGGCTGCCATCATTAGTACCGCAGCTTGCATCAGTGAACTCAAATATTGTGGTTGAGTCGTCTGCAGGATGTGGAATAGCCCTTGTACCACGGCGAATAAAATAAGTAATAAAACAAAAGGCCAGTTGTGGCGTTGGCTTCCTTGGCCGTTATCTATTTCTCCGCCCCGCAGTGTCTGGGCTAATCCGAAAGCGGCTAATAATGGGGTAAACGCATCAAGTATGGCGAGTAATGCTGTTGGTATGTCGGAGATAAGCCATGCAAAGCGGGCTAAAACCCAGCTGGCGACTAATAGCTTAATGAAGTTGCTAGATATACCGGGTTGTCCTGCCCAATTTCTTGAGGCGGTTAATAAGAAACCAATAGCGACCGCTTGCACGAAGCCAAAGATCATCTCATGACCATGCCACATGAACCAGCCGCCATAAGGCTGGAAAGTAGAAAGGCTTATCGGTAGTGTGTTTGATAGGACGGCAGCCCAAAGGGCAAGTGCAAAAGTTATAAAAAAACTAGCCAGTAGGAAAAAAGGGCGAAAGGATATTTGCCAGATTGGTGCATCTTGGCGAAGGATGTTAGCGTTCATCTTTAGTGTCCAAATCAGATAAGTTTTTACTATATATCAGTTACACTAGGGGCGATTGATCTAGAGCAGAGGTTTTATGATTAAAGTATATGCTGGCAATCGTCCACCCTTGCAGAACTATGCCGAGGTTGATGTACTAAATAATCTAAATGAAGGTGAAATTCAGCATATTGCTAATGAAACTGGGAATCATTGGCGTAAAATTTTTAACGTCTATGCTAAGTTTATGTTTGAACTTGCTGGTGAAGTAGTGGATCAAAATGTATTAGCTTTTGATACTTGGCAAGCGTATCGGGATGGATCTTTGTTGCAGAGTGGCAGTGATACTGAGCTTCACTTGGATAATAGCGCTACAGCCCGGGCGCTGAATAATTTAGATGATGGCTGTGTTCGCATCGTTATGGGGAAGGCTTATGGCGAGAGTTTATTGGCATGGACAGATCTGAAATCGTTAGATGCTGACTTCGCCATCAGTAAAAAGGGTAAGGTAATTGTTTGTCCTTATTTCGATTATCGTCAATTATCTAATTTAAAGATTACTAGGCTAGTAACCATAGTGGTGGAGTTAATGGGTGATCAATAAAAGCATAGTCGTAATGTCTTTGATGTTCAGCCTCCTAATACAGGTACTACCTGCTTATGCGGAACCTGAACCTTATGTTGATTTGGCATTAGGTCTAGGAGTTCATGTATTGGAAGATACGGATGAAGGTGCGGCCAGTCGGTTGATTAAAACGGCAGTTGGAGTTCAGTGGCTGCCTTTTATTAGTACTCAGGTTGGCTTATGGCACTGGAGTAGTGAGAAGGATGAACGCTCTGAAGAAGAGGAGCAGCAGCCTACGTTTGATGGAGTTAGTGCTTCTTGGGAAATTTTACTGCAAACGCCGTTAAATAATCAGTATTCATCGATTAGTTATGGTCCTTATTATCGATTTGGCCGTCATTGCTGGTCGGCGGTCATGACTGGACTTGTACAGCCTTGGTCAAAAGAAGGCTGTTCAGATCTTCAGACCTTAGGCTTCACCTTTCCTTCAGGCAAAGAAATCGAGAATAATGCCGCGCTATATATAGAGTTCAGTCGCACAGATCTTGATGGGTTATCATCTAGCTCTTTACAGTTAGGCGCTAGGCTGGCTCTATAATGCGTACTTTCCCCTAGTCAGATCAAGTTTGTTTGTTGTTTTATGTAAGTGGCTATTAGTGAAAGTTAACTAATTGGTTAGAATGTTACAAACTGAACAATTGATTCAGTTAATTACTAATTATGAGCTTTTATGTCGAATTCAAATGAGTCAGTGGTAAGCCCTGGCCAAAACTTTAAACAAGCCTCATTAGGGCTGGCTTTGCTTCCTGTCGTATTGTTGATGATCATGCTGGGAGGCTCGGTCTATTATTTTTCTGACGACTCATCTTATGGTGGTAATCAGATTGCTTTATTAATTGCCGCAGCCATTGCGTCCTTAATTGGTGTGCGTCTTGGCCATAAATGGGCTGATATTGAGCAAGGAATCATCGCTGGAATCGCTAATGCCATGATTGCTATTTTAATCCTGCTAGTTGTTGGGGCCTTGATAGGCAGCTGGATGCTCGCAGGTACGGTTCAAAGCCTAATTTATTATGGTTTGATGTTAATTAGTGCTGATTGGTTCTATGCCGCAGCTTGTTTGGTTTGTGGTATAGCCGCTATGAGTATTGGTAGCTCATGGACTGTTGCAGGTACGCTGGGTGTCGCTTTTATGGGTATGGCGATGGCAATGCAGCTAGATCCAGCGATTGCAGCAGGTGCTGTTATTTCGGGTGCCTATTTTGGCGATAAGTTATCGCCGTTATCTGATACTACGAATTTGGCTTCGGCCGTCACAGGCACTCCGTTGTTCTTACACATACAGAATTTGTTATGGACAACCGTTCCCAGTTTTATAATCGCACTTATCTTATTTACCTTTCTGGGGGGAGAGCCTTCTTTAGCTTCTGAACAATCTATTCGTGAGACGATGCAAGGGCTTGAGGTTAATTTCACCATAGGTATTCACTTACTTATTCCTGTGATATTCGTTTTTGCTTTGGCTTGGTTAAAGATTCCGGCATTACCGACTATTTTTGCAGGGGCACTAGTCGGTGGACTGTTCGCTATCTTATTCCAACCGGAAGCGGTAGCGCGCTTTGCTTTAACTTCAGGTTTTTCCGAGCAGCAGAGTATTGTCGAGAAAAATTTTCTAGCGGTATGGAAGGTACTGTTTGATGGTTATAGCTCCAGCACCGGGCATGAGGCCCTTGATAGTCTGTTATCACGAGGCGGGATGAGTAGTATGTTGAATACTGTTTGGTTGATCCTATGTGCGATGGCATTTGGCTCTGTGATGGAACATGTTGGTTTGTTGCAACGTATATTGTCTTCAATTCTAAGCTCTGTAGAGTCAACTGCTGGCTTAGTTGTAACAACAGTTTTCACCTGTATTGGAGCAAATGTTATGACGGCAGATCAATATATTGCAATTGTATTGCCGGGTCGTATGTATCGCTTAGAATACGCAAAGCGTGGCTTGGCATCGCAGAATTTATCGAGAACCCTTGAAGATTCGGCCACCATGACTTCCCCTTTAATCCCATGGAATACTTGTGGTGCTTATATGGCAGGCACGTTAGGGGTGGCGACTTTATCCTATCTTCCTTATGCTTTCTTCAACTTGTTAGGCCCTATCTTGTGTATTGGTTTTGCCTTAACTCACTTCCGTATTATTCCCCTTGCAGATGCAAAAGTGGCTTAATAGCGATCTTTACATCGTCTGACTCAGTGTTTGCAGCAAGCGGCTAACGCTTCTGTTAAAATCCTCTGCAACTTACTTTGCAGGGGATTTTTATGTCGAATACACTTATCTATGTCATTATTGGTGCTTTACTAGCTTATGCTTTATATCGTGCTGTAGCGGGTACCAGTGGTACCAGTGTGGCGGGAAATATTGAGCAAGGCGAAGCGTTTCTGGCAGAGAATAAGCTCAAAGACGGTGTACAAGAAACAGAGTCAGGCTTGCAGTACTTAGTATTAGAAGAAGGTACAGGTACGGTAAACCCTGGGCCAAAAACTAAGGTCTTGGCTCATTATCATGGCACCCTAGTAGACGGAACTGTATTTGATAGTTCAGTTGAACGCGGTCAGCCCCTTGATTTTGGTCTTAATCAGGTTATTCGTGGCTGGACTGAAGGTCTTCAGCTTATGGTTGAGGGGCAAAAGATGCGTTTATTTATTCCGAGCAAATTAGCTTATGGTAATCGACCAGCAGGTTCTATTCCTGGTGGCTCGGTATTAATATTTGATGTGGAATTGATTTCAATTCAATAAAGAAAATGTTTCGTAATAAAATGTGAGACATAAAAAAAGCGCCAGTATTAGGCGCTTTTTTTATGTCTTTAAAACGAATTAATCGTCGTTCATAACACCTAAAATACTCAGTAGGCTTAGGAACAAGTTGTAGATGGATACGTATAGCGTAACCGTTGCTGAGATGTAATTAGTTTCTCCGCCACGAATGATGCTTTGAGTGGTATATAAAATTGCAGCGGTAGAGAATAATACAAACATACCGCTAATGGCCAAACCTAATACTGGAATCTGTAAGAAGATATTGGCAATCATCATGGCGATGATGGCAAAAAATCCAGCGGTAAGCATGCCGCCTAAGAATGATAAATCACGTTTAGTCGTTAACGCATAGAAAGAGCAGCTAACGAACGTTAGGGCCGTGCCTGCAAGTGCTGTAACGATTGCACCTTCTAGGCCTGCACCAATATACATGTTTAGGATAGGTCCAAGGGTATAGCCCATAAAACCAGTCAAAAGAAAAGTGAACAATAAGCCAAGGCTAGATTCTTTATTTTTTTCAATCATGAATAGTAGGCCGTAAAAGGCGACTAGTGTGATGATGATTCCTGGGTGAGGAAGATTGAATACCATGGATGTGCCTGCAACAATTGCAGACCATACTAGGGTCATACCTAATAGGAAATAGGTGTTAGATAGTACTTTGCTGGTTGCGATGGCAGAGCTTTGGCTGCTTTGCATATCGGCTTGAGTGATTTGGTCGTTCATGCGAGTCCTTTTGGCGGTAGCCGTGATTTACTTATTAATCGCTTATATATAAGGTGATTGCTGGATAAATGCAAGGTTAAGCCATAACAGTACTGTAAAGTATGGTCAGAAATGGTTAATTTGAGTGTGATGGGTAACGGGAATAAGATGGATACAGAAGTGCAAGGGGAAGTGCGTCAAGATTTGGGGCTGCTATGTGATTCGCTCAAGCAGGGCTTAAAAGAAAGGCGGGACAGTATTGATAACTTACATCAGACACGTTTGCATCGGGCGCTAAGCTGGTTATCTGCTGCATCAGAGCAGATAGGGCTTGGTAATGAGGATCAAGCTTTTATTAATCTATGGATTAGTTTTAGTGCTTGTTTTTATGTGGAAGGGGACGAGTCTATTGCGCCTTTTATTGAAAAATTAATCATTCATGATAAAAAGCAAAAGATCTATCACTGTTTGTGGCATGAATATTCGGGTTCGGTTAAGGCATTGATAAAAAATCCCTATGTTTTTGCTGAGTTTTGGCAAGCTCAGCGATTAGCGCAACACTCTTTGGATAGCGGTGTTGTTGAAGACAGCTGGCGAGAGAATTTTGATCGTTCATCAGTCGAAGCTCTTAACTTTTTAAGCCGTAAGCAGGTGGCAAACTTATTTTCTATTGTATTAGACCGTTTATATGTATTACGCAGTCAGGTACTTCAAGGCGGTTCAACCTATCAAAGCCGGGTTAACCGCGACCAAGTCCAAGATGGTGTGGCTATGCTGGCTAGTTTGATGCCAACGATTATTGAGATAATGCTAAATGCAAGTGACGAAGATTGGGGAGAAACTGCTTACCCTGTTGTAATGAAACCTCTTACAGAAGGGTAAGCTTAGTGATTGAATAAATGAATCCATTCGTGGAGTTTGGGCTGGATCTCGAGAGTTACATTTTTTCGAGAGTGCTAATGCCTAGTATGTTCAAGCCTTGTTTGATTGTTCTTCCTGCTAAGGCTGCTAATCTAAGGCGACTTAGTTTTTGCTCCTCACTATCCGCACTTAAGATGGGACAGTTTTCATAGAAACTAGAAAACAAGCCTGCAACTTCGTAGATGTAGCTGCACAAAGCGTGTGGCTGGCCTTTCAACGTTACACGAGAAAGCACTTCTGAGAACTGCATAAGTTTGTTTGCTAAATCCTTTTCTTTTTCGTGTTCGAGACGAATGTCACCCTGAATAGAGTTCATGTCTAATTCCGCTTTCTCAAAGATGCTGGCAACACGGGTATAAGCGTACATTAGGTAGGGTGCTGTATTACCTTCGAAACTAAGCATTTGGTCGAAATTAAATATATAGTCTCGAGCGCGATCTTTTGAAAGGTCGGCGTATTTAACCGAAGCAATGCCGACGGCTTTGCCAATTTTATTAAGTTCTTCTTCGCTCATGTCTGGATTTTTGCTGCGTACGAGTGCAATAGCGCGCTCTTCAGCTTCATCCAGTAAATCAACTAATTTAACTGTGCCGCCGCTACGAGTCTTGAATGGTTTGCCATCTGCCCCATTCATAGTACCAAAGCCTAAGTGCTCTAAGCTCGTCTGTTCGCTTGCGAAGCCCGCCTTATGCGCTAAAGCAAAAACCTGATTAAAATGCAGTGCCTGACGCTGATCTACAAAGTATAAAACACGATCAGCATTTAGTTGTTGGGCGCGGTAGCGAATGGCTGCCAGATCGCTGGTCGCATATAGAAAGCCGCCACCTGCTTTTTGAACGATAATCGGCAGAGTTTCGCCTTCTTTATTCTTGAACTCATCAAGAAAGACGCATTGAGCGCCTTGAGATTCGGTAAGAAGCTTGGCTTGTGTTAGTTCCTCTACAATAGTTTGTAGATCGTTATTGTAAGCGCTTTCACCGCGAACATCTTTAGCGGTTAAGCTAACGCCTAAGCGCTTATAAAGTGCAAGGCAGTGTTCTAATGAAATGCTATTGAACTCTGCCCAAAGCTTGTTGCAATACTCATCTCCGGATTGTAAGGCAACAACTAATTCCCGTGCACGAGTTGCAAAATCTTCTGAATCATCAAAGCGTTGCTTAGAGGCGCGGTAGAAACCTTCTAGGTCTGCGAGGTCTAGAGATTCACCATTATTTTGCTGTTCTTCCATATAGGCGAGAAGCATGCCGAACTGTGTGCCCCAATCACCTACATGGTTTTGACGAATGACAGTATGACCTTCGAACTCAAGTGCTTTTACAACGGCATCACCGATGATGCTGGAACGTAAGTGGCCAACATGCATTTCTTTTGCAAGGTTTGGAGAGCTGTAATCGACAACGATGGTTTCACCTTGGATCGCTCTTTTGATGCCCAAATGTTCATCGGCTAATGATTCACTGACTTGCTGTTCTAACCATGAGTCGTTGACGAAAAAGTTAATGAAGCCTGGGCCTGCAATTTGAGCTTCATTGATACGAGGATCGGCAGGCAAGGAAGCAATAATTTGTTCTGCTAAAGCTCTTGGATTCATGCCTGCAGGTTTGGCGAGCATCATTGCGATGTTGCAGGCTAGATCTCCATGGCTTTTATCTTTGGTGTTTTGGATGTTGATTCGCGGGCTGACATCCTCGGCGAGTACGCCTTGCTGTTTAAGTGTCTCAATGGCTTGTGATAATAATGCTTCGACAACCGATTTCATGCTGCTACCTTTGTTTTGCTCACTTGAGCCCGCTGTAAATTTTAGGCAGCAGATTTTACGCGATCAAGGGGGGGATGTCTTGGCTAGATGTAAAGATGTTGAATTATTTTGAATCTGTTTTGGCGAGTACTGGATTTAAGAGCCTAATTGCTCAAAAGAGCTCGGTTTACAAAGGTATTTTTGTTTTGATGCGCTGCGTAGGCATTTACTGCAGATGTATTCTGGCTCAGTGATCATTTTTTGGATGCGATCTATTTCGCGGGGGATATCTTTCTTTTTAATTTCACATAATGTCATGTTGAATACGGGCTGTTTGGGTGTGTTTGAATTATAACGTAGAATCATTCGTATTTAGTAGTAGTTATTAATACGATTTGTAACTGTCAGTCATAAAACAGTTAAAGATGTGTATTTGATTGATCTGGGTTATGCTTTTGTGAAAATAATAAGGACAAGGGAAATTGTAGTTATGAAGGATTCCTCCAGACGGAAAGTGCTTACCAAAAGCTTACAGTTAGCGGTTTCATGCACGTTGCCCGTCTGGGCGCTAACGGGCGTTCAGGCAGACGAATTTGAAGACTATAAAGCTGAAATGAACTCAGGCTTATTCCAGGTCGAGGATGAATTTGCTCGCTATAAAAAGGCGTATGAGTCTGCCTATCAGCAATATCAGCAAGAAATATCACAATTCTGGTTACGCCCAGAGTATTCGGACAAAACAATCTGGGTTGATTATAGTCCTGAGATGGATGTGAAGCGGGTTGTGGACTTTGCTAGCAATGAAATCCGTATCTCGGTGCAAGGTGATAAGCTTAAAGATTTTTCTCCTGCTGATGCATGGCGTGAGATTCGCGCAACCTTAGCGCTGGATATCGACGCCGCTTACGAAAAAGATCCAGTACTTGAAAAAGTCGTAGGGAAGGTCCAACCCAATAGCCAGCGATCAATCTTAGGTCTAGAGGCAAGTTTAGCTGCTGAGTTAAATGAAAAGGCACAACTAACAAGATCTTCAGGGAAAGATGGGGAGGTTCTTACGATTGTCGCCAAACTACCGAATAATTCTCTGGCACAAAGAGCCTATGGTTATGTTGCAGAAGTACAAAAAGCCGCTTCTCGTTGGCAGGTGTCGGCGCCTTTGATTATGGCCATTATGCATACGGAATCGGCATTTAATCCAATGGCCCGCAGCCATATCCCTGCGTTTGGCCTTATGCAGATTGTGCCAAAGTCTGCAGGGCGCGACGCAAGTCGTTTGGTTTTTGGACGTGAACGCTTGTTGAGTGGGGTGGATTTGTTTAAGCCTGAAACAAATATACAAATGGGTGCCGCCTATCTTCATATTCTCGATAAACGTTATTTAAAAGGTATTAGTGATGCTGAAAGCCGAAAGCTTTGTGTGATTGCGGCTTATAATACCGGTGCCGGAAATGTGGCCAAAGCTTTTAGTGGTACTACGTCTATTAAAAAGGCATTACCCTTGATTAATCGTTTAACTTCTAAGCAGGTATATGCTCATTTGCGTAGTAATTTAAAATACAAAGAAGCTCGTCATTATGTGAAAAAGGTAACTGAGACATTGCCTTTATATTCTTATGCATAGGCTGCAGTGAAGAGGATTTCATCTTGCTGTGATTGCTTGATGGCTGGCTCATTTAGTCTCTTTACAGCACAATGATGAACATAGCATACTGTTTAAAAGTTGTTTTCGATTGAAAACCTTGAGGCACGGACTGATATTTAAGAGGGAATTATGCAGGATTATTACAATAAGAAAGCGCGTGAATGTGAAGTGATGGTCGCACAGCTACAGCAAAAAATTAGTCGAATGAGTGCGGAAGATGCTGCCGGTTTACAGGAGCAAATGGCAAAGGTTCGTCGTGAAATGGAAAACTATAAAGCGGCCGTTGCTGCAGCAGAAGCTTAAATAAGGTCGCATCTCAATCTTAGTTTTCGAAGCCTTATTTCCTCCCGATGAAATTCCCCCCAAACCTTAGCTTTTCTATGGTTTGGGGTAAGGAACTAGACTTCGAAAATAGCACCTTTATGAAGACCTTCGAATGCCTTCACTGTAATGCTACTAGTCGGGTTTTCTTGTTGCAGGGTCTGAGCAATGTGAGCTGCAATGCATTCGACAGTAGTATCTGATTCCATCATGTAGCATCGGTTACTGGTTAAAGACAGTTTGAAGTGACCTTGTGGTGCGTCATAGGCAAAATGCATTTGTGATGCTTTGTTGCCTGCTTCTTCACTATCAATAACTGTGACTAGGTCTTCATGACTGCCGATGTAAATGTCTGCCCAGCGTTCTGCCCAGTTTGTTTCTAGCTCTTCATCGCGAGATCCGTCGCGCCAAACTTGAATGCGTGAACGATGTCCGTGGGCAATTCGTTGGCAATTGCCGTCGTGCTTTTTAAGGCCGTGGCTGTAATGGTAGAAAGCGGAGCTAATATCTTCTGCTTCAAAATTCAATTGAATATGTTCTAGGTTTTCTGGGAAGTGCTCTGCTAATTGCTTTAGACACCATTGAGATGATGTCTGTTCATTAATTTGCGCTGCATCTATTAAGGCAACCGATTCTAGAGGCGCTTCCATGGTGAAGGTTTCGTTATCTGCAAATAACCAACTCAAGTAGATACGATCTTGTTTGATTTCGTAGCTTAGGTTGCTGGATTTTGTGGGGACAAGCAGTCTATGATCTAGCTGATCATCTAGCCAATTACGTAGCACTTTTTTTACAAGGCCAAAATCCCAAATCATGCTGGTTTGATTTAATCCGCCATCCAAAAGTACCGATGCTAGCCAAGTTTCGCCAACTAAACCGCGCTGGTCGTCAAGGTAGCTGAAATCTACATTGGTAAGGTTGTCGACAAATAACTGCATGAAATTCTCTTGGCTAGAATAGAAAGGTGGGCATTCTACCCGAAGTTGTTAGATCAGCGAAGTATCAGTTGACCATCTTGATGGCTTTTTAACGTCTTTTCAGTGTTATACTGACCTTCTTTACCCATTTAGTACTTTGCCACCTCACCTTGACTAACAATACGCAATAAGACGATAGTTTATGAAATACCTTAATCTGAATGATTTTGACCGTGCTTGGATTTTCCGCCATAAAGAACTGCCTTTAACGGACAGTGTAAAACTAGCGATTAAGCCTTATACAGAATCGGTATCTAATCAGCTTTGGAATCAATATATTAGCCAAAATAGCGGTCATCCTTCACAATTTGGCCCGAGTGATTGGCCGAGTAAAAAAGGTGTATGGCTCGAGAAAGCCGAATGGCAAGCAGCTTGGGATTCTGAACTTAATGACTTGCCTGAGATGTTATTAGCCCATTTAGATTGGGATGATAATACGAATGTCTTATTCTTCTACGACAGTGATCGTGTCATTGAGACCAGCTGGAAGGTTTTTAAACAAAGCTGGAAGAATTTTTTATTCTTTGATGATGGGCCAATATTGTTAGGCAAAAAACGAAAGCAGGCTGTTCAGTTTCTTCAGGACGGTAGTTTTTCGCTAGGTAATCGCCCTGACTAATAACTTATCGCTAAGCGCAGTCTGGATGCTGGGGGCTATTCTAGCATTCTCTTTGACCGCCGTTGCTGGGCGAGAAGCAACGGACGTATTAACTTCAAGTGCATTATCCGTCTCTCAACTGGTCTTTTTTAGGAATATTGCTGGCTTAGGTATTATTCTCATCTTGCTTTTATTAAAGGGGCAAGCAAGCCAAGTCTACAAAACCAGTCATCTATCTTTGCATGTTGGTCGTAACGTCAGTCACTTTGTCGGTCAGTGGTGCTGGTTCTATGGCTTAGCCTTGCTGCCATTGGCTCATGTGTTTGCTATTGAATTTACGGTGCCAATCTGGACTGCGCTGTTTGCGAGTACCTTGCTCGCAGAAAAGCTAACCCAGCGGCGTATATTTTCAATTGCACTCGGTTTTATCGGTGTCTTGATCATTCTTCGCCCAGGTATCATTAGTATACCTTGGGCTAGCTGGGTTGTTTTGATCAGTGCCGTTGCCTACGCGCTTTCCCATACTCTAACGAAGCGTTTGACGCATTTTGATGGTGTGCTCACAATTTTATTCTTTATGCATATATTGCAGCTGCCGATGGCTTTGTTATTGGTGAGCTTCGATTTTGCTTGGCCTCAGGGAGATGCTTGGGTATTTGTGCTGATAACGGCTGCAGCTGCTTTGAGTGCCCATTTCTGTATGGCAAAGGCATTGTCTTATGCGGACGCTACGGTGGTCATGCCCATGGATTTTCTGCGCTTACCTTTTATTGCACTAGTCGGCTTATTTCTTTATGGGGAAGGGGTTGATTGGTGGTTGTTATTGGGTGCAGGCGTCATGCTAATAGGAAATAGGCTTGCGTTAACTGAGAAATTAGAAAAATCTACTGGCTGATCGCCAAAGTGTTTAGGGCAGCGGGTTAAAAAAACAGAAATATTAATTTATTTTCACTAACAGAATACTTCAATTTTCTACTTGCAAATGGATCTTGCCTTTAAAAACAGTAACTTAAAAAAGACCTTATGTGGTGTTCTAAATACGCTAGAAAAATCAAGAGAAATGGTAAATAAAAACCTCTTGATTTTGTTGCTCAAATCTAAGAAAGTGCGCGTCCTTTTTAGCTCTCATCAAATTAACTTTGTCACTTGAGAGCGGTATTTTTGAGTATATTGATAATGAATAACGCTTTAACGCAACAGCAAATCCAGACCGTCGCTAGCATGAGTGAAGAGGCTTTATATCAGTACTTCATTCAGCAAACCGTGGAACATAAGCAGGTTTGGGGGTTGCGTGATGAAGAAGGCTTTGTGCAGTTAGGGACGGAAGAGCAGGTATGCTTACCTGTTTGGCCACATGAAGCGTTAGCACAGCAGTGCGCAATGGATGAGTGGGAAGGGTGTGAGGCGGTCGCTATCCCTGTGCAGTTGTGGGCGAGTCAGTGGCTTTCTAATATGAATAAAAAGGGTGCATGGTTAACTATATGCCCCAATGAATATGATCAGTGCTTAGTCTGTGAGCCGTTAGAAGTTCAGCGTGATACGTTATGTGCAATGCCTGTGGCGAATGATTTATCTCATTAATCGTATGGAAAAAGCCTGCAAGACCGAGGAAGGGGCATTGCAGGAAAGTCGTCGTTCGTTATTAAAAGTGTCAGCTTCGCAATAACAAACTTTATTCATTGCTTAGTCGATATCACTCGGCTTCTTCAGTATCGTCATTCGTTAGATTAAACAAAACTTCGGCTTTACCTTTAACGGCCTGAGCGAGAAGTTCTTTATCTTTGGCTAATGCTAGGCCAATCTCTTCAACTTGCTGCTCGCTTAATCCTTCTACTTTCTTCTCTATGAAGTAACTCAGTGCTTCTGCTAGCTCAAGCATTTTGTCATATTCATCAGCTTCTTTTTTGCTGGTGAAGGTTCTACTCGTATCTCTATCTGACATAAACAAAGTCACCACTGCCATGGGTTTACTCCTAAATAGTACTGTATGGGTGAACAGTATTTGGTTTGACTGTAGGAGTCAAGTGTTAATAAAATCGATTTTTGCATCTAAAGTGTTTTAACAATAGGAATTATTAGGCTCTTTCTTTAAACTCTGACGATTCGATGGAAGTAGCGGGAAGGCGGTTGTATGTTTACTGAGCAGGAAGTGATTGTTAATTCCTTGTGTTTGCTTTGGTTTTTTATTTGTTGGGTAGGCTATACATTATTTGCGCGTCACAAGGCTACTCGGCAGTCATGCTTGGCTTCAGAGCTGCACAAGTACCGTGAATATTGGATGCAGCGTGTCATGATGCGTGATGTCAGGGTCGGGGATGCAGCCCTAATCGCGAATTTAGAACGAAATGTTAGTTTTCTAGCATCAACGACTATTTTAATACTTGCGGGTTTATTAACTGTATTTACAGTAACCGAGCAAATTTCAGCATTGGTTTCTCAAATTCCTTTCGCAAGCCATTCTAGTGCATTATCTGTGCAATTAAAGGTCGCATTATTGTTGGTGATCTTTGTTTATGCGTTTTTCACCTTCACTTGGTCTATGCGTCAGTATGGATTTTGCTCAATTGTACTGGGGGGTGCACCTCTAGTCGATGAAGTGGGAGTCACCTCTGCTGAACGTGAGCGTTATGCTTTCTATGCAGCTCGGGTAATTGATCTCGCAGGCCTAAGTTACAATCATGGGTTGCGGGCTTATTATTTTGCTTTGTCGGTCTTAGCTTGGTTTGTTTCTCCGTATCTGTTTTTATTGTCCAGTAGTTTTGTTGTTGCGGTATTATATAGACGTGAATTTAAGTCAAGATCATTATTGGCTTTAAGGCAAAAGGACAGTCGCCACGAGCACCCGGCTAATATTTGATTGCCATTAATAAGGGAACTAAAAACAAAAGTTGGCTTCTGTTTAATAGGTATATGCAGGTTTCAATGGGGCTGTTTTGCTAAATGGCAGGCAAAAAAAACGCCCATCAAGTGATGAGCGTTAAAAAAATGTGCAACATGATGTGTAAATCATGTTTGTACGTTACGACTCTTCTCTCTTACTGTCTGTTGCAATATTGCTTCTAACTGTAACGAAATGTCTCTAAGCCCCATGAATTAGCAAGTTTTGCTATTGTTACTGGCTACATTTCCTTGTGTTTACTGTTATTATCGTTCGAATTTTCTTCTGTATCCTCTTGTAGCGAAAAGAGGAGCGGGTTTTGTTTAAGTTTTGGAATTTTTATAATGCGGTTTGTTACGAGTTCGGTTTTATTTGTCTCTGTAATGTCAGTGCTGGCTGGCTGTAGTGATAGTAGTAATAATAGTTCTAGCACGATATCCAATGTAGAAGGCTGGGTTGGCGCGCAGGGGTTCAATAATGCCCAGGTGGTCATAAATCAGATAGCTGAATCTGGCCAAGTTTCGGTCAGTCCAGATGGTATTTATATGGGCTTACGTGAATCGACGGATGCATTGAGTCGTTTCACTGCAAACGTTGCTAATGATGAAACGCTTTTGTATATCGCACGCGGTCAGATTGCCGATGTTGATAAGGATAAGGAGAATTTAGCTACGCTAAGACAATGTCAGCTGGCTGCAAAATGTACAGTTGATGGTATTGAATATGATTTTGGGGCGTTTTATCCTGCGCAGACCGGTTTTGAATGGCGCAGCCTTGCCTATACCGTTAGTGACGGCAGTCGTAATAACGTTAACCCCTTAACGACTTTTGCTGCTGCGTATGCATTTCAGTACGATGTTTTAAACTACCCAGATAAAGGCGCGTTTGCAGAGAATGAAACCTATACGGCTTATGACGTCGTATTGGCCAATTCTCAAGTTTCTAAATTGATTGGCTTAGATGATATTATCGGTGAATTGCCGGCTAATTTAACTCGACTGAATAATTTTTCTGAAAATACCTCGCTAGTTCGAAACCAAATACGCTACGGCGCACTGATCGCGAGCCTACAGCAGTCTGAATTGAGCTACCGGCTGACTAACAACTCACCTTCTGATAGTGACTACATTACGCTAGTGGCTGAGCAATTTGTTGAAGACGTAGGGCAGTTTTATAACCACAGCCCTGTAGTTGAGCGGGCTTTGACGTTAAAAATGTTGTATCAGGGAGCTTTTGATAATTTAACGTCACTATTAAGCTCTGTTAATAACGTACAAGCAAAAGCGGCTGTTAGCCAAGTAATTAATGATTTTGAAAGTCAAATTGGTGTTATCGATTCACAAGCTGCAGATACTAAAACAACGGCAATAGCTGATGATCTTAGTATCCTATTGACGGCATCTGAAGTAGAAGAGTTTAATTTAGGTCTTGAAAAAACCAAGCTGTTTGTGACTTCCTTATTGGACTATCAGCAAACGTTTTGGCAACCAGAGTATAAGTCTGAGCTTGATACCTATCTTAACTTCCTTAAATCTATCGGTGATGAGCATAAGGATAACTTAAATGCTTTGGTCGCTGAATTTTCGCACATTCAAAACTACTATGTGACCTGTATTATCGGCGGAAGTGAGTGTGATACGACGTATGCAGATCTAGAAGCTAGAAAGACTTCTTATAATGCAACCACTAAAGAATTAAAGCTCGATGATAATGCTGTGGTGGTTTCTCAGAAAATAGCAGACCTCAATTTAACGGATTCAATTGAGGAGCCAAGCAGTTCTCATGCGATTGATATTTTCATTACAGGAAAGCTGAAAAAGAATAATTTGGTATTAACCTTGGCTCATGATTTGGATAGTAATGAAGAAAAAATTGATGTGCCATCCTCCATGCGAATTTATTATACCGAAGAAGTTACGGCGGCTCGTCCGGATTTAGTTATTAACGGCTACGAGCTTATTTGGGGGGCATTTGAAATTTATGATGAAACTAAGTTGGCAACGACTGCAGAAACTGAATTAAGTGGTGCGTTCAGGATTTTTTATCGTGGCGTGCAAGATCCGCAAAATAGCAATCAACCCAATGATTCCGAATTACGTTTTAATATTGAAGATTGGGTATTATCGACAACCATTAGTGATCAGGTAGATGATGATGCAGACGGTGGTGATCGTGAGACCAGCGCTATTGTCGTAACTGCAAGCACTTCAAACCCAGCTGAATATTATCCAGCGACTAAAATTGCAAGTTTCAATGGCTTTTTTGTTGGTAATGATGATCATCCGATGGGAGAGGTCGTGAGTGATCTTTTGCAGTACCGCATAGGACAAGAGGATGTTCCTTTTGGTACAGCTCATATCACTGTTGAAACCGTTGACTTTATAAATGCTTTAGATACAGATATTCGCTATCGTTTTTACCCTGATGAAAAAGTGGAAGATACTCTAGATAGTGATGGCGATGGTGATGTAAAAGAGATTGTCGACATGCATCGTATCGAGGAATGCGAACTGGATGAAGTGTCGGGCAATGTGACAAAGTGCGGACCAAAGACTAAGCGTTTTGAAAAGCAGGATGTCCAAAATACGATTAATGAGTTGTGGGAACTTGGACTTTTTCAGCGTACTCAAGTTGAAGGGCGTGGTACTTACTACGTGGATTTCCCCGCTGTAGATGATGCCAATGGGTGTAAAGTACTTGATACTTTGAATAATGATCAAATTTCGATGGGTGGAACCTTGATTGAGCAGCAAGTTTTAGGGCTTGATTCGGTTCGATTATTCACTGAAATACAACTTGAGGATGAGAATCAGGTTGATCTACCTAAGACCTTGCTAGATATGAGCGTTATTGCACCAACGTCTGATAAATATCGAATCAACGTTGCGTTATCTCATAATTACACCAGCACCACTTCTGATACAACAGGGCTTATTCTAGGCGTTGGCACGACTGCAAGCATTGTTACAATAGGCTACGATACTTCAAGTGACTTTGAAAATGCAGGCAATTTAACCGTTTCTAAAGCGGGTGTGACGTTAACGCTGGGTGATGGAACCGTAGTCGCAGAAGATCAGGATGTGACGGCATTTTTATCCCAGACTTATGATCCGAGTACTGTGCATTACAAGATAATTGAAGATGCCGAGGGCAATGCAGATCGTTGCGTTCTGACGACAGGCAGTAACTATGTTAAAAATCCAGATGATTTAGAGCAGGTTTTTTATCTGAATTATCGCGATGTGGTTTATGGCACTGTGCGCCCTGAAGGGGCGAATAATATTTGGACCATTCGCTATATTGATGGTACCTGGATGATACCTGCTAGCAATACTAGCGGAAGCTAGCCAGAATTTATAAGCCGAGTAACTATTTATGATGATAATGTTTCTGAGATTTCGTTTGCTTTTTTTCATAATGATAACTGTGATTTCGAGCAGCATTTTTGCAGAAGAGTATGAGGCAGATCCTTGGCAGGGATTTAACCGGGCTATTTTCGAATTCAATGAAACATTAGATGAGTATGTGGCTAAGCCAGTGGCTCAAGGGTATCAGGCGATTACGCCGACTGTGGTCGATACGGGAATCAGTAATTTCTTTTCAAACTTAGAAGATGTACTGATTATAGTTAACGATGTATTTCAGTTAAAACCGATCCAGGCCTTATCAGATACCGGCCGTGTAATTATTAACTCAACATTGGGCCTCTTTGGGCTGTTTGATGTCGCTAGTCATATGGGGCTAGAAAAACATAATGAAGATTTAGGGCAGACTCTAGGCTACTGGGGAGTTGGCCCTGGTCCTTATCTAATGCTACCAGTATTAGGGCCGAGTAATTTACGTGATTCCTTTGGTTTAGCCGGTGATACGCTATCCGGCTTAGGTTATACCGCTATAGGCCAAACTACGGCACAAGAAGGGGGGTTGTGGTTGTTAAGGAATATTGATGTTCGAGCGGACCTTATCGCTTCTGAAGGCTTGGTAACTGGGGAGCGATACAGCTTCTTTAAAAGTTTCTACCTGCAGCGTCGTGAGTACTTGATTAATGACGGCCAAGTTGATGATGAGTTTGAGGATGATGACGACTTTGAAGATGGCTTTGAAGACGATGATGATATAGACGAGGATTTATATTAGGTCTTCCTTTTAAGCGCTTAATGCCATTATTAAGCGCTCAAAATACACTATAGAACGGTAGTAGAAGGCTATAAGAAAGTATCGATGCTAGCACCGTATTGATACTGTTCGTTATCGATTCTTTTAATTCTTAAAATAGTTGCTTTAGCTTGTAACGGTGGAGTTTCACCGCCGCCACTACTGATTGATAAGATCACTTCAGAGTTTATTTCAAAGCCGTGTTCGCTTTCTAATAAAGCGCCGTTACTGCTCAGGTCTATGCAGGTTGCGGGGTATATTTGGCCATTAAAATGTATTTTAGTTTCTGTACTGACTTGCATGCGAATAAAGTCGCGTTTTTCGCTGTAATCCCTGGATATTTGACTCATGTTGAGTGCTCCTTTTTTGTTATTTTCTTTGCTCATGCTATCACTGCTGATACTAATTTAAAATTGATAGGCTATGGAATTATACGAACTTTTATCCCATGTATTGCATCTGTTGGGGATTATTTAATAAAGCACTAATTGTTCCAACTGACTTGAGATAGGGTTTATTGTCCAAATTATGTATAAATGAATGATGGTATATTGCACTGTTTAGGGGTTGAGCGTATCGTTCGCAAATAAATAAGAAATAGATAGATGTTCTAAATGGGGTGGCTTGATGAAAGCTCGTTTACTTGTCATTGATGATGAGGCAATGGTGCGGGATAGTATGGTTGCTTATCTTGAAGATAGTGGCTATCAAGTAGTTGCTGCGGAGAGTGGTATTGCAGGCTTGGCAATTCTAGAGCAACAAAAAATCGATCTTATTTTGTGTGATTTGCGTATGCCTCATTTAGATGGATTGCAGATTCTGCAGCAAGTAAAACAAAATAATCAGCATATACCTTTTATAGTCGTCTCTGGTGCAGGGGTTATGGATGATGTGGTCCAAGCTTTGCGTCTAGGGGCTAGTGACTATTTGGTTAAGCCGATTATTGATATGGTGATGCTGGAACATTCTGTTCAAAGAAATCTAGATCTGGTTGAGTTAGAGCGCCAAAATCAGCATTATCGCGATCATCTTGAATCCGTTAATCGAGAGTTGCGTAGCAGTCTCGATGAGTTAAGAGGGGATCAGCAGGCTGGACGCCAAGTTCAAATGAAGATGCTACCAGACCCTACTCAGGTAGAAAATCTCAGTTTTGAGCATATTATCAAGCCTTCACTGATGCTTAGTGGTGATTTCTTAGACTATTTCCCTCTCGATGATAAACATTATGGTTTCTATATAGCCGACGTTTCTGGTCATGGTGCTTCTTCGGCCTTTGTTACTGTATTACTTAAAAATCTGACTTATCGTTTAAAAAGAAATCTTAAGCGGGGCTCCAGTGATGATCTGTATCATCCAGTAAAAGTACTGGAGCGGATCAATCAGGAGATGCTTGATACTGAATGTGGCAAGCATTTAACCATTGTCTATGCCGTTATTAATATGGAAACACGGCAGTTAAATTACAGTATTGGTGCTCATTTCCCAATGCCAATCTTGTTTAGTGAGAATAAGGCCCAATATTTAGAAGGAAGAGGGATGCCAGTAGGTCTATTCCGAGACGCTGAATATAATAATTATCAGCTGAGTCTACCTGAACAGTTTACGTTATCGTTATTCTCTGACGGTATATTAGAACTAATAAATCAGCCTTCTTTAGCACAAAAAGAAGAATACCTGCTAAACCTAATAGAAAGGGAAGCAGGTAATCATGAGTCTATAGTAGCGGCGCTTTCATTAAAGAGTGATGATGATGTGCCTGATGATGTTGCGTTAATGACGGTGGTCAGGATTTAGTATGAATCCAGGTAAAATTGAAGTTGCAAATAAAGAGGGCATCTACGTCATCAAATTAAGTGGTGATGTACGATTGAACCTATGCTCTGCCTTAGAGCGTTATTTAGATGAGATGTTTCTAGATAGTGAATTTAAGACGGTTTTGGTCGATTTGTCTGAGGCAGAGGGTGTAGACAGTACAACCCTGGGTCAGCTGGCTAAGATATCGATAGTTAGCCAAGATAAATTTGGTTTAATCCCATCAATAATTTCACCGCGTGAAGATATTACGCGTATTTTATTAAGCATGGGGTTCGATAAAGTCTTTTATATAATAGGTGAGATGCCAGCCCAAATTTCTGATTTAGATGAATTAAGCTGTGAGCAGCTTAATGAAGAACAGATGCGCGATAAAGTGATTGCCGCTCATGAGATCCTTATTAGCTTGAATGAAGATAATAAGAATGCTTTTCAAGAGCTGGTTGATTGTTTACAAAGCAAAAAATATTGACCTTAGGGGGATGTGTGACGGTTAAACAAGCTGCAGTAATTGGTGGTGGTAGTTTTGGGACTGCGATTGCGAGTATTTTAGCTGCTAATGGTATTAAAACTAAGCAGTGGATGCGAAATGCAGACGTTGCAGAATCAATCAATGAACGCCAAGAGAATCCTCAATACTTACCTGATGTAATACTTGATAGTCGCTTAACGGCCTCTACGGATCTGGCTGATGTTATTTCCGGTGCTGAGCTGATTTTTGTTTCTGTGCCGAGTAAGTCTTTTCGTGTCGTTGTCCAGCAGCTGAAGCCTTTTTTAGTTGCAGGGCAGAGCTTGATCAGTACCACCAAAGGGATTGAGCCCGATGGCTTTAATCTAATGAGCCAGGTATTAATCGATGAGTGTCCAGGACATTCTGTTGCAGTACTAAGCGGCCCTAATTTAGCTAAAGAAATTGGCCGCAAGCAGCTGACAGCAACGGTTGTCGCGAGCTCTGATGGCAATTTACGTACCGCGGTACAAGACGCACTCGGTTGTGAGTATTTTCGTGTTTATGCTTCTGATGATATGTATGGGGTTGAGCTAAGTGGTGCATTGAAAAACATTTATGCCATCGTATCAGGCTTCATTGCAGCATTAGGCATGGGGGAGAATACCAAGAGTATGATTATTACCCGCAGCCTGGCCGAAATGAGTCGCTTTGCCGTCGCCCAGGGTGCTAATCCACTAACCTTTTTAGGTTTGGCTGGGGTTGGTGATTTAGTTGTGACATGCATGTCACCATTAAGTCGAAACTACCGTGTAGGCTATGCCATAGGTGAAGGTCGCACTCTGGAAGAGGCGGTCGAAGAATTAGGAGAAGTAGCAGAAGGTGTCAATACCTTGCGCTACATCAATACGCAATCTGAGGAACTTGGTATATATATGCCTTTGGTAAAAGGTGCTTATGCCGTTTTATTTGCGCATGTAGATCCTAGGTTGGTCGCTAAAGAATTAATGACGGGTGAGAATACAACAGATGTTGAGTTTGCCTTGGCTAAATCAGAAATAGGATCTTAAAAATGAGTGATATGAAGCAGAGTATTGAGTCAGATGCGTTTTGGGTTAGAACTTTATTTATCATTATGTTCTCCATCATATATCGCATCCTTGATGTTGTGGTTTTGTTTATGGTTATTGTGCAATGGGGCTTTACATTAGTGACAGGGCAGGTGAATCCCGCTTTGGATCAATTTAGTGCTGGCCTAGCTAACTATATTTCGCAAATTGTTCGATATATTACGAATAATAGCGAGTCTAAACCTTTCCCTTTTACCGATTGGCCAACCCCTAAAAGTGATATGCCAACGGAGCAGTAGTGAAACTCTACCTAATACGACATGGCGAAGCCGTTTCAGGCTCGCCTGATGATATGAATCGCCCTTTAACTGAAAGGGGTGAGCAGCGCGCAATTCGTGCTGCTAACTGGCTTTCTAAGCATGTGAAAGGGCCTGTGAGTGTATGGGCTAGTCCTTATTTGCGAACCCAGCAAACAGCAGCCCCTATCGCTAAGGCTTTAGGTGTTCAAATAATTGATCATCATTGCTTAACCCCAGATATGACACCGCAAAAAGTTGTCGATGAATTAGTGAATGAGCAGCAAGATATCGTGCTTGTGACGCATCTTCCCTTAGTCGGGCGCTTGGCTTCTTTATTGATCGAAGGGGCTATATTTGATCAGCCTTGGTCACCGACCGAGATTTGGCAGCTAGAAGGGGATGTATTCTCGGCGGGCTGTCTGCAGAATACAGATGTTTGGTATCCTGCCTTAGAGGAAGGGTAGCTAGGTAGGCTGTCTCAGGCGGCCTTTCACCTTGTATTCTTGATTGTAGATGGTAGCTTATATCTTTTGACTATTTAGCTAATTATCGATAATACATGAAAGACATTTTGCATTTTTCTCATGCCAATGGGTTCCCCGCTGGCAGCTATCAAACACTATTTTCCTATTTATCGAATGATTTTGATATTGGTTACATTGAACGCCTTGGTCATCATCGTGATTATCCTGTTAAAAATAACTGGCAAGATTTAGCACAAGAATTAATAGATGAGCTTTTGTCTCTCTATACTCGCCCTGTGTATCTTGTAGGTCACTCTCTAGGTGGCGTTCTCAGTATGATGGTGGCAGCTCAGAGACCTGAGTTAGTAAAAGGCTTAATCATGCTCGACTCTCCTTTTTTGACAACTTTTGAAGCCCACGGTTTAACGCTGGTGAAGCGTTTGGGCTTAATTGATCGTGTCACTCCCGCAGGTAGAACTCTTGGTAGGCAGGAAGAGTGGGGGTCGTTAGAAGAGACTTCGCAATACTTCAAAGGTAAGAAACTTTTTCGAGGTTTTGATGAGCGTTGTTTAAAGGACTATGTAGAGCAAGGTACGATAGAAGCGGCCTGCGGGAAAAGGCGATTACGTTTTAATGCAGAGACTGAAATAAATATTTACCGAACCATTCCAGACAACCTTCATAATACCCGTCGCCTACAAATGCCAGCGGCTGTTATTGCAGGCAAATATAGTGATGTATTTAAAAAGCAGCATGGTTTTAAAATGAAACGCCAATTAGGCATGGATGTGCAGTGGGTGGAAGGTGGTCATATGTTCCCCCTTGAGAAACCCCAGCTTACAACGTCTTTAATTAAACAATATATACAGCGCTGGTCAAAAATATGAAGCAAGGTAAAGAAGAATTTATCCACCTATCAACGGGTAAATTAGCAGTTCAGTACTGGGGGCAAGAAGCCAATCCAGTGCTGATCTGCTTGCATGGCTGGTTGGATAATATGGCCAGCTTTTACCCCCTGGCGAAAAAAATGAGTGGGCAATATCGTGTGATATTAGTTGATTTGCCCGGGCATGGGTTATCTGATCCTTTAGCGGATGGTGCTCATTATTATATATGGCAGAATATTGAAACCTTGTTGGAATTGTTGAATAAGCTCAAGTTAGATCAGGTTAATATTGTGGGTCATTCAATGGGAGGCGTTGTCGCTAGCTTGTTTTCAGGGACGTTTCCAGACCGTGTTTCATCTTTAATACTATTGGACTCTTTAGGGCCAATGACCTCCTCTGCGGAACAAACACCAGGGCAGCTAGCAAAAGCAATAATAGATTCACAAAAAATATCTTCAGGTTTACGTATCTATCCGGATACCCAAGTTGCATTAAGTGCGCGAAAAAAATCCTCACCCAGCATGTCGGATTCTGCTTTATTGCCGATCGTTGAACGTAACTTGATCGCTAATGGTTCAGGCTACAGTTGGCGAACGGATACCCGTCTGCGTCATACGTCAAAGGTGCGTTTAACGGAACCACAAGTGCTTGCCTTTCTGTCAGCGATTTCGGCTAAGGTATTAGTTATTATTGCCGAGCAGGGCATTGTTCCTAAATTCTGGTTACAAGAAAGACTTTCTGTTATCAGCGAGCATCAATTAGTCGTATTACCTGGGCATCATCATTTTCATGCCGAGATTGAAAGTGTTGAGTTAATAAACGAAGCAATTACTGGTTTTCATTCAGGGCAAAGCGTTAACAATATGGGTGACTCATGAAGTTGCTACTGGCAAATGTAAGAGTCTTTCTAATCGCAGTATTGGGATTTATATTAGCTGTTTATGCGGCTTGGATGATTAATGCTCAGTTGGGGTATGGTTATGCTTGGCTGTATCATGCTTATGATACTGACCAGCATATCGCCAAGTTTGCTCCTCAGAATCGGTTCCGACAGGGCTTTGAGACCACCTCAATTGAAGATCATAAAGCAGCTTTTCAAAGCATAGTCGACAGTGTTCATAATAATGGAGAAGGGTTAGCCGCTATTAAATATCAGGTGGCGGGTGATAATATTCCATTACTACACCGAGCTGAAGTTGTTCATTTGCAGGACGTGGCTAACTTGATTAATAGTATCCATAAATTGGCTATCTTTGTTGGTCTACTTTGGCTGTTTTTAGTGATTAGGCAATGGACCTTAATAAAAAGTAAACAAGGATATGTTCGCCATAGTGCATTGGGCTTAGGGGTAATATTAGCCTTGTTAAGTTTAATGACGTTCGTTGTGTTTGTGGTTTGGGGAGCAAAAGCGATATTTTATCAGCTGCATATTTTGATCTTTCCAGCGGACCATCAGTGGTTTTTTTATTATCAAGATTCACTGATGAGTACGCTTATGAAGGCACCTGATTTGTTTGCGGGCATCGCAATACAGATAATGGTAGTAGCGCTAAGTCTCATGATCGTAGCAAGTTGGGCTGCTAAAAAGGTGGCTCGCTTGTGAAGGTAAGTCGCTCTTCGGTCACTGGGTGGGTGAAGGTCAGTGACTGGGCATGTAAGCACAGGTGGTGACGCGCATTCTGAGATTCTGCTGTGCCATATAAATGATCCCCCAATATTGGGTGGTTCATTGCGTTACAGTGAATTCTCAGTTGATGTGAGCGCCCAGTAAACGGAAGCAGTTCTACTCGAGTATTGCCTGCTACATATTCAATGATGCGCCAGCGAGTGAGTGACTTCTTGCCATATTCATAGCATACCATCTGCCTTGGGCGATTAGGCCAGTCGCAGCGCATTGGAAGGTTAATTGCCCCTGTTGCCGGATGTAGCTCGCCGGCAATGATCGCCTGATAGGATTTTTCTGTTTGTCTATTTTGGAATTGTTGCTGTAGATGTTTCAGGCTTGGTTTGTTTCGTGTGAAAACCATAATGCCGGATGTTGCCATATCTAAGCGATGAACAATATGCACTTCTTCAAATTGAAGTGTTAAGCGGTGATAGACGGAGTCTAACTTTTCTGGACCGCGACCTGGGACGCTGAGTAGGTCAGCCTCTTTATTCACGACGATGATATCTTCGTCGTGAAAAAGTATGGATACTGAGGTCATTATTTGTTTAATTGAGGGTAGTTATGATTGATGAGTATTTTATCGTAACTACCGTCTTTTTTCATCGCTTTTAACGCCATATTAAAGGCAGTTGCGATGGCTTCTCTATCATCACGTTTCAAGCTAATTGTAGCGTGAAGGCTACGTGAGATTAATGGTATCGGCATGGCTTCAAGGTGATCAGCAATGTTTTTGTTTTTCTTAAGGCTATTATTCGCGGTCCAATAATCAATCAAGGCAATATCAGTCGATTTTGTTGCTACATCTCGCAGCATAGATTTACAGTATTTATAATAGTTTAAGGAGACTAGGGGAGCGATTTCATCAAAATTCTCGCCATAGCCATAGTCTTTAAATACTCCCAGTCGATAGCTTTTCTGGCTAACATAATCTTTGAATTCTTGATTATTTGTGAAATTAAGCTTGTCTTGCTTACGTTTTATTATGACTAGGTCGTTGGTAAGGTAGGGGTCTGTAAAATGAATTTCTTGTGCTCTTGTCGGGCTATACCAAGACCCGACAGAAAGGTCGATTTCGCCATTTGATAATCCTTCTCCAACTCGTTGCCAAGGCATAAATTCCATTTCAACTTGATAACCGGCACGTGCAAATACAGCAGTAACTAAATTAACAGCCAAACCATTGGCTGGTAAATGATTACTGATGTACGGTTCCCACACGTGCCCTGCCATCTTTAGCGTGGGGGTTTCGCTTTTGTATTCGGCGGCAAGTAAAGAGATAGCTTTAGCTAGCCCATTTTGATCAATGCTTTGTCTGAATTGGTCTCGAAAGCTTTTAACCAGGCTAACACCCTCGATTACAACGTCGTAGGTCAGCCACTTTTCCTTTTTGTAATATAATTTATAAGTAACATTAATCGCGGGAGCGCCTACGCGTTGGATCGCGCTCTTTACGCTGGCTTTTTTCCCTGTCTTGCTAAACTTGGCATCTTCAAATTTAATCTCTTCACCGTTAAAGGCTTTGAATGCTCCGGCGTAAGTACGTATGACTTTATGCTTAAAAGCCGTAATGAATTGAATTTTTTGTTCTTTGGATGTTTTTTTCCAGTTTTTAGCCAGTACCTTTTTTGCCATGTATACATGGTCAATAACCGGCAATAACAGCTCGTCTACGATTTGTTCTAAGTAATAATTTTGACTCGCAATCTTGTCTTTATCAGTAATTAGGCGCTGGGTCATTTGTTGAGCTGCTAATTCAACAACGATCCTAGGTTCTTGCTCGGCGATGGATTTGTAGCTGATCAATAGGCTCGTGATCAGTAACATCAAGCGAATCCAATGACCGCTGAATGTAAATGAGCTTGGCATTAATGTGGCTCCTAGTCGGACTGTATAGTTTTTGTTTACTATAAAGAGGACAGCCTTGATTGCCAAGCTGATTAACACTAAAACGTTATTTTAAGTTGCGAATAAGTAAGGATTTTTCCGTCTTGGTGCAACCTGATGGACAAGGGATTCTTACGATGAAGCCTGAACCTGGTGCATCATCGCGTTTCTCACCCTTATTGGAGAGGATACTGTCGAGGGTAAAGGTGAAATTACCCTCTGGAGTCATCAGTTCTAGTTCATCGCCAACTTGAAAGCGGTTTTTAACATCAATTGTCAGCCAATCTTCATCTGCATGAGTGATTTCGCCAACAAATTGCTGCTGGGTGCTTATCGATGCACCACGAGTATAGTTTTGGTACTCATCATGAACGTGGCGGCGATAGAAGCCTTCGGTATAGCCACGGTTAGACATGTTTTCCAAGGTGTCCATCAAGCCCATGTTAAATGTTTTACCTTGAGCGGCGTCATCTATCGCTTGTCGGTAGGCTTGGCTGGTACGAGCTGCATAATAGTGGGACTTAGTACGGCCTTCGATTTTTAATGAGTGGACTCCGATTTCTTGCAGTCGCTGAACATGTTGTATTGCTCGCAGGTCTTTAGAGTTCATTATATAGGTGCCATGCTCATCTTCAAACATGGGCATCAAATCATTCTCGCGATTTCCCTCTTGCAATAAGACGATCTCATCAGAGGGTTTGCCAACACCTAAAGCTGGTTTTTGTGCAGGATCAAACTCGATGGCAGATGAGGGTATTATATTGCCCGTTTCTGTTTCTTTCGCATCATGTGCTTGGTATTTCCAGCGACAGGCATTAGTACAACTACCCTGATTGGGATCACGGTGATTCATGTAGCCGGATAATAAGCAACGACCAGAGTAGGCAATGCAAAGTGCGCCGTGCACAAATACTTCCAATTCCATTTCTGGGCATTGCATGCGAATCTCTTCAATTTCGTTGAGAGACAGTTCGCGACTTAAAATTACCCGTTCAATACCTTGGCGATGCCAAAATTTAACCGCGGCATAGTTAACAACGTTGGATTGTACTGATAGATGAATTGGCATCTCGGGCCATTTATCTTTTACCAGCATGATGAGGCCAGGGTCTGACATGATCAAAGCATCTGGTTTCATGCCTATTACCGGTTCAATATCCCGCATATAACTATCAATTTTGTTATTGTGGGGGGCAATATTACTAGCTACGTAAAATTTCTTGCCAAGCTGGTGAGCCCGCTGAATACCTTTATCTAAGTTTTCTATCTGAAAGTCATTATTTCGAACGCGTAAGCTGTATCTTGGCTGACCTGCATAAACAGCATCCGCACCATAAGCAAAAGCATACTCCATATTTTTATAGGTGCCAGCAGGTGCAAGAAGTTCAGCTTTAAAGGAATTGGACATGATAGTGGCTCAAGATAAAAGCCGCACATTTTAAGTATCAGGCTTTAAATCTCGTTGATTCAAGTCAATAAAGTCTGTGTTAGTGGTTGGTGTGAAAAATGGCAACATCTGAGTGGGGGAAGGTAACTCTGGCATTGTACTTATTAGCGATCCATTGCAGATTGAATTCATTGTAGAAACAAATATGAGTCGGGTCTTGGATGTAGTGCCATGTTTTAAAGCGCTCTAGGTTTTGACTGCGCTTGGTCATAATGGCTAGGCAGCCACCCGGTTTGAGTAAATCGAATAATTGCTTAAAAATAACGGCAGGGGAAGATAAGTGCTCTACAACTTCTGTGCTGGCAATGAAATCATATTGACCACTAACCAGTAGTTCAGGTAAGTGTGCATAATAAATATCATAATTAAGGCATGAGTGCCCTAACTCTGCGAGCATTAGGTGGAGTGTTGGTCCAGGTCCGGAGCCAAAATCAAGGCCTTTAGAATGGCGCGGAATTGATTCGTTTAGTGGGGTTACGAAGCGTTGTAAGAATTTGCGATAACCCGGGTCATCAGGGATATTTTGGTGCAAGTCATAAACAGACTTTTCTTCTTTAGGAGAAAGTTGTTCGTTTCTAGGGACAAAAATCAATTCGCAATTATTGCAGCGAAAATAGCTGCGTTTATTATCTTGATGATAAAAGTTGCTACTATTTTCACATAAGAGGCAGTTAAGGCTAGTCAAGGCTAATGCCTAGGCTAGATTCTGGCTCACTTGCAGCTAGTTTTTTGATCGCAATAATCGTTTCTCGTTTTGGCTTGCCTTGGATCAAAAGTTCATAAACCTGTTGCTCAAACTCCTGTTGGCGAATTTTAAGCTCATCGCTTTCGTTCCCCATTTCAGCAAACTCTGCCAACAATTGCTGATTGCTCAACTGAACCAACTGGCAATCATTGGCGGTTTCGTCCAGTAAGCCATAACTGGCAGAATAAAGGCTTTGGCAAGTTTGTTGAGCGGCTTCTGCGCCAAAGGAGTCTTGGTTATCGAGTAATTCATTCTGCCATTGATCGAATTCATTAAAGAAACGTTCTAAGTTATCAATCGATTTTAATTCGCCCTCTAAAAATGCCCAGGTTTTGGATAAACATTTTGTATAAGGTGTGCTTTCTTGTTCCTGCATTTCGCAGAATAAGGCAATGTGATTTCGATTACGTTCAGCCATCGCGGCGCAGAAAGCTGATCGTCGCCATTGTGATAATGTTTCAAATTCCATGCTGATAATACCTTGAAGTCTTTTTCTCGAATTTATTGAAGATTGTTTTCTAGGGTTAGTATCTTACCATGGGGGGCAAAATACTGGGTGTTATATAGCTTCGGCATCGTCCAGTTGCTATCCGATGGCAGTGCTTGCTTAAAGCGGGCAAAGAAGTCTTCGGCGCTAATTGAACGAACAAAATTCTGCTCTTCTTGTTCTTGATTAGCAAAAAAATCTTCCCAATGACCCAGGATGAAGTGGCGTGCTTGGGTGTCTTGCATGATTGATTCTGGATAGTTGTCGACCTGGCTGAAGGATGCGGGTGTAATAATAGCTATATCAACACGCTTTTTGTCTTTGGCGACAAGATCCGGAATAAGGCCCAGAGGTTCTTGGCTGGCAGCATCCTGATAGTAAATGCGGTGCAGGATTTCTTCTTGAGGGCCCAAGAAATCAATAAGATAAGAGAGTGTCTGGCCTTCTTTCCAGCCAAAGGCATGCCAGGGAAGGGAGTCTAGATCTTCTTCGTAGCTCCCAGTCATTATATTAATGCCCATGAAATGCGGTGCGTGAGAAGATTTTAAAGCCATGAAACGAATGGTTTTATTGTTATTGTAATGCCACTGGCCAGGCTTATTTAATACCGCCATTGAGTTGTTTAAGGCATGACGCCGAGACTTATTGATCGCGGGTGCTAGTGTATGCACCATGGTTTTTGAGCCATAAACGTGAGCCGCAAGTGCTTTAGTTTGCATGATATAAGGAACGTCCATCAAATGGTCGTAATGGGCATGTCCTACTAGGATGGTTTCTACATCACTTACCTCAGGTAATAGGCGATCAATCAGCTTGGTATCTGAGCTGATCGGCATGAATGGGCCTAGGGCCATAAAATGAGGGTTTGTAATTGATGGTGCCGTCATTAATGCTTGGCTGCCAAAGCGGAATAGATGGCCGCCAACGCCTAAATATTGAATGCTTAGACCATTAGATGGTAAGCGCTTTTCCATCGCAGTTGTATTGTCTTGTTGGTAGATTTCCATATTGCTAGTAGACGTACTGCAGGCCGCTAATGTGGAAAAGAGGGTAGAGATTAAAATTAGGGATGTGAAATTAAGTGAAGTCATGTAAAGAGGAAGCTAATTATAATTGAGAGTTGTGATACTGGCATGCATTCTACCAGTGCCTGAGGTTGTGTTGTATTTATTACTGAAGTTGTTGTCTTGCTAGTTTAGCTAACGACATCGCTTGTTAATTGTATCAATCGCGCATCTTTCTTGATAATTGGGTGAATAATTGTTCGAAATGTGAACTAAAGCACTAGTTTTCGGTAATTTCGGAGCTTATTAAGTTGAATGTTAGTCCGCTATCGTTTATTTTTTATTCAACTGTTTAAGGTATGTGCTTATGAAAAATCAAGCGATATTAACTTTATTGATAGGCAAGCAGGAAGTATTAAAAGTCGCGGCGGACAAGTTATCACCACGTGGTTGTGAGTTTATTTGTAATCAAGAGCAGGTTGCATTGTTTCGTGATAATGATGAAAGCCAAGGTCGATTTAATGATTTTCAAATTAGGCTTGGTTTATTTCCTCATTCAGGGCCTTGCCCGCAATATATAACCGCTAACGGACAGATTGCATCGATCAGGCGCAGTGCGCAAAGCTGTTATCGAATTATTCTAAATTTTGAGAAAGTGGGGCAGGATGGTTATCGTTTAATAGCTGAACATCTATCAGGCTCCGTTGTCGTCCCTATCGGTACGAAACAAAGTCAAAGTGCTTAAGTCTGCTTGCAGAGGCAAATTTACTGTTAGAGTTACTCCTTGCTGATAATCGAGTGACGTAATGATGCCCTCTAATTGACCAATCAAATAGCGTAGTTGATGCTCTTGTTGAAATTCACAGCTGAGTATGAGTTTCTGCAGTTGTTGAAATTCTGTCCATTCTAGTTGCTGTAATACTGTATTAGTCGCTTGGCTATAGGCTCGTGCTAAGCCCCCAGTCCCCAATTTAGTACCGCCGAAATAACGTACCACAATAATTGCAATATCAGAGAAGCCTGAGTGATCGATGACGTTCAAAATAGGCATGCCTGCTGTGCCGCTCGGTTCTCCATCATCGCTAAAACCTCGCTGAGCATTATTTTGAGATCCAATTCGGAAGCCATAGCAAAAGTGTCTAGCGTCTGGATATTGTTGCTTCAAGCGATTAAGGAATGACTTGAAATCTTGACTGCTGGTGACTTTTTCACAAAAAGTAATAAACCGGCTTTTCTTTTCAATCAATTCATAGTGGCTTGGTTTAGCAGGCACTTTATGTGTCATTTGGGGTTGCTGCAGCGATATATAACAAACTTACTATCACTCGCAACTGTACTGATGTTTTTGAAGTCTTTCTTAAGTAAGGGTTTGTAGCCTAAATGTCGGTTTGCGATAATCAGAAGCTGTCCATTTGAGCTTAATAATTTACTGCTTTGACTAAACATGCGCTCTGCTGCAGCTGTGGATATGCGATTACCTGTATGGAAAGGCGGGTTGCACAGTATCGTGTCAACAGGCCCAAGAACAGAAAGTAAGGCATCGGTATGGTGTAATTGAGCGTTTGCCTGATTGCGTAGGTTTAAATTATCAGACGCGGCTTTCAATGCAAGTGAAGAGTCATCGCATAAAATCATTTCGATTAAGTTATCGGAGCCGTTCATTAAGGCGGCGATGCTCAATAGGCCATTACCACAACCAAGATCAACTACCTTGCCACTCAACGGAGGGAGTTGCTGTAGGTGGTGGATAAAAAAACGGCTGCCAATATCCATGTGATCACGAGAAAATACGCCAGGTAATGCTGATATAGGCTTTTCATCAGGGCCGGGATAAGTTTTTAAGCGTTTAAGCTCGGGTAGGCGAGCGCTCAAATTAAATTCAATTAATCGAGCTTTCTTCTTAATAGGGTGTTGAATGTAATTATCGTTATGCAGCTGTAGCCAGTTAAGCCATTTGATCGGTATATGTTTTGCCATGCCGGCAATGGATACATTAATACCGGGGCCTAGCTGCTCGAAGGCTAAAAGTAGCCACCAGTGGAGCTGGTCAAATGATTTTGGGCATTGGATCCACAGAGTATCTGAAGCTTGTGGCAGCTCAATTATTCCTTTATCGAGCTGATTAAGACTTAATTGTTCTTTAGGCAGTTTTTCGAGGTTTTCTTTTATCGCTTGGTGACTGCAGAATGAGTCACTCCAAGTGTAATTTTGTCGACCTTGCTGGCTGGCATGTACACTGAGAGCCCCCCATTGATCATTGATGATGGCTGGGTAATCCCCTAAGGCCGCCTGTTCAATAAGATATATATCAGCAGCGTCCCAAGGTTGCTGAATGCTCGCGGAAACCTTGGGGTAGCAATTTAATGTTAAATCGCCTTTACCAGTTGATAATAGAGCCATGCGTGTATGCGCCGTCAGGAAGATTCAATTAATAAAAATCGTTGAAGTTTTTATTGTCCAGTTGAGATAAAAGGTCAGGTTCGCGAGTATCTTCACGCTTATCGTCTTTATCTGTGCGCTGTTTAGGTTTAGTTTTAGCATCTTCTTGCTTGGCAGGTTTCTTAGCGGGCGCTTTTACCTGCTTTTCAGTTGCTGCAATCTGATTTTGCTGTTGTTTTTCAGCTGCTTGTGGATTTTCATCCAAAAACTTCTGATAAACCGACTTAGGCTTAGTTTTAGATTTTAAATTGGTGTTCTGGCGGTCAGTGACTGATGCTTTTTTTAGCTTAGTTGTGCTGCCAGTTTTAACACTATGGATGCTTTTTAGTGAGCGGGTTTTCTTTTTGCGTGTCATGAGATCAGGTTTGTTTGAATATAAGTAGTCATTCTACCGTAAGTTATGCTTTGATACACGGATTTAGGGGGGATAAATGAACTATTGGTCACAATTAGTATTCGTGAGCTCAATCACAATGCCTGTGTTCTTTCTTGTATATATAGGATATTGGCTAAATAAGAAGAACAAGTTAAGTGCAGGCTTCACTGAAAGTGCTTCTTATATCGTCTTCAATATTGCACTGCCTGTATTGATGTTCTCGGCGATTGTTAAAACAGATATCAATGAAATGACCAATCCTTCATTGGTGGTTTTTGCCCTTGTGGCTGCCTTTCTCTCTTTCCTGCTGCTTTGGTGGCTGGGTAAGTATTTTATTCGTGATCGTGCAAGCTTGGGCGTCTTTGTGCAGGGGAGTTTTCGTTCAAACCTCGGTATATTAGGTTTGGCTTTTTGTTCGGCAACGTTCTCTGAGTCAGGTCTCGCGGTTGGAGCAGTATTGCTGGCGGTGATTACCCCTATTTTTAATATCCTTTCGATTTATGCGCTGACTCATGCGGCCAGTGATGAGTCTGAAATGGATTGGTTGTTGTTGCTGAAAAATGTGATAACGAATCCCTTAATTGTTGCTATTTTGGTCGCAATGCCTTTAGCTTATTGGCATGTGTCTTTACCCAGTATGGTTATGCAAGGTATTGATTATATTGCGGCCATGACATTACCTCTTGCGCTAATTTGCATTGGGGCTTCATTGAGCTTGACCGCTTTGCGCCATACCCAGGGTTTATCTTGGCTTGCGGTAGCAATAAAATTGCTGATATTACCTTTGTCGATAGGCTCTGCTGCCTATGCTTTTGGTTTTAGGGGGGTTGAGCTCGGGTGCTTGGTATTGATGTTTGCAAGTCCAACGGCTGCAGCATCCTATGTAATGGTGCGCTCAATCGGTGGAAATCATCAATTAGCGGCTAATATCATTGCTTTAACGACCTTGGTATCTTTGTTTACCGTAAGTATTGCCATTTACTTGCTAAAAGTGTTTGCCTTAATTTAAGGTATGGTGAAAAATAAACCTAGTTTATCGTGAGAGTACAACTAATGGGTGAGAGGAAGTAATGACGCAGACTAAGCGTTTTTTAGTGTACGTCGCATCAAACCAAAGTGGTTTGGAAAGTGAGCGTTATGAGGTTACGCGTCAATTGGCTCGTATGGGTATTTTATGTTGTGGCTTTCCTTGCCGTGAAGATACGTCACCTTATGATTGGAATCTGGCACGTTCTCAGATTGAGGATGCTGATTTATTCTTAATGATATTGGGTGATGAGTATGGGCCTATGGCCCCAACGGGGATTAGTTATCTGCATCGTGAAATGGTGCATGCGCAATCACTATCTAAACCTGTATTGTCTTTCGTGAAGAATTCACTGCCTTCTCAGCAGCAAACTGAAGACCAAAGGCGTCTTGCAGGATTCCATGGGGTTGTTTCTAAGGGATCTTATCGATTATGGCACCTCAGAGAAGAGTTGTTGGCACATGTGAAAACAGCGGTGGTAAATGAGTTAAGCAATAAAACGGGTGGCTGGCTAAAGCTAGACTCTGTTGAAGATGCTGAAGTTAATACCGTTGAAGCTAGTCCCGCTACTAAAGTCGATAATAAACAGTGGCTACTTAAAACAAGGCAGTTGGTGCGAATTCAGTTTTCAGCCAAGGTTTACGAGGCTGGGAATAATACCCTGGAAGAGCTCTCGGTATCACAACGCTGGGATACCTTATTTGCTTGTTCCGCGGGAATGATGAAATCACCTTGCAGTGAGGATCGTTTACGCCAAGGTGTTGAAAAGCTGGTCTCTCCGGAAGTGCAACGGCGCTTATTATTGCAGCATCCCTCTGCCCATGCGGTCGATGATATTCGTATAAATCGCTCACAATTCCAACAGCTATTGCAGCAATGGTTAGATAATGATCTGGTCATTAAAAAGTTGCAGGGCGGTCGTAACTCTTGGCAATTAAGTGCAGAAGGGGTTCGCCGTTTTTCGGGCTTGAATCAATCAAGACAGGCGGTATAAGCCGCCTTAAGATAAAATGCTGTGTTTTGCTTCTAGCTCATCTCTCATGCTATTGCAGACAGTATCGCATAAGCTAAATATATAGGGCGCGGCAATGCTAAAGTAAGCCATATTCCCTTCTTGTCGACGCTTAACCATTTGGTGGTTCTTTAAACTAGATAGATGCTTTGAAATATTGGGCTGTGACGCCCCCGTTCTTTCTACCAGTTCCCCAACACTTAACTCACCTTGTTGAAGTTCGTGAAGAATGCGCAGGCGCATTGGATCGGATAGGAGTCGAAAGCGCTGAGCAACAAGCTCTAGCATTTCTGTTGTCATTTCTGCCATGTTTATTATTTCTTGTGTACGTTTTCTTATTCTAAACCATATAGGTTAAAACCTATATGCTTTAATAGGCATTTAGCTGGGTTGTAATTCTATAAAAGTGTAATTTCTAGGTGGTTTTCAGTGAGATAGAGTCTTTGGGGCATGGGTTAGCTAATAACTATCCGCTATAATGCAGAATATTAAAATCAAAGGCTGCCATCTTGTTTCGTTTTATCAATACACCAATACATTTTTTGCTTCTATTGCTATTCGTAGCCACTACTGGTTGTAGTAAAGCGCCGGCTTTACAGAAGATTACAGGGCCGACAATGGGGACGGAGTACCATATTAGCTGGGTTTCCAAGCATTCAACATCTCAAGATTTAAAGAAAGAGCGCTCCACGATACAGCAAGGTGTAAACGCACACTTAAAAGCCATTAATAAAAGCATGTCGACTTATGATACAAGCTCTGAGCTGTCATTATTGAACAAGAACTTTACTCAGGGTTGGCAGGATATCAGTATCGACCTTTATCGGGTGCTGATGATGTCGCAACAAGTGAATGTACAGTCTTTAGGGGCATTTGACGTGACCGTCGGACCGCTGGTGAATTTATGGGGGTTTGGTCCCTCCAAATCAAAAGACCAAGTACCAAACGCCAAGGATATAGGAAGAATTAGAGAGAAGGTTGGAGCAGAGGCACTGACCTTGCGCATGCGTGATGAAAGCTTTCAGCTAGCGCTAACAGCACCGCGCTACATTGATTTATCCGCTATTGCGAAAGGGTATGCGGTCGATGTGCTTGGGCGTTACCTGCAGCGTCAAGGTATTGATAGATATCTCGTCGAGGTGGGTGGGGAAATTATTGCTCATGGAAAAAAAGACATCGATAGCCCTTGGCGAATTGCTATTGAGGCGCCGAGCGACCAAGGTCGTAATGCACAAATTATAATTCCTCTTAATAATCTAGGGATTGCAACATCGGGGGATTATCGAAATTTCTTTGAGCAGGATGGGGAAAGGTACTCTCATACCATTGATGGCCGTACGGGCTATCCCGTTAAACATAATTTAGCTTCAGTCTCAGTCTTGCATAGTTCGGTTGCTATGGCAGATGCTTGGGCCACAGCGTTAACGGTTGCAGGGGTTGAAGCAGGTTTGGAAATTGCAGAAAAGAATGAGTTGGCTGCTTATTTTATTGTTCGGACGCCAGAAGGTTTTGAACAATATACTAGTCGTCAATTTGAACAATTAATCTTAGACTAAAGTAGTGATAGAGAACTTGAGGTTTGTATGACAACATTATTAATCGTTTTTATTGTAATGGTATTATTCATCGTATTAATGTCGGCGGGATTGTTAATGGGTGGTAAGCCGATTAGTGGTTCCTGTGGCGGCATGTCGGCTGTTGGTATGAAGGGCGCCTGCGATGTATGTGGCGGCGATCTTGAAAAATGTGAATCTAGCAAAGATCCAATTCGACAGGAAGCTGAAGATTTGTTCTATGATGCTTCTAAGAAAAAGTGATAAACGATTCATTAATAGCACTAAATTTCACGGATAGTGATTAATGTCATCGTGTAATCTGGTTTATAACCTATAATTATTAACATTAACGATTTAATCAAAATTAAGTAATCAAAATCACCTGAAGAATAATAAGACTTGGGTGATTGCAGCCATAAGGGCGGAATAAAGGATGGCAGATTTCCATTACGACGTAGTGATCATTGGCACCGGACCTGCGGGTGAAGGTGCGGCAATGAATGCTGCAAAAAAAGGCAAGAAAGTCGCTGTTATTGAAAATCGCAATATGGTGGGAGGAAATTGTACCCATCTTGGCACAATTCCATCAAAAGCTTTGCGTCACTCGGTTAAGCAAATTATTCAGTTCAATACCAATCCCATGTTTCGTGATATTGGTGAGCCGCGCTGGTTCTCTTTTCCGCAAGTATTGCGCAATGCAGAAGAAGTAATTGCCAAGCAGGTAAAGGTTCGCACTGAGTTTTACGGACGTAATCGAGTTAGTCTTTATACCGGTCATGCAAAGTTCGTCGATCCTAATACCATTGATGTATTAACGACTACTACGACAAATCATGTTCGATTGCATGCTGATCAAGTTGTCATTGCAACGGGGTCAAGCCCTTGGCGTCCAAGTAATATTGATTTTAGCCATGAACGCGTATATGACTCCGATAGTATTTTAAGCCTAGAACATACTCCGCGTACCATGATTATCTATGGCGCTGGTGTTATTGGCTGTGAATACGCGTCTATCTTCTCGGGTCTTGGGGTTAAGGTTGACTTAATTCATCCTGGGGATCGCTTATTGAACTTTCTAGATGATGAAATCTCAGACGCACTAAGTTATCACTTGCGTGATAAGGGGGCCCTGATTCGTCACAACGAAGATTTTGACTCGGTTGAAGTGAATGATAAATTCGTCACTTTAAAAATGAAGTCTGGCAAGCAAGTGAAAGCCGATGCTTTCTTATGGGCAGCAGGGCGTTCGGGTAATACCGAGGGCCTTGGCTTAGAAAATACAGGCTTAGCTCCAAATTCACGCGGCCAGCTGGACGTGGATCAGAGCTATCGTACGGCGGTTGATCATATTTATGCCATTGGCGATGTAATTGGTTGGCCTGCACTTGCATCTGCAGCTTACGACCAAGGTCGTGCAGCCGCTGCAGACATCACGGATATGGAAGACTTCCGTTTTGTTAGTGAAGTGCCCACAGGTATTTATACAATCCCTGAAATTAGTTCGGTCGGCAAGAACGAACGTGAGCTCACTGAAGCGAAAGTACCCTATGAGGTAGGCCAAGCTTTCTTCAAGAACATTGCTCGTGCACAAATCACTCACGAAGGCGTTGGGATGCTGAAGATTTTGTTCCATCGCGAAACTTTAGAGTTGTTGGGTGTTCACTGTTTTGGTGACCAAGCGGCAGAAATTGTTCACATTGGGCAGGCCATTATGAACCAGGAAGGGGAGGGGAATACGTTGAAGTATTTCGTTAATACAACCTTCAACTATCCGACTATGGCAGAAGCGTATCGCATTGCTGCGTTGAATGGTTTGAATAAGCTATAAGGCAAAAGCGGTTCACCACGGAGCGCATTCGTGATCTCCGTGGTGAATTTCTTTTAGCTTTAGCTAAAGATAGCGATGTACTCGCAAGCTCGGTAAAAACACCTCCTCGCAAATCTTAAAATCACTTCTCGCAATTCGCGTCCTCGCAACAGGTGGCTGCTCGTCAATCTGATTGAATTTTGGCATTAGCGGATTATTTTCTTCTGGCACTAATAGCGGCAAAGAAACATTCATCGCTTTACGCACCGTGTCGCTTTGTCCTTTTCCATTAATTAATTTAAAAACCAAATTAGCCCGTACTACAGGGACTTGAGTTTGAATCTGTGCCAGCATTTCATGTTCTGGCAAGGTATTTAAATGCTGCAGCTGCTGCTGGATGTGTGACTTTTCTTCTCCCATCGCGAGTAATTTGGTTTGTGCCTGAGCGACAGTTAATTTTTTAATACTGCGGCCATTGCTATACCAGGTAAAACCAATTTTTTCGGGCCTGTGCTCTAGAATAGGAATATGCCGATACAGTTGCTTTAGATGAATACGGCCGAGGCCGGTATAATACAGTTGCTTACGTAAGCTTTGATGACGACTATTAAGTTGCGCTTTTTGGCTAAGCCACAAGTCTTTATCGGTTTTCTGAATTTGTTGCACGAGTTTTTTGAAGTCATCTTTGGCTTGGTTGATCTCGCGAGCTAGATTGATGATTTCTTCGCTGGCCATAACAAAACCATAACAACTGCGGGTTTCCCTCCCATCCTGCTGGTCCTTGTACCAAATGTCTTGGTAATAACTGCATGCTTTTTTTAATTGCCCAAGGGGGAGGCGAGCAAGTTCCTGCTCTTCTTCACCAAGAGCAACCCAGCATTGTGGTTGCTGTTGGCTAAGAAACTGGCAGAAATTAGACAGTCCGAGAGTTAGGGTATCAAAACTCGATACCAGGTCAGTGCTCTGGATAGAATTTAAAGCGTTTGTGGAATTCATTCACAGGCTGCTTTTATGCGATTTTTGCTTTGCATGAAATCACTATGAGAAACGTGCAATAGATCAGCAATACGACGCACCATATGCTCTTCATATTTATCAAGGTGTTGATCGCTATAGGCGACTTTCCAAAGAGATTCTATTAGGGCAACTTTTTCGTCATAGCTATAGCTGGTATTGATCACTTCGGTAAACTGAAATAAATCGGTCGCTTCATGCACTTCCTGCTTTGCCGTTGCCAATAGTTCATCCGCGACTTCAGCGGTTATAAAAAGCGTATCGTATAAAATGGCTTTAATACTGCCTGATTCTTCAGCGCTTAAATCGTGGTCAGCATTCATGATTTCTACTAATAGCGCAGCCGCTGCAAGATTAGGGTTATGAGTTTCGGTTTTCTCTTCTTCATGCTGAAAAAGCGCAAGCAGTTTTTTAATCATTTTCGTAATCCTATCTTTTCGTTAAGCATGGATTCTAGCGTTACTTGGTCTGCCGCAAAGCGACGAATGCCATCGGCTAATTTATCATGGGCCATTGGGTCGTTATTCATTTGCCATCTAAACTTAGCTTCTGTCAGTGGCTCTGGGGCTAGGCTTGTTTCTGTTGCACTTGTTAGCTTTTGAGTTAGAGGGCCAGTATCTGCCTCTAGCTGTGCTAATAACTCTGGGCTAATGGTTAAACGGTCACAGCCTGCTAATTCTTCAATTTCTCCGGTATTGCGGAAGCTGGCGCCCATAACAATGGTTTTAAAGTCGTGAGTTTTGTAGAAATTGTAGATGTCGGTGACAGATGTCACACCAGGGTCTTCGTTGGCTGAGTATTCTGTTTTATCGGTATTGGCTTTATACCAGTCTAAAATACGACCAACAAATGGAGAGATCAGTGTTGCACCGGCTTCTCCGCATGCTTGAGCTTGGGCGAAGTGGAAAAGCAGGGTGAGGTTGCAGTGAATCCCTTCTGCTTCTAAAATTTTTGCGGCTTGAATACCTTCCCAGGTTGAAGCGATTTTAATTAAGATGCGGTCGGACTTAATGTCTGCATCTTTATAGAGCTGAATTAATTTGCGGGCTTTAGCGACGGTGCTCGCGGTATCAAATGAAAGTCGAGCATCAACTTCTGTAGAAATAACACCTGGGATGACTTTCAATATCTCACAACCGATGTTGACCGCTAGTTTGTCGCCAACATTTTCTAGTAGCTCTTGGCTGTCCTTATCGCTACCTTTTATCTGGCAAGCCCAGTCAATAGCCTCATCGATTAAGTGCTGATAATTAGGCAGTTTGGCGGCTTTTAATATCAATGAGGGGTTGGTTGTTGCATCAACAGGGGTGAATAACTTAATGGCTTCAATATCGCCGGTATCCGCAACCACCGTGGTCATGGCTTTGAGTGCTGCTAACTTGTTATTTGGCTGGGCTGACATGGTAATTCCTTAAACCTTGATCATGGCATAAGTCGTTATATTGAATAGACTTATACCGTTAATTATTGATGCCAGCATCTACCGATTAGTCATTAGTGTCAAGAGGTTCAGGAAAGGAAGGGCATTTAACCACGGAGGCGCTGCGCTACACGGAGAAGGGCAAGAAAGAAGAGCGAAAAGAAAGTTAACAAGCAAAGGCAATTACACAGAATTATGTACAGGGTCGTACAGGGCCTTATTAACGGTCTCTTACACTCTCTTTAATCAGTACTTTTTTTCTCGCTCTCTTAATCTTTCCTCCGTGCAGCGCAGCGCCTCCGTGAGCTCTGTGGTGAGTTAGCTTTTAAGCTTGCTCTTGTTCAAACGCAGCCCGGCGCGCCAGTGCTTCTAGTCGGTTGGCTTCATTTTCCGCATCAGTGGGAACTTTTTTCAGCGCAGCTTCTAATACTTCAAGGCCCGAGCCACGCTTATGGGCGTTTTCACTGATATGGCGGCGGAACTGGCGAGCCCCTGGTTGGCCATGAAAGATGCCTAGAATATGACGAGTGATATGAGACAGATAGATGTCTTTAGACAGCTGATCTTCGATATACGGCATAAAGTCTTCAATGACCTTATGGCGTGAAGGGATCACCTTGTCGTGGCCATAAAAAGCGTTGTCGACTTCCGCCATGATGTAAGGGTTGTGATACGCCTCGCGGCCGACCATGATGCCATCAACATGCTCTAGTTGTTGCTTCATTTGGTCAAATTGATTTAATCCGCCATTAATCAAAATCTCTAAATCAGGGAGGTCTTGCTTCAGTTGATAGACCCAATCGTATTTTAGCGGCGGAATATCACGGTTCTCTTTTGGCGAGAGTCCTTGAAGGATCGCTTTACGAGCGTGAACAATAAAGGTTTTGCAGCCGGTTTTCGCAATGGTCTCAATAAAATTGACCAGCTCAGGATAGGAATCTTGATCGTCAATGCCAATGCGATGTTTAACCGTCACATCAATATCCACAGCATCCTGCATGGCCTTAATACCATCAGCCACCAATTGCGGGTGTCCCATTAAGCAGGCGCCAATCATATTGTTTTGTACACGATCGCTTGGGCAGCCCACATTTAGGTTAACTTCATCGTAGCCCCAGTCTTGCGCGTATTTTGCACATTCAGCCAGTTCCTTTGCATTGCTACCACCGAGCTGAAGGGCAATAGGGTGCTCTTCTTTACCGTAGCCTAAGAAGCGCTCACGGTTTTGGCCATGAATAATCGCGCCTGTGGTCACCATCTCGGTATACAAAACGGCATCGCTAGTAAGCAGGCGCCAAAATTGACGGCAATGGCTATCTGACCATTCCATCATGGGAGCAGTGGTAAAACGACGATTAATAGTACTAGGGCTAGCAGATGACATGTAAATCCGAAACAAGCATTAATGTAAGGTCGCGGATTCTATCATAGACGAATAAATAAGGGAGAACGTACTCAGGTCAGTCAGGCTTTTTCTGCGCCATACTGCCTAATAAAATCATACGGAGTTGAGTGATTAGACGATTCTGAATCTCTTTGACCTCTGCTGGATCTTTGTCTATCGCTTCAATGCTAGCGACTAATACCTGATTGACCATCACCTCTGCCGCTAGCGCAATATTAGTTAAGCGTGTATCAGGGCTCAAATCTTCATGGAGTTCGTCAACAAAGAATTGCTTCTCTTTTTGTAGAGCTTCACGAAATATTTTGGGTCCGCCAGTTAATCCACTGGTTAATAGTCGAAATAACTGAGGGTTTTTCTGGCTGAACTCAAGCTGAGTGATAACGGATGTTTCAATGACGCTACCATTCGCCTTAATGCGTTGTCGCGCTTTACGCATTAACTGGCGTAATGTTAAGGCTACTTTATCGACTAATACTAAGCCTAGCTCTTCCATGTCTTTAAAATGGCGATAGAAGGTTGCAGGAGCAATTTCTGCCTCGCGAGTGACTTCTCTAAGGCTTAGGGCTGGAAAGCCTCTTTCTTCACTAAGTTTAAGCGCTGCGTTGATTATAGATTGGCGCGTTTTCTCTTTTTGTTCTGACCGAATACTCATCTTGATACTACGTCTTATTACTAGGTAGTTTATTAGTGCTGTAAAGCGACACTATAACAGGCATTGAGACTCTCTGTTGGGAAAAAATAGTGCAAGATCTCAGAAGAAATCAAGCTTTGGCTCGTTTCGCCCTTAGCTGGTGCAATGCTGATTTCAGCACGCACCTCAATGGCGCACACTTTTGGGGCGTTATCGGGAAGCTGTGCAAAGTTAACCCACAACTGAGCAAAAAAAGCGCACATACCATTCTTTTTATAGGGTTTTTTGTAGTTGGCATCACTGTTGCAATAGTCGGGTAAAATACGCCATGTCATGATGCTAAGCCTTATTGTTAAAGGAGTATCACGGAACAGGGCGGTCATAAGATAACCTTGTATTAGAGAGATCGACTATGAATAAGACCCGTATAATCGTTGTTGGTAATGGCATGGTAGGCCATAACTTTATTGATACTGTAGCGACCTCAGAGACTGCCGATCAATATGAAATCATTACTTTTTCAGAAGAACCTCGCTTAGCTTACGATCGCGTACAGTTGAGTAAGTATTTTTCAGGTTCAACAGCAGAAGATCTTGCATTAACCACTGAAGGTTATTATCAAGAGAAGGGTGTTAATTATGTTCTTAACGACAAGGTTGTTGAGATTAATAGTGAAGAAAAATTCGTTGTAACGGCCAACGGTCGTAAAGAATCTTATGATAAATTGGTCCTGGCTACGGGCTCATATCCTTTCGTACCACCGATTCCAGGTAAAGACCAAGATCACTGCTTGGTATACCGTACTATTGAAGATTTAGAAGCCATTTCAGCCTCTGCAGCAGACAGTAAAGTCGGTGTGGTTGTCGGTGGTGGTCTATTGGGCTTAGAAGCCGCTAACGCAGTTAAGCAAGCCGGTGTTAAAACCCACGTCGTTGAATTTGCGCCACGCTTGATGGCGGTTCAGCTAGATGAAGGCGGCGGCGCTTTGTTACGTACTAAGATCGAAGATCTTGGGGTTGAAGTTCATACCGGTAAAAATACTACTGAGATCGTTGCGGGTGAAACCTGTCGCTATCGCATGAACTTCGCAGACGGTACTTTCTTAGAAACCGATATGATTTTGTTCTCTGCGGGTATTCGCCCTCAGGATGAGCTAGCGCGTCAGTTCGATCTCGAGATCGGTGAGCGTGGTGGTATCCAGATTAATGATAATTGCCAAACGTCTAATGATGACATCTATGCAATAGGTGAATGTGCGCTTTGGGGCGGCATGATCTACGGTCTTGTTGCTCCGGGTTATAACATGGCGAAAGTTGCTTTTGATCATATCAAGGGTGGCGAACTTCAATTTAAAGGTGCTGACATGAGCACCAAGCTTAAGCTATTGGGTGTTGATGTTGCGTCTATCGGCGATGCACAGGGCAATACTCCAGATTGTCTAAGCTATGTTTACCAAGATGATGTTAACCAGGTTTATAAACGTTTAATCGTATCCGCTGATGGTAAAAAGTTATTAGGGGCTGTATTGGTTGGTGAAGCTGATGCCTATAGCAACCTTTTGCAAGTTAAACTAAATGATATGGATCTTCCTGAAAATCCAGAAGCTTTGATCTTGCCAAGTATTGATGGTGAGGCAAGTGCTGGATTAGGTGTTGATGCCTTACCCGATAGCGCGACTATTTGTTCTTGTTTTGATGTTTCAAAAGGCGCTATCTCAGCGGCGGTTCAAGGTGGCTGTTGCACCATGGGCGACCTGAAAGATGCAACTAAAGCGACAACCGGTTGTGGTGGTTGTGCCGCCCTGACCAAACAGGTGATGGACGCTGAGTTGTTATCACTGGGTGTAGAGGTTAATAACGACCTTTGTGAGCACTTTGCTTATACCCGAGCTGAACTTGCGGATATTGTTCGTATTAAAGGCATCAAAACTTTCCAAGAGCTTTTATCCAGCCATGGTAAAGGTCATGGTTGTGAAATTTGTAAACCAACCGCAGCTAATATCCTAGCGTCATTCAGCAATGAATACATTTTGAAAGATGATCATATCGGCTTGCAGGATACCAACGATATTTATCTAGGTAATATGCAAAAAGACGGTACTTACTCAATCGTACCTCGTATTGCGGCGGGTGAAATTACTCCTGATAAGTTAATTGTTTTAGGTCAGGTTGCTAAAGATTTTGATCTGTATACCAAGATCACCGGTGGTCAGCGTATCGATTTATTTGGTGCTCAGCTTCACGAACTGCCTGTAATTTGGAAAATTCTAGTAGATGCTGGCTTTGAAACAGGTCACGCATACGGTAAGTCTTTACGTACAGTTAAGTCCTGTGTTGGCAGTACCTGGTGTCGTTATGGTGTACTTGATTCTGTATCCATGGCACTGGCTCTAGAAGATCGCTATAAGGGTCTACGCTCTCCGCATAAAATTAAGTTCGGTGTGTCTGGTTGTACTCGTGAGTGTGCCGAAGCCCAGAGTAAAGATATTGGTGTAATCGCTACAGAAGGCGGTTGGAACCTTTATGTTTGTGGTAATGGTGGCATGCGTCCTCGTCATGCTGACTTGTTCGCTACCGATCTCGATGATGAAACGCTAATGCGTTATATCGATCGTGTATTGATGTTCTATGTACGTACTGCAGACCGTTTACAACGTACTTCGGTTTGGATGGAAAATTTAGAAGGTGGTTTAGATTATCTTCGTGAAGTAGTGATGGACGATAAATTAAACATCGGTGCTGATCTTGATAACGAAATGACCACAGTTGTGGGGACGTATCAATGCGAATGGAAAACGACCATTGAAAGCCCTGAAAAACTTAAGCGCTTCCAGCACTTCATTAATAGTGATGAGCAAGATAGTGACTTGGCTTTCGTACGTGAGCGTGAGCAGCGTCGCCCAGCAACTGAAGCTGAGCGCATTGAATTGGTTTCACTTGATACAACTTCATCTAAATAACGGTAACGGAGATTAACATTATGACTACTAACAACTGGATTACCGTTTGCAACGAATCTGATTTAACCGCAGATACCGGCCTTTGTGCACTACATAATGGCGAGCAGGTGGCAATTTTCAAGCCTGCGCTAGCGGATGAGCTTTATGCGGTTTCTAACTTTGATCCGTTTGGTAAAGCGAACGTGATGTCACGGGGAATTTTAGGCTCCATTGGCGAAAGCCTAGTGGTAGCTTCTCCGCTGTATAAGCAGCACTTTGATTTAAAAACCGGTGCATGCTTGGAAGATGATTCAGAATCTTTGAAAACTTATCAGATTCGTATCGAAGCCGGTCAGGTTCAACTATTAGCTTAATAAAGAATATAAATCCATCCGCCAATCAGAGGCGGGTGGTAACAGTTTAAAAAACTATAGAGTAAAAATTATGTCGACTGAAAAGTTCAATATATTTAATTTCACCGGCAAGATGAAAATCTTGCACATGAGCTGGATGGCTTTTTTCATCAGCTTCTTTGTATGGTTTAACCATGCGCCGCTACTAATGGCCATTGCCAATAGTTTGGGATTAGATTCATCTCAAATTAAAACCTTATTGATTTTAAACGTTGCCTTAACCATTCCCGCGCGTGTGATTATAGGTATGTTAACGGATCGCTATGGCCCTAGAATTGTTTATTCAGCTTTGCTGATTATCTGTTCGATTCCTTGCTTCATGTTTGCCCTAGCAGACAGCTTTGCTCAAGCGGCAATTGCCCGCTTTATGCTTGGCTTTATCGGTGCCGGTTTTGTAATTGGTATTCGCTTGGTCAGCGAATGGTTTCCAGCTAAAGAGCTAGGTACTGCAGAAGGTGTTTATGGTGGTTGGGGTAACTTCGGTTCTGCCGCTGCAGCGTTCACGTTACCGGTTATAGCTTTAGCATTTGGTGGTGATGACGGTTGGAGATATGCGGTTGGTATTACCGGTGCGATCAGCCTAGTATTTGGTTTCATTTTCTACATGAATGTTTCAGATACACCAAAAGGTTCGACTTATTTCAAACCAAAAAATATTGGTGCTATTGAAGTAACAAGCAAGGGTGATTTCTACCTATTAATCATCATGAAGCTACCTATGTACGCGGCATTGGCACTATTAAACTGGAAGCTTTCCCCAGCTGGCGTGGACATGTATAGCGACCTTATCGCTTATTTCGCTTACGCAGGTCTTGTTGCTTTATTTATCTATGAGCTGAAGCACGTTTGGGCCGTTAACAAAAACATCTTCAAAGAAGAAGTGCCAGAGTTACACCGCTATAAGTTTAAGCAAGTTGCGGTATTGAACGTATTGTACTTTGCAACGTTTGGATCTGAGCTAGCAGTAGTTTCAATGTTGCCATTATTCTTCGCGGAAACCTTTGAGCTAAACCCAATTTATGCCGGTATGGTTGCATCGGCTTATGCCTTTATGAATCTAATGTCACGCCCAGGTGGCGGCTGGATTTCAGATAAGTTTGGCCGTAAGCCAACACTATTGATTCTAACGGCAGGTTTAGCCGTAGGTTATTTTGCAATGTCTATGGTTGATAGCTCTTGGCCTTTATGGGTGGCTGTTATTACGGTTATGGCGTGCTCTTTCTTCGTACAAGCGGGTGAGGGTGCAGTATTTGCGGTAGTACCTTTAATCAAGCGTCGCTTAACCGGTCAGATCGCGGGTATGACGGGTGCTTACGGTAATGTGGGTGCGGTTGTTTATCTTACAGTATTATCATTTGTAGATTACTCAGTATTCTTCTCTGTGATTGCAGTGACTGCAGTTGTTGGTTTCATCGTTCTGTTGATGATGGAAGAGCCCGGTGGTCAGATTGCTGAAGTCATGGAAGATGGTTCGGTGCAGATGATTGATGTTAGTTAATCGGTAATCGTAAAACGAAACGCTGCCGGGTAATCCGCAGCGTTTTTATGGTTGCATATATTCCAATATGGTTATATTGTTAGGAGAATGGTGATTGAAAAAGGTAAGGTAATGAAAAGTTTATTAAGCTTGTTTTTGGTATTATGCGGACTAAGCGTGCAAGCTGAGTCTATGCACTGGATTGACGTACGTACAAGCTTTGAATATAAATTGGGTCATATCGAAGGCGCCGCAAACATTCCATACGATGTAATTGGCGATGAAATCAGTCGTATTACAAAAGATAAAAATGCTCAAATTCGTCTTTATTGCCGCAGTGGGAATCGCTCAGGCAAAGCTTTTACTACTCTGCAAAAAATGGGATACACCCAAGTAACAAACGAGGGTGGTTACTCTAGTATTATCGAAAAAATCAAAGCCCAGAAAGGGCTAGCTGAGTGAGTGTGTAATGCGTTTGGCTTTGATCGAACGCTTATCAGCCATATGACTACTAACACCCAGTTGATGCCAAGAATGCCCTAGCTGGATGTGTTGTTGCTCGGGAATGACATCCACTTCTAAATCTACTTGAATAGGTTTTCTGATATACGATTTAATCAGATAACTTAACTGCTTAAAATTTTCCTTATTGTTAATTAAATTATGATATTGCTGTTCAGGCATATCTCCCGTTTTAATCTTAATCGCATGATTTTGGTCCCATATTTGGCAACCTAGATGGGCTTCTCCAAGCTGATGGTTTTGTTGACCTAATTGACACTGTAAGCTTCGGGGCATTTTCACAACTTGCTGACAAAACTCCTCAATTTGAACACCTTCAAGATCTAATAAATCACGCACTATTACGAGTAAGCCGTCTGTCGAGCGTTCTTTGTTAGAAAATAAATTAAGGTAGCGTAGCTTAAGCTTTTTTAAACTGTCTTCTGCACCATCATCGGTATCGCCGAGTAAGCTGTAAAGTAGCTGCCAATAATTAGATTCGTCTTTTTCTAAGGTATTGAAGTTAAGCTTATAGAGTCGCCAGGCACTGTAGAGTTTAGGAAACAGTTGCTTGTGTAATAAATCGAGAAATTCACGAGGCGCGTTTAGCTCATCCCATTCGTTATCTAATAATTCTTCTGTGTAAAAATCAGGCAATGGGGATGCAACCCCATAGAGTCCCGCAAGCTGCGATACAACTTCATAACCACGTTGCTTGTCCAGAAGTTTAACTTCGCTAATATCAGACTCAGCGTAACCAAGTCCAAGCTCTGGGCGGACATCAATCTTTCTAGCAGGTCGTCTTGCTGTGATAGGGTAGGTATCATTAATGCTCTGTAATAGGCGATAAGCTTGAAAGAAGTCATAGCTTGCACCATTTTCAAGAATATCGCTTTCAATGATTTTTAACGATTCTGTAAGTTGGGCTGCCATGACAACTGCTCTCCATTGGTAAGATTGTTAATGGTGAGCTCGATAAAGCTATTAATGTCGGCAAACTGTTTTATAACACTATAAATTAATTCTCCGAAAAGAAATAAATCCCCAGTACTGGTGAATCCTGTGCTATCCACATCGATTTCGATGTGTTGGCCGCGTATCAAATACCCTCTATACAAACGCTGCGCTGGAGTATTGCGCATTAGCTTTAATGAGTTGATTCTTTTTTTGTTAGCGGCGTGATCTTTTGCATCGCTTTTTTCGGTAGGGTTGTATAAGTTTAATAAGGTTTTTAAATTTTCGAGGTCGGCAATGGGTAAATAGTTTACCGTTAAATGTGCTAATAATTTCCAAAGTATATTGCCGTCCGTTATAGGTGCAATATATTCGCTAATGGCGGATACATTACTAAAACTCACTAGATCAGGCACGTCCGGGGTATTAATATTAACATCGCCTAGCTTTAGTTGCTGAGTCAGTAGACCATTTGAGCAGCGTAGCTTAGCCGTTAAAACTTCTCTCATGGGAAGTTCGTAATCACTGGGGAAGCTAATCCTTAGTAGGCTATCAACTTCTTGTGGCCCAGTGTACTTTTGAATTAGTTCATAAACTGGGTGTGTGCCTTGCTCTTTTGCGGCTAACGAAAAATCTATATAGCTGCTCTTTTCACTTGATCGTCGATTTTGACCACTGACCATCAACAACGAGTGAATGGTTAGGTGGTTATTACTATTTCGAATTGGATTGAGGCGTAAATCACTTTGTTTATGAGTCAGTGGGATTGGTTCGGCATCGGTTTCGAACAAGTTAATGGCGGGGGTGCAAAACAGCTTGAAACTATTTTTGTTTACTTGAAGGCCATGAGTATTCTGGCTAAATTTGAATCGTATTTTAAAGGCTTTTGGCAACCCCTCATTGCCATCAAGTCCTGTTAACTTAAGAAATAAAAATTTAAATTTATTAATAAAGTATTCTTGCAAGCGTCGGTAGCTGTGCAAGCTGGTTTTATGATTTTCTAATAGGTTGAAGTCTTTATCCCAGCCCATGGGTTCTAGCTTTGCAGAACTCAGTTCAGTGATTTGCTGACCTTGCACAAGAGATATCGACAGGAGTTTTTGAGTTAATAAATAGTAGAGCTGGCTTGCGTCAATGTAATCCCCAGCTATGTGTAAGGGTAATTCAGAGAGCTGAACAATGGAATTCGCTAAACTGGTATTATTAATGATTATGTCTAGCTCAGAACTTGAACTTCCTTGATTCAACTCACAAGAGTTTATCGTTAATGGATAGACATCGACATCGGTACAGCTATGAAAACGGCAGTTGATATCACCGACTTTTTGAGAATCTAATTTAGCCCCTTGCTTGATCTTAATAACATTGTTCAAAATGTTTCTAGGCTTAAATTCAATAATAGTAGTTGCAGGGATTTCTTTAAGATAATCCGGGGCAACTAAGCGTAAAATTGATTGGGCAAATTCAGGGAAGTCGGTATCGAGACGCTCTTGAATACCTGCACTCAAAAAAGCAGTGCCTTGTAAGATTCGTTCAACATCAGGATCGCTGCTTGCACCGGCCAAATGAGGAGCTAGAGCAGGGTATTTGCGAGCAAATTCCCGCGCATTATCTTTTAAATTCTGTAGTTCTGCTTGATAGCTTTCTGTTTTCATAGCGTCTTGTTTATAAGTTATAGCGCAGAGGTGACCAGCACTTTTCCATTAATATCTATTGTAATATTGGCTGCGAGCTCTTGAGAGCTAGTATCACTGATTGTATCGGCGATAAGACGCCAATTTAATTCACCAAAACCACTTGTTTCATCATTGTAAGTCAAAGCTGGACTGGTTAATCGAGGTTCAAATTCTGAGATTTGGAATAATAACTGAGCTTGTAGCGCCTCAAGATCCGGCGATCCATGTCCATTAAATAAACTTCGTAAGTCATTCAACCCCATATCTTCTTCGATTAACACATTACCACGCTGACTGTTAAGTAACTTAGTTAAGTCAGCAATGATAGAGTCGACCAGTTGAAATGAATCCGGACTGGTCTTTGTGCCTTGCTGCCATAAAGCTAGACGTTTCAATAGGCGCTCATTGGCCATTATTGATTGGTCCCAAAGTCGTCTTCAAATTCAATGCCATCGGCTTCATGGCTCCAGGTAATATTGTCATAAATTAACGAAACTTTTTCCATGTGCCCCAATTTGCTATTCGCTAAATCCGTATCGTTCTCGACGATGAATTCAATCGCAGTGATTTGAGCATTCTTTAAACTCTGGCGGTAATAGAGTTCTTCCATGCCCGCACTGTCGATGCGGTACCAGTCAATCACGACGTCGTTTAAAAGCTCACCTTCACTTAATGCTTGATAGAGCATAGGGCTAGTACGATCTAGCTCTTTAAGAATAGTAATTGGTAAATGGACTCTGCGACCATTGGGTAAACCGCGCTGATCCGTGGGTAGCTTCACACTGTGTTGTATTGCTTGAACAACAATAGCGCCTTCGCGACCCTCTAAGTCGCACTCGCCTTCAATATTGCCTTGGTTCTCTGCAACAATTGTCATATAGCCTGGTAATGCCATAAAAATCTCCCTTTAAGCTTTCTCTAATTTACTGCGTTCAGTGAGTGTAAATGGGAGGCCCATATACTTGAAATGCGGTGTTAAAGACATCGCGACTAAATACCAGCCTGATTTACCTTCAACTTCTCGAACCGTGACTCGAGCGTTACGCAAGGGGCGGCGAGCCCTGACGCTGGCGGCTGGATTGTCCATATCTGATACATATTGTTTCAACCAGCTCCCTAGCTCTTGATCAAGCTGAGAGCGAGTTTGCCATGAACCAATATTCTCCCGCTGCATGATTTTTATATACTGAGAAAATCGACAACTGATCAGCATATAAGGGAGCTGAATTTCTAAGCGTTGATTTAACGCCAATTGTCGCCCTTCAGAGGTTGCTGGGAAATCATCAGCTCTGCGACAGGAAGGAGCAGAAAAAAATCCGGCTTTTTGACTGGCCTTATGCAACGTAAGAGGTGTGAAGCCATTATGTACTAGTTCGGGTTCAGATCGGTCGGAAATCATCACCTCTGTAGGAATGTGACTGCGAACAGCGCCGTGACCCGCTTGTACTTTAAGATCATCAATAATGCCATACTCATCACCGGTAACATTTACGAACCAACGATAGTTTGCAAAACTATTGGAGAAGCGAGTCACCAGAGCATAGGCTGCATTGCCCCACAGTCCACCTTTAATATTGCGATCTGACTCTTCGTATCCAAAGTCAGAGCTATGGTGGCTGTGGCTTGGTCTAAGTAGAAAGCGTGGCAGTGTTAAACTGACGTATTGGCTATCGGGGTTTTCTCGAAAACTATTCCATTTGGCATACATGGGTTGCTCAAAGTGTGCATCGATGTCGCGAATTCTTGAGAATTCTTTATAGTCATCTATACCAAAGAAAGTAGAATCAGCTGCGCTTATTAAAGGGCAGTGTGCCATCGCAGCCAGTTTCGCTAGTTGGCTCAGCAGTGACATATCATGAGCATTGGATTTAAATTCAAAATCCCCCAGCATTAAACCATAAGGCCTACCACCAAATTGACCAAACTCTGCACTATAGACAGTCTGATAGAGGGATGATTGCGTGATGTCAGGAGAATCTTCGAAATCTTCAAGCAGTCCATTCTTTGAAGTATTAATAACAACTAGTTCGGTATTTTCTTTGCTATTAATATGATGCTGAAGAAAGTCTAAAGAACGCCAACTGGTTTCGAGGGTTGTAAATCTTTCGTGCTGAATGATTGAATCTAACTGGCTACTAATTCGATTAGACATTTCAGCTTGAATGATTAATTTATCATTACTATCAAAAGTAGAGTCATTATTAAAACCAAACTCAGATAATAAGTTAGATAAGATGGCGGGTTTTACTTTCTCTTCACTTAAAATAGAGTGCATTTTAAGTGCCTGTCGAAGCTCAGGAATTCCTCGAGTTAGGTTTTCAGGTGTAAAGTCGTCAAGGCTGTTGAGAGAGTAATTGATTACTAGAGGTGCACTTATATGAGGTTTTAAGTAATTATCTAAGTTCAACTTCAAGCTGATATTCTGCCGTGCAAGAATATCAGAAATAGCTGTATCAATTTTCAATACCTGATGATCAGTTAGATCTTCTGCTTGTTCATCTGCTGTAATATTTGTCAAAACTAATATTTTAAACGGCAGTTCAACCTCATTTTTTTTATTATCTAAAAAAGTGAGGTTGATCCTTTCGGCAACAGCTTGTTTATTCATATCCAATCCTTACCAGCAGTATGCAGCTAATTGCGGCAATTCTAGAGGCACTGTGTCAAGCATCTGAATGACAGGACGCTGTCCATTAATTTCATAGCTAACATCAATATAACGTACACCGTTATTGATCAGTTGCGCCTTTTGGTTAGGGAAATCATCGACTGTAAAAATACGTCGACCATCTTGGAAATCTAATAAGAACTTACCAAACCCTTTTACGCCTAAATACTCTTTCAGAAGAGTTAATTGTCCAATTTCTATGCGTAATGTTGTATCACCACAGGTTTCTAAGCTCCAGTTAAAATCATGCTGGGTAGGGTAGTTATAATTAGCCATAGTTTGAGTGCCGTCACTGCAGTGCAAATCCAAGAAGGTCGCATACGGTGAGACTTGAGCGTCGGTATTAGTACCTGAAGGCAAAGCATTCATCGACACAGTGAATTGATTACCAACAACAAAAGCCCCAGCCGCTGATTGATTTAACACATCCAAGAAGGTCTCCGTTAAACCCAAACTACGTTGTTCGATATTTGCACGCACGTAGCCTTTCTTAAACTGTTTTTTCACAAAGGGTGAAACCTCAGTATCCAAGAAATTCCATAATACGCCACTCTCGCCGACAAGCAGGTTACCTAGGTTGTTTTTATCAACTCCATCAATAGAGGCTAAAACATTATCTTCCCAGCGATCTTGTATTGCGCAACTACTTTCTTTTTGCATGTAATCATAGGCTGCATAGATGGGCCCCATGTAAAGCTTCCAGAAAAGACGGGTAGTAGAGATTGGCTTTCCTATAAGTGCTTGTAAATCTTTAACCGAAGTCCAAGCAGAAGCCAAAGGGCCGTTACCTAGTTCAGGGGATTCAGGGGTTTGGAAAAAGGTAGTGATCGTCGATAACGATTGAGAACGACTATCCGCTTTAAATGCCACTTCAGCAAGGGCTTGCTTATAAGCATCAGCTGCATTAACCGCTTCTTCAAGTGCACTATTGTCATCATCGCCACCTTGGCCTTTAGTCGCTTTTTTATGCATTTTCATGCCTTTTTTAGCGAGCTTGCCAACCTTGCCGAGCTTCCCGAGGGCTTTTTTAAGTAGTTTGCCACCGCCTTTTCCTTTGCGCCCATCAGAAATTGAATACGCTTGAATTTCGGTAAAGAAAGCAATCTTATCTCGAGATTGATAGTCAACATCGGAGAAAGGGGCTAACTGATCGTGCATAGTTTGAAGTAAGGTGAAATAAGGATTGTCAGCCGTTGCCATGCGATCGAGAAGCACAGTCCACTCTTTGCGATCGCGCTGCTTCAATTTACCTTCGTCAAAACGGTCAGCAAAATCAGTCCAAGCATTAATATACTTACGTTGGTAATACTGATTAAAATCGACTTGGATATCGCTTAGCTGCTTGTCATCGGTATTAGCCATTTGGAATTCTGTTAAGAATTCTTGGATGAATTCAAAGCCATCCAACGTAAAGGCCGAGGGGATTTCAGGGGCATCGGTAAGCTTAATACTGCCCCCCCAAAAGGTTTTCAATTGTACGGAATCAAAACCTTGAGCATTAGCCCATTGAATAATCCAAGAGTAGTCGCCGTGATTTTGCTTAATTAAATGTAATAGCGCAGCTTGAAGGCGTTTCTTTTCTTCTTCTAAACCAATCAGGGATTGGCTCCAATTGACATAACTTAAATAGATATCGTTAAACAAAATAGATTCTTCGTTACCAACAGAGCCATCTTGAACGATTATGTAATCATTACCAATTGGTTGAATTTCAAACTCTGAATCTATATTTAAACGCTTTTGCAATATATTGATGCGGCGGACTAATCCACCGGCTAAAACACTTGTATTTTCTTCTTTTAACTCATCAATTGTTTGCTTAATAGTGCCGTCATAATTTAGCAAAATGGAGTTTTGCACATAGTCGATGTATTTTTCTTTTAATTCATCAACTTGATTGCTGCCACCAAACAACTCTGACCAAGGTGCATACTCTTGTTCTTTATAGGTTTGTAAAGAATCAATCATTGATTTTAGACGATGAGCCGTATCTAAACGCATGGACATAGATTGGCTATCATCACTGATATTAATAACCGTTCCAGAAAAGTTGGTTTTAATTTCAGACAAGAATGCACTGTCTTGATTATAAAGAGCGGTTAAACCTACAGCTGAAACGAAGGTAAGAGCACCACTAATGCCTAACGCATATTTGCGCAATGCACGACGAAAACGTACGGCACTCGGTAGGCTTACAAGCAACCCTCGGTCTGGGGGTAAGATTTTAGTGAAAAAATCGTGCAAGAACATTCCGTCACGCACAGTCTCGTCATTTTCTGTATGTACACTGGAACTAAAATACAGTCCGCGGAAGCGCGGTGCTTCTTGATAAGCATTACCTTTAAGGGCAGTACGAATGAAGGTATGTAGGCCAGGGCGTAACTGTTCCATTGTTAGTGGGAGAGTCAATAACGCATCACTGGGTGAATCCGTTTGCTCCATCATCAATAGACGAACTTCTTTTAAACGGTCTAAAATACTGTCCAATGCAATATCAGCAATAGAGTCATAATCACCAGATTCTGATTCATTGAGATAGCCCATTGCCTGATTTTTAAGCTCTTCGGGAATGTATCTCGCCCAATCAGAGAAGCCTGGAATCAAGTCGGCCTTAGTAACCATGAGATAAACAGGAACTTTGACTTCTAACTTTTCCATCATGCGGTTGATGCTGTTTCGGACCTGGCGACCTTCTTCTAAAAGCTCATCTTCTGAGCAGTTCAAGAGACGATCCGCCGCGACCACTAGAACCAAACCATTAAGAGGCTCTTTCTGTTTGTGGCGCGATAGCATAGTTAGAATTTGATTCCACTCTTTGCGATCACGTTCTAGCTTGTCAGGTACAGCGTAGCGACCCGCGGTATCAATAATGATCCCTTCTTCATGTAACCACCACTCTAAGTTGAGGGTGGAACCATCTTCTTTGCTGGATAGATCAATAGAGGGGAGTAGCAATTTAGAATTGCGCAAACTGGTGCTTTTGCCAGAAGTAGGGCGACCAAAAACCATGTACCAAGGTAGGACATACAAAGGATCCCCCTGAAATTTCAGTTGCGATCTTTTTAACGCCCTAATGGTTTGATTCCAGCGCCCAGATAAGGATCTTTTTAGCTCGCTAGGGGTCATACCTAGATCACCTTGCTGATCCTCGGGATTTTCGCTGTTGAGTAAGCTTTGAACTTGAGCCTTAGCACGATAGCGTATTATTGCCTTGCGAATCATAACAATTGCAAACCAAAGTGAGAATATCCCTACGAGGGCATAGATGCCTTCCATCATTGGGCGTTCTAATAAATAGGTGATACTTAACACAACGGCAGAAATTAATAGCAGGATAAATATCCAGGCCAGTGTACGAAAAAATGTTCTCATGATTATTTCACCAGTCCCATAATCTGAGCTAGCCAGTCACTAATTTGTAGGGCGTAAAAAACAAAGACACCAATTATCACTAAAATAGGGAATGAAGTGAAAAAAGGAATAAGATTGGTTCGAGACGTCGCTTGGCGGCCTTCACGTATCGTCTCTTGATAGGCTTGATCAAATAGACGCGTCTTTTCTAAAGTTTGATTTGCATCTTCTGGCAGCAATAGGTCTAAATTAAATACACGTATTTCTTCAAGTTTAGGGCGGTCATCCGGCATAAAGTATTGCCCTTTATATCCCAGCCCTAAACATAATAGGAATACTTCCCTGATGCTTCGATCTTCACCTTGGCGATTAAGTTTATTCAGGTTTTCAAAAAATTCACGGCCAGCATTGGTGGTTTCAAAATAATGGCGCTGCAAGGAAACTTGCTGCCATTTAGATTTATGACACCAGCTCGAAGTTAAAATCATTTCGTCAATGTAGGAAACAATCGCAAACAAAGCGGAGCGAGCTTGATTTTCAGAAAGCCCACTCTCAATGGCTTTGGCTTGAGATTCATCGAGCTGCAAAGTTAAAGCATCCTTTATCTTCGCAACGTCCTGCTCTGAATCGGCTGCTAACATAGGCACAAGTTTTCGTGTTGTTAGCAAAACATCTATATAAAAATCTACTAAACGCATTTCTTAATCCATCAATTATTTGCGTAGAATGACCAGTTCAACTTTAAGGTCATCTGGTGCTTCATCCCACATCAATGCAAGGTTCTGCTTACTCTGAATTTGCAGCCATTTTTCATCATGGATGTCGATGCGGGCGTAGTTTGCAAATGCTTTCTTAGGTAAGCCAGCTGGAGGAGATGGCATATGGAATAAGCCGATTCCAGGTAATGAGCGCTCAGCTAATACCTCTACAGTACTGCTATCAGCCAGTTTACCTGTGGTTAAGAATGATTGTGAATGCTCATCCCAAGGCTGCTCAGTATTTAAAATGAGATAGAAGTCTACTTGCTGTTCAAAGAACTCCGCGGGAATGTTGGTGCTAAAGTATTTGCCATCATAATCCAGCTCAACTAAGAACTGAGGCCCTACGGATATCTCATTCATTAACTGACTGATTAGATTTCGAGCGGCGTTAAAACATTCACCAATGTTTGTATGCTGGTAAGCGGGCAATAATCGCTCGCCACTTTTATTTTCGCCAAGAAAATTAATGTCTTGAGTAAATGTACTAATCTCACCGACGAGTTCTCGTAAGAAACCGTAAACATCCCAAGGATGGATATTAGGTGTTTCAGTGATATGGAATAAACGCGGAACGTAGCGTGATAATGTTTGTAAGCCAATACGGTAGCGTAGAAGGTTGGGGTCAAAGCTACCCGATTGCTGTGTCGCGCTATTATTGCTGCTTAATTGTATGGCGCGTCCTGTTAGTTCATCACGTAATTCTTTAACTAGACGTTGTATTTCGCTGGTGCCTGTTAAAGTAATTAGAGGCGGAATAAACTCACTCGGATAAGTCAGGCTCTCACCATCTAATGCAATTTTAGCAATAGGGATAAGTAGGTAGTCTGAATAAGTATCGCGTTCATGCTCAAAAACAATATGAAGTTTATGAGTTAAACTTTGCAGCTCAGCTTCAGGGCCATCAGAATAAATATCGTCAACAGACTGAGGAGAGGCTTGAGTGAAGTAGCGCGTTTGAACAGCATCTGTTTCTGTAGCGTCTTGAATGATAGTAACATTGGACTCTAAGCTACTCATTTTACGCAAGCCAACATATACGTTTAGCGAAACTTCAGGATCAATTTCTATATCATCTAATTGGCGACTTTGAATATAGGCATTTTTCCCGATAATGACATGACTTCCGTCTTGAAAAATCATTTCACCTTGATCAAGTTCAACTAAGCGTTGCTGTAAAGATAGCTTGGCCATTGAGTAGGATATAAATCCCCAAAACCATGGGTGAGAAAATTCGCGAATAAGATTACTCTGACTCGTCTGTTGCAATTCACTTTGTTGAAAATGTTGAGGCTGTAAAAACATCCCCTGACGCCAAAAAACAGGCTTAACTGTAGCCACACTTACCCCCAAATAAACTATCTGTTGAACCAACTCAAAACAGGTTGGTTTCTTCTTTATCTAAAATTCGAAATTCACGCGTACTCTTTCTGCCAAGAGATACGTCTATATAAATATCATCTGGTATTGCTTTCGCTTCGTCAGCAATCAAGCCAAGACTAGAAAGTAATACATCTACAAAACCACGTTTCGCTGGTTTAACGGGTATAGGATAAATTTTTACATCTAATTCAGTATTGAGGCCAAAGTATCCCGAGATAATGCCTATGTACTGAGCGCTTTGTGCGCGACTGAATACGGAAACTTTTTCACCACCTGGATGCATAATGGTGCGCGAAAATTGTGCTACGGTATCGTCAATTCGCCCCTTATTCATCAATTGAACAGCACCTTCTTTGGTTTCAGAAAGCCCTTGAAATGTATTTGGATCATTTAATTGAAATATGCCCAATGCTAATGAGTGGGGACGGCCACTAATGACATTTAAGTCTGCTGGGGCTGCAGCATGAATATGGATGGCGCGTTCTTGATAGGTCCAATCTTCTGGAGCCACTTCAAGCGTCGTTTTGCTAGCGCAAGCTGTTAAAAATAAAGAAAATAAAAGCGTGAGAAAATATTGCACGTCATGATGCCTAATTAGGGTAACAAAGAGCCTGCAGATAAACTGCAGACTCTACTTCAAATGGCTTACTAGCCTGCAGAAGCACCAAAGCGATAGCTGCCTTCAGTGCCAGCTGCTTCGTGAGTCCAAGTGATAGCACCTGGATTGATGTACAAAATTTCTTGGTGTGCAAGGTGAGCCTGTGAAGGATCGCCAATGCTCGGCAAGATAGTTTCGATATCAACAAGAACTGCATTTTCCAGTTCCATAACGTAATACAGCTCTTCTTCACCACTGGCAGAAATGCGGTACCAGTTAACAGTAATCGTTAGCTGTTCACCTGACGTTAATGCATTGTGAAGAAGTGGAGAAGCTTTATCGATCATTTTGGTGATCTTCATTGGCTTCATAGCAGGCATGCTAGTGATCTGACCGCTTTGCTCATTAGTACCGCGTGGTACATGGTGAGAGAAAGCTTGAACCATGATCTCATCTTCGTGACCTTCTTGGGTCGCGGTGCCTACTGAATCTTCGCTTAAAGCTCCAGAGCTGATATCACCTTGGTTTTGGCCTTCAATTTCCATATATGCTGGGATTGCCATATATAATCTCCTGATTTATTAATTAAGATGGAACATGAGAAAACATAGGCAGGAATCCTGAAATACCTGCCTATATTGACTATTCTTTGTCTAACTTTCCGGCAAGGGAAAGTGTGAAGCTAGAACCCATATACTTAAAATGAGGTCTAACATTCATTTCTACTCGGTAGAAACCTGGGTTGCCTTCATCATCACTTACGATGATTTGGGCTTCACGCAATGGTTTGCGGCTGCGAACCTCTGGTGGCGGATTGTCCTGGTCGGCAACGTATTGACGAACCCACTGATTCAATTCTCGATCTAGATCGTTGCGAGTTTTCCAACTGCCAATGTGCTCGCGCTGAAGAACCTTTATGTAATGAGCCAAGCGGTCGATCATGAATAAATAAGGTAATTCGGTACCTAATTTATAGTTTGTTTCAGCTTGCTTACCTTCAGGGCTATTGCCAAAGAACTTGGGCTTCTGACAGGTGTTGGCTGAGAAGAAGGTCGCGTTATCAGTACCTTTGCGAGCAACTAGGCCGATGAAGCCTTGCTCAGCAAGTTCGAATTCCTGGCGATCAGAAAGCATAACTTCAGAAGGGCTGTAAACTTTAGTCTCGCCATTTTCTTGGTATTTATAAACAGGAAGATCTAATACTTCACCACCACTCTGTGGGCCAATTACATTGGGACACCAGCGGTATTCTGCGAAGCTGCGAGCCATATTGCTGGCAAATGCGTAGGAAGCATTACCCCAGCATAGTTTCTCAAAATCCTGCTCGATGCCTTCTTGATAATCAAACTCTTTAACAAGGTTGTCTTCTCCATAAGGAGAGCGGAGCATAAAGCGAGGTACAGTTAGAGCAACATTGCGTGCATCATCTGATTCACGGAATCCTTGCCATTTAGCGTATTGAGGACCTTCAAAGATGGACTCTAGGTCCTTCAGTGCAGGCATGCCTTGAAAGCTTTCTAAACCAAAGAATTTAGGGCCTGCTGACGCGATGAATGGGGCGTGGGACATAGCACTAACAGAGGCAACATCCTGCATCAGCTTTAGGTCTTTCGCACTAGGATCCAAAGCGAAGCCAGAGATGATTGCACCATAAGGCTTACCACCAAATTGACCATACTCGGCAGAGTATACATGCTTGTATAGACCGGAGCGGGTAACGTCTGGTGCATCTTCAAAATCTTCGATCAATTCTTCTTTAGAAGAACTAATCATTTCAATAGCAATGTTTTGCTTAAAATCAGTACGATTGACTAGGAAGTTAAGACCGCGCCAAGATGATTCTATTTTTTTAAATTCATCACTATGAATGACTTCATCTAGTTGGCTGCCAATTTTCTGATCGATAGCACTGATCATATTGTCAACTAGTTTCTTTTCAACTTTATCGATCTTCTGCTGATTAGAAAGTAAATCGGTAATGAATGCTTCTACACCGCGACGAGCCGTATCAAAACCGTCATCGCCTGGCTGAATACGAGTTTCTTGCATGACCTGATCAAGCAAAGAAAGCTCGGAGGACTCTTGGGCAGATTGGTTTTCAGTTGAAGTTGAATTACTCATGATTATTCCTTATCCAATCCTAGTTCTTTTATGACTTGCGCTCGCGTTTCATCATTCTCTAAAATTGCCTGAATGGTTTTGCGAAAAGCAGGAACGTTACCTAATGGACCTTTCAGAGCTTGGAGAGCGCGACGAAGTTCCATTAGGCTGGCTAATTCTGGGATTTGCTCAGCCACTTGTGCTGGTGAAAAATCTTTCATGCTGTTGATTTTTAAATCGACATCTATATCTTCATCAGAATCTTCTTGAAGGCGATTAGGTACGCTGAAGTTCATGCTCAGATTGTGGCTTTTGATAACATCGTTAAAGTTGTCTTTGTTGATGTTGATCGGGTCGCGATCTTCAATGATTTCGTCGTTTTCTTTGCCCGTGAAGTCATCGACAACCAGCATTTTAAGTGGCAGTTCAACATCTTCGCTGGCACCGCCAGTGCTCGACTTATATGAAATATTAATCCGTTCTTTTGGTGCTACGCTACCATTTGCCATAATTAACTCCTAGTTATCAATTATTCAGCGACTGCAGTGGGATCAAACCAGCAAAGCTGATCAAAAGCATCCGCTTTCTGTTGTTGTTTCTCTGCAGCGTCTTCGTCTTCTAATTTTTCATACGCTTGAACTAAAATACTATAAGCCTTAATTGTGAAGTCTGTCTCCCAATCTAAGGCATTAATTGTTTTAGATTCACTAATTATTCTTTCAAGTAGCGGAATGGCCACTTTTGACTGGCCAGATTGCGCCACCAATTCAGCACTGGCTAGCTTTATTCGGAAATTATCGCGCAAGCTTTGTGCGGATGAGCTCTTCAGTAACTGCAAGCCCTCTGACAACTTACCGGAAGCGGCTAATTTTTGAGCTTCTTGCTGTAATTCACTGATAATGTCTGATTGCTCGCTTGAGCCTGACGAAGATTCGGCGAGCACCTGAGTATTGAGCCAGAGTAGGGTCTGTTCATCCGCAAAAGGGGTGCCATCTGTGTATTGCAGTTCGATAATACCAGGCAGACGGTTTATAAATTGTTTAAGTTCAGAGATTAAACAATCACTGGCTTTTTGGAATTCGCCACCTAGCGCTTCAAGGCTATTGGCAATGAGTCGTTGTCCGTCGAACCAATAGGGCATTTTGCTGGCGCTTTTTTCGGCCTGATCTAATACCGCTACAAATTCGCCTTGATCAAAAAGCTGTTGCAGCTTATTGAATTTATCAGGGGCTGGCTTAGGTAATTGAGTTTTACCTTCCTTGTTAGGTGGAAGCTTTTCTAAAGAATCCCATAGAGCTGCGCGAGAATAGCGATAGCGTTTAGGGTCTGATGTTTTATTGGCTGCATGAAAGTCAGCCAGTTGACGCAAGGCTTCCTGTACTTGTTTATAAAGCTTTTTCGCGTCATTTTCAGAGCTAAGAGCACCGGTAGCGATAGTCGCAGTGGCTGAAGAGCTACTTTTTGCAGCCTGCTGAATAATTGGTGCGGGAGCTATAGCGGGTTCTTGCGCAGGAATAGCTACTTGTTCAGTAACTTGCTCTGTGGTTTCAGTAATCTCGCTGGAGCTATTTGGTGTCGCTTCTACAGTATTCGCAGCTTGAGTAGTGTTCTCATTGCCTTTCGAAGGTGCAGGAGTCGGTGGGGTTTCCTTTTTCTCATTAGCTTTTAGTTCAAACTCAGCAGATTGCTTTAATCGCTTAAAACTGCGATTAAGCTCACTCATGTTTGGCGCTTGAGCTTCCATCTTTTCAGCGAGATCGTAATCAAGATTTTTAACAGCTTTGGCTATCTCAACAACCACTTCATTATCATTATTGGTTGGCGGGGTGGCTTCAATGTGCTGATTGGTTTTCTCAACAAGCCACTCAATCGCTGTTTTTCTAGCTCTTAAACGTTTGGCAGGGGGGAAAGATTCTTGCCAGTAATTTTGAGTAATTCCTTCCAGTATTTTAATGCCAACCAGAAGACCTACGTATCCTTCTGTAATAGTGAGGGAGTGTGTCAAGTAGCAAGCAACCAAATAATCTTTGGTGGTATTTTGTAGTAAGTCTGTTGCTAAGGCTTTTACTTCTTTCCAGTCAACTGTTTCAGCGCTAAGTGACTCTTGCTTAGCAAGCTCAGCTTCAAGTGCTTCAAAGCTTGGTTCGTATTTAGCATTGATGCCGCACGGAGAATCTTCAGTGAGAGCTGATGATCCAATACTCAGTAATGGGTGCTGTAAATCCATGCGAAATAAATCCAATAATATTGTCGAATAAACAACGCCAGTTTCTTTCCTAGCAAGGTGCTGTGTCAAGTTATTATTACAATTAAACACTTGATTTCTAAATATTATGTATTGACAGGGCTTTCGATACTTTTCTACTGTTACAGAGTGTATACTGTGAGATTATTTATTCTATTTTAAAAATGATGGTTTGATTAAATGGTCAATAAACTTTCAAGATTTAAATTGTTGTTTTTATCAGTATTGATTCTTATTCTTTCGGCATGTGGCGGACAGTCAAGCTCTACAGGCGATACGGCTGGAAATACTAATTCAACATCTAACTCACATCTAGATCAACAGGTTTATTTGACTGAGGGTGATACTGGTATTTTATCCCTGGACTTTAACTTTACCCCTACAAGCACAGGGGTTATCTCTTATGCTAGTTACGATATAGACGCAGTTGCCAAAAGTGACTATCAAGAAATTACTGGCACCATTGATGCGGTTGTAGGCGAAGAGTTTACCCTGAGCATCCCTGTTTTTTCTGATACCCGAATCGAAGCGGATGAGAAAGTAGGAGTCAAATTAACGGATTCAGCTGGAAATTCTGTTGCAACTTTAACTGGAACACTGGTGAATGATGATTTTCCTGAAATTAGCTTATCTTCGGTATCTATATCTGAAGGCGATGTCGGCAATCAAAGTTTAAAGTTTACAATCAATTTAAGTGAAGAAACGGTTTCTCCTTTATCATTAACAATAAAAACGTTAGAAGAAGAAGGGGCAGGTTTTGCAACTCAAGGAGTAGATTACAATCTCTATAATAGCGAAGTAGTTTTTGTCGCGGGTGAGCTTGAAAAAACAATTGAAGTAGAGATATTTGGTGATACTGATGTTGAACCAGATGAGGTCATTAATGTTGTAGCCATTCATGGTGATGAATCCACAATCACTCAATCTGGTACTATTAGAACTGACGATTTACCCGGAAACGGCGCACCAACCTTTGAGGTGAATAATAGTCGATCTTTGCAAGTAGCAGAAAACTCATCCGAAACTGTTTTTGAAATGCCTTTTTCCATCGATGACGATGCTGGCTTCACTGAATCTTTTAATTTGAATTATTATCTTGCTGAATTTCGAGATGCTGATTCTGGTAATACTACTGAACTTGCCCAGCTGGATGCCGACTTTTCACAAAACCTAGGTCAAATTTTAATAACCCCTGGCCAGACAGACTATGTCGCAGAATTCACTATTCTAGATGACAGCACACTTGAAAATGTTGAGATTTTAGAGCTTGTCTTGATTAATGACTCCGGTGTTGAATTTGGCAGTGGTCGAATTTACATTTCTGATAACGAAAGTCCTGAATTTAAAATTTATAAGTTAGAAAGCGATTCTTCTGGGGTAGTCTCGCAGAGCACAGAGCTAACCTATGCGGAAAGTTCATCAGTCCTTGGAGAGCACAATATTTACATCGAGATGTCCGATCAGGTTGGCTATGATTACGATTTCGAATATATATTGCGCTTACCAAATAATGGCGAAGCCAACCGGTCCGTAGACTCTGATGATTTCGTCAGTGCGGTGGCGTCAACTGAGATTGAAAGTAAGAGTTTAACAATTAGCAAAGGCTCAATATCACCTGCGGGAGATGAAGCATATGCAATCGATTTTAAAATTAATGATGATCAATTAGTTGAAGGTCACGAAAGCTTTTTTATCGAGTTAAGAAATAGCAGTGGAACATTAATTGGTGACGCTGTAGAAGTTACAATAATTAATGACGACTTGCCTCAAGTTAGCTGGCAATCTGATAATGCAGAAAGTATTAATGAAGATGTCTTCAGCTTCAAAGAGTTAATTCCATCAAATATTGAAAACAGCTTAGGCTTATCCTTAATACTTGAAGATGATTCAGGAGCAAGCTCCCAGGCGCTAGAAGACTTTGCATTAGAAATAACACGAAGTACTCTTTCAAAGGGTGCTTGTAGTTGGCGTAGTCATTCAGAGCTATCTGAAGATGAGTTGGCAATCACAACAATTGGAACGCAATCTTTTCCTGAAGCAAGCAGTAGCTTTGATGTTAGTGCTAATTTTGTCGATGATAGCGAGGTTGAATGCAATGAGTATGTTCAGTTAAGTGCAACCCTTACTAGTAAAATTAATGGCATATCACAAAGTACTAACCAGACAGTTACTATTGAATCAATTAATGATGACCAAGCTTACCTCGATATCTATGGGTTTGAAGTTCTAGAATCTGCAGGCACATCCAGTTTTGATATTAAAATAAATGCGGATATCAGTCTGGATGTCGAGCTCACCATATCTTCTTCAGATGCCGAGATTGAAGATGCAGCTTTCTCAATAAATGAAAACGATATAAGCCTAAACTCGTCTATTCCTACTATCGTATCCTTGGTAGAGGGTGGTAGTAATGAACAAAATGTTGTTGTGAACATTCTTAATGATACTAGGGTAGAGCTAACTGAGAATTATCAGTTAGTTGCAACCCTAGGTGCTACTGAGTTGCCCGTGGGGCTTCGAGAGTGTCAAGCCGGTAATACTCCAGAATGTATTGAAATATCCACTAGTGATTCTCACGCTAGTGTAAATGGTAGTGTGACAAACGATGATCAAGTAACGTTATTGATTAAAGAAAAAACAACTGCGAGCATTTCGGAATCTGAATTAACCGTTTTAAACTTGCTTGATGAAAACATTCAATATCCCTATTCAGTATCAATTAGTACTGAAATTGAAAGTGATGTGCCTTCAATACAAATTTCATTAACCGATATTTGCCTAATAACGCCGGATTTAGATTGTGCGGATTCGAACGATTATTCCACTAATAATACATTTATACATACCCAAGGAGTGGAAACATTTGCTGGAGATATTAATTTAGAATTAAAGCTATTAGCAGGAGATGACATTGTAGAGCCCGATGAAGTCGCAAGAATAACCGCTAATTTACATGATCAAGTCAGTGTAGCTTCATTCGTCTCAGGTTGGGAGGATACGAGCCTTTCTTTCCAGATTCTTAATGATGACAAATTAACGATAGAATTTATTAATGGCGCTGTAGCGGGGCTGGATGAACTCGATAGCGGTGAACGAAGTGCAAATTTCTCGCTGACTTGGGATAAAGAAATTGCAAGCAATACGGCCAGCATCAGTTTAACTCTGGCAGAGACGTGTGATGAGAATAATGATTTGTTTTGTACTATTACCGATAAAAGTTCGGGCAGTATTACGGGGGATGTTAATGCCTCACCTAGCTACGTCATCCATACCCAAGGTGTTTCGACATTAGCGCAAACTGTTGCAGCCGACTTGGGGGTGAGTATTAATGGCGATACTCATATTGAGCCTAATGAATTGGCTGAGATTACTATTAGCCTGGATGACGCTAATGATTTAAGCCATGTGTTAAATGAATCGTGGGTTGATTGGGTTGGCCAGTTTACTATTAATAATGATGATACATTCATGCCGACGCTTGAATTCATTTCAGTGGTCGGCACTAGCAATGGCAATATAATATCAGCATCTGGGAATGAGTCAGAATCTGATGTTGGAATTAAACTAGGCTGGACCGAAGATATATCTGCGAATGTCAGTGATATCAACTTCATAATCACAAGCGTCTGTACATCCAAATATCCTGCTGGATCAGCTTACCCTGAACAAGATTGTGATTCATTGAGCCTGGCAGATTTTACTCACGATGCCAGCTATATCCTTTCCGATAAAAAAAGTTCTGAATCTGCGCAGCTAGATTTTGTTATACAAGATAATGAGGTGGTCGAACCAGATGAAGTTGTGACTATTACTTTATCTCTAGGGGCAACGCCTACTCATTATTTTACCGACCTATCAGCATTTCCTATCTTAGAATATCAGATGAATAACGATGATATTTTAGCCGTCACAATTATTGGCGATGGTACTAGTATTGCTGAAGGAGAAAGTGGAGAGGCTAGCTTGCCAATAAGTGCAAGCTGGAATAAAGCCATTGCGCAAAATGTACCAGGCATAGAAATTTCACTGGCTGAGACTTGCGATAATGTGAGTAATACTCATTGCGTATCGGATTCTGGTGATCTTAGCCTTCCAAGTTCTATAGCTATACACTCAGCTGGAACGAACACAGAAATAGGTAATAAAAGTTACTCTATTAATGTTTTAGGGGATACAGTTGTTGAACCCAATGAGTTAGCTCTAATCGAATCGACTTACAATAATGAAACCTTCATCACAAGCTACCTGACATCGACCATTATACCTGACGTCAATGCCACCATTAATAATGATGATACCATCTCGCCTGAGATTACTTTCTCAAATTTATCTACAAGCAGTAATGCCGATGAAGGTGATTTAGCCAATAGCGATATAGGGCTGGTTTTATCTTGGGGTGACGTAGTCATTGCCGATAATACTGATGATTTAGAGCTGCTATTTGAAGACGTTTGTATTAGCAATAATGTGGATGATTTATCATGTGGGATTCTAGATTACACATTGGTAAGTTCATATACGTTAGTGAATCAAGCCGCCTCTGCGAATGTTCAATTGTCTTTTGTTATTACAGGGGATGATATAGTAGAGCCTGAAGAAGTAGTTACCATAAAACTGAATAAGCACAGTGATACACCTGAGCATTATTTTCCTGCAAGTGGTTTCACATTTCCATCTATAGATCACACGATTAATAACAACGATAAGCTAACACCTTATTTTATCACGGCTAATTCAGCTGCTGACGAAGGCGACACCACTACTAGTTCTGGTGTGAAAATCGGTTGGGATGAAGTGATTGCCGCGAACGTACCCAGCTTAACATTGGATGTAAGTTCATCCTGTGCGGTTAATGGCTGTACCTTAGGCAGTGATGTTAACTTCACTGCCAGCGAAAACATTTCAGTATTTACTACAGGCTCAGAGAAGGCTGCTCCAGGCAGTACTGGCGAAGCAATCGGTTTGAATATAGTCGGTGATGCGATGGTAGAACCGACAGAGGAATTAACGTTAACTCTAAGTTCTTTGAATACAGCCTACATCGATACGGCATCATCGACTCAGTCATCGCACACGCGAACTATTACTAATGATGATAAGTTAGTTCCGTATTTTATTGGTGATGCAGCGAATTTAGATGAAGGCAACTCAGGCCAAGCCGCAGCCAATGTGAAATTTACCTGGGATCAGGTAATTGCTGCGAACGTCCCCAGTATTGATTTAACCTTAACCTCTAACTGCTCGGTTAATGGCTGTACGTTAGCTCAAGACATTAATCATTCTGCTAGCTCAGTCGTTAACGTATTTACTACCGGAACAGAAAAAGCTTCCCCCGGTGCGACGGGTCAAAGTGCAGACTTGTTAATTAACGGGGATACTTTAGTTGAACCCTCCGAAATAGTAACACTGGCATTATCGTCAGCCAGTGCCTATGTCGATACATCAGCTAATCCTGATTTCGATTTCACCATCAACAATGATGACAAGGTCGTCCCTTATTTTATAGCCAATACAAGCTCGGTCATCGAAGGGGATTCGACGCCCGCCGCTGCCGGAGTGAAAGTGACTTGGGATCAAGACATTGCTGCGAATGCTGACTCAATTTCAATCTCCTATGATGCCAGTTGTGCAGCGAATGGCTGTGATTTAACTTCCGATACCAATAAAAGCAGCAATCAATCCTTATCCATTTTCACTACAGGATCTGCATTAAGTAGCCCTGGTGGCACAGGTGTCGATATTGGCTTGACCCTCGATGCCGATACCGTCGTAGAGCCCGATGAAATTCTCACTTTAAGTCTTGTAGAAACAGACAGTAACTATGTCAGTATTTCTTCAGGACAGGATCACGCCTTAACGATAGCTAACGATGACCAAATTATCCCGTACTTCACCAGTGCAACGTCAGCTGCTAATGAAGGCAGTAGCAGTACTGACTCTGGGGTTAACGTTGGCTGGGATGAAGTGATAGCCGCGAACGTACCGAGCTTAACACTGGATGTAAGTTCATCTTGTGCGGTTAATGGCTGCACCTTAGGCAGTGATGTTAATTTCACTGCCAGCGAAAGTATCTCAGTATTTACCACGGGCTCAGAGAAAGCTGCTCCAGGCAGTACAGGCGAAGCAATCGGTTTGAATATAGTCGGTGATGCGATGGTAGAACCGACAGAGGAGCTAACGTTAACTCTAAGCTCTTCGAATACGGATTACATAGATACGGCATCTTCAACTCAGTCGTCGCACGCGCGAACCATTACCAACGATGATAAGTTAGTTCCGTATTTTATAGGTGATGCAGCGAATTTAGATGAAGGCAATTCAGGCCAAGCCGCAGCCAATGTGAAATTCACCTGGGATCAGGTAATTGCTGCGAACGTCCCCAGTATTGATTTAACTTTAACCTCTAACTGTGCGGTTAATGGCTGTACATTAGCTCAAGACATTAATCATTCTGCTAGCTCAACGGTTAACGTATTTACTACCGGTACAGAAAAAGCCTCTCCTGGTGCGACGGGTCAAAGTGCAGACCTGTTAATTAACGGGGATACTTTAGTTGAACCCTCCGAAGTAGTAACACTGGCATTATCGTCAGCCAGTACGTATGTCGATACATCAGCTAATCCTGATTTCGATTTCACCATCAACAATGATGACAAGGTCGTCCCTTATTTTATAGCCAATACAAGCTCGGTCATCGAAGGGGATTCGACGCCCGCCGCTGCCGGAGTGAAAGTGACTTGGGATCAAGACATTGCTGCGAATGCTGACTCAATTTCAATCTCCTATGATGCCAGTTGTGCAGCGAATGGCTGTGATTTAACTTCCGATACCAATAAAAGCAGCAATCAATCCTTATCCATTTTCACTACAGGATCTGCATTAAGTAGCCCTGGTGGCACAGGTGTCGATATTGGCTTGACCCTCGATGCCGATACCGTCGTAGAGCCCGATGAAATTCTCACTTTAAGTCTTGTAGAAACAGACAGTAACTATGTCAGTATTTCTTCAGGACAGGATCACGCCTTAACGATAGCTAACGATGACCAAATTATCCCGTACTTCACCAGTGCAACGTCAGCTGCTAATGAAGGCAGTAGCAGTACTGACTCTGGGGTTAACGTTGGCTGGGATGAAGTGATAGCCGCGAACGTACCGAGCTTAACACTGGATGTAAGTTCATCTTGTGCGGTTAATGGCTGCACCTTAGGCAGTGATGTTAATTTCACTGCCAGCGAAAGTATCTCAGTATTTACCACGGGCTCAGAGAAAGCTGCTCCAGGCAGTACAGGCGAAGCAATCGGTTTGAATATAGTCGGTGATGCGATGGTAGAACCGACAGAGGAGCTAACGTTAACTCTAAGCTCTTCGAATACGGATTACATCGATACGGCATCTTCAACTCAGTCATCGCACACGCGAACTATAACCAATGATGATACGGTTAATCTCACTATTGCTGATGTAAGCGTTTTAGAATCAGAGACGGCTAATATAAGCTTTGTTTGGACAGAGACAATTGCCAAGAACGTACCGGCTTTTGTTCTTGATTTCACAATGAATTGCGTAACAGCATCCTGCAATATGCCTGGTTTTACTGATTTCACGGCGGAAAGTTCTGTAAGTCTACGAGCGAGTGATGAAGTCACTGATATTACTGGGGGAACTATTTTAAAAAATATCACCCTGGTCAATGATTCAATCGTTGAGCCAGCAGAGTCTATTAGTATTTCTTATACGATTCCTTCTGCAATACAGGCTTATTTCGCTTCACCAACCCATGTCGATACAAGCCTTGAAATTCTCAATGATGACTATATTGATATAAGTTATGCCTTAACTGGGGCCAATGAAGCGGATGGTGCAATCGCATTATCTTGGGCTGAAAGTAGGGTAGAAGGGTATGATAAATTACTCTTCACTCTGGTTATGGGAACCAGCAGCAATTCAAATATTGATGATGCTGAGAGTAGTGATTTAAGTTTTGGAGGAAGTATTTGTGATATATCGGGAGTATGCCAGCTTTCGATTACCAGTGAGACTCTAGCGGCTTCAGATACGGGTGAAATATCTTTTGTTGCAGATGATATTATTGAGCTTAATGAGGAGTTTTCATTATCCTTGACTCAAGATGCCAGCAGTGCGCCGCTATCTCAGCCGTTAAGCTCAAATAGTAATTTCTCAATTTTAAACGATGATTTTCTTAGCTTTAGTTTAGATCATGGCTATCAAAATCCTGTCAGTCAGGGTGGACCAAGTATTATGATTGCAGAAAATGACTTGGACGACAGTAATGGTAATCGCTTAAATCTGATAGTTTGCAATTCAAGCAGCGCTAATATGGAAGGAGGGGACTTATCTTTAACGATCGATTTTGGTTCGGTAAATCACGTCACACCTGTAGCCTATGATCGCTTTTCTGCTGCCGATACAGTAAGTGATATTTCAGCGTCATCCTCACTAGTCACTGTGTCTGGAGCAGTAGGCTGCACAGCCTACCCACTAATTTCCCAGTTTACCGAAGATACTATAGCTGAACAGAATGAATGGTTTGCTATATCGGCTACCCCTGCAGGTTCAGATAATCGTTGCAGTAATAGCGTGCAGTGCATGGGACATCTAACAGGAATTGACGACGATGGGATTGTTGTCATTGCTAATGATGATTATTCGTTGCTTGTGGATACAGGTAATGATAACTGCTTGGACACCTCAGGTAATTTAAATGCTTATGATGGCAGCAGCTGTACCACATCAGGTCAGGATGTTGAGGTTAACCGCACAGACCTCTCATTTATACCACTGACAACAGAAGGTTATCCAACCCTAGAGCAAGAACATATATGTATGGCGGATGGATCAACCGGGTATGTTTGGGCTAGATATGGGTTGTCGGCAACGGAGATCCCCTCTATCGCGGGTAGCGAAGTGAGCTGGGCTTGGGCGAGTGCGACCAATGATGCTAATACTCGCTTGACGTTAACTCAAAGTTTATGCGGCAAAACCGCTTGGGTTTTACCCGAACTTAATGACCTGGTGAATGCTGCAGACTATGATTGGCTCAATTCAACTAATACCGCATTCAATCATAATGCTGCGACTTCAATGACCTATTGGACTTCCCAGGCTTGCTATGTTTCTGCCGATGGTTCAACAGCAGGTCATTATGCCTTTGATTATCAAGATGGAACTTCGCTTTGCCTTGCAGATACAAGCGATAAGCATATTAGAATGGTGGCGAAATAATGATTTTTATGAGAGTTTTACTTGTCAGTTGCTTAATATCTCCAATAAAACTTTTTGCGGATGTGACAAGTTCTTGTGAGTCCACCTTGCCGTCTGGATATACTCGAAGTCAATTGAGTGATATCTGTTATACCCAGCATGATAATGAATTTCTTCAGTGGCAAGGGCATTGGGATAACAATGCTAATAAATATTTCACAAAATTAAGCAGCTGGGAACTGAGTTTAACGGCCATAAATTCGCAGCCTGATTGGCGCCTGCCAACGATTAAAGAACTAAACCTTTTGACGACTAAAGCATTGGTCGACAGTTCAAATCTTGCACCGGATGCCTTCACTGTAAATTGGATGTTACAGAAGTGGTTCTTACGAGACAATATAGGGACGTCGTTAATGCTGGCAACGGATGCCTATTTATTATCGTCAACTTATCAGGCTGATTCTGGTAGTGGTACTTCTAAAGTAATGGCTGTGAACGTTGCGACTGGTTTGATAGAGGCATTAAATTTTAGTGACTTTGATTCTAAATCCGTTTATATCGTTAAGGTTAAACAATCTGAACCTAGCTGGTTAACGATTACCACCAAATTTGATGAGCGCCTTAATTTTTGTTTGAATCACCAGGGCTCATTATCATCACAGGTGACAGTGGAAACTTGTGATGGATCAAATCAACAAAAATGGATATTCGAAAGCAATACTGGCTTCATTCGTTCCTATTCTGGGGGCTGCTTGCAAGTTAATACTTTTGACAATTATGAGCCGGCTACTTATGAAACGTGTTCAAATTATTCGGCAGAGGTAAGTCCAGCAAATTCAGATCGCTGGCAGTCACTGGTAAATGGCTCAGGTTTCAATTTTAGAAGTCAATCGGATGCAGACCATTTTTTCTATGTGGGTTCTGGAGTAGGATCAACTTCCTTAGGAGATATTTTGATTTGGGATTACAGCTCCATTTCCCATGATGATCAAAATACCTGGTTCTATTAGAACGCTAATTGTTAAGCTATATTGATTAGGAAATCCATCAAGGATTCCCTAATCTCCAACCTTTCGAATTATAATAAATTCGCGGAGCGCTAATATTTATCGCGTCTTCATCTTGCTCTTTTTGCCAGGCAGGGTCAGATACGTCTTGATGTTCAAATCTATCGTTATGGTAATCAAAGCGATTAAGCTGCTGTAAACTATCATTTAATGCGACCATGCTTTGCGCTGTATTATCCAGAATGTCTTTATTGCTTGATACAGAAGAATTATCTAAATTAGCGATGTAAATACTGCCAGAAGCATTTAAATCTATGTCGCCTGTTCCTGCTTTAATTACCACCGGGTTTGTCACAGAGCTCCCAATAGTGGAGCCACTTTTTAAAGTGACTGCTTGGCTCGTTAAATTAATCGATGTGTCAGAATCCGATTGATAGTCGTTGATCGAATTTTCAATGTTGCCGACAGATACCAAAATACTTATTTCGTTGAGTGCTGATAAGCTGCCTAAACCAATATTACCTAAGCTCGAGGCAAGATTGATATTGCCATCCGATGACGTTAATGCACTACTGGAGGTTAGATTAATATCATTTGCTGAAGTAATTGATAAGTTACCACCTGTCGTCGTAATGTCTCCCGACACAATTAAAGAGCCTAGTTCAAAGATTAAATCACCAGCGAGATTAATATTTTCCGTTATGTTTAATGCCATTTCTTCGGAATGAATATTAATATTCTGTAGCGGGATATCTTGGCCAATAGCTCCCCAAGTTAGTGCGTTTGTATACAGGGTTAAATCATAATTACCATCAATAGTACTATTGCCAAAATCAGTTGACGTCAATGGCAGTTCAATAGAACCAAAAGTAATGTCGTCATGGAGAATAATTGAAGATGAATTAGAAAAGTCGAAAGCAAGCCCGGCATTATTTATATCACCATATAAGTTGATTATTCCCGAGGTTAAAGTTGAAATGCCTGATATTGCTGTTGTCTGACCGAGGGAGCCTAAACTAATATTTCCACTGCCGGAGTTAAGCGATATGGTCACTGCACCGTCAATTGATAATCCTGATAAGTTAATGTCTCCATTCGTTAGGGACGTATCAATTATTAAATCTTGATCTAGGTTCATTGAAAGATTACCTAGGAGGCTTAATCCTGTGCTGCCATCGGTTACAGGAATCGGTAGAGTTCCATCTGCCGTGCTGGCCGTATCTAACGTTAGCGTACCTGTGCCAGAGATGGAAATTGATTGCAAAGCGATTTCCGTACCCACTAAACCAAGTGTAAAATCTTGACTACCGTATTCAATTACTAGATTTCGGCTATTACTTGCCGACTGGGAATTGATTGGCACTATAGTAGAAGTAGACGCAGATTTTAAATTCAAATTACCCGTGAGTGTGCTATCGGTTGCTAGTGTTATTACCCCGGCACCTGAAAAATCTAAACTATTGGCTTCGGTCAAGCTGGTAGTAACATCCCCAAAAAGCAATAGCTCCTTACTGACAACGGTTAGGGCGTCCGTCGTAATGTCTGCAATGCTAATACTAGTCGCCGCGCCTGTTGAGGTAAGGCTTATATTATTTGTATTGCTGGTATCACTGATTAAATTGGTCGTTGATAAATCAATGCCACTTGTTGCGCTAATAGATCGCTCACCTGAAAGTGTAATTGATGGGGTATTGCCTGTTGAAAATATTCCCGTTATATCTATATCGCCATTAAAAAGCGTTAAACTACTGGCATTGGCAATCTCTAAATTACCCACTGAAGTTACATTTTGAATTTGCAAATCACTATCTGATGCGGAGAGTTGAAGGTTATGGTTTGCGGAGCTAGTTAGGTCGGCATTGAGAAGTAGGTGTCCGGTATTTGAAGTGCTCAGAGAAATATCATTGCCTAAAATGATGTCCCCTTGCGATAGGGTTATGTCAATACCATCTCCCTTTGTTGAGATATTTCCAGTTAGATTCACGCTTGAGGTATCTGTTGATGCTAAGGCTTCACTTTCTTTGACCACCAGAGAAGAAATATCATCAATAATATCCAGTGTGATATCTTTACCTGTGATCGCTAAGTTACTGCTATTGCCATTAACTTTATTATTAGTGAAAACGGTGCTGTCGTCACTAAATATAGCGGTGTCAGTCGCTAATTGAATCAGTTGTTCGGACCCAGATGTTGAATTGCTATTTAAGATTGAAAATGTGTCTGCATAAATATCACCACTAATATTGATATCGCCATTACTGCCGTTATCAATTGTACTTCGGTTGATAACGAAACTATTTAGCCGATTTGATGAATTCATCGACATGTTTCTTAAATCTAGAATTCCATTTGAGGTATTTAGCGTTAATTGATTCGTATTATTGGATGCATTTGATTCGCTGCTGAGAATCTCCACGGTATTGAGGGATAATTTATTTGAACCAGTTACCTCAATACTTCTATCTCCATCAACCGTAAGTATCTGATTGCTTGAAAATAATACTTCTCCGCTACTGCTTATGTTTGCATTCAGTAAGGTTGATGAGCTATTTACCTGAAGCCCTGCGGTATTTATATCGGCAAAGATATTGATCGATTCGGAAGTCATTGAACTGCTTCCTAAGCTTAGGGAAAGATTATCTCCGGAAATTGTTGAGTTAATATTAATTGTGGGGGCAAGAAGCGTTAATTCACCGGTTTGGGTGCTTGTACTAAGTCCACCATTGACATCAAGCTGAAGGTCAGCTTGGATGGTTAAGAATCCGTTGGTATTAAGGCTAGAAATGATATCAGCTGAGGTAAAGTCAGTTCCCGCTTCATCACCTATAGTTATATTGTCTGGGTCAATTAACCAGTGGCCGGACAATCCATTTTCAGAAGTCGTATAAACCAGCGTATTAATATCAATACTCTCACGCCCAGAGGTTTCTATGTAACCACCATCCCCTGATAAAGAGCCCGCTTTGGCCGATAACACTCCTTTACTTAAAAGGTTGCGCTCCGCTATAAGGCGTATATCACCGCCATTACCTTCAATTTGGGCATTTGATTCTATAGTGCCGGTTTGCTTAATAGATCCTGAGCTTGCGGATAATCTAATAATTCCTGCATTTTCATAAATCGAACTGGCATTAATTATTCCAGAGTTATTAATGGCACTATTTAAGCTGGAGTCTTTGGCTTTAGAGTCCAAAAGAATTAACCCACCAGTCGCGCTAATATCCCCAGAATTATCTATGCCAGTTGGATTTAAGGCCTCTAATGAATCCACTTGAATGCCGATACCAGCCATGTCGTTAAGATAAAGAGTGCCTTGTGTACTATTGCTGATTGCAATTTCACCATTAGGGCTTTTAATTGACCCCGTATTGTTGATCTCGGGTGAGAAAAGGGCAATAAAGCCCCCGTTTTCTGATGTGATTCGCCCCTGATTGGTAATGCTTCCAGTGCCCGTGCTCGACAAGGTCACTTTCTGTTCGTCAAAGCTTTCAATGGATGAGCTGGTTGCTATGAAAGAGGCCGTATTAATTGTACTCGTAGGTGAAAAGATAAAACCATTAGGATTACTTAAAAATACTCGGCCATTTGCATTAATTGATCCTAATATTGTGCTTGGGTTTTGATCAAATATATTGTTTAGCGTAGTAGAGCGGTTATTTGGCTGTATAAAATTGACCTGCTCATGCTCGCCGACATTGAAGCTTTGCCAGTTAATGGTTGCATTGTGAGAGGTCTGATTGATCGTCGTAATGGCGTTGTTATTGGTAATGGTGGCATTACCAGATGCGACATCTCCACCTAGAGGGCTGGCAACAAGATAGGTGGGGCTGAAGCAAAGTAAGAAAATGGATATCTTTGTTGTTTTCATGATTAGAACCTACGTTGTGCCGACAAATAAAACTGAACGCTATTGCCGTTAACGGGCTCAGTTTTAGATAAGGGGAAGCCCATTTGCATGCGGGTCTGGAATTTTTTCTCTTTTACAAAATCTGCATACCAACCAATGGCATAGAGGTGCTCAGTAGCAACTTCATTCGCTAGTGCATCATTCCTCCAGCCTACCGCATAATCAAAAAATACGGCTGCAGTTAAATTGTCGATCGGCAATGATAATTTCTCAGCATACGATTTTCCAATGACCTCAACTGTCGATTGAAAGGCCGTATCAGCAATGTAATCAGAGCTGGTATAACCGCGAACGGCATAAGGACCACCAAGAGAAACTTGCTCCAACCCCAAGAGGATATCTTCAGTATATTGATAGTTGAATTTGGTTAGAACTTGAAAACTGTCAACTTGTTGCAAGCGTGAAAACTCAAATGAAATTTTATTGAAATCGGCAGGAGCATACTCTAGGTTCTGATTCTGGCGACTATTACTATCCCCATTCGCCATAGAACCGAGGGTCGACTCAAGACCTTGGTGAAGGTCAAGTTTGATATTATTCTGTGCAACTTCGTAAAGATGATCGATAAAATGTAGAGAGTTTTTAAAACTTAATATTGTGAGTTTATCTTCTTCATCATAATTATTTTGTTGGCTCGTTGCGGATTTAAGATCTAATCGCAGACTGGAATCAAATAAGAAGTTGTTGGTTAAAATCCAGGGTTTCTTGAATGAGTAGTAATTGGTTGTCGCTTCCCCTTTAATGTTCAATGCTTCAAGTTCTCTTCCGATAGAATATGTACTTTGCTGAATTCCTGTTTGAAAAACGAGTCCATGAGTAAAAATAGGATTAAGGAACGAAAATAATGAATCACGGCTTAGATGAAACTCAAGAGGTACCTGATAATCCAAACTCCCATAGAGTGAATTAGTTGGATCCAGTGTTGCCATAATGCCTAGGCTTAACTGATCAGCATTTCCCGTGATGTTATTTATATTTCCTTTAGCAATAACTCGATAATTACCCGTATATTCACTGCCAAAATTATCAAATGTTAATGAACCTTCGAATCTATTTTGGCTTTTAACTTTAATATTGAGTTCAGTCGACCCTGCATCATTACTCGGTCTGAATTGAACCTGGGTTTCTAAGCCTGGATACTGGGATAGTCTAATCATTGAAGACTCAAGCTGACTACGAAAGCTTGGTTTTCCGAGCAGGCTCTTAAAAGGCCGCACAAGAGTATCGTTTTGATAAAGCTCACTAGAATTCTTTGTTTTTTTCATCTGTTCTGAAGCAATACTTTGAACGATTCCTTCCGCTATTTTTAGTTTTACTGTTTTATTATTGACATCCTGTTCAGGAATGTAAATCTTCGCAAGTAGAAGGCCTTTCTCGCGCAAGTGATTGGTAAGTGTCATTGTTAGACGATTAAACCGGCTAATCGTATACCTGCCGTTATTATCCTTAATGCTATCCTGGCAAATTGCTTCGAGGTCGATTAAATGAATACCATAAAAAGATAAATCGGGTAGGTCGGACAAGTCGAATTTTTGAATAGTTAAGATAGGCTCGCTATCGAATCTATTATTAAGATTGTTATTTTGGGTTTCCTGATCGTTTGTGTACCGACTAGATTCTTGGCTGTCAAAATAATTTACACTGGGTTGTGCATTGGAATGACTGGCAAATATTGAAAATAAAACCAATAAAGCGGCTAGCGTGAAGTTCATTACGTGTATCTCTTAAAGCCTAGCTAGGTTTGATGGGAATATGTAGTGCAATGCATTAGCGTATTTAAACAAGAAGATGACAAATCCCTGTATCTTATCTTTTGTGAATAATGGTTTTTATTGAAATAAAATTCGGTCAAGAATGGTGTTCTTTCTTGCGCACACTATATCTTTTGGATACTGTCTTAGCAAATGAATCTTGAGGGATACAAGTGTGTTTAATGTCAGTATTAAGAATGTTGTTGCTAAGCTAAGTCCAAACTTACGAGACTCGTTAGAAGGTGCTGCTGGCCTGGCGATGTCCATGGGCCATTACAATGTTGAAATAGAGCATTGGTTAACAAAAGTTCTGGAGCACCCTCACACCGATTTATTAAAAATTCTGCAACAGTATGATGTAGAAGTTGATAAGGTTGTAGCTTCTCTTACAGTCACTACAGAAAGTCTTCGCAGTGGCAACACAAGACCTCCTGCTTTATCCCCTAACGTCGTTAGTTTGGCATCACAATCTTGGATGCTGGCATCCGTTGAGTACGGGCAAGGTTTTGTTAGTTCAGGACATTTATTAGCGGCCTGCTTATTGGATGATGGCATACGAGGTCAGTTGATTTTATCCGTCCCTGAACTCGCCATCATAAAACCAGATTCAATTAAAGATTTTGCCCCCAAAATTATTGGTACTACTTCTGAATCTGCGTTAATGAAAGCCAGTGATGGATCCGTAGGTTCAGCTTCAGGCGCTCAAGGATCTGCTGGTCCTAGTAATGCTCCAGCCTTGGATAAATTCACTATAAACTTAACCGCAAGAGCGAAAGCGGGTGAGATGGACCCTGTTTTAGGAAGGGATGAAGAAGTTCGTCAGCTTGTTGATATATTACTCCGTCGTCGTCAAAATAATCCGATTTTAACCGGTGAGCCCGGCGTGGGTAAAACCGCGGTAGTGGAAGGCTTTGCACAACGTATTGCAGAAGGTGATGTTCCCGATGCACTGCAAGGCATTCAGGTCCTTTCTTTGGACATGGGGTTGTTGCAAGCCGGCGCAAGCGTGAAAGGTGAATTTGAAAATCGATTAAAGTCCGTTATTAAAGAAGTGAAAGAGTCGCCTGAGCCGATTATTGTTTTCATTGATGAAGCGCATACGCTTATTGGTGCGGGTGGTGCAGAAGGTAAGGGGGATGCTGCCAATCTACTTAAACCGGCACTTGCTCGTGGTGAGTTTAGGACCATAGCCGCAACGACTTATGCTGAATATAAAAAATATTTTGAAAAAGACCCTGCATTAACCCGACGTTTTCAAGTTGTAAATGTTGAAGAGCCAAGTGTTGAAAGCGCGACTAATATGATGCGAGGGATTGCTAAAAGCCTAGAGAAACATCATAAAGTCAGAATTCTAGATGAGGCGATTGAAGCCTGTGTGAAACTTTCAGCACGTTATATACCGGCAAGGCAGCTGCCAGATAAATCAGTGAGTTTATTAGATACAGCTTGTGCTCGAGTTGCATTAAGTCAGGGATCAACCCCTGCATCGGTTGAAAGTGCTCGCAGAGAAATAAGCCAATGTGAAACCAATATCGAGCTATTGCAAAGTGAACAGGAGGCTGTCGGTGGTTGTGATGAAAAGCTCGCAGCCTATTCAGCTCAAATTGAAGCCGCGCAATCACTTTTGGTCGAGTTAGAAAAGCAATGGCAAGCCGAAAAAGACATTATTGAAAAGATCAATAACGCTCGCGAACAAGGCGAGCAGCTGGCAGTTATTCAGGCCTTAATTGAAGAGCTCTCCCAGCTTCAGGGCGAAGAGTCTATGGTTTATGTTGATGTTGATGCTCAAGCTGTTGCTGAGGTGGTGGGGAATTGGACCGGTATTCCAGTTGGGCGAATGATGGGAGATGAAATAACAAACATCATCGAGCTGGATAAGAGATTGGCAGAGCGCGTTGTCGGACAAGATCACGCTATGGAGGCCATCGCACAAGCTGTTAGAACCTCCCGAACGGGACTAACAGATCCTCGCAAGCCGGTTGGGGTTTTCTTGATGGTTGGCACCTCGGGTGCGGGTAAAACTGAAACGGCTTTGGCACTGGCAGACTATCTATATGGCGGTGAGCAAAACGTTATTACTATCAATATGTCTGAATTCAAGGAAGAGCATAAAGTTTCCATGCTGCTAGGCGCTTCTGCGGGTTATGTAGGTTACGGTGAAGGGGGGGTGTTAACAGAAGCTGTTCGTCGAAATCCCTATAGCGTTGTATTGTTAGATGAAATGGAAAAGGCCCATTCCGGTATCCAAGACGTATTTTATAATCTCTTTGATAAAGGGACTATTAAGGATGGCGAAGGTCGAGATATCGACTTTAAGAATACGATTGTAATCATGACCTCGAATGCTTGCTCAGGTCAGATTGCTGATATTTGTGCGGAAGGTGAATTGCCGGAAAGTTCAGATTTACTAGAAAAAATCCGACCAGAGCTTTTAGAATATTTCAGACCGGCTTTTTTAGGTAGAACAACCGTTGTGCCTTACTACCCATTGCGTAAAAACGTATTAACTAAAATTGTAGGTATTAACCTTAAGCGCATAGAAAAGAGGGTTGCAGAGCATTATGGAGCAGGCTTCAGTTATGATGAGTGGCTTGTCGATCATTTGGCAGCTCGCTGTAATGATCCTGATACCGGTGCTCGTAACGTAGAAAATATATTAACTCGTTCTATCTTACCTGGACTTGCTTCAGAGTGTTTGCAAAAAATGGCTGAAGGAATAGACATTAAAAATATTCACATTGGCCTAGCAGCGGATAAAGAAAACTACCGATATGATATTACGGAATAACTAAGAAAAGATTAAGGTTAAAAAGAGCGCCCTAAATCAAGGGCGCTATATCCGATTAGGCCTTAACTAACATCTGGATTTACGCCATCCAAAGGCTTGATTACCAGCACATCTGCAGAAACTCGATCAACAATACGCTCCGCAGTATTGCCCAGTAAAACACCTGATATTCCTTCGCGAGCAACACTGCCAATGACCACAAGATCCGCTTCAATCTCTTTGCTCATCACCTCAAGCACGTCGTCAGGATCCCCCTCTGTAATGTGAATATGGTCATCATTAATACTGTACTTATGAGCATATCGCTCGCATTCGGTTCTATGCTGCTGGGTTATGTACTTTTGGATGTCGTCAGGGGCAGTCACTTCCGGCACCATAGCAAAAGCCAGTGCAACCATAGGGTAAGAGTTAACTAGATGAAGGTCTGTAGAGAAGTGATCAGCTAAATGTTCAGCAAAATCGAGTATGTTGTCGTTAATCAAACGATGTCCTTCATCATGGGAGGTCGCATCAATAGAGGCAATGATACGATTATTAGCCCATGGCTTGGAAGATTTAACCAACAGCACAGGTGCAGGGCAGTGGCGTAGAATATTCCAATCGCTGTGAGTAAATATTCTATCGACTAGACCATGATGATGCTGTGTTCCTTTAATGACAAGGTCGAAATCATTTGCATTCATCGAAGCCATAACGGCGTTATGAAGGTTCTTTTGCCAGTGTACCTCGCTGGATATTTCTATCCCTTGTTTTTCTGCTTCCCCAGCAAAGCTCTCTAACCATAACTGACAGTTATTGATCAATGCGGATTTAATTTTGTGCTTAGTCTCAACTTCTAGGGACGAGCTTTCCTCACAATAACTTTCGTAGCAGCTACCTAAGATAGTGATATTGGCTTTTACTGAGCTGGCAAGTGCTAGAGCGCGATCAAATGCGTGTTGTTCTGGATGGTCGCTGTCTAATACGACGAGAATATGATTAATATCTAGCATGGTTTGCTCCTTGAGTACTCGTTGCTGCATACGCAGTGCTTATTAATAATGTAGCTCAGCAAATAAGGTTTGAGTTGCCTTATATCAATAGTCTAGGTCTTTATTAGGTTGATAAAAGCTTTTGCAGCGTTAGACAGGGTTCTGTCTTGTAGATATAGCAATCCAAGCGGGCGAGAAAGCTGAATGTGATCAACTTCAAATGACATCAATCCTGCCTCTTCTAGGTTATCGAGCATGGACTCTGGCAGCAAGCTCCAGCCGAGGCCTACCGATACCAGCATTTTAATTGTTTCAAGGTAGTTGGTTGGCATGGGGGTGCTAAGAGCAAGGTTGCGTTGTTTAAATTGAGTATCTAGAAGTTTAAAGGTGAAGGTATTCTCCTCCGGCAAAATGGCTGGGTACCCACTGAGATCTTCTAGTTCGATTTTGGCGAGCGCATTAAGCGGGTGTTGCTTAGCACACACAAATACCATTTTGTCCTGCCAGAGCACCTCACTAATTATGCCTTCAGGAAGCGTAGTATTGTTGTGTGAGGTTTCAAGGGTTGTTAGCGCGAGTTCTACTTGTCGCTGTGCGATGGCTTGATAAGCTGATTCCGAGCCCATAAAGCTAAGGTTAAGTTCAGCTAGAGGAAAGCGATTAACAAAGGACTTCAAGTAAGGCGGCAATCTATGTAGCCCAATGTGGTGGCTTGTTCCTAGCTTGAGCTTGCCCTCAACCTGGTGATTCATATTGCGCATTGAAAGCTGTGTATCGCTTACAAGCTGCACTATTTCTTTGGCTTTGGGTAAAAGGGATAGTCCGGTATTGGTCAAACTTAGGCTGCGATTATGGCGGTCAAATAAGGGGCTATTTAATTGTTCTTCCAGGCCTTTTATGCGTTTGCTGATTGCTGGTTGAGTGAGGTGCATGTGTTCAGCTGCAATTGAAAACGACTTGAACTCTGCCACTGCAATAAAAGCTTTTAGGGCGTGTATATCCATGATGTTTTTATGTTTAATTAATGTATTCCAAATAGTAATACAAAATATAAAAAATATGAATTGGAGTTATTTGATCTTTTTTCGTATTATAAATTCATAATAATCATGCAGCTATGAGAGAGCGCTATGACAAACAAAACAACAGGTAAAACATTGTATGACAAGTTGTGGGCTTCACACTTGGTCAAGCAGCGCGATGATGGCACAGCGTTAATTTATATCGATCGCCAGTTATTGCACGAAGTAACATCGCCACAGGCGTTTGAAGGTCTGCGCATTGCAGGTCGTAAGCCTTGGAAGTTGAGCGCTAACCTTGCAACACCAGATCATAACGTACCGACTACAAAAACCGAGCGTGAAGTCGGTATTGAAGGCATCCAAGATCCTGTATCAAAAATCCAGGTGAAAACCTTGGATGATAACTGCCAAGACTTCGGTATTACTCAGTTTGATATGATGGATAAACGCCAAGGTATCGTACACGTAGTGGGCCCAGAGCAGGGCGCAACTTTACCGGGTATGACAGTGGTTTGCGGTGACTCCCATACCGCAACTCACGGTGCATTTGCAGCTTTGGCACATGGTATCGGTACATCTGAAGTTGAGCACGTATTAGCAACTCAGTGTTTGATTCAGCGCAAAATGCAAAACTTATTGATCAAGGTTGATGGTGAGCTGGGTACAGGTATCACAGGTAAAGATGTGGTATTGCACATTATTGGTGTTATCGGTACCGCCGGCGGTAACGGTTGCGCAATGGAATTTGGTGGCAGCGCCATTCGTAGCATGAGCATGGAAGGTCGTATGACCATGTGTAATATGGCGATCGAAGCGGGCGCTCGTGTCGGCATGGTAGCGTTTGATAAGTTAACCGCTGACTATGTTAAGGGGCGTGATTTTGCTCCTAAAGGCGATCAGTGGGAAATGGCCTTAGAACAGTGGTCAGATTTGAAGTCTGATGATGATGCGGTTTTCGACAAGGTTGTAGAAATCAAAGCGGAAGACATCAAGCCACAGGTGACCTGGGGTACATCTCCTGAGATGGTTACAACGATTGATGGTTTTGTTCCAACATTAAAAGACGCTAAAGACGATGTGGAGCGCAGTGGTTTTACCCGCGCTTATGAATACATGGGCTTAGAAGAAGGCCAAGCGATTACTGATATTAATATCGATCGTGCTTTTATCGGTTCTTGCACCAACAGTCGTATTGAAGATTTACGTGCAGCGGCTGCGGTTGCTAAAGGCAATAAAGTAGCCGATAGCGTGAAGCAAGCCTTGGTTGTTCCGGGTTCTGGCTTAGTAAAAGAGCAAGCTGAAGAAGAAGGTTTGGATAAGATCTTCGTTGAAGCAGGTTTTGAATGGCGTGAGCCAGGCTGTTCTATGTGCTTAGCAATGAATGCCGATAAGTTAGGTAGTGGTGAGCATTGCGCATCGACGTCAAACCGTAACTTCGAAGGTCGCCAGGGCTATGGCGGTCGTACACACTTGGTAAGCCCTGCAATGGCAGCCGCTGCTGCAATCGCGGGTCACTTTGTTGATGTTCGCCAGTTTGAATTGGTTAAATAGGAGGGTTAAAAATGAAAGCATTTGTTAAGCAAAGCGGTATTGTCGCTCCTATGGATCGTGCCAACATCGATACGGATATGATTATTCCGAAGCAGTTCTTAAAATCCATCAAGCGCAGTGGCTTTGGCCCTAACTTGTTTGATGAGTTGCGTTATCTAGATGAAGGTCAGCCAGACGCGGATAACTCGGGTCGTCCGTTAAACCCTGACTTCGTATTGAATCAGCCACGTTATCAAGGTGCGTCTATTTTGATCGCTCGTGAAAACTTCGGCTGTGGCTCTTCTCGTGAGCACGCTCCTTGGGCATTGGAAGATTTTGGTTTTCAGGTCATAATCTCGTCCAGTTATGCGGATATCTTCTTCAATAACAGCTTCAAGAACGGTCTATTACCGATTATTTTGGATGAAGCGATTGTTGATGAGTTATTTAATGAAGTAGCTGCCAATGAAGGTTATGAGTTGGTGGTTGATTTAGAAAACCAGCAGATCGTTAAATCAAATGGTGATTCAATTCCATTTGAAGTCGATGCGTTCCGTAAGCATTGTTTATTAAACGGCTTAGATGACATCGGTTTGACCTTGCAAGATGCCGACGACATTAAAGCGTATGAAACTAAGCGCAAAGAATCGTCGCCTTGGTTGTTTTAGTATTTGTTTTAAGTTGTACGAGATAAAAGCAAAGATTAAAAGCAGGCCTTTGCATGCACTGCATCGAGTAATTCCCTTCTGGGGACGCCGTGAATACGTCGCTGCGCTCTCCCTGTAGGCTCGTATTTCGCCAGTCGTTGCAGGCATTCACGCCGCTACGCTCCATGCGAAATGACGCCACCTGAAGTGAACAACTCAATGCAGGGCCTCAATATTGTTAGTTATTCAGAAAAGCTCTGATTTATTGAGGCCTTTCATGTAAAAAGTGGGTCTTATTTTTTGTTAATAATGGTGTATTTGTAGAACTTACTCAAAGCAGTATTGGGTTATGGGTAGTTCGTTAAAGGGGCGTCATTTCGCAGGGATGCGAAATACGAGGCTACAGGGATGTATGTACGTCCGTCCCCAAAGACGAATTACCCATCACCCAGTATTGCGTCTGGCAGATAACCAAAAAAATCATTTAAAAAGTTAAGTTGGAATTAAAATGTCTAAGAAAGTATTAATCCTGCCAGGCGATGGTATTGGTCCAGAAATCGTAACCGAAGCTGAAAACGTTTTGGTTGCCGTAAATGAAAAATTCAACCTAGGTCTTGAGCTTGATCATGGTCTGGTCGGTGGCGCTGGTTATGATGCTCATGGTGCTCCACTACCAAGCGAGACAATGGAAAAAGCCAAAGCGGCTGATGCCATTCTTTTAGGTGCTGTAGGCGGGCCAAAATGGGATGAGCTTGAAGATCGCGAAATGCGTCCTGAAAAAGGCCTGCTAGGTCTGCGGTCTGGTCTTGAATTGTTCGGTAATTTGCGCCCAGCAATCTTGTACCCACAGCTTGCTGATGCATCTTCATTAAAGCCTGAAGTTGTTTCTGGTTTAGATATTTTAATTGTTCGTGAATTGACAGGCGGTATTTACTTTGGTCAGCCACGCGGCATCCGCACCTTAGATAACGGCGAACGCCAAGGTTACAATACTTACGTCTATAGCGAATCTGAGATTCGTCGTATTGGTAAAGTTGCCTTTGAAGCGGCTAAGAAACGCGGCGGCAAGCTTTGCTCAGTCGATAAAGCCAACGTATTGGAAGTTACCGTATTGTGGCGCGAAATTATGAATGACATGGCGAAAGACTACCCAGAAGTAGAGCTTTCTCACATGTACGTTGATAACGCCGCGATGCAGCTTGTGCGTGCACCTAAGCAGTTTGATGTAATGGTTACCGGTAACATGTTTGGTGATATTTTATCCGATGCGGCCGCTATGCTAACAGGCTCTATCGGCATGCTGCCTTCAGCGTCATTGGATAAAGACAATAAAGGCATGTATGAGCCTTGTCACGGTAGTGCACCTGACATCGCTGGCCAAGGTATCGCTAACCCATTAGCAACGATTCTTTCTGCTGCGATGATGTTGCGTTATTCACTGGGTGAAAACGAAGCTGCTGATGCCATTGAAAAAGCGGTAAGCGATGTATTGGATCTAAATTTACGCACCCCGGATATTTACTCTGACGGTATGACCAAGGTGAGCACTGCAGAAATGGGCGCCGCGGTAGTTAAAGCTTTATAAGAAATATTGTAAACTGTAACAAATACTTAAAAATTAAAACAGCCTTGTTGCCTTGTCTGAGTTTCTTGATTAGAAGCTCAAAAGGGCGCAGGGCTTTGTTAGGTTGGAAATGAAGATGAAAACTGTAGGTCTAGTAGGCTGGCGTGGCATGGTAGGTTCCGTGCTAATGCAACGTATGGAAGCAGAGAATGATTTTGCTGACATTAACCCAGTGTATTTCACTACCTCGCAAGCAGGGCAAGACGCTCCAGCTTTTGGTGGTAAAGAAGCCCCAGCGCTTAAAGATGCGTTTAGCATTGAAGAATTAAAAGCTATGGATGTCATTATTACCTGCCAGGGTGGTGATTACACCAAAGAAGTTTATCCAAAATTGATGGCAGATGGCTGGAAGGGTTATTGGATTGATGCTGCGTCTAGCTTGCGCATGGCTGATGATGCCGTAATCGTATTGGACCCAGTAAATAAAGACGTAATTAAAAACGCTTTGACTGCGGGCACCAAAACTTTCGTCGGTGGTAACTGTACTGTTTCCCTCATGCTGATGGGTCTTGGTGGTTTATTTGAGAATGGCCACGTTGAATGGTTAAGTTCGCAAACTTATCAAGCGGCATCCGGTGGCGGTGCTAAGCACATGCGTGAGTTATTAACTCAAATGGGTCAACTTAACTCTGCAGTTGCTGATAAATTGGCAGATCCGCGTAGCGCGATTCTAGATATCGACCGCATTGTTGCTGAAACTCAGCGCAATGGCACTATGGATACAGCCAACTTTGGCGTACCACTAGGCGGTAGCTTGATTCCCTACATCGATTCTGAGCTTGAAAATGGTCAGAGCCGTGAAGAATGGAAAGGGCAGGCAGAAACCAATAAGATCCTAGCCACAGGTAACGACATTATTCCAGTAGACGGTACCTGTGTACGCATCGGCTCCATGCGCTGCCACAGTCAGGCGTTCACCATCAAGCTTAAGCAAGATGTACCCATGGATGAAATCAACGCCATGTTAGATGAGCATTCGCAGTGGTCTAGCGTTGTAGCAAACAACAAAGAAGCAACCATTGCAGGGTTAACACCTACAGCAGTAACCGGCACATTGAATGTTCCTGTTGGTCGTTTGCGCAAAATGAATATGGGTCCTCAATATTTGAACGCCTTCTCTGTAGGTGACCAATTATTGTGGGGGGCTGCTGAGCCTTTACGCCGCATGCTGCGCATCTTATTGGAAGATTAATCTGATCTAGATAAAGACCAGTAATGCCAAATTCGCAAAATGACACGCTAGACATATTGGGTCAATATGTGTCGTTTTGTGAATAAGCTCACACTTTAGTTTTAAAAACTGGTCAAAAGATAGGCTGAAAGCCGCATGAAACGTGAGATTTCAGCGTACAAACATTGCGAAAACTCCATTTATAATTGATACTTACGACTGTTATTGAAAGGAATCTATAAGTTTTAGTTTAAATGGACTTAGGATTCATGAATTTAATTTGGTTTTATTGTTTGCAAGATCGGCATCAAGCAGCCTAATAACAACAAGGAAGCAGAGAATGAAGCGCACGCTTTTAAGTACTCTAGTGATTACCAGCACCCTGGGCCTTAGTGCCAATGTGTTTGCACTGAGTATGGGTGAGCTTGAATTAAAGTCCACACTCAATCAGCCTCTACAAGCAGAAATTGAGCTGAGCAATATTGATGATTTAACTGAGTGGGAAATCAAGCCATCTTTAGCTTCTGACGGCGATTTCGACCGTGCAGGTGTTGAAAAAATATTCTTTTTAAGTGATATCGATTTTGAAGTACAAGGCAATCGAATCATCTTATCCAGTGATAAGTCAGTTACAGAGCCATTTCTAAATTTTTTGGTACAGGTTAACTGGCCATCAGGTCGCCTACTACGTGAATATACCTTACTGCTAGATCCGCCTGTTTTTGATGAGCAAATTCAGCCGTTAGCGGCAACCGATATTCCACAGCGTATTGAATCTCAAGCGGTAACTCCGGCAGCACAAGCCTCTCAACCTAATCGTTGGGAAACAGAAAGCGCTGCACCAGGTACGTATAAGGTTCAGCCCAATGATACACTTTGGGAAATAGCGATTAATACGCGCCCAAGCAGATCTGTATCACCGCAACAAATGATGCTTGCTATTCAAGATAGCAATCCAGGTGCTTTTATTGGCGGCAACATTAACCGCTTAAAAACGCACCAAGTGCTTCGCATTCCTAATCAGCAACAAGTTGCCGATCGTAACAACGGCCAAGCGGTTAGTGAAGTACTTCGTCAAAACAACGAGCTGCAAACTGCAGGGGCACAGTTAGACGCAACCAAGAACGCGGCACAATCAAATAAAGCCGAACAACTTCAAGATGGCGGCGAATTAAAGCTACTATCTAAGCAGAATACGGTAGCTGATTCAGCGGGCGCCAGTGGCGATGTGGAAAGCGGGGTCGCAGAGGGTGGTCGTACAGACGGCCTGCAAAACGAACTAGCTATTGCGCTTGAGACATTAGATACCAACAAGCTAGAAAATGAAGAGCTAAAAGATCGCCTTGCTTCTTTAGAAGAGCAAATCGCTACACTTCAACGCCTTGTATCTCTAAAAGATGATCAATTAGCCAGCATTCAAAGTATCGAACTGCAACAAGCTGAAGAAACTATTTCTGAAGCAGCCGGTGAAGAACTCGTTGCTGAAGATGTCTTATCTGAAGAGACTATTTCTAATGAACCGGCCTTTGACGAGGCGTCGGCAGAAGAGCTAACAACGGAATTACCGGCAGATGCATCAACTGATGAAACTGCTGACTTCAATTACGCAGAAGACCCAACGACTGAAGACTCCGCTATCGAGCCAACGGAAGCTGTTGAACCTGCTGTTGAACCTGCTGTTGAAATTGATGCTGAATTAGCAGCCAATCAAATTCAAAAAGACATTGAGAATCGCTATAAGCCGAAAGGTTTTGTTGATCAAGTATTGGCCAAGCCTGAATGGCTGGCTGGTATCGGTGGTGGTTTAGCTTTATTACTTGGCTTAATTGGCTTAGGCATTAAGAAGCGCCGCGCAGCCAAAGAAGAAGAGATTACTGATCCTGAACTAGCAGCGTTTGATGAGAACTATGAGTTCGAAGAAGGCAATCTTGATGAAGCCTCTTTAGAAGATTTCGAACTTGAAGATGAAGATCATCCTGCTAGCGATGAATTAAATGACGATCTTTTAGAAGGCATTGGCGCAACGGACGGTGATGAAGTTGCTGGCGAAGAGAATGCAGATACTGTGGCTCAAACTGCAGATATCATTGGCGAAGCCGAAATCTACATCGCTTACGGACGCTTCGATCAGGCAGCAGACTTACTGAATAACTCTATTCAGCAAGAGCCAAGCCGTATTGATCTGCGTATAAAGTTACTTGAAGTTTTTGCCGAGACAGACGATGCAACATCGTTTGCCGAAGCCGAACTGGATCTAAATTCAATTGGTGATATAGAAGCTAATGAAAAAGCGCTGAATATGCGCAGCCGCCTTAGCTCACCGATTACAGGCTCCGAGCCTGACAGTGAATCAATCGATGATCTATCATTGGATTCCGCAGACGAGATTATGGATATCGAAGGTCTAGCAGACTCTGGAGATGACTTCTCCGACGGTATCGATTTCGAAGCAGCTTTAGATCTCTCTGACGAAGAAGTCTCCACTGATGGTTCTGAACTTGAGCTCGAAGGGGATGACTTTGCTGCATCACTGGATGCATTAGAAGAAGATTCATTTGATGAAGGGCTTGATTTTGACTTAGGTGACTTAAGCGAAGATTCAGCCGATAACAGCCTTGATTTCGACCTTACCTCAGAAGAAGTGCCAACGCTTGATGAAGTGCCAACACTAGATGAGCTGTCTTCAGCTGAAGAGTCTCTTGATGATATTCCTACTCTTGATGATTCTGAGTTTGATTTAACCAGCGACCAGTCAGAAGAGGTTGCCAACCTTGATTTGACCGACTTAGATGACGGCTCTGCCTTAGAAGAGATTCCGACTCTAGAGGGTGATTCTTCACTAGAAGAAAGTCTAGAGTTTGACTCTAGCTTAGAAGAATTACCTACGCTAGATGATGTTCCTACATTAGATACTGGTCTAGATGAACTAGACAACCTTGATGAAGGTCCAGCGATTGAGCTAGATGATTCATTAGTTGAGTTAGCGGCATTAGATACAGCTGAGAGTGACGATGCAGCCTCTCTTGAAGATCTTTTGGATGCGGAAGATTCAATGGATGCAGAGCTACCTGACTTAAGCTTTGACCTTGACGGCACTGGCTTTGAATCTGAAGATAATACTGATCTAGGCGATGACCTACAGGCTTTAGAGGCTGAGTTAGGTGAACTTACTGAACCTAGCAATGAAGAAGAACCTCCTGCTGAAGAAGTTGGTACGACTGTCGAAGATCTAACTGAGCTTGACTCATTAGCTGAATTGGATGAAGTTACTAATTTTGAAGCTGGCTTAGAAACAGATTTAGAAACTAATTCTGAATTCGATCTAAACGAACTAGAAGATCTACCTGACTTCACCGCAGAGATTGCAGAAGAGTCGACCCCTGAAGCCAAAGAAGCTGGCGCTCAAGATATCGATCTTGATGAGCTAGCGGCGTCGGATAACGAATTCGACTTCTTAGCAGGAACCGACGAGTGTGCAACCAAGTTAGATTTAGCCCGCGCATATATGGACATGGAAGATAACGAAGGTGCAAAAGAATTGTTGCTAGAAGTGGTTGCTGAAGGTAGTGATCAACAGAAGCACGACGCTCGCGCACTGATGGATAGCATCGGTTAATCATCTACACATAATGCCAACAACTAAAGAAGTCGTCGCCATGCCTGGCGACAGTAAAAATATTAAGGTAGCCGCTATCGTTGAATACCATGGAGCACATTTCCATGGTTGGCAGCGGCAAAAACATCATCCAGAGCCGACTATTCAGGCGGCTCTAGAAGATGCCCTCAGCAAAATCGCCAATGAATCCATTTCAGTCGTATGTGCAGGTCGCACCGACGCGGGTGTACACGCCTCGACACAAGTCATTCATTTTGAAACTAGCGCCAAAAGAAAGCCGCACAATTGGGTACGTGGCACCAATACCCAACTGCCATCTGGAATCGTAGTTCGTTGGATGTCTGAAGTTGATAATGAGTTCCATGCTCGCTTCAGTGCTACCGCAAGGCGTTATCGTTATTTGATTTACAATCAAGAAGTTAGGCCTGGGTTATTACACGACCAGCTCACGTGGTGTCGCTCTCCGCTAGATGCAGATAAAATGAATACTGCGGCTCAAGCCTTGCTGGGCGAAAATGACTTCACCTCTTTTCGTGCTAAAGACTGCCAGTCTCATACGCCATTCCGTAACATTCACAGCATATCGGTAAAACGATTTGGTGAGATTGTTATGATTGAAGTTCAAGCCAATGCTTTCCTTTATCATATGATTCGTAATATAGCTGGTGTGCTTATACCAATCGGTGTTGGTAAAAAACCCGTGCAATGGTGTAGTGAGTTACTGGCACTTAAGGATCGTAATAAAGGCGGGGTTACCGCTCCTTCCGATGGTTTATATTTTGTTGGAGTAAATTACCCCGAGCATTTCAATATACCCTCCCAACCCTGGGGGCCTGTATTTGTAGAGCCCTGGCTCAATAAAACCAGCTAGCAATGCAGATGTGTAAAACAGTAAAACTCTGTTAAACTCCTGCCTTCCAATTTATTATCTAATTTAAGTGTGCTTTTGTGAGTAAAGTGCGAATCAAAATATGCGGTTTAACCCGCGACCAAGATGTACAAAGTGCCGTTGCTTTTGGCGCCGATGCCCTCGGCTTCGTGCTTTATGCACCAAGCCCACGTGCAGTTAGCCCAGAACAGGCCGCTCAGCTCGTTAAGCATGCGCCTGCCTTTGTTACAACCGTAGCGCTATTCGTCAATGAAACCCAAGCTGAGATAGAGCGTGCTTTAAGTATTTGTCCATTTGACTTATTACAATTTCATGGCGATGAAAGCCCTGAATTCTGTCGTCAATTTAATCGTCCTTATATGAAAGCTATTCGTGTTCGCAGCGCTGATGATATTCATCACGCAGTACAGCAGTTCCCGGATGCAAAGGCTTTATTATTAGATGCTTACGTGGAGAATTTGCCTGGTGGAACTGGCCAGGCATTCGATTGGCGACTAATACCTCAATTATCAGTCCCATGGGTATTAGCAGGGGGCTTAAATGCAATAAATGTTGCCGATGCCATAATCCAAGTGCAACCTTTTGCCGTAGATATAAGTGGCGGAGTTGAAGCCAGCAAGGGCATCAAAGACCCGCAGAAAATCAAAGAATTTATAGATGAGGTTCGTAATGTCGAACGATAAAAATACGCAAAACAATCAACAAGATCTGCCCGTTTTACCCGACGCAAATGGCCATTTTGGTATCTATGGCGGTCGCTTTGTATCTGAGACATTAAGCGCAGCTTTAGATGAGCTCGAGACGCTATATATTAAGCTATCAAAAGATCCCGCTTTTCAGCAAGAATTTGATGAAGACCTTGCTCACTATGTCGGGCGACCATCGCCTCTTTATTTTGCCGAGCAATTAACCAAGCATTGCGGCGGCGCTAAAATCTACTTAAAGCGTGAAGATCTAAATCACACCGGCGCTCACAAAGTAAACAATACTATTGGCCAAGCATTACTTGCCAAATATTCCGGCAAGAAAAAAATCATTGCTGAAACCGGAGCAGGGCAGCATGGCGTTGCAACGGCTACAGTTGCCGCCCGCCTAGGCATGGAATGTAAGGTTTTCATGGGTTCAACGGACATTGAGCGTCAAAAGTTAAATGTATACCGCATGAAGCTACTGGGTGCTGAAGTAATCTCGGTAGAATCAGGTACGAAAACTCTAAAAGACGCAATGAACGATGCGATGCGTCACTGGGTAACTCATGTTGATGACACCTTTTATATTCTAGGTACAGCGGCAGGCCCACACCCTTACCCCATGTTAGTGCGTGACTTCCAAAGTATTATTGGTCGTGAAACAATTCGTCAGTGCGATGCGCAAATAGGTCGTCAGCCGGATGCCGTGATTGCCTGCATTGGCGGTGGTTCGAACGCGATCGGCATGTTTTATCCTTATTTAAATATGCAAGACGTGCGCATGATTGGTGTTGAAGCTGGCGGTTTAGGCTTAGCAGGTGATGATCATGCAGCTCCGTTATGTAAAGGACGCCCAGGTGTTTTACACGGTAATCGCACCTACTTGATGGAAGATGAAAACGGCCAGATTATGGGCACGCATTCGGTATCCGCAGGTCTTGATTACCCAGGCGTTGGACCAGAGCACTCATGGTTAAAAGATATTGGTCGCGCTGAATATGTTGCGGCCACCGATGACGAAGCCTTAGCAGCTTTCCGCGACCTGACACGCATTGAAGGCATTATGCCGGCATTAGAGTCGAGCCACGCAATTGCCCATGGCATGAAAATGGCTAAAGAGATGAGCTCAGACCAAGTTCTCGTAATCAACCTATCAGGTCGTGGCGATAAAGATATTCATACGGTTGCCGGCATTGACGGCTTAGACGTTTAATAAAGTAGGAAGGAAAGTATTATGAGTCGTATTGCTGCTTTATTCTTAGAATTAAAGAAAACAGGCAAAAAAGCATTGATCCCTTACGTCACTGCTGGAGATCCAAACCCAACAGTAACAGTCGACATGATGCATGGTCTTGTTGATGCGGGTGCGGACATCATTGAGCTGGGCGTACCTTTTTCGGACCCTATGGCAGATGGCCCAACAATACAACTCGCGTGTGAGCGTGCATTAGAGCACAACACATCACTGCGAGATGTTATAGCCATGGTCAGCGAGTTTCGTACAACGAATACTCAAACACCGGTAGTATTAATGGGCTACCTAAACCCTGTTGAAGCTATGGGTTATGAAGCCTTCGCCCAGGCCGCTCAAAAATCGGGGATTGATGGCGTATTAATGGTTGATATGCCACCGGAAGAATCGGGTAATAATGCAAAAATCTTTGCTGATCATCAATTAGATATCATCTATTTAATCGCACCGACAACTACCGATGCTCGCATCAGCGAGATTGCCAAATTTAGCTCTGGATATGTATATTATGTATCCATTAAAGGCGTAACAGGCAGCGCCGCTATTGATGTAGCCGACGTCAGCAAAAACCTAGAGCGAATTCGTAGTCGTGTTGATATCCCTGTGGGTGTTGGTTTTGGCATTAATAATGGAGAAGCGGCTGCAGCCGTTGCAACGGTTGCCGACGGCGTCATTGTTGGATCTGCCCTGGTTAATAAAATCGCTGCGAATGCAAGCCAGCCAGAAAAAGCGATCAGTGAAGTGCAGGGCGTACTGGCAGAAATGCGCAGTGCCATGAACGCAAATCAAGGTAGCTAAATTTAATGGCTGCTAGCTTTAAAACCAAGGATGAGTGGCTCAATTATCTTGAGTCCACCCATCCTGCCGATATTGAAATGGGTTTGGCGCGAGTAACTCAGGTTGCAGAAAAGCTCGATCTGTTTAAACCGGCCCCCATCACAATCATTATTGGCGGTACCAACGGCAAAGGAACGACAACTGCATTATTAGGTCAATTAATGGCTGAAAAAGGCCTATCTTCAGCATGCTACAACTCTCCTCACATACATCAATATAACGAACGCATTAACCGTCGCGAGTCTTCGACAAGTGCACGCTTAACAACCGACCAAGAACTTTGCATAGCTTTTTCCGCAATCGAAGAAGGACGTGGAGAAATTCCACTTACTTATTTTGAATTTGGAACCCTTGCCGCTCTATGGCAAATAAAACAATGGCAAGTTGATGTCGCACTGTTAGAAGTCGGCCTGGGTGGGCGCTTAGATGCGGTTAATATTGTCGATGCTGATCTGTCCATAGTAACCAGTGTCGGCTTAGACCACCAAGATTGGTTGGGAGATACCCTTGATCTCATAGGCTATGAGAAAGCAGGTATCGCAAGAAAGAATAAACCCTTGATTTGTGGCCAGCCAAACGTTGCCAGCGGCTTCATCGAGACAGCGAATACTCTACAAGCCAATACGCTATACCAAGGCCAAGACTTCTCGATTACTGCAAATGAAAAAGAGGGCTGGTCATTGATCTTTGAAAACAAAACCAGCACTGAAAAAGAAAGACTGGAACTACCCAAAGGCCACATTCCTTATTACAATATTGCCAGCGCAATTGTAGGACTGGAATCGATAGGATTGCTTCCGGAAATTGAAGGAATATGCAAGGCCATCGATAATACCCGCGTCGAAGGGCGACTAACCTACATCCCTTGCGAATACAAAGGGCATAAGCTGACCTTCATACTCGATGTAGCGCACAACCCTCAAGCTGCCCAATTTCTTGCCGCCCAACTAAAAGACTGTAAAACTGCAGTTCTGGCAATGTTGGCCGATAAAAATCCAGCCGCTGTTATCGCCTCACTACCAAAAATCAAGCAATGGCAGCTTGCGACACTGACGGGTTATCGTGGTCAAACAAGTGATCAAATATTAGAGCAACTCAGCCCTGAAGATGATCAGACATTTATTTGTTTTGATAGTGTGAAATCCGCTATGGTAGATGCATTAGAGATGGCGGCCAAGTCAGAACCCGCAAGTGCAGAAAGTCAGGTACTTGTCATCGGTTCATTCTTAACCGTTTCAGCTGCGGAACTCGCAATAGGTACAATTGAAGGCCTTACACCCTATGGAAACTAATCTTAAAGCAAGAATATTAGGCGCGGTTGTTACAGTATTAGCCTTGGCCTTGATCCTACCCAATGTTTTGCAAACAGAGTTGCAGAATGACCAGCTTTTAAGTGAAATTCCTGAGCGCCCAGCAACACCACATTGGGTTGACGAAAGCCAAAGCAGCCGAGTAAGAATTGAATTAGACAGCTTGGCAAAAGGTGAATTTCAAAAAGGCATCACCGCCCCTGAGCCAAGAGTCGTAACATTAGATGATCCTAAGATACTGCATAACGCCGCCGAACGAGGTAGCTTAGATGAGCAAGGTGCAGCCGTTGCTTGGACCTTGCAGGTGGGTGCTTTCAATGATGAAAAAAATGCAATTCAATATCGAGATAAGTTACGCCACAATGAATTTAAGTCTTACATCTTAAAAAGTGGTGACGGGATGTGGAATAGAGTTTATGTCGGCCCAATGATTCAGCGCACAAAAGCGGAACAAGCCAAATCCCGTTTAACTAAACAAATGTCCATAAAAGATATTCGTTTACAGCAATATAAGCCAGAGTAGTGGTAGTTAGCTCATGGCTTTGCTAGAATCCGCGTCTTTCCAATGCAGTCAACGAGTTGAGAAGTACCATGACAAGTATTGACTGGGGCATTTTAGCGGTTTTAGCCATATCCGCGGCCCTGAGTTTACGACGTGGTTTTGTTAAAGAAGCACTTTCCCTAGTGAGCTGGATCGCTGCATTCGTTATTGCCCGAATTTTTAGCGGTAACCTCGCCACCTTATTAGTCGATTATATCGACACACCGTCGGCCCGCTGGGTTGTCGCATTCATCATCTTATTTGCTGGCACCGTTACTATTGGCGCCATGATCAACCATCTTGTTGTCGAAATGATCCGTATTACCGGTTTATCGAGCACCGATCGTGTCTTTGGCATGGTATTCGGCTTAGTTCGCGGCCTCCTTATTCTCGTCGCCATCGTCTATGGCCTGCAATATACCGCAGTTCCAAAAGATCCCTGGTGGCAAGATTCGACACTCATGCCACACTTAGAATTATTAGCGGACTGGGCAAGGAAAATTTTGCCTGCAGCCACTGATCATGTGATGTCATACACAAATAACTTATAGCTTGATTTATAACTTAACTGAGGTTTTTTACGCATGTGCGGAATAGTGGGTATAGTTGCTAAGTCTCACGTCAATCAGAGTATCTATGATGCACTGACGATCCTTCAACATCGTGGTCAAGACGCTGCTGGAATCGTAACTTGGCATAATGATAAGTTATTTTTACGCAAGGATAATGGGCTAGTGAGCGATGTATTTCGCACACGCCACATGAAGCGCCTTGTCGGCCATATTGGTATTGGCCATGTTCGTTACCCAACGGCAGGGAGCTCTAGCTCTGCAGAAGCCCAGCCATTCTATGTAAACTCCCCTTATGGCATTACATTGGCGCACAACGGTAACCTGACAAACGCCAATGAAATTGCGGAACATCTTTATAAAGAAGATCTACGTCACATCAATACGACGTCTGATTCCGAAGTTCTATTAAACGTTTTTGCCCATGAAATGCAAAAGCAGGCTGAGATAGTTCCTACGGCAGAAACAATCTTTAAAGCCGTCGCAGGTGTTCATAAGCGTGTGCGAGGTGGATATTCTGTTGTCGCCATGATTAACGGCTTTGGTTTGGTTGCGTTTCGCGATCCAAATGGCATTCGCCCTGCAGTTTATGGTGTACGTGAAACCGAAGCTGGCAAGGAATATATGGTTGCTTCAGAGAGTGTCGCGCTTGATGGCTTAGATTATAAGCTAGAGCGTGATATTGCACCGGGTGAATGTATCGTTATTACCAAAGAGGGTGAACTTTTCAGCCAACAATGCGCTGAAAATCCAAAGCTTGCTCCGTGCATTTTCGAACATGTTTATTTTGCCCGACCAGATTCCATCATGGATGGTATCTCCGTCTATAAAGCTCGCTTAAAGATGGGTGAGTATCTTGCTGGCAAGATCATGAAAGAACGACCAGATCATGATATCGACGTCGTGATCCCTATTCCTGATACTAGCCGTACTTCTGCACTGCAGTTGGCCAATCGCTTAGGTGTTAAGTATCGCGAAGGCTTCATGAAGAACCGCTACATTGGCCGTACTTTTATCATGCCAGGACAGCAGCAGCGTAAGAAATCAGTTAAACAGAAACTGAACGCTATCGACTTGGAATTTTCTGGCAAAAACGTACTGCTCGTCGATGATTCCATCGTACGTGGCACTACATGCAACCAAATTATTGAAATGGCACGTGAAGCAGGGGCTAAGAACGTTTATTTCGCTTCTGCAGCCCCCGAAGTTCGTTATCCAAACGTTTATGGTATCGATATGCCAGCCGTAACGGAATTGATTGCTCACGACCGTACCGTCAATGAAATTGAAAAAGCGATCGGCGCTGACTGGTTGGTTTATCAAGATCTAAACGATCTTAAACGCTCTTGCTTAAGTGGTGCCAATACTGAGGTCGAAGAATTTGATTGCTCAGTTTTTGACTCCGATTACGTAACAGGGGATATCAACGAAGCTTACTTTACGCGTCTACAAGCTGCTCGTAGCGATGCGTCAAAAGCTTCCGCGAACTCAGCAGAAGACGTAGCAATTGATTTGCATAACGATCAAGAGTAACTTTATTTAAGTTATTCAGGGAATTATGCAATAGGCGGCCAGTTTTACTGGCCGTTTTTAATTATATTTAGGGTGTAGAAAAAGACTAACATGGGTAAATTTTCCGATAGAGACTTTCGTTATCAATCCGATTTGAACGATGCTGATTTTGAAACCTTAGCGGTAAGAGCAGGGCAGATGCGTAGTGCTCATGGCGAACACAGTGAAGCCATTTACCCAACCAGTAGTTATGTATTCAATTCCGCAGCAGAAGCGGCTGCACGCTTCGCTGGTGAAGAAGAAGGCAATGTTTATTCACGCTATACCAACCCAACTGTACGCACGTTTGAAGAGCGCCTCGCGGCTTTAGAAGGCGCTGAGAATTGTGCCGCAACCGCCTCAGGTATGGCGGCAATATACTCAGTCGTCGTTGCCCACTTAAAAGCGGGTGACAGCATCATCGTGTCTCGCAATGTCTTTGGCAGCACCAATGTTTTATTTGAAAAATTCGTAAGAAAATTCAATATTGATGTGCGTTATGTCGACTTGTTAGACCTCAATGCTTGGGCAGAGGCTATTGATGATACAACGCGCATGCTTTTCTTAGAATCGCCCTCCAATCCAATGAGTGAAGTTGCAGACCTTAAGGCACTTGCAGATCTAGCACATGCCAATGACGCACTATTGGTAGTAGATAACTGCTTCTGTACCCCAGCATTGCAGCAACCTTTACGCTTCGGAGCCGACCTGATCGTCCACTCCGCAACTAAGTACATCGATGGTCAAGGTCGCTGCTTAGGGGGCGCTGTAGTAGGGAGTAAAGAACTTATCGAGCCGGTGATCGGAGTACTACGTTCTGCAGGGCCGACTCTAAGTCCCTTTAATGCTTGGGTATTCCTAAAAGGCCTTGAGACTCTTTCTTTGCGCATGAAAGCTCATAGTGAAAATGCGATGACATTAGCCAATTGGTTACAGCAGCAACCTCAAATCACTCAAGTTAATTATGCGGGCTTGAAAGATCACCCCAGTCATGAACTAGCCAAAAAGCAGCAATCTGGCTTTGGTGGAGTACTGTCTTTCGAAGTTAAAGGCGGGCAAGAAGCCGCATGGCAATTGATAGATGGCACGCGTATGATTTCGATTACTGCAAATCTTGGGGATACCAAAACAACGGTTACCCACCCGGCATCAACAACACACAGTCGCCTAACGCCAGAAGATCGAGTGAAAGCAGGAATTAGTGATGGCTTAGTGCGAATCGCCGTCGGCCTCGAGTCAATCGAAGACATCCAAAAGGATATTGCTTTGGGCCTTGCTGCTATCAGCTAAACCAGAAGAGCAAAAGCGGCTAACCACAGAGAGCACGGAGCCGCTTCGCTACACGGAGAACAGCTAAGAAATGAAGGAAGCAGCCATTAATATTTGCTCTTGCTACTTTTCATTTGCTTTTGCTTTACCTCTGTGAAGCGCAGCGGCTCCGTGCCCTTATATGGACTCCCACGTGCCAGTCAAACAGATTCTGAATTAAAAAGTAAGATGCTTGCTTATATGCGGGCTCTATTTGAGGGGCTACCTCTGGCCTCTGATGTATTCGCACCTTCATGACTTTTCTCTGTGACGGTATTAGCTACCTTGGCACGGAACAGTCTCTTGAAGGTTGGTCTAACCTTTTATCTCATCGATCTTTATGACATGCCTCGTTAAGCCACAAGTAATTGCGGCTGGTATTCTTGGTTGTGTTTTATCATTGCAAAAGCCGTTCTGACCGTTTTATTTGCCAACGCGATTGCGGCCACCTTCTTTCCTCGTCGAGCAACCAGTGCTTTAAGCCAAATGTCTTTGTGCGTGCGGGCTTCTTTCTTTTCAATATTGACGACAACCGCTAATGCACCTTGAAAAAGCGCACTTCTCAGCGTGTTGTGAGTTGATCGTTTTGATATTGCCCCGAGCTTCTGTTTCCCGCCGCTACTATGCTGGACTGGCGTCAGCCCAATGCAAGCTGCAGCTTCTCGCCCTTTGGAAAAATGCTCTGGAGCTAAAGCTATTTTTAGCTGAATAGCACAGATTGGACCCACACCTTCTAAGGACTTCAATCGCTGGCAAACTTCATCCTGTGCAACTTCATTATTGAGTTGTTTCGAAACCGTTTCTATTTCATCCAGCAACATCAAAAAATGCTGATACATAATATTAAGTGTCGTACGAAAGCCAATCGTAAGATCATTTTCACCGTCTTCCAATATTTCTGGAATGGTTTTTTGTAGAGTCTTATCTCCCTTAGTAACGGCTATTCCTAGCTCTAGCATTAGGGCTCGAATATGGTTGCTGGTTTTAACTTTCTGATTAATGAGTAAATCGCGTGCGCGTACAATGGATTGCTGACACTGCTCAGCAACTGATAGTAAGCGGCTGGAGTGAATATGAGGTTGCCTAGCGGCGACTGAAATAGCGATGGCGTCATTAGCATCGGTCTTTTGACCTTGGCGAAAAGGTTTAACCGCTCGCGCTGCAATGGCTTTTACTTTATGCCCTTGGTCACGAGCAAAGCGCGCCCAATAATGAGTGCCTCCACAAGATTCCATCGCAACTAGGGCTGGTTTTTCTTTCACTAAAAGTTCTTTAAGTTTCTGACGAGAGCAAGTTCGATTGTATATAACGGTACCATCGTGACTTGCTTTACAGACTTGAAAAACATGCTTTGCCAAATCAATGGCGATGACACTAGAATAAATCATGTATGGCTCCTTTGTGAAAGTAGGCTTACTTATCACGTTACTCCAAAAAAGTGGGAGTCCATACATCTCGGTGGTTAAACCTTCTTTTCTTTATCTTTTCTATTCAGCTGAACCTTGTTACCTTTGTGGCATCTATAATTAGAATCTACAACGAGTCAGCTCCGATGCCACAACCGTCAGTTAATCAAAAATCCATTCAACAAATCTTTGATACTCTCAATAACGTCATTCTAGGTAAAGAAACCCAAATCAAACTTGCCATCGCGTGCCTATTAGCGAAAGGCCACCTATTAATTGAAGACCTTCCTGGAATGGGGAAAACAACGCTTTCTCATGCACTCGCCAGAGCACTGGGTTTAAGCTATAACCGTATCCAGTTTACTAGTGACATTTTACCTGCAGACATACTCGGGGTAAGCATCTTTGAAAAAGAATCGAGCCAAGGAAATGAGCAGCATGGGGTATTTCGTTTCCACGCAGGGCCAATCTTCAGTCAATTGGTGTTAGCGGATGAAATCAACCGAGCTACTCCTAAGGCCCAGAGTGCGTTATTAGAAGCAATGGAAGAAGGGCAAGTGACCATTGAAGGGGAAACTCGACCATTGCCTAGCCCTTTCTTTGTCATTGCCACCCAAAACCCGGCATCACAGTCCGGCACCTTTCCATTGCCAGAATCACAACTCGATCGATTTTTAATGCGCATCAGCATTGGCTACCCTGATGCTAAGTCAGAAATGGAATTACTCACCGGCATTGATCGCCGCAAGTTGGCCGGGGAGTTAAAACAAGTGATTTCATTAACCGAGCTTAACCAGCTGCAAGAAGAAGTAGATCAGGTCCATGCCTCAACCAGCGTGCTTGAATACTTACAGCGCATTATTCACTTTACCCGTTATGAGGGTGGGTACAGTTATGGCCTATCACCACGCGGAGGTTTAGGGTTATTAAAGGCAGCAAAAGCTTGGGCATTAATCCACCAAAGAAAACACCTAATCCCTGAAGACATACAAGCGGTATTACCTTCAGTCGTAGATCATCGCTTAGCCGATGCCGCTCATCAAAGTAGCCACGGTGTATCAACACAGATCCTGCAACGCATAGCTGTAATAAAATAGATGATAAACACGTTTCAACAAAGTAAGCAAAAAGTAGAGCAGCGCTTAAATAAACGCTGGAGATCATGGATTAATCGCCGCATTCCAGCCAGCAATGAGATTACCCTGAGTCAAAGGTCGATTTTTATCGTGCCATCAAAAACCGGTTGGTTATTCTGTTTATTATTGCTACTACTCCTTATCACAGCCATCAATTATCAAAACAGTTTAATTTATGGCTTAACCTTCTGGTTATTCTCGGTAGCCATTAGCGCCATGGTTTTCACCTATCGCAACCTCTCTGGCCTCAACATTAAAACCAGCCAACCTATAAACGGTTTTTCCGGAGACAGCATTGAAATACCCATTAGGATTTGCGCTATTAAACGATCACACCAAGGATTGAATTTTTCATGGTCACTGCAATCTTTAACTGTTAGTACGACTGAAATTCATAAAAATGAAGAAAAGCAGGTTCTCATCCCTTATCAACTAGGAGAGCGGGGCTACTTAAAAACAGATCGACTGCGATTAGAAACTCGTTATCCTTTCGGTCTCTATAAAAGCTGGACCTGGCTTCAACTCAATACACCCGGCATGGTCTTTCCTAAACCTATCTTCACTCCAAGCATTGCTACCGAAGGAGAGGGAGATGATCAGCCTCGGGACGCCAACTTACTCATTGGCAATGATGAGTTTATAGGTCTAAGAAGCTATCACAAAGGCGACTCATTAAAGCACATCGCATGGAAGTATCTTGCCAAAGGGAAAGGTTTATTAAGCAAAGAATACGATAACCAGCAACTGAGCATGCAATGGCTTGATTGGTTCAGCCTGATGGGTAAAGCCGATGAAGAAAAATTAAGCCTACTAACGGGTTGGGTCTTACAAGCAGAGCAAGAAGGCAGAGCTTATGGTTTAAAACTCCCTAGCATCACAATTGCGCCCAGCTTTGGTGATACTCATCGCGACCAATGCCTCATGCAGCTCGCAGTTTATGGCAAGCAGGAGTCCAGCCTTGACTAAAGACTTTCCTCGCAGCGCATTAGTTTGGTTATTAGTGAGTATTACCAGCGTGATGATACCACTGCAGATGCATATACCATTATGGACTAGCCTAGTATTTATTCTTGTGGTTGCTTGGCGTTGGCTAATGCACCTTGGGCGTTTACCTTTTCCAACCACCATGATCAAGATAATTGTCGTCACCCTCGGCATATCTGCGGTTATTATTTCAACAAAAGGCCGTTTTCATCTTGAAGGGGCCACGACATTTATTTTAGTGGCCAGCTTATTAAAAGTATTAGAAATAAAAACACAACGAGACGGCTATATCGTCATCTTCCTAAGCTTCTTTTTGCTCGGAGTTAGCTTTCTTTACGACCAAGGTATACTTGCTGCACTTTATAGCCTAATCGTCGTATGGCTTTTAATTTCAGCTTTAGTCGGCCTCCATCAAACCTTACATCGAGAAAATGAATACAAACAATTATTTTCTGCGGCCGGTAAAACCAGCGTTCAAGTTCTCGCACTTTCTTTACCCATCATGCTGGTATTATTTATACTTTTTCCACGACTAGGCCCTTTGTGGTCACTTAATCTACAGTCCAGCAAAGCCAAAACGGGTCTATCTGAAGAAATGAGCCCAGGGGATATTGCTGAGCTGTCTAAATCCGATGAACTTGTATTCAGGGTTACATTCGACAAGCAACCGCCGGCTGCGGATACTTGGTACTGGCGTGGCTTAGTACTCGATAGATTTAAAATAAAAAATGGCCGTGCAGTCTGGTCATCCAGTGGGGTTTTTGATCAAATCGATTGGTATCCACAAAGCTGGCAACCCGAAATGCAAGAGGGGGTATATGATTACCGCATTACTCAGGAAGCCAGTGACCATAAATGGTTATTTGGCCTACGCGGGGTTGCCGCTATGGAAAGCGGAATAGGCATGAAAGAAAATGATCTAATTACCAGTAATAAAAAGTTATACCAACGAAAAGAATACCGCGTTAGATCGCAGCCAACGATCGCAATTGCTGATCAAGGCTTACGCCCCTTTGTTCGTAATCAGAGCCTTCAGCTAGTCGATTCATCCAACCCTAAATCACGACTTTTAGCCCAACAAATCATGCTTGAAAATACCAGCGATCAAGCCAGAGTCGACTCAGCGCTGAACTATTACCAAGCAAATAATTTTGTTTATACGTTAAAGCCAATACCGATGCAGGAAAACGATATTGATAGCTTCCTATTTGATAACCGAGCAGGGTTTTGCGCTCACTTCTCCAGTAGTTTTGTTTTTATGATGCGCTCAATGAATATTCCAGCCCGCGTCGTCAGTGGCTATCAAGGAGGCGAAATCAACCCTGAGAGCGGCCATATAACCGTAAGGCAATATGATGCTCATGCTTGGGCAGAAGTCTGGCTCGAGGGGAAAGGCTGGGTATCAGTAGATCCAACAGCAGAAGTCGCACCGCAAAGAATACGACTTGGGTTGAGGGACTCGTTACCGGATGGCGATGAGTTTTTACCGGGCAATAACTTCTCATTAATAAAGCTATCAAATTTCCAGTTATTAAACGATTTACGCTTACGACTGGATGAGTTGAATTACCTTTGGCATCAATCGGTATTGAATTTCAATAAAGATAAACAGGGCAGCATGCTCAAGGATTGGTTTGGCCGTGAAGCACTGAAGAAAAGTTTATATTGGTTAGCGGGACTATTCTGCGCCTTCTTACTATTGGTCTCAGCGATTTTATTATGGCCAGGTCGAAAAAAGAAACGAACCCAAATAGAGAAATCATTAGACTCTTTGAATAACAAACTAAGTCGCTACGGGCTAAATCGAAAAGAGCATGAAGGATTAAATGACTACAGCCAGCGCTTACAAGCTAACTTCCCTCATGAAGCCGCGTCGATACAGCGTCTATTCGATCAACTGCAGCAACATTATTACGGCGACCAAGGGGTGGGGGATGAGCCGAATTTAACCAAATTCATTAAACAGATGAGTAAGCGACTTACCAAGGACAGAAGCAACCGTCCCCAATAACATTGGTAAATACAGCACTTTTATTGGGTTTATCCAAGTTAGTGATCAGGGAGGACAAAAAACCATCCTCTCTGACACTGCAAAACGCGCCAAAACCATAAGGGCCAAAATAGCCAAGCTTGTTATCTCTATTATAAATGGCTAAAGATGGACTAGAGGGCAATGCACTCAGTTCTTTATCTGCACGAATCACTTGAAAACGATCGCCATTAAGGCGCTTAAGCTCATCAATATCCGTCTGCATGCTATCTGGATGTGCAATGATGAGTATGCGTAACTTGTCCGCTGTAAAATCATTAACCAGGTTAGTGAAGTGTCGCTGACTAATGCGGTTGCATAAACAGTCTGGCCGCCAAAAATGCAGTAAGGTTTTTTGCCCTGGCAAGCTAGCACCCGCTTGGATCAAGTAGGGCTGTAACAAAGAATCGATTGCCGCTGGCTGATAGAAACGAGTATCTTCATCGGAATCAATAAAAGGCTTAAGCTTGGCTTGCTGAAACCACCATAAACCGATAATAGTGGCCAAAACCCACAGACTAAAAAACGTAATTATTAGCCAACTTGGCAGGGGCTTGTCATTTTGATGCATTGATTATTCTAATAAAATTGATACAACTGATATGATAACTAAATTATTGGCCGATGTAGATTAATGTCGTCACTCATGACACCCATTATTGTTCCGAATCAACTCGACGAAAGCATTAGCTTCTCTTGCAATACCTGGCTAATGGAATATATCCAACAACAGCATCAGAGATATCAACTAATTTACCTAGGTGCCACCTGGTGCGCACCTTGCAAAGCACTCAAGCCCATTGTAGAAACATTATTATCTCGATATCCGCACATTAATGCATATGAAGCTAATTTTGAAGAGATTACTGACTTTGAAGAGAGTGTGATTATTGATCAAACAGTAGGAAAACCACCTCTCTTAATCAAGGCACTACCAACACTGGTTCTTATTTACAATAACGAGTTAATCGGCACACTATCAGGATTGACTGAATCAAAAGATATTCTTGCCCTGCTTGATAAGGCGACCATTGAACAGGCTCGCCAAGCTGATGTGGTCGATAGCGGCAAAAGCGCCGCTTCTACAGCTGTAAGCAATATAGAAAAACTTTTAAAAGCACAGAAAGGGACTCAAGCGTTAGACTACTTTAATGCATTGGATAATAAAGTTAAGTATGAACCCGAAATACAGCAAGCCAAATCTTTGATAGACCTCACGCAAGCCTGCTATAAAATGTTAACTCATTCAGATTTCGAGATAGCCGAATTGCCAGCACTGGCAGAAAGTATCATTCGTCTAAATCTAAATCAGGCTCTCGAACTGTTATTGCCAGTTATGGCTAAAGATAAGCCCGTGGCTAATAAACTCTACATTCAGATTCTGAACTGTATAACAGATAAGAAAGTCGCCAGTCATTATCGCAAACTACTGCATAAAATAAGCAGATAAAACTCTATTACTGAATTAAAAATATTTCTCTTTCTCATATTGCCATTTGGCATATCGCTTAAATTGTCGCGCACTGATCAACTCTTTATAGCGCATATCCCGAAGAATACGACTGTGCTTCTTTTTTAATGCTGGGGACCAATTACCGTTTTGATAAAGCGTATAATGATACTTTCTGGGAGAGGGCATTAACAAAGCAAGGTAGGCACCTTCTGCGGCATTAATATCCTTAGCAGGTTTTTTAAAATAATACTGACTTGCATTACCAATCCCATACAGCTCAGGACCAAACTCAATAAGATTTAAATACAGTTCTAAAATTTGATTTTTACTTAACGCTTCTTCAAGACGATTCGTAATGATCAACTCCTGCAGCTTGCGAGTCAGGGTTTTATTACTGCTTAAATAGAGATTTTTAACCGTCTGCTGGCTGATAGTGCTCGCACCAAAACGCCATTGTTGTGATTTAATGTTTTCGGCCAGGGCCGCCATTAACGCATCAAAATCGACACCGTCATGTGAAAAGAATTGGCTATCTTCACTTAAAACAATGGCATACAAAAGGTCTCTATTAACCTCATTTAACTCAACCCAATCAGAACCATTAGCGTCATTTGAATTAATGGTATTGGATAAGTACAAGGTTTGCGCATGGGAACGAACTTGCTTAAAGTCCAACTGCTCTTCCGTTGGCACTAACTGATACAAGTGAAAAACATACAGTAACAATAAAGCAAGACCTAGCCAAACCAGCAGGCCGGTGAGGTAAATTAATCGGCGCAGATAAACGAAAGGTGCAAAGGCTAGATGTCGGATACCTTGTACCATAGATTATGCCACCGCGAGAGATGATTAAGTGATCTTTTGAGTCATCGCTTGCTGACTCACCCTATATAAACGATAGCTCAGCATCAGCGCCGCTGCCGTTAATCCGAGCACAATTCCGAGCCAAAACCCCTTCGCCCCTAGTGGTTCGGGGATCTCAAAGGCTAAATAATATCCTATGCCTAATCCACACAACCAATAAGCAAAAAAAGTAATCAACATCACGATAATCGTATCCTGATAACCACGCAATGCCCCAGCAGCGGCGATTTGAATTGCGTCACTAAACTGAAAAATAGCTGCAAACATTAAGAGGGACGTGCCAATGGCAATAACACTCGGGTCATTTGAATACACTTGAGCAATATAGGGAGCAAGCAACAAGATAAAACTTGCACTAATAATCGCTAGCAGTAAATTCACCTTCACCCCAAGCCAAGAGATTTTAGCCGCAAGAACCGTCTCACCTTTACCTAATTGCTGACCCACCATCACAGTTATTGCCATTGCAACACTGAGCGGTACCATAAAGGTTAATGAAGTAATGTTTATGGTTACCTGATGCCCGGCAACAACTTCAGTCCCTAGCGGAGATAGAAACAGCGCGATAACAGAAAAGAAACTTACTTCAAAAAAAATGGCTGTTCCAATAGGGATGCCAATGGCAATTAAACTACGCATCGCTTTGACATCACAATGCATAAAGGTCATCAGTCGTTGCTGATGTTTAGGCAAACGTTTTCGGTAACAATCAATGACGATTGCGATCAACAAAAAATGAAAGACTAGGGCGGTACCATAACCACAGCCCGCACCGCCCATAGCATCAATACCAAACCAGCCATAAACGAATATCGCATTAGCGGGAATATTTAATAATAATCCCCAAAGCATAATCTTAGTCACTGAACCCGGCTGATTAAGTGCCTCGGCATGAAAACGCAATGCGAGGAAGGCGCCAGCGGCCGGTAGGCCTAATGAAACAGCTCGGATATAGTCTTGCATCAATTGCGCACTAACAGGGTCCGGCAAAAGCACACTGAGCATAGGGCCAAAATTAAAAAGCAATACTGACGTAATAAAACCGAGTATTAATCCCACAACGATGGCCGATCCAAGAATATCACCGACTTTGTCTTTTTGGTTTGCTCCAACTAACTGGGCTACTTGAGGCGTAAATGCCACCATCACACCTGCTACAAACAACCAGATAGGAGTCCATAAACTAGAGCCGATGGCAATCGCCGCAAGATCCGCCGTCCCGATCTGTCCAGACATAATCGTATCTATGGTCGCCATGCCAATTTGGGCCAACTGAGTGATCAGGATCGGGGCCGTCAGTGCACACAACTGTTTAAAAGAGTGCTTGGAATTGGAATTGAATTTGGTTTGGCTACGGGAGTTTGTTTTGATCTGGGTATTTGTCATGGCGGTCTAATATCAGTAAGCTGCGCATTTTGCACTGTATCGATCTTCGAGTATATAAATTAGACCATGAACGGCCAAAATCCTGACCAATTAATTGAAATCTTTAATCGGCTATTTATTCCAGCCCAAAATACGCGATTAGATTATTGCCAGGCTGAAGAATTAGAAGAACCCATTTATTTGCCCGCAGATTCAAATTACCCACATCATCGCATTTTATTTGCCCATGGTTTCTTTGCTAGCGCACTGCATGAAATCAGCCACTGGTGTATTGCGGGGAAAGAGAGACGCTTACTAGTTGACTTTGGCTATTGGTATGAACCCGATGGCCGCAGTGTAGAAAAACAACGAGAATTTGAGCAGGTTGAAATCAAACCGCAAGCTATTGAATGGATATTAACAAAAGCTTGCGGCGGAAAATTCAATATCAGCACCGATAATTTGGACGGTGATCCCAAAGCAATTGCAGAGGGTAGAGGTCAATTTGCTTCAAATGTAGTAAAACAAGTGAAAATCTACTTACAAAATGGCCTTCCAGAGCGTGCGGACGTATTAAAGCAGGCGTTATTGGATTATTATCAAGGCACTAAAGAATTAAAAAGCGATCAGTTTCAAATAAACGAACTGATTGATACAAATAGCCCGCAATAAGAACTGGCTACCTAAAAAGGCAATATTTTGTTTAAAAAATTTATTTCGGCCATCACAGGTCAATCAACAGATAGCAAGCCCATAAAAGGCAAAAGCCAGTCTCAAGATAGAAGCAAACACGAAAACAAACCTCACAAAGCGGCAAAAAAAGAAGATTTTAAAAAATCCGCCAAAGGTAATAAAAAACATCAGGCCAAAAATGCCCCACCTGCTAAACCGTGGAAGCTAGAAGAGTTTGTTGTCGAAGCCGTTGAAGGCCAAACGCGCTTTCATGATATGCAACTGCCCGACAGCCTCATGCAAGGCATTCAAGAATCAGGTTTCAAATACTGTACCCCCATTCAAGCGCAATCGTTACCCGCCGCACTTAAAGGCAGTGATATCTTAGGCCAAGCCCAAACGGGTACCGGGAAATCAGCTGCCTTCCTTACCGCGGTTATTAATCGCCTATTAACCGACAAGGTTGAAGAGCGCTTTGCTAGCGAACCACGCGCATTAATTGTTGCGCCAACTCGTGAACTGGTAATGCAAATTGGTAAAGATGCACAGGGCCTTGCGAAGCATACCGGTCTTAAAGTAGTTACCATTGTCGGTGGCATGGATTACGAAGAACAGCGCCGCCAACTTAGAGATCATGTAGTCGATATTCTTGTGGCGACCCCTGGTCGTTTAATTGATTTCATGGGTAGCCAAGATGTTTACCTTGATGAAGTTGACGTCCTGGTTTTGGATGAAGCCGATCGTATGCTCGATATGGGCTTTATTCCGGATGTTCGCCGCATTGAACGCGCAACGCCGCCCAAGGGTGAGCGCCAAACCTTATTTTTCTCGGCAACCTTTACCGAACAAATTCGCCGCTTAATCGATCAGTGGACCGAACAGCCTGTTGAAGTCACCATCGAACCTGAGCGAGTAGCGACGGATAATATCGACCAAAAATTCATCATGGTTTCCGGTGATGAAAAGTTTGATCTATTATGCAAATACCTACGAGAAAGCAAAATAGAAAGAGCGATTATTTTCGCCAATCGTCGCGACATCACACGAAATTTGTGTGATAAGTTAAACAAAAAAGGCCTGACATCGGTTTTATTATCCGGCGAAGTCAATCAACAAAAACGCATCAAAACACTTGAACGTTTCCGTGATGGTTACGTCAACATCATGGTAGCAACCGACGTAGCAGGGCGCGGCATTCACGTTGATGGCGTCTCCCACGTTTTCAACTACAACCTGCCGGATGACTCGGAAGACTACGTTCACCGTATTGGCCGTACAGGTCGTGCTGGCACCAAAGGCACCTCCATTGCATTAATCTCTGAAGATGATGCTTTTGAACTGCCAGCTCTAGAAGAATACTTAGGTGCCAAGCTAAAACTTGAACAGCCATAACGGATTACAACTCAATAGATAAGGACGTTTATTGATGCTGAAACTAGTATTAATAATTGCGCTAACCTGGGTTAGCGCGGCGCAAGCCGAAATAAAACTATCTCCCGCTTGGACAGAGCGCTATTTATTTAAGCACCATCCAATACTGCTTAAGAACAGCCATACCGATCATGTATTAGCGTTTTATTATTTTGGTAGTTTTGACGGTTTCACCATTATGGGAATGGAGCGAGTCAAAGGCGATGAGTACGAACCACGCAATACCATCCTCATTTTCAAGGATTCTGTACTGCAGGGCTATTATGAGAATTTAATGGTTTTCCCCGCCGGCGTCAGTAAAGAAGGGCAGATATACTTCCCGCCCAATCGTGACGTTCTGCAGAATGTAGACCTGACCAGCAATCAGTATCCGCCGATTTCATTTAAAGCCGATCCCGAGCAAACATCTCACTTTGTGCTATTTAATCCAAAGTAATTAGGGTATTTTCAACAATTTGCTCCGCAAGCCATTGCGGAGCATCTAAAGACAAGTCGTGCCCCGCAGTAAGTTCTACAGCCAGCGGAACTTGCCAATCGCTAGCAATCTTCTTGGAGCAAGCAAAATCCACCAACCGATCATGAAAACTTGCATAAACAAAGCTATAAGGTGCTGGCTTAGCAGGAATCTTGAAACGAAAAGCCGCAACCAACTGAGCTAAACCGTTACGTAACGTAAGAGGGTGTTTTATAGCTTCCTCAATCCATAGTCTTGAATACTGCTGGCGGCTACTTAGATTACTGGTCCAATGCAATATGCAACGCTCACGCTTTCGCGCAACGCGGATATTACAAAGCAAAGATAACGCTGCAGGTATTTTCATCCGTTGCCAAAAACGCGCAACATTACTAAAGCTAGAGTTAATAATGTGCAAGCTAGAGGCGGGGCGATTAAGGCTGCTCAATTTTCGCGCTAACTGAGAGAAAATCATCCCCCCCATAGAAATACCCACTAAATGTAGTCTGGCCTTGGCATGCTTAGTTTTTACGGCGTTGAAAATAGCCAAGTCAACTTGATTCAACAGATCGTCCGCCATCGCTTCTATCGACATGGGTGTTGTTTCACCATGACGTTTTCCATTGCCGGCTATATCGAACAGAATGATCTGATGATTAATATTGTGACTGCTGAGATACTGGGAGAGAGTTTGAGGGAAGGTATGCCAGTGAAAGCGACTGCGTATCAAGCCGCGGACCAGGAAGAAATAATGCACTTCATCCTGATCCTTAATCATCATTTAAAAGCCAAAGCTGCGAGCGTAAGTAAATACAATCTGCGTACTGGCATCAAATTGACTCGAGAGATTGGTTTTTTCAAGGGCTAAGCTAAGATTGTGTTCGTTATAGCTACGCGCAACGCCGGCACGAAACGAGAAGTAATCCCCTCTGTTTTCACTTCCCCAGTTAACGGTCTCCGTGGTATGCAAATAACGGAATTGACGCGCCGAAAACTCAAAACCAAAGTCATCGCTATTGATCGTATGAGCCAGCTCTAGGGTTTGCAGTGCTTCACCAGAACCTAGGTAGTCATCCGCAAGGCGATAGCCTAAAGTCGTCTCATCATTTAATAGCAGGTTAAAGAATCCTTCGCCGTATGCTTGTCCTTGGGTATCTGCATTACCCAAGAATGTTGCTCGGGTATAACCAAGATCAACCGCCAAAAAACTCGCTAATGGGATATACAAACCAGCAAAACCATCCAGCTCAAAACGTGTACTATCCGGCGAGCCACGTTCAATACCCGACATCCAAAAACCACCATAAAGTCCGATTTGAGAGGAATATAAACCACCCATTTGAAGCACGGGCTTAGCATTGCTTTGCTTAATACCACTGCGCACATACTCAGAAGCAAAGCCTAAATCCAATGTTACATCAGCTTGACTGATCAAAGGGAAAGACATCAAGCAACTGGCAACAATTCCCAACTTGGCAAAACAAGAACGCATAAATAAACCTAAAAAGACAAAAGTAACAACGTATTAAAGCCTGCAATCATACCTGTTAGCGATGTTATTAACCATTATTTTGATACCAGCGATCCAAGGCCGCGTGATAAAGAGGGTTAAATTCTGCATCAGCACACTGCCAGCTCTCCATAGACCTTACTGAAGACAACAGAAACTCAAAAAAGGTCAGATGTCGGCGCATTATTCTTGCGTGACGGTGGGGCAGTACTGGATTGAATAAAGAGTGTAAATTAAATACCGAAGAGGGTTTAAAAAACAAACTGGGGTTTTTCTTCAGCCACAGCCACGACCCCATCTCAAGTGTAAGAGGCAAATACAGACCAGTGCCCTTATTTTCCGCATAACGATCATAGATGTAATCCCAAAGATCGCCATGAGTCGTATAGCTTTTAGCCTGAGGCTCAAATAAATAAAAGTCATGACACGTATAGGTTGATTCAAACAATTTCGTTAACGCTAACGCATCAGCAATTTTAGGCCAAGGCTGCTTGCTCTTTGCATAAGGAAACCAGATCCGGTCTCGACTACCAAAGCCTGAATGACAATCAAGACTAATAACATGCTTTTGATCCGCTAATGACAGCGCAATATTGTCACACAACAGCTGAGACTCATATTCCATCGCAGCCCCCTTATTGCCACGATACCAGGGCAAGTGGCGACTTAATCTATGACCACCCACCATAAAGGCCGGCCTTTGCTCGGCATCAACCGGAGCGTTTCTCATCAAATCAACCCCCCGACCATTGGCGCGCTGGTTTTCCCACATGCCTACAGGATTAACAATGGGATAAATAATCAGACGTACATTTTGCAACTGCTCATGAATACTCGCATCCCAATTGAGTCGCTGAATAATTGTACGCAAAAAAGCGATAACAACCTGACTACCGATCCGCTCAATCCCGTGCACGCCACCAACTAGGATTAAGGTTGGGCAAATGGGCTTTTGACTACCAAGCTCTAAGCGATAAAAAGGCAGTATTTGGCCTTTGTGGGCAATTGAACCAAGAGTTTCTGTGCGAATAGCATCACCAGCCAATGAAATTAACTGTTCTAGCTCAATAAGCTCAGGTAAATGGCGTCTGCTATGATAAAGTCTGTCATCCATTCATTCAGTGTAAACAAGCTGAAGACAGTAACAAGGCATGTCATGAGATCTTCACATTGGGGCGACGCCCCCGACGTTAGTTTAAAAAATACAGCATGGCTGAAAACACTCTGGCCTTACCTTATGGAATACAAGGGGCGGGTACTATTAGCCGCCCTATGTTTAGTCGGAGCAAAGCTTGCCAGCGTATCCATGCCTTTCGTATTAAAATACCTTGTAGACGGCTTATCGGGTACGACCAATTCTATCAATGAAACTACCCTCGTAAACCAAGAGAATATTTGGCTTTGGTTTCCTCTTAGTTTATTACTCGCATATGGCTCAGTCCGTTTATTAAATGTACTGCTTGGGGAAATACGTGATGTTTTATTCGGTCGCGTCACCGAAAGAGCAATGCGCCGCATGGCACTGAAAGTATTTCGTCACTTGCACAACCTAAGCTTAGACTTCCACCTAGCTCGTCAAACCGGAGCATTACAAAGAGACATTGAACGCGGCACAAATGGCATTAGCTTTTTAATGCGTTTTGTTATCTTCAATATATTGCCAACCTTCTTTGAACTTGGTTTAGTCATTATTTTATTACTGATTAACTATCCACCTTATTTTGCCATAATCACATTAGTCGCCGTCGTATTATATGTTGTTTATACCGCGCGCATTACCGAGTGGCGTACAATGTATGTACGTGAAGCGAATAAAATGGACTCAAAAACCCACGCACGTGCCCTCGATAGTTTATTAAATTACGAAACCGTTAAGTATTTTTCCGCCGAAGAACGTGAAGCCAAAGATTACGATGAATCCCTATGGAAGTGGGAACAAGCCCGAAGAAAAAATCGTTTAACCTTATTTGCCTTAAATTCAGGTCAAGCCACCATCATCAGCATCGCCATGACACTCATGCTGTGTTTATCTGCTTATTATGTTATTGAAGGCACCATGACCATTGGTGATTTTACTTTAATGAATGCCTTTATGTTTCAACTTTTTCTACCTCTGAGCTTTTTAGGTTTTGTCTACCGCGAAGTAAAGGCATCTCTCGCCAGCATTGAACAAATGCTTGGACTGTTAAAAGAACAATCCAGCGTGCAGGATAATGGTCAGCAAGAACTGAAGACCTCTCAGGCGAAAATAGAATTTAATAAGCTAGGATTTAGCTACCAAAAAGAACGTACCATTTTAAAAGATCTTAGCTTCGACATTCAGGCTGGTCAACGCGTAGCCGTTGTCGGTAGCAGTGGTGCAGGCAAATCAACATTAACCAAATTATTGTTTCGCTTTTATGATAAAACCCAGGGCGAAATTTTAATTAACGATACCCCCATTGAAGCACTATCTCTAGCCAGCTTACGCAAACACATCGGGGTCGTGCCACAAGATACCGTATTATTTAACGACACCCTTAAAAACAATCTACTTTATGCCTGTATGGATGCAAGCGATACTGATCTTGAGCGCGTTATTGAAATGGCCCAGCTAGATAACTTTATTAAACAGTGTCCTGATGGTTTAGAGACTATAGTAGGCGAACGTGGATTAAAGCTCTCTGGTGGAGAAAAACAGCGTCTCTCGATTGCGCGCATGCTATTGAAAAAGCCCGCCATCATGGTCTTTGATGAAGCAACATCCTCTCTGGATTCGCGCACCGAAAAGAACATTAACATTGCGATTAAACAAGTTTCTGCTGGTCATACCAGTTTAATCATCGCGCACCGACTATCCACCATAGTCGACGCCGATAAGATCGTTGTATTGGATAATGGCTCGGTTATTGAGCAAGGCAAACATACTCAATTGCTCGAATTAAAAGGGCATTACTATCAACTTTGGCAGGCACAGAAAAACGATGCACTTACTGATCATTGATGCCATGAATCTGATTCGCCGCATGTATGCGGCGATGCCAGACCATGATAATAAAGAAGAAGCCTGCATGAATCGCTGCATCAATACCATTGCTGATAATGCCAAGCGGTTGGAAGCGACACATTGTGCCATCATATTCGAGCGCAAAGAGCCAACCTGGCGCCATGCGGTTTGGCCGGATTATAAATTGGGCCGCAGCCCAATGCCCGAATCATTAGAAAAAGTATTGGAGCAATTTAAGGCTGGATTTAAAACCGCAGGTTTCTATTGTTTTGAATTCCAGCACTGGGAAGCAGATGACGTTATAGCCAGCCTAGCGGCCAAGTCGGCTTACAATGGCTTGCCCAGTACGATCATTTCAACCGACAAGGGTTTCTTTCAATTAGTTGATCAACGCATCCAAGTGCTCAATCATTTTGATCGCCAACTATTCAACCAAGAAGAAGTCCGCGCCCGCTATGGAGTTGAAGCAGAGCAGTTAGTCGACTTACTGGCTTTAACGGGGGATACCACCAATCACTTGCCAGGCATTAAAGGTATTGGTATCAAAACAGCGACAGACTTACTCACTCAATACCAAGATCTGGATACGTTATTAATTCAATTGCCAGAGCTTACACTAAAGCCAAAATTAAAAGAGTCTTTAGAAAATGAATGGCGCAGTGCATTATTGACTCGTAAACTAGCCAGACTGGTAACAGATTTACCGCTAGGCATTAACCTCCACGACATGCGCCTTTAAAAGCAAAAGAGATCATAAACAAACAATGTCAAAATTATTATTTAAAATGTATGGCGTACCCGATGACGAAATTGAAGACGTGCGTGAGCTTTGTGAGGTTAATAACTTTGCGATCTACGAAACAGAAGTGGGGCGCTGGGGCATAGGTCTCGCCGCCATTTGGCTCAGTGACGAGACGCAATATGAATCTGCCAAAGCCATATTGGATGAATACCAGCAGGCACGCTATCAGAATGCCCAGCAAGATAGATTGAAGATGCAATCGTTAAGCTTTACTCAGGGGCTTTACGTTAAGTACAAGCAAGATCCAGAGAAATTCTCAATGAGCCTGCTAGGTCTAGCGGCCATTCTTGCAATCAGCCTATACCCTTTTATGAATCTTTAGGATAAGCAGGGCGGGTCAACTTTTCAGACGGCACGCCACTATGGAAGCGGAATTGATCATCTTCACTTTCGATCGCTTGCTTCTCGATCGCACAAAAATGCTTAATGCGATCATCGATAGGGGTTTTGCTATAGCCCTGTGCCAAGGTTAAATAATCTTTGTAGTGGCGGGCTTCTGAGCGCAATAACGACGTATAAAACTTAGTCAGCTCAGGGTCGAGATGCGGTGCGATTTTAGCAAAGCGTTCACAAGACCTAGCTTCAATCAGCGCACCCACAATCAAGCTATCCGTTAAACGCTCATCAGAAGGCTTGCGTATTTCAACATTCATAAGACCCGCATAACGAGAAGGCTTAAGACCACGATAGGTTAGGCCACGCTTATTAATAATTTTGATAACCTGCTCATAATGCACCAGCTCTTCGCGGGCAAGGCGTGACATTTTACGCTGCAAGTCAGGTTTGTCTGGGTAGGTAAACATCATGTTTAACGCGGTGCGAGCAGCACACTTTTCGAGATAAGCATGATTAATCAATAGAATATCCTGGCGCTGCAAAGCGACCTCAACCCAAGCGTCGGGTGTTTCGCACGGTAAGAAGCTGATCAACTCAGCTAAATCTTTAGGATCAACATCCTTAGCGGCAGAATAAGTAACGGATAAATCAGACGTTTCAGTAGAAGATACTTCACTAGACATAAATAAAAACAGATAAAGGCCGAAAAGAAAGCCATTATCGCAGGTTGGGGCATTGATTTATACAGGCTGAGATCAAGGTTTTTTATAAGAATTAGAACGTACACGAATAATTTCAATGCATTGTTCCGTCGCCGTAATATACTCGGCTCGAGTAATCATGCCGAGATCATATTCACTGCGAGCTTGCTCTAGTCGCTGCTGGGCTAACTTCAACTGATTGAAGGAATCGTAATTTCTTTGCACTAATTCCAAGGCTTTAGAGCTCATACCGCCTCCTTGCTTATTTAACTTCCATGATTACGCAATTAACTAGTACAAATTAACTGCTTTATAATAACTATAGAAGCTAGATCGGCAAGTGAGCGGGTCTACTTAGAATTTAAGCAAAAATGACGCAATCTAACTAGGATCTATCAAACCCTCTGCAATCATGCGTAACGCTGAAATACTCGGGATAAAGAAATAATCCCCACCGCGAGTTTCAACAAAACGAGGCATCTGAGTGCAAAAGAAAGGTGGCTTGGCCCCCTTAATAGGGCAGCCTTGAATAATATGTTTATCAGTCAACTTCCCATCATGACTGCCAATCAAAGGATCTTTATCGTTCCCTAGCTTGAAGTCATTCGAATAATTCACCCATTGCTGCTGCACGAACTCGAATTGACGCTCGATACTGGCACCAATCGACATAAAGATAATACCTTGCTCAGCAGAATCACTTTTGGCTTCATCAATACCCCCATAAGGTAGGCCGCGGCGCATCAAACGTCGGCGATCAACCAAAGCACCGGGGCGATGAAAAGCCTTATGCTCAGTTTCCAAAGATCCACGCGTATTGGTACGACGAATATGCGCACCAACAGGACACCTGCTACCGCTCTTATCATCATTAAACGTAAAATCGACCCATTGTCGACGCAATTCCTTACGCTCAATTAAAGCAGACTTATCACCTTCACTAACCCGAAGTTCTATGCTGGCCATCTTGGCATCAAGGGTTTCTTTTTCCTCATCGGTTGCCGCCAAGGTTAAAGGCGCACCATTATCCGGCCAGCGCCCAGACATTTTAGCCATTAATAAATCGCGACTGCCATCAAAGTCTTTAGCTAAATTATCGATATAACCATTAAAGGTATCCACATTCTCATGCAACTTGCGATATACCATGTAAGTACCGTTGCGAGAGAGTAACTTAGGCTCCGGTGCAGGAGGGTACTCTTGCGCCTCATCGACATGACCCAAGACAAACTCACCGGTAGCCAGCGGCTGCCAACTACCATCACGCATTAACTTTCCACGGCCAGGCAATCGACTCATAGAATTCCCACAACCTTCAAAATAAGGATTGCCTATACCATCGGTAAAACCAAAGTGCTCTTTGGCCGTAGGCAAGCCATTTTCAAAAACCGCCGACGCATCCTGGTAAGGAAGTATTGTATTGTTAGGCCCCTTAATTCCCGACATAATCCGCACACCATCAGGGTGCTGAGTAACAAGATCGCCCAGGGCATTAAACTCAAATTCAATCGCATCTTGGTCGCGAGCATTAATTGCCACCCAAGCATGCACATTATCTTGCTGCCAAATATCATCCCAATGCTCTGGCGCGCTAATACCGGTGTCCCCCAGAATTTCACTACGGGCTTTCATTCCCATAGTAAAATCAACAGGAAAGCCTTTTAAACTACGCTCTGGCAAGCCGAGCTTTTTCAATCCAGAATAAGTAAAGCCTAAGTTGAGAGTTGAATTAGGCTTTATACGATGATGGTCACTACTTTCACTCACCGGCCAAGTTTCGGCTGTCGTGATCTTTTCAATCAATAACGCTAAAAACTCCCTAGCAGAATGCGTATGCTGAAAAGATAAAAAACAATAACGCGCCTTTGGAAAGCCATAGCGTCCGTATCCTTTGCAGACATTACCTTGAATATCATAAAGATCTAAAGACTTACTCTCTTTCATACTACTGCCATCAATATAACTCATAGCGTCACTTCCGTTTGGCCAGGTTTCCAACTAGGTGATTTAACATCGTTCAATTGCACGCGTTGTAAAAAATACTTAAACGCTTGCTTCAGTTCTGCCGCCGACTTACCTTGCTGTGTTAATACGAACTCTGAAAACATCTGTTTCACATATAAGGCCTTCAATTGTTCAGCAACGGGTTGGTCATTAGAGCCATTAAAGAAAAGTGTCGTGGTTAACTGGCAGGATTTGATATAACGAACAAAATCATTCGCATTGGACACTGATTCAAAGGCCACGCAATGCTGCCAGATTTCGCGCACTTGGTTTTCGTTATTATTCCACAGACTGGTTAAATAAGGCTCCAATTCACCGTGAAAGTTACTATTGAAACACAAGTACTTAGACTTTAACTGATCTCGTTTAAAATCATTGCCTTGCTGAAAGAACACGTCATTTAAAATAAAAAGGCGAGCAAGGTAGGTATTATCAGTATTAGCAAAAGGACTCTCTTGATTCAACGGCAAAGCCTGCAATATGCGACGAACCTCTTTATCATGAGACTCACCAGCCGCCTTATAAAGTGGATTGGAATCATTAGTATGACCATTGATGATAGGGCACAGCGCCGTTAAGCCGTAAGCATTACCCGAAGTATTCGCCATAATTAATATTCCTTTAACGAAAGTGAAGGTCCGGCTTCCATGCAGCCCAAGTACTGCTGATTATCCAGCAGTAGCGCATTGTAAGCTTGCTCAAAATCCTCATCGCTAAGCTCTAGGCTTGTTTCAGTAAAATCTTTCAGGTTGTCATATAGATGGGTCGCAGACTTAACATCATTCGAAGATGCGCAAGGGTAGGCATTATAAAAATGGTCCGTCTCAATCTGATTGAAACGAATGTAATTATAAAATCCGTGTAAAGGAATCGATTTAGGGTAGCCAATATTAAAACGCCAAAATAAATCCAAACCTTCAGGAATAGCAAATGAAAAAGAATCGATATACTGATCCCAGCTGCCATTAAAATTACTCTCAAACATCATATAACTGTAATGCAGATCTTCTTTTGGTTGAGAAGGGGCAAGATGCGGAAAGCTATTGCGACCAATAATCGTCCAGCGAGCATAGTGAATCAACGATAGATTGATCAGACCTTTAAGATTAGAGGGGAAGCGAACTACAAATTTAAACGCCGCATGCTGCCAAATAGCCTTCCACCAAGGTATCGGCGTAATCACATTCATTGCATAGGCTTTGCCAGCAATATTAGACATAAAAATCCCTTTTAATCGACAAAGTTTAACCGTCCTTTAATACTGCGCCTATATTAGGCGAGACACTGCTTGGGGTAAAGCCCAAAGAAGTATTACCACCAAGAACACAGAATACTTCGCTGCACAAAGGAAAAACCTACTTGCTCTTACTCTGTGTGCTCTGTGTGCTCTGTGACCTCTGTGGTTAATCACTTCTAGCTCACACACCAAAAGCAGCCTTTTAATATTCGCTAATCACTCTTTCTGCTTTATAATGCCGCCAAATATCGACTTTCAAACAGAATTAGAGAATTACTATGACCGTACGTACACGCGTCGCACCATCACCAACTGGCGATCCACACGTAGGCACCGCTTACATCGCCCTGTTTAACCTAGCCTTTGCGCGCAAGCACGGCGGTAAGTTTATTCTACGTATCGAAGATACCGATCAAAGTCGCAGCACCCCTGAATCAGAACAGGCAATTTTAGACAGTATGCGTTGGTTAGGTCTGGAGTGGGATGAAGGTCCAGACGTGGGTGGTGAATTCGGCCCTTACCGTCAAAGTGAGCGTAAAAATGATTATGCTCAGTATGCCGAGCAGTTAATCGAGAAAGGCCACGCCTTCCGCTGCTACCGCACCAGTGACGAGCTTAACGAATTACGCGAAGGCATCGCCGACCTAGGTCGTGCACTTAAACCTAGCGATTTAAAGCTATCTGATGAAGAAGTTGCAAAACGCGCAGCCAATGGCGATTCGTTTGTAGTACGCATGAACGTACCGGAAGAAGGTATCTGCCCAGTCGATGACATGCTACGTGGCACCATCGAAATGGACTGGAAAATTGTCGACGCGCAGATACTTTTGAAATCCGACGGCATGCCAACCTATCACCTAGCAAACGTAGTTGATGATCACCTAATGCAAATCACTCACGTTATTCGTGGGGAAGAGTGGATCAACTCAGCGCCAAAGCACAAGCTTCTATATGAGTTCTTCGGTTGGGATATGCCAGCATTGTGCCACATGCCATTGCTTCGCAACGCCGATAAGAGCAAGTTAAGTAAGCGTAAAAATCCAACGTCCATCCTGTTCTATCGGCGTATGGGCTACCTACCCGAAGCGCTATTGAACTACCTAGGTCGCATGGGCTGGTCAATGCCTGACGAAAGCGAAAAGTTCACCCGCCAAGAAATGTTCGAAAACTTCGACATCCAACGCGTATCCTTGGGTGGACCAATTTTCGACACAGAAAAACTAAGCTGGCTAAACGGCTTGTGGTTACGCGAACTCGATGCTGAAAACTTCGCCGAGAAGTTCGCCGCTTGGGGGCTAAGCAAAGAACGCCTAATGCCGTTAGTGCCACACGTACAAACCCGCGTTGATACCTTTGCCGACGTCGTAGGCTTAGCAGGTCACTTCTTAGGTGGCATGACACTACTTACCGAAGAAAGCTTTGCTCATAAAAACCTAGAGACCGAGCAACAAGTTGAAATCCTACAGTTTGCCTTGTGGCAGCTAGAAGCGATTCGTCACTGGGATCGCGACCAGATCCAAAAGCGCATGTTCGCCTTAGCGAAGAGCATGGAAATCAAACCAAAAGATTTCTTAAGCCCATTATTTATCTCAATCGCCGGCACCAGTGAAACCATCTCTGTACTAGACAGCATGGCTTTATTGGGCCCAGACATGAGCCGCGCACGCCTGCGTCACGCGATCAATGTATTAGGCGGAGTAGGGAAGAAGAAGCTGAAGAAGATGGAAAAAGCGTACCGCGGCCATGATGCAGCCGTTGAAGCCGCCTTAACCGAAGCTTAAAAGAAATTCACCACGGAGCACACGGAGGCGCTTCGCTACACGGAGATGAATATAAGGAAGATCTTAAGGAAGAGAAAAGAGGGGTGAGCTTGTCAAAACGGCTTCCTCTAATTTATTCCCTTATTTGCTCCCTTATATTTTTCTTTTATTTATTCCCTTTGTTTTCTCTCATCTTTCTTTTGCTTTTCTCCGTGCAGCGAAGCGCCTCCGTGATCTCCGTGGTTAAATAGCTTTTGTCTTTAGCCTTTCACCCTAACTTATTGAAAAAACAAAGAAAATTAAAAGAAGTTGTTGACACATGCTAGGGTCGAGCATATTATACGCCCACGTTTTGAGACGGGGCCTTAGCTCAGCTGGGAGAGCGCAACACTGGCAGTGTTGAGGTCAGCGGTTCGATCCCGCTAGGCTCCACCAA